>Ga0209579_10001058_pt1 | contig 23555 bp, 26 predicted proteins | sample Coa_R1_2_FD_187152 | JGI IMG/M metagenome (GOLD analysis project Ga0209579, IMG submission 187152) | Surface soil microbial communities from Centralia Pennsylvania, which are recovering from an underground coalmine fire - Coalmine... | ecosystem: Environmental > Terrestrial > Soil >... | reverse complement strand
GAACAGTGCACGGGTGAGCAGGTCACAAGTCGTATTGAAGACACTCTCCGTAAGTCCGAGCGTTACCCCAGCTATCGCGGAGAAAATTCGAGAGAAGCTGAAAGCTATTAACGAAGCGCCACAGAGTTCGCCGGTTTCCCCTCAAACACCAGAACCTGTTGCCACAAGTTCGCCCTCAACTCCCACAACAAGCGAATCTGAAGCCCCGACCGTTCCAATTGCGAACGAGCAGGAAGGCTCCGCAGAGCTACCCGACGAGACGGTCAATGCCTTTATATCGAAGCACGCGACCGAAATCGATGCAGAGGCCGAAAAGCTGTTCGATCCCGTCGCCCTTTTAACGGAGAGCACAAGTTCTGACCAGCATGAGACGCCGCCACAGGCAAAAGCGGCAGCGGCGGCCGCTTCCAGCAGCAGCCCGGAAGCGGAGGCCACACCCGGCAGGGCCCCGCAAAAGAAATGGATTTTGAGCACAGACGAGCAGCGAGGCAGCGCGCTTCAGAAAATTTCCAAGCTCGATACCAAAGGCCGTATTCTGCTCGCGATCAAAGGAACCAAAGAAGAGCGCTCGCTGCTGATCCGCGATGGCACCAAGATTGTTGCGTTAGCAGTTCTAGAGTCGCCCAAAGTCACCGATTCGGAAGTAGAGAGGTTTGCCAGTCAGAAAAACGTGCTCGAAGCCGTGCTGAGAGAGATTTCGATGAAGCGCCGCTTCGTCAAGCAATATCCCATCATCCGCAATCTGGTTTTTAATCCGCGTACGCCCATTGATGTTTCTCTGGGACTGCTGAAAAATCTGCTGATTGCGGATCTCCGCAATCTATCGGGCAACAAAGAAGTCACGGACACGCTTCGCAAACTGGCCACGAAAATGTTCCGCCAGAAACTCGATGTGACAAAAAAGAGCTAGCCGCCTGCGTCTGGACGCGAAATCACCTACTTCACAACCACATCTGTGACCTGCAGCGTGGGGTAGGCTTGATTCCAATCCGCGCTGACGTGCTCGAAGATCAGGCGAAATGGTTTGCTTTGACCGGGGGCGAGCGGCGAAACGGTCAAGTCCACAGCATCCGGATATGGACCGCCAGTCTGCAGTATGCGCAATGGCAGATCCTCGACCTGCACGACCTGGTCCATCGAATTCTTGAACTCCACATGCGCGGTGGCATGCGTGACCGTCTTGTCTCCAGTGTTGTTCACGGTCCCATCGATGTAGGTGACGCTGGCCCCGACAAAATTCTGGGCCTGGCTCATCTTCACGTCAGAGATTCTGAGATTTGCAGCGTATGGATGCGGTGCAGCCGGACCCTTGGAGGATCCTCGAGAGAGGAGCACAACCACTCCCACGACCACGACGACAATTACCACCCCGATCAGAACCGGGCGCAGGTTGGACTCGTGTTCCGGTGTTCGCAGCGGAGATGGTTCGATCAGCCCACCCACGCTGTGATTGTAGATTGTTGATTTTCGATTGTCGATTTTGCGGATGCCGAGCTAGTGCTGCGGTTTGATTGTCATCCCCAGGAGGCCCCACTCAGAACTCGAAGTAGCCCGCGGGCGGTTCGCGACGAGCCCGGCCGTCGGTTCCAGTGGCGGGCAAAAGTCCGGCCACACCGCGCAGGTTGTCCCAGGCGGCTTCGTTCAGTGCCGGATCAGAGCTGACCAGTTCGCGAAGCATTTCCCAGGCTGCCACATTCAGCGCACCCTCAGGCGGTGGTCCCATGGCGAGCGAGACGGAACATTGCGGACAAAAACAGATCCGTTGGGCGGCAGATTTTTGCCGCGGCCGGATACCAACGGTCTGGGCAAACATATAAACCGCTACCGATTTGTGACCCGCCTCGATTTCCCGACCGCAACGAAGACAACGCAGATGTTCCACGAAATGATCCTTGGTTAACGTCACGAATACTTCCTCGGCACATAGGCGCACAAGTACGCAGCGAGATTCCTGATCGTGACGAACCACACTGGGTTCTAGGCAGGACCGGACGTGATCAGGCACTCTGCTCACGTGGATGTGAGGATCAAAGCCCAGAATGGGCAGGTCGTTGGGATGACGTCGGCGCCCCGGCGCTCCCATGGTCAATTCCTCCGTCTTTCACATCTGCGCCGCCTCAAGAAATGCGAGAAGGTAGCCGCCGTCTGTTACCGTGTTCGACCCAACGGTATTCAATTCCTGCTCGTGCAAACCAAGAAAGGACGCTGGACATTTCCCAAAGGCAGTGTCGAACCCGGTCTCACCCATGCGCAGGCCGCTGCCCTGGAAGCTTTTGAGGAAGCTGGTGTTCACGGGCGCATAGAAGAAGCGCCCTTTACCCACTACCTGCATTACAAATGGCGGAACTCCGGCTTCGCACGAATCAAGGTAAGCGCGCATCTATGCGAAGTGACGCGTCTTGAGGCGCCGTCCGAGGTAGGCCGCAATCGCACCTGGTTTTCAGCGGAGAACACGAAGCTGCAAGTGCGGGAGCGTCGCAAGCCTGACCATGGACGAGAGTTGGCTCGAGTAGTGGATCGGGCTTTGGGAAGAATTCAGCGGCTTCAAATTACCGAGGCCCGGCTGCCGGCAAAGAGTATGCTCACTGCCGTTACTCTCCTCCAACCGTAAGCCCTTCGATGCGGATCGTCGGGCACGCAATCGCGCCGCGGAATTCGAGATCATTTGCGATCTCCGCGATGTTGAAGAAGATTTCTTTCAGGTTCCCAGCAACCGTAATCTCCTCCACCGGGTAAGCCAGTTCGCCACCGGAAATCCACATACCGGATGCACCACGGGAATAGTCGCCGGTGACCAGGTTCGCCCCGTGGCCAAGGAATTCGGTCACGTACAGGCCATCTTTGATTTCGGAAATGAGTTGTTGCGGAGTTTTCGTTCCTGGCTGGAGGAAATAATTTCCCGGTCCAATTCCCGGTGTTCCCGCCAGGCCGCGCGAAGCATTCCCGGTGGTTTGTAATCCGAGCTTCTTCGCCGTGTAGGTGTTCAGCAGATAGGATTTCAAAACTCCATTTTCGATCACCACCGTACGCCGGGTGGGAATGCCCTCACCATCGAAAGGGCTGGTTCCAAAGCCGCCCGGTATGGTTCCGTCGTCAATGACGGTGACACGATCGGCAGCGATCTTTTGGCCCGCCTTTCCCGCCAGAAACGAAGCGCCACGATATACCGAGTCGCCGTTTACACCCTCGAAGATGTGGTCGAGCATCGAAACAGCCACGAGGGGATCGAGTACAACGGGAACATGGGCCGTTTTGACCTTTCGTGCCCCGAGGCGCCGGATGGTGCGCTCGGCGGCGATTTTGCCCACATGCTCGGGAGATTCCAGGCGGCTCAAGCTGCGGGCTACCGAAAACCAGTAATCGCGCTGCATGGCGCCGTTCTCGGATTGCGCAATAGGAACCGCGGCAACCGAGCAATAAGACCGCCGGTATTCCCCGAGAAATCCATGCGAGTTGGCAAAGATCTTGTGACCGGTTGCGGCGTCGAACGAGCCACCGTCCGAATTTCTGATACGAGGATCAAAGTCGAGGGCCGCTTTTTCTGCGCGGCGAGCGTAGCTGATCCGCTCCTGCCCCGGTAACGAATAAACATCCGACGAGTACAAGTCCAGATCCCCCGGCAAAGAGCCGAGCTGTGACGCGTCGGGAATTCCGCCAAAGGGATCTTCCGAGGTGATCTTGGCAAGATCGAGCGCCGATTTCAGCATGCGATCCAGCCCTTCGCGCGAAAAATCGCTGGAATAGGTGCTGGCCGCTCGCTTGCCATAGAAAACACGGACGCCAATCGCTTTCGAGCCTGATTCCTTCAGCGTCTCGACTTGACCCAGGCGAACGAGCGTGGAAAATTCATCGCCTTCTCGAATCACACATTCGGCTGCGGTTGCGCCGCCCGACATCGCGCGACGGATAATGTCCTGTGCAACCTCTTTCAGATCACTTTCGAGTTTCGGATTTCCAGTTTCGACTTGAGTAGAAGACATAAGGATTTTACTTAGCACGGAGTCGCGGAAATAGCTCGAATTCTCTGCGCCTCGGTGCCTACGTGGTAGAGAACAAGCTACTGCATGAAGCCGCCACTATCCTTTCGGGCGGTGCCACCGACGGTCAGCCGATCTACTTTGATAGTCGGAATACCCACACCCACAGGCACGGCCTGGCCATCTTTGCCGCAAGTTCCGATCCCTTCGTCGAGTTTCAGATCGTGGCCCACCATGGAGACGCGCGTAAGCACGTCGGGACCATTGCCGATCAAGGTCGCACCTTTGATCGGCGCGGTGATCTTCCCATCTTCAATCAAGTAAGCTTCCGAAGCCGAAAAAACAAACTTGCCGTTCGTAATGTCGACCTGCCCACCGCCAAAATTCACGGCGTAGATGCCGCGCTTCACCGAGCGAAGGATGTCCTGCGGATCATCTTTGCCGGCCAGCATGTAGGTGTTGGTCATGCGCGGCATGGGGATGTGCTCGTAACTTTCGCGCCGTCCATTGCCGGTATCGGGCATGCCCATGAGGCGAGCAGAAAGCTTGTCGCTCAAATAGCCTTTCAAAATTCCGTTTTCGATGAGAACGGTTTCTTGGGTCGGCTGGCCTTCGTCATCAACATTCAAAGAGCCGCGCCGCCATGGCATCGTGCCGTTATCAACCACCGTGCATTTTTCGCTGGCGACTTTTTTCCCGATCAGACCCGCGAATGCCGATGTCTGCTTGCGGTTAAAGTCGGCTTCCAAACCGTGGCCGACAGCCTCGTGGAGCAAAACACCGGGCCACCCTGGGCCAAGCACAACTTCCATTTCTCCGGCTGGAGCCTCGCGGGCGTCCAATTGCAAAAGGGCTTGGCGCGCGGCTTCCTTTGCGAAGTGCTCCGGGCCTTTATCGCCAAAGAAGAAGTCGAGGGCTACGCGACCGCCGCCACCTGCGCTGCCGCGAGCCGAATTGCCATCGGTTTTGGCGATGCAAAATACATTGAGCCGGGCAAGCGGCTGCGAATCTTCAGAAAAAGTGCCGTCAGAACCAACAATCAGAATATTGCGCAGTTCGTCGGCATAGCTCGCGCGGACTTCTTTGATCCGCGAATCATACGCGCGAGCGGCCTGATCTGCCCGCATGACTAATTCAACTTTTGCGGTAATTTCTGCGTCGACAGAAGGGAGTGTGACCGGATACAGGCTGCGTGCCGGCTTCTCTTGAAAGCCGACGCTCGGCGTCTTTGCGGGGCCGCTGGCGATTAGAGCCGCAGTGCGCGCGGCACGCAGGATGCGCTCCGGTGAAAGGTCGTCGGTGTAAGCATAGCCGGTGCGCTCGCCCGCGATGACCCGTACACCACAACCAGCCGAGATCCCCTGCGAAGCCGACTTCACCATGGATTCATCAACCATCAGCGAAGTCGAGGAAAGATACTCAAAGTACAAATCGGCGTATTCGCCGCCCGCCGAGAGCGCGGCAGCTAAATAGCGTTCGAGATCGCTCTGGTTGAGGCCGTAATGCTGAAAGAAAAAATGATTTTCGCTCACGTAATTTTAGATGCCTCTGAATTTATAACGACTCCGACCGGATGCAACGGTCACACTCATTCACCTACCGCGACATCCCCGCGGCCGGCGTTCCGTAATCAAGATCGAACCCGAGTTGGAGCTTGGCTGCTTCCGACATCAGGCCGGGATTCCACGGCGGCTCGAACACCACCTGGACATCGACATACTTAACTTCCGGCAGACGCGAAAGCTTGCTTTCGACATCGGCTTTCAGTACGTTGCCCATGCCGCAACCCGGAGCGGTCATCGACATTTTGACATCAATTCTCTTGCCGCCCTGCTCGTGCGGCGTAATATCGCAAGAATAGATAAGACCAAGGTCAACAATGTTTACCGGAATTTCCGGATCGTAAACAGTTTTCAACTGGTCCCAAACCATCTGCTCGCTGAATTCCGCCTTGGTTCCTTGCTCTTCGGTGGCGGCCGGAGGCGTCATGCCTAGCGCATCAGCGTCTTTACCGTCGATGCGAAACATGCAACCCATGTCGCTGACCACGGTGTATCCGGTTCCCAGAAACTGGGCGATTCTCACGCGGCTTAACTGAGGAAGCACGCGATGCACGCCGCTGGGGATTTCAATCGCATCACACGCGCGTTTGAGCTCGATCATTTCGTACATAAGAACCTCACATCTACTCGGTGGAAACCGCGTCCTGCTTGCCTTCGAGAGCCGCCTGCAAAGTATGCCAGGCCAGCGTGGCGCACTTCACACGCGTGGGAAACTCCGAGACGCCGGCAAAAACCGCCAACTTCCCCAAGTTATTCTGATCTCCATTTGCGCTCTGCCCGGTTACCACGCTGTGAAAGCGCTCGAACAATTCTTCGGCTTCAGCTCGGCTCTTGCCTTTCAAACTTTGCGTCATCATGGAAGCGGACGCTTTCGAAATTGCGCAGCCGGAGCCCTGAAACGTCACATCGCGAATGGAATCGCCGTCCATATGCAAGAACACCGTGTAATGATCGCCGCATAACGGGTTATACCCCTCCGCTTTGTGATCCGGATCCTTCAATTCGCGATAATTGCGCGGCGTTTTGCTGTGCTCGAGAATCAGCTCCTGATAGAGATCGCGCAAATCGCCCATCAGGCAAAAACCTCCCGCACTTTTTCCAGGCCGCGCACAAGGGCATCCACTTCTTCCTTCGTATTGTAGAGGCCGAATGAGGCGCGTGCCGTTGCATCCAGACCAAACCGTGTCATCACCGGCTGCGCGCAATGGTGGCCAGTGCGGATCGCGATGCCTTCCTGATCTAGGATCGTACCGATATCGTGGGGATGTACGCCTTCCATGACGAATGAAAGCACTCCGGCTTTTTCTTTGGCAGTACCGACTAACCGTACACCGCGAACTTGTGAAACCTGCTCGGTGGCGTAGCTGAGAAGTTCGTGCTCGTGCCGCGCTATGTTCTCCATCCCAAGCCGCTGCAGATACTCGATGGCAGCGCGCAATCCAATGGGACCAGAAATATCCGGCGTGCCCGCTTCAAACTTGTGCGGCACCTTGTTGTAAACCGTTTTTTCAAAACTGACGGAGCTGATCATCTCACCGCCTCCCTGATACGGAGGCATGGCTTCGAGCAATGGCAGCTTGCCGTAAAGAACTCCAATGCCGGTGGGGCCGTAGGTCTTGTGGCCGGAGAAAGTGTAGAAATCGCAATCGAGTTGCTGGACGTCAACGGCCATCCGCGGCACCGCCTGCGCGCCATCCACCAGCACAGGAATGTTCTTAGCGTGCGCCATTTTTACAATGGTCGCGATCGGATTCACCGTGCCGAGCGCGTTCGAGACGTGACCCACAGCCACAATTTTGGTTCGCGGTCCCAACAGTTTTTCGAATTCTTCCAGGATCAGTTCGCCAGCTTCGTTGATCGGCGCCACGCGCAGCTTCGCGTGCTTCTCCTGGCAAAGCAACTGCCATGGAACGATGTTGGAGTGGTGTTCCATGGCGGTAATGAGCACTTCATCGCCCGCCCCGACATTTGCGCGCCCATAAGTCTGGGCGACCAGGTTGATGGCTTCGGTCGTCCCGCGAACAAAAATGATCTCTGCCGGGCGAGCAGCATTGATGAACTCCTGTATGGTTTTGCGTGAAGCTTCGTATTCTGCCGTTGCGCGTTCGGAAAGATAGTGAACGCCGCGATGGATGTTCGCGTTGTATCCCTCGTAGTAACGTACGATCGCGTCGATCACCGCTTTCGGCTTCTGGGACGTGGCAGCGTTATCCAGATAAACCAGCGGGTGCCCGTGGGCTTGCTGATGGAGAATCGGGAAATCGGCGCGCACTCTGGCAATGTCAAAACCACATTCGACTTCATGCAGTCCTGACCCTCGGGATGCAAGTGGGGATCTTGCGAGCGTCGTCATCCAACTTCCTCCCATGAACGTTCTTTCTGATCAGCCGCCGGAGTGCGTGAGCGATGGTGAGCAAATGAAACTAAGTGCTCATGAATCAAGCGCTCCGCGTGCTCCCGCGCAACTCCAGGTCTCATGCGATCCAGACATTCACTGGCAAATGCCAGAAGCAGCAACCTGCGAGCGGAAGTCTCGTCGATTCCGCGCGACTGCAGGTAAAACAACGCATTCTCCTCGATCTGCCCGATCGTGGCGCCGTGCGTACACTTCACGTCATCGGCGTAGATTTCAAGCTGCGGCTTCGTATCGATCTGGGCATCATCTGAGAGCAGCAGATTGCGATTGGTCTGCTTGGCATCGGTTTTCTGAGCGTCTTTGTGAACGATGATGCGCCCGTGGAAAACCCCGTGCGCATGGCCATCCAGAATTCCGTTGTAGAACTGACGGCTGCTGCAATGAGCCTTAGCGTGCTCGACGTACATATAGTTGTCAAGATGTTGCCGGCCGGCGCCGACGAACAGGCCATTAATCAGGCATTCTCCACCCTCACCCGCCAGAACCGGATGGACGTTATTGCGAACCAACCCGCCACCCAGCAGCAAAGAATGGGAGGCCACGTTAGCGCTTCGCGCCTGTTGAATGCGAAGTGTCGAGACGTTGAACGCATCGCGATGCTCGCGCTCGATCATGTAATGCGAAACGTTGGCGTTCTCGCCCGCAATTAACTCCGTAACGCTGTTCGACAGCGCCGTGCCCTTGCCGATGGAAACGTATTCTTCGATTACTGTTCCCTGGCTTTCGTTTTCAAAGACCACCAGATTTCGCGGATGCGACATGGTCGCGATATCGGTTTCAGTCGAGACGAAAAGGAGATGGATCGGCTGTTCCAAAACTGTTCCACGCCGAACCCGAATATAGCCGCCATCTTCGATGAACGCAGCATTCAATGCGCAGAAAGCATCCCGTTGAATATCCGCGTACTTTCCAAGATGCCCTTCCACTTCGCCCGGATTGCCGGCGATCTGCTCTTTGAGGCTGGCGATCTGTACTCCTGCGAATTCAGCAGAATCAGACAACTCAGGCGCAAAACGCCCATCGATAAACACCAATCGCGTAGCGGCTCCGTTGATCGTCCACGGCTTCAGAACGGTTTTTGCAAGCGTCACAGTGCGCTTCGCAAATGCAAACTGGGTTCGCGCAACCGGCGCCAGATTCGTGAAGCGCCAATCTTCGTCGTGGGTGGTGGGGAAGCCGGTCTCACAGAAGCGGGCAAAAGCCTCTTCGCGGAGTCTGCGCAGCCACGGCAGCTTCTGGCCCGCAGCGTTCTTGGCGAACTCCGTAAAAATATCCAGGTAGTTTCCGACTTGCTGAATTGCTGTACTCACATAACCTCTTAGTGGCTGCTCTTAGACCGAAGCGGGCACATGCCGTGCCTCATCCTCAATCCAGCCATAGCCTTTCTCTTCGAGCTCGAGCGCCAAATCAGCTCCGCCCGACCGAACGATGCGCCCATCCACCAGCACGTGCACAAAATCCGGCACGATGTAGTTCAGCAGCCGCTGGTAGTGCGTGACTACGAGCATGGCGCGTTCAGGACTGCGCATCGCATTCACGCCCTTGGCTACAATTCTCAAGGCGTCAATATCCAAACCGGAGTCTGTTTCGTCGAGAATGGCTAGCTTCGGTTCGAGCACTGCCATCTGCAGAATCTCATTGCGCTTTTTCTCTCCGCCCGAGAAACCTTCGTTTACCGAGCGGTTCATGAGCTTCTCGTCCATTTCGAGGAGCTTCAGCTTCTCCCGGAACATCGGCAAAAAATCGACCGCGTCGACTTCGTCCTCACCGCGATATTTGTGAATCGCATTCAATGCAGACCGCAGAAAGTAAGTATTGCCGATCCCGGGAATCTCCACTGGATACTGAAATGCCAGAAAAACGCCTTCACACGCAGCTTCTTCCGGCTTCATCGCGAGCAGGTCTTTGCCATTGAACAGGACCTCGCCCAGGGTAACTTCATAGGTTTGCCGCCGGGCGAGAACTTGCGCCAACGTGCTCTTGCCCGATCCGTTCGGTCCCATGATCGAGTGCACCTCGCCGGCATTTATGGTCAGATCAATGCCTTTAAGGATCTCGTGTCCTCCGACTGTCACATGCAGATTCTTGATTTCCAACAAACTCATTAATCGTCGCCTTTCTAATTATGCGCGATACGGCCGGAAGTCAGAAGTGAGAGGTCAGAATGCAGAATGTCGAAACGCGGGGTTCTTACTTCTGCCTTCTTCCTTCTCACTTCTGCATTTCGGGGCTGCGCAATTACCCCACGCTGCCTTCCAGGCTCACGCTCAAAAGTTTTTGCGCCTCTACTGCAAACTCCATCGGCAACTCGCGGAAGACTTGCTTGCAAAAACCATTCACGATCATCGAAACGGCATCTTCGGTCTTCAACCCGCGCTGTTGCAGGTAAAACATCTGATCTTCGCCGATTTTTGAGGTAGACGCCTCGTGCTCCATTCGCGCCGTCGAATTCTTCACTTCGATGTACGGGAACGTATGCGCGCCGCACTGGTCGCCGATCAGGAGCGAGTCACACTGCGTGTAGTTGCGGGCACCGGTTGCACCCTTCTGAATTTTTACCTGGCCGCGATATGTATTCTGGCCATGTCCAGCCGAAATGCCTTTCGAAACGATGGTGCTGCTGGTGTTCTTGCCGATGTGGATCATCTTCGTACCGGTGTCGGCCTGTTGGTAGTTGTTCGTCAGTGCGACCGAGTAAAATTCGCCAATCGAATTTTCACCTTGGAGGATGCAGCTGGGGTATTTCCAGGTGATTGCCGAACCGGTCTCTACCTGGGTCCACGAAATTTTCGAATTCGCTCCGGCACATTTGCCCCGCTTTGTGACGAAGTTGTAGATTCCTCCACGACCCTGCTTATCGCCGGGATACCAGTTCTGCACAGTCGAATATTTGATCTGCGCATTATCCAGTGCCACCAATTCCACAACCGCTGCATGCAACTGATTTTCGTCCCGAATCGGAGCCGTGCAACCCTCCAGATAACTTACATAAGAACCTTCATCGGCCACGATGAGCGTGCGCTCAAACTGACCGGTTTCGGCAGCATTGATACGAAAATACGTAGAAAGCTCCATCGGGCAACGCACGCCCTTGGGCACGTAAACGAAGGATCCGTCCGAGAACACCGCCGCGTTCAGAGCAGCAAAGAAATTGTCGGTGTATGGAACAACCGAGCCGAGATACTGCTTCACCAGATCCGGATGATTCTTCACCGCGTCAGAAAACGAGCAGAAAATGACTCCCTTTTCCGCCAGCTTCTCTTTAAACGTCGTGGCAACGGAGACGCTATCGAATACCGCATCAACCGCGACTCCAGCCAAGCGCTTTTGCTCATCCAAGGGAATGCCTAACTTCTCGTACGTGCGCAAAATCTCGGGATCGAGTTCATCGAGGCTCTTGAGTCCGGGCTTCTGCTTCGGAGCCGAGTAATAGACAATATCCTGATAATTGATCGGGGAGTACTTCACATTGGCCCACTTCGGCTCGGCTTGCGCCTTCTCCAGCGACTCCCAATGCCGGTAGGCCTTCAACCGCCAATCCAGCATGAATTGCGGCTCGCCCTTTTTCGCGGAAATCGTGCGGATGATGTCTTCATTCAGTCCCTTGGGTATCCGCTCGGCTTCAATTTCGGTGACGAAACCCCATTTATATTCCTGTTCTGCGAAATCGCGGATCGTATTGACATTCGTACTCATTGCACTCTCCCGGACGTAGCGCTTTCAATCTGCACGAGATTGCCGCGGTTCTCCTGAACGGCCGCAAACTGCATAGGCCGGATCAGATCCCAAAGCATGACTTTTTGCAGGGCCCCTCGAACCACCTGATTGATCAGCCGCTGATTATCTTTGATAGGACAGGAGGGCTCGAGGTCGCAAAGTCCCGCCACCTCCATGTTGCACTCGGTCAGGGCCAGCGGACCCTCGAGCGCCGTAATGACATCGGCAACTGAAATCAGGCGTGCTTCACGAGTCAGGCTGTAGCCGCCTTTGATGCCACGGTGCGATTGGAGCAATCCACCCTGCAATAGCAGCTTGAGTAACTTGCTTACGGTGGGCAACGGCAGTTGGCATTTCACCGCCAGGTCCCGCGCTGTATGTAGCTCAGTTTGCGGACGGCGGGCCATCTGGCTGATTAGCACCAGCCCGTAATCCGTTAGTTTACCCAAGCGTATCATTTGTAAGTTACTGTCGGCTAAGGGTCTATCCAGCCACTAACAAATAGCACTGTTTTAGTACAGTTTCATTATAGGCTTACGGCAGCCGGTTCGCAAGGCAGGAAACCCACTGGCGCTCAGAGATTTGGGACGACGGAGCCGACCCTCGGACACAATTTCTTGTTTACCGGCGCTTCCGTTATTCTTAAGGGGTCATGACGCTCCTTGATGCTCAGCAGTACGACTCGGCGCGGGCACACCGCCGGCAGAAGCTGATCATCGCAATTGTCATTGTGGTGCTTCTCGGCGGATGGTTGGCCTACCATTTTCGTGACCACGGGGCGCGGGTCAGCGTCAGAAAATTCTTTGGAGACCTGCAAAAGCAGGAATACGAAGCCGCCTACGGCATCTGGTTCCACGATCCTGACTGGAAACAGCACCCGGCAAAATTTCCCAATTATCAGTACAACGATTTCTATCGCGACTGGGGCCCGGGAGGCGAGTGGGGACTGGTCAAGTCTTATCACGTTGACTGCTCGCTAAGCCCCAGCGGGGGCAACGGCGTCATCGTGCAGGTGAATGTCAATCATCGCGCCGACCATGCCTATGTTTGGGTGGACAAGGGCGACAAGACTTTGTCGTTTTCGCCTCACGAAATCGATTGCGGAAATTGGTACGGCTGGCTTTTCGAGTAGCAGGGTCTCAAGCTTCAACTGCGATCTGCTCTAAGCTCTTCTGCAGTGAAGTCTCATCTACCACATTGGTGCAAGTTTTCGACCGGTCGATTTGCCGCATAAGACCACACAGAACTTTCCCGGGCCCAAGTTCGACAAAGGTCTGCGCGCCTTGCGCAATGAGCAGACGCATGGACTGTTCCCATTTCACCGAACCGGTAACTTGCCGGATGAGCGCATCTCGCGAACCCTCACCATCCTGTATTAATGCCGCATCTACGTTGCAGGCAACAGACATAGTCGGGTTCTGGAAGACGAGATTGCCGAGATCTGCAGCCAGCCGGTCCTGGGCTGGCTTCATGAGCGAGCAGTGGAACGGAGCACTCACCGGCAGGATCTTGGCACGCTTGGCGCCCCGCTCGTCGGCGAGTCTGGTCGCCCGTTCCACGGCTGCGGTGTGTCCGGAAATCACGATCTGCTCGGCTGAGTTGATGTTGGCAGGTTCGCACACCTCGTCGTTTGCCGCGTCCCGGCAGATCGCGACAACCTTCTCCAGTTCCATACCTAGAATGGCCGACATAGACCCGACCCCAACCGGAACCGCTTCCTGCATATACCGACCTCGTTTGCTGACCGTACGTACCGCGTCGGCGAAGTTGAAAGTCCCTGCCGCCACGTGGGCCGAGTATTCGCCCAAACTATGCCCCGCCACGAACGATGGCTTGATGCCCCGCTCGTCCAGGACGCGCCAGGCTGCGACAGAAGTTGTAAGGATCGCGGGCTGGGTGATTTCCGTCAGGCGCAATTTTTCTTCGGGGCCTTCGAAACAGATGTCGGAAAGCTTATAGCCGACCGCCTCGTCGGCTTCTTCGAACGTTTGCCGCGCAACCGCGTATTTTTCGGCTAATTCTTTTCCCATGCCGATTGCCTGCGAACCTTGGCCGGGAAATAAGAACGCTATCGAGCCGTTAGTGGCATGTTTCATGCGACCTTGTCCATTTTCCGAGTAAAGATCATACCGGATTTTGTGACCTGCCGGACTTCGCCTGAGTCGCAGGATTAGCTGGTTACCAGCGCTGGAGATTGGATGGATGCCAGTTCTTTTTCAATCTTTTCGTTAATTCCACTTTGCGCGAATTCCGCCGCCACGCGAATCGCGTTTTTAATAGCGTTCGCGTTTGATGAACCGTGAGTAATGAAACAGACGCCCTTCACGCCAAGCAGTGGTGCGCCGCCGTACTCGGTATGATCCAGACGTTTTTTGAAATCCGCAAATGCGCTACGAGACAGTAAATATCCAACTTGACGCGTAATTGTCGCTTTCAGTGACTCCTTGAGGGTGTAGCGCACCAGGTTGGCTAACCCCTCGGATATTTTCAGAGCGACATTTCCGACGAAACCGTCGGCGACAATCACATCCACCCGCCCGTTGAAGAGATCCCGGCCTTCGACATTGCCAACGAAATTCAAGGATAGCTGTTTCAGCCGTTGGAAAGCCTCTCGGGTAAGTTCGTTGCCTTTGCTTTCCTCTTCGCCGATCGAAAGCAAGCCCACCCGCGGGCTTCGCGTCCCGAACATAGTGCGGAAAAAGATATCGCCCATGACCGCAAACTGTTCGAGGTTCTGCGGCTTGCAATCGACATTGGCACCGACATCCAGCAGCGTTGCAACTGATCCGGTAGCCGTTGGGAAAACCGCCGCCAGCGCCGGACGATCGACACCGGGAATGGCGCCTAACACCATCTTCGCCGTTGCCATGGCCGCGCCAGTGTTTCCGGCCGTTATGAATCCCACTGCGCGCCGTTCGCGCACTAGCCGCAGCCCGACTCGCATGGAAGAATCGCGCTTGCTGCGAACTGCCTGGACCGCTTTGTCGTCCATGCGAATGACTTCGCTGGCATGGACTATTTCAATGGGCAGGCCTGACGCTGCCGGATAACGCGACAGTTCGGCTTCCAGCGTGGCCCGAGGGCCGACGAGCAGCACGCGAACCTCATAGTGCCGCGCCGCCTGGATCGCACCTTCAATCTCAGGCTTGGGCCTACGATCTGAACCCATCGCGTCCAGAGCTATGACGCTCGGCATGGTTGAAAGCGAACTTAGCTGGCCTCTTCGACTTCCAGAACTTCCCGGCCTTTATAGTAACCGCACTTGGGGCAGGCACGATGTGGCAATTTGCGCTCGTGACAGTTGGGGCATTCAGATAGTGACTGGTGTTTCAGGGCATCATGGGCGCGCCGGTTGCTGGTACGCGCTTTTGAATGTCGCCGTTTTGGATTGGGCATTTGAGTTCCTTTTCTAAATTGTCATCCCGAGCCGCCCGCCGTTGGCGGCTGAGGGATCCGGGCGAGCCGCCCGAAAGCCGCGTTCATTGCGGCAATAAGCGGGCGTTTGGCTCGCTTCCTTATTCAATGTTCCAGCTTACCGCGAATCTCTTTCAGCGCCGCCCATCGCGGATCTTCCACCGGTTCCGTGCAAGAGCATTGCGCAACGTTGAGACTTGCCCCGCATTGCGGACAAAGTCCCTTGCAATCCTGCCCGCAAATTGCTTTCAACGGAACCGCCAGCAAAACCTGCTCGCGCAGTACATCCTCGAGCAGCAGACCTTCCCCTTCATAGTAGCTGATTTCTGATTCGGTGCCGCTTACAGCGTTTTCGTCGCGCCCGGCATCCGCGCCGAGAGGGCGATAAAGCAGATCAAAGCTTCGCCTTACTTCCTGCAAAACTGGCTCGAGGCAGCGTGCACAGGGAACCTCAAGGCTTGTCGCGAGCTCACCGTTAAGCCGTATGTCTTGAATCAGCGAGTGCTTGCCGCGATGCTCTTCGACCAGTTGTGCGCGCCCGGTCGTGTGTAGCTGGCTTCCCTGCCGCAGATCGCTTCCAAGGTCGATGGCACCGGGTGGAAGATTCTCGTCAAAATCAATGGGATGCCGTTCCAACTCACGAATTTCAATGAACATAGAGATCTCCGGGGCCCCATCAGATACTGCCACCGGCGCAGGAGACGCTCACAGGCGCAAGTCCTCTCGGGAGCTAAACTTAAGCATAAAGGCCGTGGAAGAAGAGTGTCAAGAAAACGACGACAGGTAGTGAGTCGCCTGACCCGCTACCTGTCTGATGAAGCACGCGGAGTTTTTCACACTCTCCCTAAAAATCGCGGGCTATCGCGGCCGGCCGTGGCCCCCGCCACCGCCTGCAGGCCGCTGCCGCTCCTGTAATTGTTGCGACTGCTGCGTGTGTCTTTGCTCCATTTGCTGGGTCTGCTGCTGGTGCCGTTGTTCCGTCTGCTGCCGCTGGGCTTCGCTTGCGTTCTGCCGGTCCAGTTGTTGGTGATCTCTCTCTTGCTGCTGCTGGAGTTGCTGATGTTCCTGCTGTTGCTTGGCGTAGAGCTTGTTCTGTTGCTGCTGATACTTTTGATCTAATTTCGCATTCCCTGTATTCGAAGGCGTGGGGCGCGGAACCGAGGGTACATCGCTGGCGTGCACGGTCGAGTTTGGCGGCCGCGGAACATTATTCGCCGGCCTGAACTGCCCCCCTGCTTCTTTCGCCGCCACCGCCCCGCGGTCATTAAAAGCCCCAGGTTTAGGTGTGGCCGCGATTGTGGGTTTGCCGTGGTTCTCCGAGGCCCGCAGCCCCGGATTGGTGAGTGCGGCCTGGGCCTGGTGCGCCTGAACCGATGTAGGCGCAACGTGGTTGTCGCGCGCGGCAGCTTCTTCTTCCTGGTTCGGGCGCGCGGTCAGTCCGCCTTCTCCGCCGTTGTAGCTGACACGATTTATGGCAGTGCTGTTGTTGTTTATCACCGTCGTGTTGTAAACGTTGGTGACTCTGGTGACGTTTATATTGGTCACCGAGCGGTTGTAGAAGAAGCGGCCATTGTCCCAGCGTCCGCCTTCAAAACCGTGGCCGAAGTAACCGAATCCGTAATTGACACCGCCGTAGAAACCGATATGGGGGCCCCAATAGCCTGCGTGAAAAATAAATCCGCTCCCACCCCAACCCCACCAGGGGGGCGTCCACAGGTAGCCGACGGTCGGAGCCAGTACCCACGTGCCTGGCACCCAGTAGTAGCCAAATGGGCCATAAGCCCAGTATCCCGGCGTCCAAATGTAGCCCTCATCTGGACATGGCGGCTGCTCGTACACCGGCAGCGGCGGCGGACCGATGTTGATGGAAATACCGATTTGCGCGAACGCACTGGCTGAAATGGCCAGCATCGCCATCGAAACCAGCAGCCATCGAGTAATACGGAATGAACGCATAGTTGCTCCTCTCGCCCGAATCTCCAGCAGCGCCATTCGGCAACTGCGTTGAGCGTCAACGGAAAAACATCGCAAGACCCTTCCGACTAACTACGTGTATCAACGCGGGCGCGATGAATATGTTTCTCAAGCTGATGATTATTTCGGCAGCATAACGAAGGCAAGAGGGCGGTGCAAGGGCGTGGAACCTTTTGGTACACGTGATTACGTTGTCGTTCGGCCGGACCTCGGCCTGGCAACCTATCGTTTCAGCGCCAGCTTGTGGGTAGGTTGATAGAGGCCGATCTCGCCGCCGCTGGGCAACCGAATAGTGGTACGAATACCCCAGTCCTCTTCCTCGACCTCCGTGCACTTCACTTTCTTTCTCTCCAGCGCTTTGACCGTTTTCTGCAGATCGTCGCACATGAGGTAGACGACGGCTCCGTTCATCGCATGACCAGCGTGAGATTGACGCGATCCACCATCCTGCGGATGCACGGCCATTTCGGTTGGCGGAGTGCGGAAAATTAACCAGCCGCCACCCACATCGACAGCCTTGAATCCCAAAACGTCGCCGAAAAATTTTCGATCAGCTTCGGCATCTTTACTGTAGAGCAGCACATGTAGACCAAAAATCATGGGGGAAGTCTAGCGTGAAATTGTGATGCGCGGCAACAAAACGCATGTGTAGGGCGAACGTTTCTGTCCGCCACGCGATCCGATAAAATATTCCCTCCGGCTGATCGGATGCGGAGCCCTCGAATGACCCGCCAGCAACAACTCGTTCTCCAGACGAGAGGCCACGGTGACATGCACGATCTCACGGAACAGATCGCGTCGATCGTGACCTCATCCCGCGTCCAAACTGGCACGGTGAACGTTTTCAACGTTGGCAGTACGGCCGCCGTCGGGACCATCGAGTTCGAATCCGGTTTGCAGCAAGATCTCCCCGCTATTTTGGACAAGCTTATTCCCCCCAGCCGCTCTTACGGCCATGAGCAAGCCTGGCATGATGGCAATGGCCACTCCCATTTGCAGGCCACACTTCTTGGGCCATCGTTAACCGTGCCCATCGCAGAAGGAAAACTGATTCTCGGGACCTGGCAGCAAATTTTCCACCTGGAATGCGACGTCCGCGGACGCCAGCGCACGATTGTGGTCACCGTGGTCGGAGACTAGGCCATGAGCATGCAAAATCACATCGTGGCGGCAATCCGAAAAATTCCACGAGGTAAGGTCGCGAGTTATGGATCAGTTGCCCGCGCCGCCGGGCATCCCGGTGCTGCAAGGCAAGTGGTCGCTGTGCTGCGGCGCTCCTTCGGGCTGCCGTGGCATCGCGTTCTCGGCGCCGGAGGAGCCATCAAGCTGCGCGGTGATTCCGCCATCGAGCAACGACTTCGGCTTGAGGCAGAGGGAGTCATTTTTCGTGGCCGCCGCGTCGACATGAAACGCCACGAATTCAAATTTCAGAAAAAGAGGTTGGGCCGGAAGGGAAAGTAGTCAGGAGTCAGTAGGCAGGAGTCAGGGCTGACTACCGACTCCTGACTACTAGCTACTAAGTCCTCGCTACTTACTCGTCTTGAACTTCTCATCAAGCTCGACCTGATATCCCGCGACCAGCCGATTGGTTTCGTTGGCCATGCCCACTACCGCCATCAATTCTTTGAACATAGCATCCGTCATCCCTTTTTTCCTGGCTGATGCCGTATGCGAAGCGATGCAGTAATCGCACTGATTACTGACGCTCACCGCGACGTAGATCATCTCCTTGGTGAGCGGATCGAGCGCACCGGGCGCCATAATCTCTTTGATGTCTTCCCATGTGCGCTTTAGCGTGACCGGGTCATGGGCAATCGCTTTCCAGAAATTATTGATCCAGTCGGTTTTGCGCGTCGCCATGATGTCGTCATAGACCGCTCGCACTTCCGGACTGGCGTCTTTATATTCAATGAGCCCCAGGGTTGCCATCATGATCCTTTCGGAGTTTTGCCGCTTAACAATCTGCCCAACTCGCACCACGAGCATCGGATGCCCACATAAAAATGCCCGAATAGCGCATAGACAGCGCTCACTTCGTCGAAGCGCATTTCATAAATAAGCTTCTTGAAGACGACGGGATCGTCGGCGAACAAGTCAACTCCCCACTCCCAGTCGTCAAAACCAATCGAGCCGCTGATAATCTGTTTCACCTCTCCGGCATAGCGTCGTCCCACTAGACCGTGCTCGTTCATTTGCCGCGCACGTTCTTCCATCGGGAGCGTGTACCAGTTCTGTTCTTCCCCGCGGCGGCGATCCATTGGATAAAAGCAGATGTAACGATGCTTGGGTAGTTCGGGAAATAAACGAGGCTTCATCGCCTCGCGCTGCCGGTTCAGAGTTTCATGGATCGCCTGGTTCCATTCTTCGGAATGCGCTTGCACTCCTCGTTCGACCAGATCGTTATAGGTCTTCATGCTGGATTCATATAATCCGAGCTCAATAACCGATAGATACGAAGACGTCGGCTCCAGAAAATCGCTCAACTTCAGCCGCGCCATACGCAGTTCAGCCTGATTCAGGTCTTCGAACGTGGGCCGGAAGTGGACAAACATGAGATCGCCTTTGTGCCCGAGCAGCGAATAAAGTCCAGACTGCCCATTCGGGTTCTGCTCCATTTTCGCCAGCACATTGGCGGCTTCCTTCACGATCTCGTCCTTGATGGAGGCCCTTAGCGGACGCCAAGCCGACCAGCGAAAACGCATCATCTGGTGCAATACACTGTAACCCTCGATTGTCAGTGGAACCGGCGGTGCTTCAGCGGAAGTCGTTTCCGGTCGGGCGGTGCGAGTAGTGGCCATATAGGTTTTCCTGGGCACTATTCTACCCCGCTCTGTAAGCAAGCGATTCGTTGTAATGGGCGGCGGTTTTGCTGACAGTGAGGCTCCACGCTCAAACAGCTCTAATGACCAGCAGCGTCGCATCGTCGTGAAACTTCCCCGCGCAATGTTGTGAAGCTGTGTGCATAAGCTGTTTCTGCAGGTCGGCCGCGCTGGCGAGCGGATTCTGTTTTGCGATGTTCGCAAGTCCTGTTTCGCCAAACGGCTCTCCCTCCTCATTGCAGGCCTCAACTAATCCGTCGGTGAACATGTACAAGCTATCGCCGGGTTTCAATCGAATTTCGCTTTGCTCGTAGCTCCAGTCAGGAAATTGCCCCAGAACCGCACCGGCGGCATTTAATTCAACGACGTCCTTGCCGCCGCGAACCATGATCGGAGGATTATGACCGGCGTTGCAGTACGTGAGCCGATGCTCTTGGTTGTCCAGCACTCCGTAAAAGAAAGAGATGAATTTACTCACCGGGGTGATTTCGCACAGCATGCGGTTCAATCGCCGGCATAGCTCCCGTGGCGGCAGCTTTTGCCAGATCAGCGGCTTCAGCGCCGCCTGCAAGCTCGACATCAGCAGCGCCGCTGCCAGGCCTTTACCCGCGACATCGCCGATGCAGAGAGCAGTTTCGCGCTCGCTGACGCGAACGACGTTGTAATAATCACCTCCAACAAAGCGGATGGGTTGCGTAATCGCTGCGATTTCATAGTCGGAAATCTTAGGCAGATGGCTGGGCAACAGCTTGCTTTGAATTTCCTGCGCTTCTCGCAATTCTTCTTCGCCGGAACGTTGTGCTCGCCTCTGCAGTTGGCCTCGGTCAATTTGCGTGCGCAGCTTCTGTAAGAGCTGCTGGTTTTGCCAGGGCTTTTGCACGAAATCGGAAGCGCCGCGCCGTATCGCTTCAACCGCCAGCTCAACGCTCCCCCACGCCGTCATCACCAGTACTGGCATGTTTCGGTCGTGGGATCGAATCTGCGAAACCAGCTCCAGGCCTTCATCCCCGGCCGTGGTGTCACGGTCGTAGTTCATATCCATCAACACAACATCGAACGGGTCGGTTTCTAGCGCAGGCAAAACTTGCGACGGATCACTCACGACCTCGGTCGAGTACCCATGGCTCTTAAGCAAAAGCTGCAGCGCCTCCAGAACGGGTACCTGATCGTCCGCAATCAGTACGCGGGAGGCATCGTTTTGGCTTGAGTTCATTTCAACAATCGAGCAAGCGTTCATGGCTTGCTGAAATTGCAGCCGAATCACCAATCGAAGATCGCGCGCATCTTATACATTCTTAAGAGTTTGATCGATAACCGCGAAGATGCGGTATTTGCCACAATGTGCATCCGTGGAACGAACCGTCCGGAAGTGGACACTGTCGCCTTGCCATCGTGACGTGCGTCACCGCATCCTTAGTACTATGCAAGGTATCCAATAGCTGGATGAAACCCAGTCCTGAAACACGCCTTCTTTCCCAATTTCTGGGTTGTTGTTGTCGCTAGCCTTACAATCTCCTCAATTAAAAAACAGTTGATGCTGAATTTGGAGCTGATTCATGAAAATCGCGAATGACGTAACTGAATTGATTGGTCACACGCCGCTGGTCTATCTAAACAAGGTGACGGAGGGTTGCGCAGCAACCGTCGCAGCCAAGCTCGAGAGTTTCAATCCGTGCTCGAGCGTGAAAGATCGCATCGGCGTAAGCATGATTACCGAAGCCGAACGCGCTGGAAAGATTCATCCCGGCAAGACCGTTCTGATCGAGCCCACCAGCGGCAATACCGGCATCGGTCTCGCCTTTGTTGCAGCTGTGAAGGGATACCGGCTTATTCTCACCATGCCCGATACCATGAGCCTGGAACGGCGCGTACTGCTGCGGGCCTTTGGCGCCGAAATTGTCCTCACCCCCGGCCCGAAAGGCATGCGCGGAGCGATCACTAAAGCCGAAGAATTGCTCGCAGCGAATCCGGATGGCTATATCCTCCAGCAATTCGACAACCCCGCCAATCCTAAGATTCACTTCGAAACCACAGGTCCTGAGATTTGGAACGACACGGACGGCGCAGTCGACATCCTGGTCTCCGGCGTCGGGACCGGTGGAACCATCACCGGCGTGTGCGAATACATTAAGCCCCGGAAACCATCATTCAAAGCGGTGGCAGTCGAGCCGGTGGACAGCGCGGTTCTTTCTGGTGGGCAACCGTCCCCGCACAAAATTCAGGGAATTGGCGCAGGCTTCGTTCCTAAGATTCTGCGAACGGATTTTATCGATGAGATCCTCACGGTAACTAATGACGAAGCCATCAACATGGCCCGCCGTCTGGCGAAAGAGGAAGGATTGTTGGTAGGCATTTCTTCCGGAGCTGCGGTCGCGGCGGCGCTGAAAGTGGCGCGACGCCAGGAAAATACCGGCAAACTCATCGCCGTAGTCCTGCCGGATTTTGGCGAACGCTATCTCACCAGCGTATTGTTTGACGAGTTGCGGAAGGAGTCTGCAGAAATGGCAACGGCAGCGGTATGACATGGGCATGATCTCTGCAATTCGGGAAGATATGGCGACTGTCCTGGAGCGGGATCCCGCCGCCAAGTCGCGCCTGGAGATTTTCCTGTGCTATGCCGGCTTACACTCGGTCTGGTTTCATCGCATCAACCATTGGCTCTGGACTCATCATCTCTACCTGCTCGCGCGTTGGCTGTCTCAAGTGTCGCGCCTTTTCACAGGAATCGAAATCCATCCCGGCGCCCAGCTTGGACGTCGCCTGTTCATCGACCATGGCATGGGAGTGGTGATTGGTGAAACGACTATCGTAGGCAATGATGTGACGCTTTATCAGGGCGTTACCCTCGGAGGGACCGGCAAGGAACACGGGAAGCGCCATCCCACCATTGGCGACAATGTTGTGGTGGGAGGCGGCGCCAAGATTCTCGGCAACATCACCGTTGGTAACAATTGCCGCGTCGGCGCGGGATCGGTTGTTACCAGAGACGTTCCGGAGAACTCAACGGTAGTCGGTGTCCCCGGTCATATCATTTTCCGCAATGGCAAGCGGGTTGTCATCACTGACCCGAAGCAGATCAACGATCCACTTTCCGAAGCGTTGGCGGCCGTTGCCGGCGAGGTCAACAAACTTCGGGAGCGCGTAAACAAATTAGAAGGTGAACTCGCGGCTGGCGACTCAGGCCGGGCGCTGGAACAGATTATCCAGGAGATGGACTACCAAATCTGAGCCGGTCCCGCATGCGGATCACGGCGGCCATGCAGGTAAGCCCAAATTTACGCCGGCCAATACTTGTGCCTTCGGGGCGTCGTGGATCCTGGACCGTGAGGGCCATGTTTGGCTTCGCGCACCGTCTGTTGCGAATCCACCGAAAACAACATGTAATGGTCGAAGCTATGCCGCCGATAGTAACGGCGCCCTCGAAAATCCAGGTACACTTCGGCAGTCTTCGGCAACCACACGTCTATATTCTTTTTCTGAAAGTGGACTGGCGCGTATTCGGTAATCGAATGCTGCGTCAAATAGCGGATCTGCCGCATCGGGCCCACTAGTTCGGCCTCGATTCGAACAACGTCAGAAGTGTCCGCTGTAATCCAGGCACGCCCCTTCAAATTGACCGCATAATAGTTATATCCGTCTTTAAAAGACTGAATGCGGCTTGGCCGATCTTCCCGTT
>Ga0209579_10001057_pt1 | contig 23577 bp, 23 predicted proteins | sample Coa_R1_2_FD_187152 | JGI IMG/M metagenome (GOLD analysis project Ga0209579, IMG submission 187152) | Surface soil microbial communities from Centralia Pennsylvania, which are recovering from an underground coalmine fire - Coalmine... | ecosystem: Environmental > Terrestrial > Soil >... | reverse complement strand
ATAACAACATCTCATTACCACCTGTTCGGGTAGAAGAAAGGTAAATAATTTTCCCTTGCTGATTTGGGCCACCGAATTCTTGAAAAATCAAAAAGTCAGATCATTTTTGTCAATTGCCATCTAACCTGGTAATCCTTTGAAAAAGGTCCCGAGCGAAAAATCGGCAAAGCAGCCGAAGTCAGCCCAGGCAGATAAACCTTAATCGCGACCTTCCGCCGCCCGCTGCGAACGTCTTGATAAAAGCAATGCAAGCAGCGTCAGCGCCGATGCAATCGAAAGATAATAGCCGACATAGGAGAGGCCATAAGATTTCGCAAGATCCATGGCAAGATAAGGCGCAAGCGAAGCGCCGATGATACCGGCGATTGTAAATGAAAGCGATGATCCGGTATACCGGACAGAAGCTGGAAATATTTCAGCGAGCGATGTGCCGAGTGGGCCATACGTAAATCCCATCAGGACCATTCCCAACGCGAGAAAAATCGAGGTCGAAATCCAGTCGCCTGCCCTAAACAACACAGGAAAGAAAAATCCAAACAATAATATGGCAATGGTGGCGAAGATAAGCGTGATACTGCGGCCGTGCCGGTCGGCCCAGACCGCAGAAACCGGAATACTGACCGCAAAAAATAAGACAGCAACCAGTTGCGCAATCAAAAAACCGGATCGCTGGAAGTGCAGTGCGGAAGTTCCCCAACTCAGCGTAAAAACAGTCATCAGGTAAAAGAGAACAAACGTAGTTACTGCCACAAAAGTCCCAAGGATAAGTGTTCGGGTATGTTTTGCGAATATTACCATCATCGGCAGCTTCACGCGTTCCTTGCGCTCCACCACGCGCAGGAAATCCGGCGTCTCTGTTAGCCTGAGGCGCACATAGAGCCCTACCCAGACCAGGAGCGAGCTTGCAATAAATGGGATTCGCCACCCGAACGCAAAAAACTGGCTGTCACTCAGCGTGCTGCTCAGCAGAAGAAATGTTCCGCTCGACAGGACAAACCCGACCGGGGCCCCCAGCTGAGGAAACATTCCGTACCAGGCCTTTTTTTTCTTCGGGGCATTCTCCATTGCCAGCAGCACCGCGCCGCCCCATTCGCCTCCAAGTCCCAGCCCCTGGCCGAAACGAAAAAGTGCCAGCAGGATTGGAGCGAAAACGCCAATCGAAGCGTAGGTCGGCAGTAGGCCTATTGCCACGGTAGATGGCCCCATCGTCAACAGTGCGGCGACAAGCGTTGCTTTTCTGCCAATACGGTCACCGAAATGACCAAAAAGAGCTGCACCAATGGGTCTCGCAAAAAATGCGAGTGCGAAAGTCGCCAGCGATTGCAAAGTCGCCGAAGTTGGATCTGAAGCAGGAAAAAACAATTTCGGAAAGACCAGCACGGCAGCGGTTGAATAAATATAAAAATCAAAGAATTCAATGGTCGTACCTATCAGGCTTGCAATCAAGACCCTCCTGACGGGGTTGGACAAATTTTTATCCTGGCCTATTTCATTTCCCATGGCAGTTTGGTCAATTGTTGGTAAACATAGGACATAAATATAAAATCGGTCCAATCCAATTTGCCTATGCCGGCAATGAAATTAAAAAGCCCGATGTAGATACACCCGGCTTTAAAACAATGTTAAGAATGCCCAAAAATATGACAAAAACACATTAATTAAAATGATAATATAACATTTAGTTTTTTTTAAATTAAGAATTTCTCGTTTTAAACAGGAGGCTATCATTTTGGTAGTCTTTGTCTATCCGCGCATTGACACTCGATCCCTACAGTTTCCGACACAATTGCATGACTATCTATCTCTTTCACCCCATTGAATTTTCAAGCTGCTGATTGTGGTACCGCGTTGGCACTTCAGGCAGTAACTAAAATTTTGATTCAATGGGAAAAAAGATTTTGTCGTCGGCCACTCCTGCCGCCAGACGCCTCGGAAGTTTACTGATTGCAATGGCTACATTCCTCGGAAGCGCAATTGCGCAGGGACCCAATCATAATACGGATTCCTTGCAAAAGAAAGATTCTGTAACAGCGGCTCCCGCGAGAGCAAGCGATCCATTTGCATTCGGCGATTTTTCCTGGCTGAACGGCACCAGCAGGAAAACAAGTCCGCCCGCATTCGACTCAAAATATTTTACGGGCGATGTCACTTTTGATTTCAATTATACGCACTCCTACAATCACCCGAACGACAATACCGTGGTCGGATCAACGGCATTGGCCAGGGATAATGAACTCCAACTTTCCTTCATGGGCGTTGGCGGCGACATTCACGTCGACAATGTAAGGGGGAGGGTAATGATGCAGTTCGGAACACGCTCAACAGTCGTTCCCAGGAACGACGGAAGTTCATACAAGGGACAATACGACCTTCAGACAATTTACCGCTATATCAGTGAGGCTTATGCGGGTTATCACTGGGACGTCTGGCATGGGATAAACCTCGACGCCGGAATTTTCATGTCATATATTGGCCTTTTCTCTTATAACAATTTTGAGAACTGGGGATACCAGCCCTCATATACTTCAGACAATACGCCCTGGTTTTTTAACGGGCTCAGGCTGCAGACTTTTCCATCAGACAAGTTGAAAGTAGAGCTCTGGCTGATTAATGGTTGGCAGTCTTACGGTATGTTTAACCACTCCCCTGGTATGGGCGCGTCGATATACTATCGTCCCGCCGAAGATGTCGACTATGTCTTTAACAACTATTACGGGAAGGACGATCAGGGAGCACCAGGCAGATATCGTGTACACCTCGATTACAGCTACGAACGCCGTTATCTCAACCGGCCGCACGCGAAATTCCTGAAGAAAGCGGCCTTTTCAATTACGGGCGATTTTGGTTTCGAGAACGGCGATGGCGTTTCGCCATTCGGGAAAATGGATCCAAAGACGGGCGAGAACCTGCCTGCACAGAATTTTATCAGCGGCATGATTTACAACCGCTTCTGGTTCGGCGACCACTGGGCATTTAATTTCGGAGGCGGCTACATGCACAACCCCGGTCAATACCTCGTACTCGCGCCTACCGGTTATGCTGATACGTTGTTTCAAAAACAGACGGGCCCGGGTTCGACATTCAATGCCTGGGACTTCTCAACTACACTGGACTATATGCCTTCGCAAAACATAACGATCAAGCTGGAGTTCGTGCGCAGGGCTATCGTAAACATCGGACCAGCGCCAGGAACTCCTGCGCTTACAGGTTATTTCGCCGGACAGGGAGGAGTCACTTCACCATCAGGGTTCGCAAATACCGGCGGCTATACCTACGCTTCGAACGGCGCCTCCATTGCTCCTCCGCTAAGTAGCTGGGGCGGGTGGATGCCAGACTTGGTCAAGGCCGAGTCGCGGATCATCCTTGCTTTTCTTGTTCGGTTCTAATAATAATATATTATTCACCAAATGTTATCAATATGAAACAGTTCATTAAAATGCTGGTCGTGCTGGTCCTGGCAGGACAGGCCGGCAGAAGCGACGCACAAACAGCGGTTGCAGGCTTATTCAAGGATGAAACAGATTTCAGAGCGAATCGTGTCAGTTATCCCTTGTCATGCGACCCCGGCGCACGCGCAATTCAAACCGAGAAACTTTTTGCCAATGATAAAATAATCGTCAGGAACGGCGATAAAAAAACCGCGTTGCTCAAAAAAGATTTTTTTGGCTACCGCGATTGCCGTGGCATCGCTTACCGGTTTTATCAAAATGAAGCATACCGGATTCTCGATACAACAGATTTTTATCTGTATACACGCACTGCGCTGGAGCCCAATGCCGGTGGCAAGGGTTTTTCATCAGCGACGAAATATTATTTCAGCCGCTCGCCAAATGGTTCGCTCGAACTTCTCACAAAAGGGAATCTTGAAACTGCCTTTAAAGAAAACGCAAGGTTCCGCAATTCGGTCGGGACATATGCAAGAAACGACAACGAATTGAGGGAGTACGACCCATACCTGAAGCAGTATAAAGTCAAATACCTTTTTGAGGAGTCCGAAAAATAGCCAGCCTGATGCACAAGGTCCTGATAGTTGACGATGATTTGAAATTCTGCAAATTACTGGGGAGGTTTCTTTCTCTTGAAGGTTACGAGGTTTTTCGCTCGCACGACCTGCAAACCTCCTCAGTTATTTTGGAGAAGGAAGATATCCAATTTGTATTGCTGGACGCCATGCTACCGGATGGCAATGGATCATCCTTTGCCAAAGAAATAAAAATGCGGTATCCCTCCATTCAAACCGTGATCCTCACGGGTTACCCCGATATCGAAAACTGCGTCAAATCTTTCAAGAACGGCGTAGCCGACTATATCATCAAGGGCGAAGACGTCCACAGCGTAATCCAGACCATCAAAGATCAAATTGCCGGATTCAGCCCGAAAGAAGGACGAAAGGAGAGCCGGCCAGAAACTCATGCTGAAACCATTTTCAACTTTAACAACATCGTCGGTGAGTCCGAACTCATCCGGGAGGCTGTTGAACTCGCCAAAAAAGTTTCACGGTCGGACGCATCGGTTTTACTCCTTGGTGAAACGGGTACAGGCAAGGAATTATTCGCACGGGCAATACACAATAGTAGTACCAGGCTTTCCGGCAGCTTTGTTGCGATCAACTGTTCATCCTTTAGCCGGGAACTTCTTGAGAGCGAACTTTTCGGCTACCGCGCCGGCGCATTTACGGGAGCAATCCGCGATAAGAAAGGTTTGCTTGAAGTTGCCGACGGCGGAACGCTCTTTCTAGACGAAGTCGGCGAAATCGATAAAGATTTGCAGTCGCGGCTACTACGCGTGCTTGAAACGGGCGAATTCATCAAGGTAGGCGACAACAAAACGTCCCGCGTAAATATCAGGTTAATTTCTGCGACTAACCGTGACCTTTCCAGCGAAATTGGGATGGGTCATTTTCGAGAGGACCTTTTTTACCGCCTGAACACTTTCTCGATCCAACTTCCACCGCTCCGCGAACGAAAAAGAGACATCCTCCTGCTCACCGAATACTTCGCAAGGCTTTTTTCGCAGAAGCTCGGCAAACATATTACCGGCATTACAAGAGAGTACGAACGAATGCTGATGAACTACAACTGGAAAGGAAATATTCGGGAACTTAAGAACATCATTGAGCGGTCGGTGATTCTCTCTGCCGGATCGATATTGTCCGAAGAAACACTTCCCTATGAAGTCCTTTCCTATCCCTTCCAGGACGCGAAAGGAGGAAACTCCTCATTTGATCTCAACCTTTTTGAACGCCTGCATATCCAAAAAGCATTGATTACTGCAAAATGGAACAAGGCCGAAGCGGCTAAAATGTTGAACATATCGCTGTCGACGCTCTACCGCAAAATTGAGGATTATATACTTTCACCAAATGACCGCAACTGATGAGCCGAGGAGAAACATTCCGTGGATCAAACAGCACCGACCGGGTGACGAGAGTTATTGGAATCATGATTGACAAATTCGCGATTGATGAACGTTCCTTGTCCTTTCAGGCTTCTTTTCATGATGATCTTGACATCGATTCGCTTGATTTTTGCGAATTCATTTCAGAACTTGAAAAAGAATTCAAAATTTCTATCCCAGACGATGACGCCGAAAGGATGAAAACCGTGGGATCGGTCCTTGATTACATCGACAAGCATTTGCCCTGTGAAAAATTGACGGAAGCCGTCAACACGGAATTTGAAACCTCAACTGCAGGCTAGTCAGACGTCCAAGGTCTGGCAGAGTTCTATGAACTCATCACGAAGTTTCATAGGCTCTTCGACCATCCGTAGTTCAAATTCTTCGCCGTCAACAATCAGGCGCCTGGTATTCCCGTACAGAACTTTTTTGAGAAAAGCTTCCTTCACTTCGAGAGGGGAATTATATGAGTGAAGGTCCTCACGCTGGTGTACAGCTTTCTTTTTGGCTTCCCGAAAAATTTTTCGGTGTCTCCCGATAAATGTATGTTCCGTTAACCGGAGCAGGGGGCTGAACACGCGACGATCAATAAATTCGAGGAGAAGCTGTCTCTTGCGGGATTGCGGTTCCATATTGGCAATTTAGATTGTATTGCGGATATAAATTACGTCCTAAATTCGTGCCCGGAAATGTTAAACCGTTTTATAAAAATGTTATTATTAGTTGATATTGTTCCCGCAACTCCCCATAAATTTTGATGTTTAATCATCAATTAGTGACTAACGTCCTGGTCGAGTGATCGAAGTGTCTGTCGCCGTACATTTCTTAACTTAGATCGGGCGGGTTCCTAACCCAGCCCCTATTTTTCCAAATAACTCTTTTTTATGCGACCCCCTTTGACAGGCCTGCTGTTATGCTGCGGAATCATAATTTGCGGCATGAACTCAGCAATGGCCCAACAAGACAGTGCGAAGATCAGGGTAATCATGATCGGCGCCCACCCCGATGATTGTGATGAACAGGCGGCCGGTACTGCCGCGATTTTTGCCCAGATGGGTTGCGCGGTTAAATTCTTATCGGTGACCAACGGCGATGCGGGCCACCAGTCGATGAAGGGCGAGCAGCTTGCGAAAAGAAGGTATGCAGAAACCCAGGAGTCTGCAAAGCGACTTGGTATCACTTATGATGTGCTCGACAACCATGATGGGTTACTGATGCCCACACTGGAAGTCCGCCTTCAGATTATTAAAAAGATCAGGGAATGGAATGCGGATCTTGTCATTGCTCCGCGGCCGAACGACTATCACCCCGATCATCGCTATACCGGCGTGCTGGTCCAGGATGCCGCATACATGGTGGCTGTTCCGAATATCGCGCCTGAAACACCGGCGCTCAAAAAAAACCCTGTTTTTCTATATTACCAGGACCGTTTCCAGAGACCAAATCCTTTCCGCCCTGACATCGTCGTCGACATCACCGGCAGCTTTGACAAAAAGATTGCAGCCCTTGACGCCCACCAGTCGCAGATGTATGAATGGTTGCCCTGGATCGGGCACTATCTCGACCAGGTTCCCGAAAAAGAAGCCGACCGCATCAAATGGCTGGCAGGGAGAAGCAGCAGGCCGGTCACCCCGGCGATGAGGGCCTCAGTGGAGAAATGGTACGGCGCAGATCGCGCAGCAAATGTCAAGCAAGCCGAGGCATTTGAGATATGCGAATACGGCGCGCAGCCAACTGACCTGGACATCCGCAAATTATTCCCGATGCTCGGTAAATAGCCGGTTGACACGAAGCTCAGGGAAGGTCAATGTCGGATGTTTCAATGTCCCAGTGGGCAAGCAGGAGTTCGAACCGATGTTGCTCAGCCTTTGCATATGCGTCCTGGTCGGGGAATAATTCCTTTTTATAGGTTGTCGTCAGGTTTTCATCAAAAGCAAGCGCCACTGTGCGAAACACGATGGTCACACGGAAATCCCAGCGCGTGTCCTCGCCGGAATGGTATCTTGGCCGGCTTGCGACGATACTGATAATGTCACCTTTCTCCTTTGCCTTTTTCAACAAAGGATAGTGATTTTTTTCCCATAGCCCAATAAATTCTTCTGCGAAACCCCATCTGACCTTGTAATAATTTTCAACCCGGAAATAATTTTCAGTGGCGGTTTTGTTTTGTGCTGGCAGCTCGGAGATGGCGAAGATGAGAACAAATAAAACAAAGGCGCCGAACCTGGTTTTTGTGCTAATCCGGTACATAAGAAGAATTTTGATAATACTACAATTTACGGTTTTTGGAACGCCATGGGGAAATCCCGGAAAAATCGGGGAGGCTTGGAACCATTATGTTCTCCGTCGAGGGAGAGGTTGTCCAAAGATAATTTGATCGTGAAGCATGAAAGATCAATGGCTAAACACGCGCATGCATTCCTGCAGGCGTTTTTTCATTTAAGGAAATCCATCCGTCATTACTTCCTACATTTATTCTACGATTTGCTTCACCAATAAAATTGACGGTTATGGAAAACAATCAGAATAACGATACGCCTGCCGGGATGACCAGGGGTGATTTCATCAAAAACACCGCGCTTGCATCAGGATTCTATATCGTGCCCAGGCATGTGCTTGGAAGGGGCTTCGTCGCGCCGAGCGACAAACTTTACATCGCCTGTGTCGGCTGCGGCGGCGAAGGACAAAGCGACATTCACCATTACGCCCGCGCACCCAAAAAGAATGCGGTCATCGCGTTTCTCTGTGATGTGGACGAAAGGCCGGCAACTGAGCGCCGGAAAGAGTTTCCCAAAGCTTCTTTTTACCATGACTGGCGCGAAATGTTTGAAAAGGAGAACAAGAATTTTGACGCTGTTTCCGTAGCTATTCCGGATCACAATCACGCCATCGTCGGGATGCATGCCATGCAAATGAAAAAACACCTCTACCTTCAGAAACCACTGACCCACGATATTTACGAAGCGAGGCTCCTCACGCAGGCTGCAGCCAAATACAAAGTGGTCACACAGATGGGCGACCAGGGCGCTTCGGGCGACGGGATGCGGATCATGCGCGAATGGATCGAAGCGGGGCTGATCGGCGACATCCAGAAAGTATACAATTGGACGAACAGGCCTGTATGGCCCCAGGGAATTCCCTGGCCGGATCAGAAACCCCCGGTCCCGAGCGAATTGAACTGGGACCTTTGGCTGGGTACAGCGGAATACGTGGACTATATCGACAACCTTGTTCCGTTTAACTGGAGGGGATGGTGGCGTTTCGGCACCGGTGCACTGGGCGACATGGCCTGTCATATCATGGGACCCGCCTTCAAACTATACCAGCTGGGTTACCCGACCGAAGTCACCTGCGACGCAAGCACCGTCTATTCGGGCATTTTCAAGGAGGCCGACTATCCCGAAAGCATTCCTGTCTCCACCAAGCTGCGCTACACATTTAAACTCAAAGACGGGCGTGACATCCAGGTATATTGGATGGACGGGGGCCTCCTCCCAGACCGGCCGGAAGAAATCGGCGATGGCGATGAAGGCCTCGAACTCGCATCCATGGATGACTATGAAGGCGGGTCGCTGTTTATCGGCTCAAAGGGGAAAATGTCTTGCGGCTGGGGCGGCCTTTATCCAAGGCTGCTTCCGCTTTCAAGGAATAAGGAAGTCAATATTCCGCCAAAGTACCCCAGAGTCGAGGGTGGTATGGACGGGCACTGGTGGCAGTGGGTAGATGCCTGTATCGCGGGCTATGGCAAGGCCGAAGTAGATTCGCCCTTCGAAGGTTATGCAGGACCGCTTACAGAAACAGTGCTGATGGGAAACCTCCTGCTTCGCTGTTTCAACCTGAAAGTAAACGGCTCTATGCCCGGCAGGTATATCGTCTATAAATGGGACGGCGAAAATATGCGCATCACGAATTTTGAAGCGGCAAATCAATTTGTAAAAAGAGCATACCGAAAAGGCTGGGGCGAACTAACCTTGTAGACTGCAAAGGGGCCTCGGTTGTACCAGACAGTGAGCCCAGCTTCCCGGACTGTGGATAACAATTAATAAGTCGGGGAATTAATGAAATAAATTTAGGAAAGAATTTATCTTAGATTATAAACAAAACATGGCCCTGCCAATTCTGGCGGGGCTTTATTATTTACAATTTTATTGCCGGAAAAGCGTTATGGTGACGGTTGTATTTTAATCCGTTTTTTACCGTATTCCATACCCTATTTAAAACACCCTTATGACCAAACAAACCCAAGCTACCATTTTGCTGGCCGGGATCGCGATCTTTTTGCTTATGGGCATCATTGCCAACATGTTAAAATAACTCCCCTTTTTTATCGATTTTTCCTGGTGCCTGCGCGGAGTGGAATTCTTTTCCCTAGCTGGCTTGCCTCTTAAGCCGGTGACCTGGAGTTCTGATTTTTACACTTACATTTAAGGTGACTTTCGAAACCGGATGAGCTCCATTTCCAACAATGCAATTCGCCAGGTCCTTTTGCTCGTAATCATTTTGTTATTGGGCATGGTTCTCTTTTTCCAGCTCGAATCTTTTATTCCTGCACTGCTTGGCGCCTATACAATGTTTGTGCTGCTGAAAAAATGGATGTACATTCTAACGGGCAGGTATAAGTGGAAAAAGGCATTATCGGCATCGCTGCTCATGCTTCTCTCCTTTATTATTATCCTGCTCCCGATTGCGCTCCTGGTCAACATGATGTCTTCAAAGATCAATTTTGCTCTCCAGCATACTTCATCCGTCCTCAATGCCATCGAACAGTTCATCCATAAATACGAACTCAGGTATAACGTCGAGCTTTTCTCGCAAAAAAATATTGACCAGTTGACGAGTTGGGGAACAGCCACGCTCCCGCGCGTCCTGGGCGCCACCTTTAACAGCCTGACGACGATCGCGATCATGTATTTTATCCTTTACTTCATGCTGACGGACGGGAGAAAAATGGAAGCGGCCTTCCACGAATGGATCCCGCTCAAGGACGAAAACGTTCTGTTGTTGCGAAGAGAAACCAACAGCCTGGTTTATTCCAATGCCATTGGCATCCCGCTGATCGCCCTCCTCCAGGGAGTAATCGGGCTTATAGGTTATGTCGCTTTGGGTGTCAATGAGCCGCTGTTTTGGTTTGTTGTCACCTGCATCGCCTCCATGATCCCGGTCGTTGGCGCAACGCTGGCCTATGTCCCCGCCGCTATCCTGTTTTTCGCCAACGGGATGAACCTGAGAGGCATCATTCTCCTCGCCTACGGTTTTGGCGTGATCAGCACAGTCGACAGCTTCTTCCGTTTCTGGCTTCAAAAAAGAATTGGCGATGTGCATCCGCTCATAACAGCCTTTGGCGTCATCATCGGGATTAGCCTTTTCGGCTTTATAGGGTTGATTTTCGGTCCCATCCTAATCTCGCTTTTTCTCCTTCTGATCAAAATTTATGTGAGTGAGTTCAGCGTAAACAAGAACAAATTGAATAACCCGGAATAGCTAAATTTTTCGTAAAAACACGAAGTACAAATGCTGAAATTTCAAAAAAAAAGTACATTCGCGCAATAAAAAAATCTGAAATTCACGCTTGCTTATATTAATATTCAGTAATATTTTAGCAGCGGCTCCGTTTGATCAATCACAATAGAAAATGTCGCAGAAATGAGCAAAATCTTTAAGTCCGTACTGTTGGTTCTGGGAGTGTGTCTTGCTCTGGATTCGTCGCTTCATGCCGGTTCAATCACAAGAAAAAATTCCCGCTCGGTAGTAAATGGTATCGCCCGCGATTCGCGGAACAGGGCGCGTAAGGCATTGATGGCAGAAGAGGCCAGCGAGCTTTATGAACAAATCGACCTCAAAGATGCGGGTCTGTCCAAGAAAGCTTTTCAATATGCTTTCACCGGTTATTATTACCTGCTGAACCATCATCAGCTGGCGAACGAGAACGTACTGACGATTTGCGATTTCAGCCAGTCTTCGCGCAATAAGCGCCTCTATGTCATTGATCTCGGTGAAAAGACTATCCTGATCAATACCTATGTGGCCCATGGCCGTAAAACAGGCGGCGAATTTGCCCAGTCGTTTTCAAACCGGACGAATTCGCACAAAAGCAGCCTGGGGTTCTTTGTAACCGAGGGAACCTATGATGGAGACAACGGACTTTCTTTAAAAATAAACGGCGTGGAAAGGGGATTCAATGACAAGGCGCTGCGCCGCGGTATTGTTATTCACGGCTCCGATTATGTCGGTCCTGATTTCCTGGCATGGAATAAATTCAACGGCAGAAGTTTTGGATGCCCTGCAGTTCCATCTGCCGAAATCCAGGAAGTCGTAGATACCATTAAAGATGGCTCCTGCCTTTTTATTTATCATCCGACAAAAAGATATCTGATAAGATCGAAAATACTGAACAGCTAGCTTGGACGTATACTTAGATGGTTCGAAGGCAGAAAGGTCAATTTAGGTTCGTACCCTATGGTTGGCCTTTTCTCTTTCAGTCAAAATACCCAACCGACGATCATAGCCACCACGCCTGCAAAAAAACCAGAATAGATTTCGAAGCGGTTATGGTCAGAAACAAGCAGTCTCGCAGTCATCAGGATCCCTGCCACCAGAAAAGCAATCCCCAGATAAGCTCCGGAAGCGTAGTTATCATGAAACGAAAAAAGGACGGCAAATGCGACAAGGCCGCCGGCCGCTACCGAATGCATGCTGACCTTAAAATAAATATTGCAGAACCACGCAAGGCACACGGCTGCAAAATTTCCAAGAAAAAAATGAACGGAGGCCCTTGGATCGCCGATGTTATTGAACACATGCCACATCCAGAAATAAAAAATCATGGTGAGCGCATATGGGACGATTCGCTCTTTCGAAGTCTTCAGCTGCATGGAGTGTGTAAACAATCTTAGCCTCCACAGCAGGAAAACCGAAAAAATTGGGAAAAAAGCCGTTGTAAAAAAAACGGAGAAAAGGCGCAGGCCTCTTGTCCTGGCGTCCATCCCTCCGTACGCATAAGGATGGACAAAAAGCAGGAAGGCCATGACATAGGTGGGTATAAAGACCGGGTGGAACAGGTAAGAAAAGAATCTCGCCAAAAAATAAACCCAGGCCGGTAGCCGCGCTGCCGAATCAGGCATTTTCGCTTTTAAAGAAAGGTTTTGGCCGGTATTGTCCATGCTGCTGGGTTTATCGGGACCAGGGTTGCGCTCGTCTAGATTTCTTTTCGCAGCCGGGCTACGGGAATATTTAGCTGTTCGCGGTATTTTGCCACGGTCCTACGGGCAATATTATATCCTTTTTCCTGAAGAAGCTCAGTCAGTCGTTCGTCGCTAAGCGGCTTTTTCTTGCTTTCGTCGCCAATCAGGTCGCTCAGAATTTTTTTCACTTCGCGCGTAGACACCTCTTCACCGCTCTCCGTGCTCAGCGATTCGCTAAAGAAGAACTTTAATCGATAAGTCCCGAATTCTGTCTGCACGAATTTGCTATTGGCCACGCGGCTCACTGTCGAAATATCGAGCGAGGTCCGTTCGGCAATGTCTTTAAGAATCATCGGGCGTAGGGTCGTTTCATCGCCGGTGAGAAAGAATTCCTTCTGGTACTCCATGATCGTATGCATGGTATTGAACAGCGTTTGTTGGCGCTGTTTTATCGCGTCGATAAACCACTTGGCTGCGTCGATCTTCTGTTTGATGAACAGCACCGCTTCTTTTTGCCGCTTATCTTTCTTATTGCCTTTTTCATATTCTTTGAGCATGTCCTTATATCCCGAGCTGATGCGCAGGTCGGGTGCGTTCTTCATATTCAGCGTCAGCTCAAGCTTCCCGGCATTGTTAAATATAAAAAAATCAGGCACCACGTAGCTCTCCGCTTTATTCACTTCGCCGATATTGCCTCCCGGTTTGGGGTTAAGTTTGATGATCTGGCCGATAACGTCCTTGAATTGTTCGTCGGTAAGGTTGAGGCCTCGCTGAATCTTGTCATAATGCTTTTTCGTAAACTCGTCGAAATAATTCGTGAGTACGTCGATGGCAATTTCCAATTCCCGCCCCTCCCCTTTTTTGCGCTGCAACTGGATCAGGAGGCATTCCTGCAGATTCCTCGCGGCAACGCCGGGCGGGTCGAAGCGCTGGATCTTGTCGATCATGTCGGCGATCTCCTCTTCGGACGCATCAATATTTTGCCGGAACGCGAGATCATCGACGATCGATGAGATTTCCCGGCGCAGGTATCCGTCATCGTCAATACTGCCGACGATTTGTTCGGCGATGCGCATGCTGCGATCATCAAGCACCATCATGCCCAGCTGGCTTAATAATAACTCGTGAAAAGAAGTTTCGACCTTGTAAGGAAGTGTTTTCTGCTCCTCCGCTTCGGGATAATTCTCATCTCTTAGTTTATAATCGGCAACATCGTCGTCAAAATCATTCGCATAGTCGCTGATGTCAATATCGTAATCGTCCGGTGCATCTGCTTCATATTCCTCCTCGTTGTTCGACTCAAATTCTTCAGATGTTTCGTCTGTTGAATTTTCCGAAGCGTGATCATCTTCCGTTACTTCAAGGGCGGGATTTTCTTCGAGTTCCTCCTTTATCCTCTCTTCCAGGTTAGCTGTCGGTACCTGCAGCAGCTTCATCAACTGGATTTGCTGGGGCGAGAGTTTTTGTAACAGCTTTTGCTGTAAGGACTGACTTAATGCCATAATTCGGGGTTTTGCCCGATTTTCTCAAATTTTAAAAAAAATCGCGCTATACTACAAAAATCAGGCCGTAAATTTACAGTAAAAGCAAATAAAGTCCGTGCAACGAAAAATATCTTTTATTGTTGCGTGTGCCTTCTTGGTTTTTGAAAGCGGTGCGAACGCACAGAAAACCGGAAAAATCACGGCGATAGCAGCATTTCATGCGCGGCCGGAGATTTCCCTTTTTGCCAAATCAAATCTACTGCTGCCCTTGGTTAAATCTCCGGAATTTTCTTTTTCACAACCGCGGCCGGCCCTTTTTCCAGTCATTTTGCAGCCATGTTTTTTTGAACCAGCGATCCTCCCTTTTTTTTGCAAAAAAGAGTGGCAATTTGAAAAATCTACCCATGTGGCATTGCGCTTCAGGTTGGGTTCCCTGGACTATTGCAATATGCTTGAGGGAAAGAACCCAACAATCCTGGCGGCAACCGGGAGATGATTAATGATTTGCGGCGCTGTCGAGCCAGGGCATGGGAGGAACGCGGGTAGCCACCCTGAAATAATTGTTGCGCAAGCTGTCCGTCCAGCCATTCAGGTTATCCAATATAGACTTGGCGCTGAAGAAAATCATTCCTTGTACGTTCAGTGTATTTCGCAACGCCAGTATTTCGCGGGGGAGGAGGGTCTTGTCCCGCCAAATCGCGTTGCTACCTGCTTTGTAAAAGCCAAGACCAATATAGCACTGCTTCCCGTAACTGTGTTTGCTCCACCAGTCGAGCAGCACTTCATAGGGAGCGGCCCGATGTCCGAATTCCCAGTAAAGCTGCGGAGCGACATAATCGATCCATCCGTTTTTTAACCAAAGCAGTACATCAGCATAGAGATCCTCATAATTGGTAACGCCTGCTTTTGTTGCGCTTCCCTGCGCATCCTTATCGATATTTCGCCATACGCCGAACGGGCTGATCCCGAATTTGCAGCCCGGCTTGATGCGCTTGATCGTCCTTGAAATCATGAGGATGATGGAATCGACGTTGCTTCTGCGCCAGTCGTCTCTTGTGAGCCCGTTGCTGTATCTGGCATAAGAAAGCTCATCGGGAAAATCCCGGCCGGCGATCCGGTAAGGATAAAAATAATCATCAAAATGGATGGCGTCGACATTGTAACGTTGAACAATATCCGAAATCACCGCGTTGACATAACGCTGGACTTCCTTGTTGCCCGGGTCAAAGTAACGCGCCTCACCATAGGTGAGGAACCATTCGGGATGGATGCGCGTAATATGCGCGGGCGCGACAGTTGACTGGCCGACCCGGAAAACAGCGCGGTAAGGATTACACCACGCATGAAATTCCATGCCGCGCCGATGCGCTTCTTCGATCATGAAAGCGAGAGGGTCATAGAAGGGGATAGGGGGCTGCCCCTGTCTGCCCGTCAGCCATTCACTCCACGGTTCATATTGCGAGGGGTAAAAGGCATCGGCCGCCGGTCTGACCTGTGCGATGACCGCGTTGATGCCCACAGACTGAAAGCTGTCGAGCATCCTTACAAACTCAACACGTTGGCTGTCGGTATTGTAGTTCCCCTTCGTGGGCCAGTCGATGTTGTCGACCGTGGCGATCCATGCTGCCCTGAACTCGTAAGGAGGTTGTTCGCGCGAAGAAGAAACAAACAACAACATTGCAAGGGCCAGTAAAACGAATTTGCTCATGAAATCTGGAATTAGGAATAGCAGCGAGATGAAACGCAAAATCCGTCACGATCTTGCATGATTTCAGTGACCTTTGCGCATTTTGTCTAGCAATTGGTTCATCTGCCGGGCATCGGTTTCATCCAGGTTTTCCAGGATCGCGTCCATTTCCGCGTCGCGTCTATCCATTTCGGTCAAAAGTTCCCTTCCCTTGTCCGCAATCGTCACATCGACCAGCCTGCGGTCAGTGCGGCAAATATTTTTTTTCACCAGTTCTTTTTTTACCAGGCGATCCACGAGCCGGCTCGTGTCGCTCATCTTATCGAGCATCCGTTCGCGGATCTCCATCGTCGAAAGCGGGGCACCTGCTCCGCGCAGGATGCGCAGGATATTAAACTGCTGCGAGGTAATGTTGTACTTGTCAAAGAAAAATTTCATCCGTTCGTTCAGCCAGTTTGAGGTATAGATGAGATTGATGGCCGCCTTTTGATGTTCGTTTCTGAATTTAGTCTGGTGAATTTCATTTTCAATTGTCATGCGCCCTCGAATTTCGGCGCAAAATTACTAAAATCCCTGAGGTCGTGTTCGTAAAACTGAAGTCAGCTGGAAGATCGTCCAGAGGTGGTGGGCTTCATGAAGGAGAAAAAAATCACACCATCGATAAAGTGGAATTGACCCGTAGGCCTGGTGGCGCCCCCTTTGGCTGAGCTGGTTCCCGTCCAGGGCTTCCAATTTTCGGAGGAGTTCGGCGCGGTCCGAGCTGATCATGTACAAGAGCTTATTCAGCGGTTTTTGGCGGCACTCGTCAAAAAAGGGATCGTTTTCGGCCACATAACGTTCAAACAAGGGCTCGTCTTGATCAATCAGGATGGAATCGACGCGTCGCAGAAAAGTCGGCTGGTAGGCAGCCAGGTGAACAATATTCTCAAAAGCGCTCCATTTTGCGGGGTTGATCCGTAGTCTGAGTTTTTCTTCATTTAGTCCGTCGATGAGCTCATCGATAGTTTTGTGTTGGTGCCGCAGCCGCGCGGCGACTGATTCAGACAGTTGCATAAAAAAAAATTTGCCGGATTAGCCCCACACTTTTGTGCCCTCCGTACAATTTGAACAGATATCGATCTGGCTCCTGCCCATCAGGATGCGCTTTCGAAAATTCTGGTAATCTTCATTGTGCCATACTTCCCTGAAAGAGCCCGTTTTCAGGTCGCCGACGCGATGTTGTGCGTCTTTGTCGAAACAGCAGGGAACGACAAGACCGTCCCAGGTGATCACAGTCGCGTGCCAGAGACGCCAGCAGTGATTGTGCAGCGAATTTTTCACCTGCACGTCCCCGTTTCCCTTTCTTTTGTACCGGCTGTACTTATCGATCGTCGGGATGAGCTTGTTGGGATCGCGCTGGTAATCGTACACCTGGGCCGTTTTGTAACGCACGCCGTTGACACCGGTTTTCCTGGCAAGCTGCCTGATCTCAGCGACCTGGTGCTCATTCGGCTTAACAACAAGAAACTGGAAAAAAACATAGGGCGTCCTGCTCTTCAGGGTCTTCTTCCACCTGACGACATTTCTTGCACCTTCCAGGACCTTTTCCAATTTGCCGCCTACCCTGTATTGCTCATAGGTGTCCTGCGTCGTTCCATCGATAGAAATGATCAGGCGGTCCAGGCCGCTTTCAACCGTCTTCCGGGCATTCGCGTCATTGAGATAATGAGCATTGGTGGATGTGGCAGTGTAGATACCTTTGGCTGAAGCATATTTTACCATGTCCAGAAATCCCGGGTTGAGATAGGGCTCGCCCTGAAAATAAAATATCAGGTATAGCAGGTCGGCCGCGAGTTGGTCAACGGTGTTCCGAAAGAAATCTGTCTGAAGCATTCCCGTCGGTCTTGTAAAAGCGCGGAGGCCGCTGGGGCACTCGGGACACCGCAAGTTGCAGGAGGTTGTGGGTTCTACGGAAATCGAAACCGGATAACCCCACTGGACCGGCTTCCCGGTCCATTTGCTGAGATAGTAGCTGCCCAGGACCTTGGTCCCGTTCCAAACCCGGCGCGGTGTCAGCTTGGAAAGCAAATTCAAACTGTCATAATAATTGAACGATGGCATTACTGTAAAATTAGCGCCGAATTCCCAAAGCGCAATGTTTGCCCAAAAAGGGATGTCGCCTCGATAATTAGTAAACGATGGGCTAATATTGCCTATAAATAGCCAGAAAAGCCACAGAATTGACGCTATGCCCAGGAGAAGGAAAAAGAACACCGTTTGGAAGATCATTTTGTTTTTGCTGGTTGCAGCGATCATGATCATGTCGTATTACACGCTCTATGACTGGTGGCAGGAACAAAGGGCCCATTTTGTCAGCTACCCGGAATTCGGCATTGAGATTCCCACGAAGTATTCCATTCACGGGATCGACGTATCACGCTACCAGAATGTCATTGACTGGCCGTCGGTGAAGCAAATGTCGGTCGGCCAGGTCCAAATCAGTTTCGCATTTATCAAGGCTACCGAGGGCCTCAACGACGAGGATGAAATGTTCGCGCGCAATTGGAAGAAAGCAAGGGAAGCTGGGATCACGAGGGGAGCATACCATTTCTTTCTCGCGACAAAAAGTGGGAAGGACCAGGCCGAGAATTTTATCCATTCGGTGAAGCTTATGCCAGGCGACATGCCTCCTGTTCTCGATATTGAGCAAACCTATGGCGTACCCGTTGACCTGCTCCGCGACCGCGCCAAAGAATGGCTGGAAACCGTGCAGGGATATTACGGCGTGCCGCCGGTGATCTATACCAATGTTGATTTTTACAAACAGGTCCTGAAGGACGATTTTGATTCCTACCCGCTTTGGGTCGCCCATTACCTGAAACGCGACCGGCCGCGTATCTACCGAGACTGGAGTTTCTGGCAGCACAACGAAAGCGGGAGGGTAAACGGGATCCTGACTCCCGTCGATTTCAATGTATTTAGCGGCGACTCAGCCGAGTTCAGGAAATTGCTGGTCAATTGAAAAAATCATTTGCCATATGAGCAGGATGGAACCCGAAGCAACGCGTTTTTTAAAAAAAATCCTGATCTCCTTTTCGATCGGTTTTGGGTGGCTGATGCTGAATATGATCCTTGGCATCTACGCAGGCCTGCTCTTTGCCGAAGACGGCATTCACGTCGGAAATATCATTTTCTATATCATATTCGCGGGCAGCCTCATTACCATGATCTTGCTGCTGCGTCGGATCTGGAAAGAAAAGTTTCCCCACGGCTGAGCTATTGCTGCTTGCCGTCAAGAATGATCGGCGGACCGCCCTTTCCCATGATGATCATCTTGGCGTTCTGGGAAGCTGCCAGTTCTTTCATCGCTTTAATCTGTTCATACTGCAGCTGCTTATCCGTCAGGCTTTCACTGATAATGCGCTGGTAGTCCGCGATCCCCTGGGCCTCGACGCGTTTGCGTTCCGCCTCCTGTCTTTCCTTTTGCAATACAAATTGCATCTTTTGCGCTTCCTGTTCGGCGTTAATCTTTTGCTCGATCGCTTCCTTGACGGACTGGGGAAGGGTGATATTCCGGACGAGTAGTTGTTCGAGCACGAGGCCCCTTTTGCGAAAATCGCTTTCAATGCTGTTGAAGATGCGCTGCTGGAATTCATCGCGCCTGGTGGAATAGAGCGCGACGGCCTCGTAGTAGACGGCGTTGTCCCTGATCTTGGTTCGTGTCAAAGGCCGCACGATCTTATCCGTATAATCTGCGCCGGTTTCCCTGAGGATATCGGGTGCGCTTGAGGGTAACACTTTGTAAAGCACGGTCAGGTCTATATTGACTTCGAGACCATCTGAAGTCAGCGCGCGTATGCCGTCATCCCCCTGCTTAGCCCCTTCGTCGCGCACGGCGCTCATGGTGTAATTCTGCGTCTTGATATCCATTTTTTCAATATCAAGGAGGGGATTGATAAAATGAAGGCCGCTGGCAAGCACGTCGTTTTGCACCTGGCCAAAAAGCTTTTTGACGCCAACTTCGCCAGCACCAATCTGGATGAGGCAGGAAGTCCCAACGCCGATTAAAAGCAGAAGCAGGCCGCCAAGCCGGATGGTCGTGGCAAAACGCCTGAAAGACTGGTCTCTCCTTGCTGCCACGGTTCCGGCTGCAATCAGGAAGATTCCAAGAATAATAAGTGTCATATAGTAAAGTTTCAGTTCCGGGGAAACGTTCAGCTGGTATGGTCAACGATGATAACCCACCTGTTTTTGATCTTGCGCAAAAGCAGCGTATAAATGCCCCCAATATCGCCGCCACTTCGTTTAATGAACCAGCGGCCGACTACAAAATAATACTGTGGCGACAGTCTCTTCAAGTCAAGGAGGGTGAAAAAGAGCTTGCCCATCCTGGAAGTATCGCTGTAATTTTTCTTATAGTTTTCGAGCGTATTGCGCCATCCGTATGTCAGGCCACCATGGCCAACAAAAAGGAGTGAATCGTTGTCCCAGTAAGTCTTCATGAATTCATCGATATTCCCTTTATTCCACGCTTCAATCTGATTGGCAAGGACTGCTTTGACCTGGAGTTCGTCGGCTTTTTGACCAAATGCAAGAATCGTCAGGAAGACCGCTAAAAGCGACAGTATCATGGTTTTCATTGTATTGCTGCTCTCGTTTGTTTCCAAAAATGTTAAGTGCCTGAAGTGAAAGCAATTTAGTCGATTTTTAGCCGAAATTAAGGTTGTCGTCTTTCATAATACAATTAAAAACATTATTTTAGAGCCTCGCACTTCTACGACTCTATTTCCAATTTCCCTTTCCATCGAAGAACCAACCGGAAAATCCTTATTGTAATTCCGTAGCAAACACTTATTTAATCATGAAAAGAATCTTGATAGTTCTTCTTATTGGGGCGAACTTTTGCAATGCTCAGGGACTTTTCCAGGTCGGAATCATGGGAGGAGGTTCGGGATACGCGGGAGACCTTACCAACAACAATCTTTCACTGAAGACAATTTATGGCGGCGGGGGCGTCCAGGTACGCTATATTTTTGGCGATTATGTTGCGGTCCGTGGTGGTATTAATTTAACCAAAGTGGGCGCTAAGGATAAGGAAAGCGGCGATTCCGCGATAATAGGCCGAAATCTGAGCTTCGAGACAAATATTCTCGAGGTGTATGGTGTTGGCGAACTCAACCTGTTGTCGCCGGAACTCTTCAGCATCTACCCCTACCTTTTCGGGGGCCTGGGTTTTTTCCATTTTAACCCTTACGCCTACGATAACAGCGGCAAGAAGGTTTATCTCCGGCCGCTGTCCACGGAAGGCGAGGGGCTGCCGGGCACGGGGAAAAAAATGTATTCGCTTAACCAGATCTGCATTCCCTTTGGCGCCGGCTTCAAATGGAACCTGAACGAGGATTTTACTATTGGGTTCGAAATTGGCGTACGCAAAATATTCACGGATTACCTGGATGATGTGAGCACGCGGTACACGAACTACAACGAACTTCTTAAATACCGCGGTGTCGAGGCCGTCGAAATGTCCTATCGCGGCACAGGGCCCTATCCCAGCGGCCGCATTCGAGGTGATTCCAAAAAAAAGGACGTTTATTATACCTTCGGGGTAAGCGTACTTTATTCCATTGGGAATGAAGAAGCCAAAGGGAAATACGGCATGCCGGGAAAGCTGTATTAATAAAATGAAAAGGATCTACTGCCTGTCGACCTGCGACAAATGCCAGGCGATCATCAAAACCATTGATGCGAAAAAAAAAGGATTTGCCCTGCAGGACATCAAGACCGAAAAAATTACGTCCGCCCAGCTCGACGATATGAAAGAGTTGGCGGGCAGTTACGAAGCGTTGTTCAGCCGTCGCGCGTTGCTATACAGGGAACGCGGCCTTGCTGCAAAGAAACTGGCGGAAAATGATTTCCGCGACCTCATCCTCGAAGAGTATACATTTCTAAAAAGGCCGGTCGTCATTCTCGACCGGAAGATCTTTGTCGGCAGTGAAAAGAAGACAGTAGAAGATCTTTTGAATGACGTGACCCACGATGTCAGGCATTGACGATCCTCAACTTGGCATAATTCAGCATAATCTTTTTCTCGCCATTTTGGTCAAACTTGACCGTTGCGATCGGGTTATGTGCGCTGCCTTCCATCTTAGTTACCTGCCCGAAGCCGAATTTGATATGCTCCACTTTGTGACCTACCTGCAGGTCCGATGCATCGCTGGCCTCGAAATCCTGCGACGGAACATGTTGAATTGAAGTCTGGTTTTTAGGTGGCAACGGCAGATACGAAGGCCGTCCGTCTGAAACGCCGTTTCGTCCTGCTGGCTCGTCCCGCGAACCGAAACCTCCTTTCATCCTGTCCCACGCGGATCCCGTATCCCAACTACGACCTGGCTGGCTGCGCACCGCACCGCCGCCCGCATAACTACGGTCGAGATACAAATCCGGAATTTCAGCGATGAAACGGCTCGGATCGTTTTGCACAATGCTGCCGAAGCGATAACGCGTATTTGCATAGGTGATCCACAATTTTATTTTGGCCCTTGTGATGACTACATAAAATAACCTGCGCTCCTCTTCCAATTCCTCGCGCGTGTTGATCGACATGGCGTTCGGGAATAGCATTTCTTCCAGGCCTGCCGCGAAGACGCACATGAATTCAAGACCCTTGGCCGCATGAATCGTCATCAGTTTGACTGTGTCTGACTCGGGATCCTTCTCGTCGGCATCAGTCAGCAATGTAATCTGTTGCAGGTAGGTGGCCAGTCCTGTTTCCGCTGTCGGCTTTTGAGCCGGCTCGCCGTCTGCGCCTTCACGCATGATACCATCTTCATCGATGATGCTCCTGTTTTGCATGTCATCGACCCATTCCTTGATGCTGTTCAGCAGTTCCTGAATATTTTCATAACGCGCCAGCCCTTCCGTCGTCTTGTCATTGAAAAGTTCTTTGATAATATTGGTCTGTTTACCGACATGAATGGCCACTTCGTGCGCATTTTTTGATTTGAGCATGCTCTGGAAACTCTCGATCATTAGCACAAAATTCAGGATCGACTCCACCGACGAACCCCTGAAGTTGAATTCCTTTGCGCGTTTCAAAACCTCCCAGATGGAGATGTCATTTTCGTTTGCGTTTTTGACAATATTATCGATGCTGGTCTTGCCAATACCGCGCGCAGGGTAGTTAATAATTCTTTTTAGTGATTCTTCGTCGCGCGGATTGACGATGATACGGAGGTAAGCGACAAAATCCTTGATTTCCTTACGCTGGTAAAAACTGATGCCACCATAAATCGTGTAGGGTATGGCCATGCGTCTCAGGCTTTCTTCAAATGCTCGACTTTGCGCGTTGGTGCGATACAGGATGGCAAAGTCGCGGTTAGCATAATGGTTTCTTAACTTCTGTTCCTGGATGCTGTCGGCCACAAATTTTCCTTCGTCGTTGTCGGTTGCCGTACGCACGAGCCTGATCTTTTCCCCCTCGGGATTTTCCGTAAAAAGCTTTTTTTCAATTTGCGACTTGTTGTTCCTGATCACTTCATTGGCCACGTGGAGGATATTCTGCGTGCTCCGGTAATTCTGTTCCAGCTTGACCACTTTGACATCGTCATAGTCTTTTTTAAATTGTAGGATGTTCTGGATCGTCGCGCCCCTGAAGCTATAAATGCTTTGAGCGTCGTCTCCCACGACGCAGACATTTTCATACATCGCGCCCAGCAGTTTGATGATCTCATATTGCGCCGGGTTGGTATCCTGGTATTCGTCAATCAATATGTAGCGAAACTTGCGCTGGTATTTGCTCAACGATTCCGGGAACGTCTTTAGCAGTTCGTAAAACTTGAGCAGCAGGTCG
>Ga0209579_10001055_pt1 | contig 23581 bp, 17 predicted proteins | sample Coa_R1_2_FD_187152 | JGI IMG/M metagenome (GOLD analysis project Ga0209579, IMG submission 187152) | Surface soil microbial communities from Centralia Pennsylvania, which are recovering from an underground coalmine fire - Coalmine... | ecosystem: Environmental > Terrestrial > Soil >... | reverse complement strand
AAATCCCGGACCTCCGCCGCCATCCGCCGATACATATCCGGCAGAAACCCCTCGATTTCCTCGAACGACAGGTCGGCCGCGTTGACGGGCATCCAGTCGTCGAATGCGCTCCGCAGGAAGATATCCTGGTATCGTACATCCAGATCGTTGATGGAAACCGGTTTGCCGGCGCCGCGGCGCAGGTTCTCGAGGGCGAGCCGCATCCAGGTATTGCCCGATTTCGGATAACTGGCGATGAGCACGAAGCCGGGGGTCATCGCACGATTTCGACAACCCTGTCGGCGAGCTCCTCGATCCCGCAGTCCCGCGCACCCTGCAGCAGCACGCCGCGGCAGGCGCGCGCGATATGTACAATGGTTTTCGCGTGTTCCGCGCGCCGGCCAAGCGCTTCGACCCAGCGCGGGCGGAACATGCTTGCCCCAAGCAGCTGCGGCCGTTCCGCGGCCGGCACTTCCTCGAACTCCGCCGTGGCCCCGAGCGCCAGGCGCAAGACCACATGCAAGGCCGTCGGCGTCGTGGAGGCCCCGACCGGCACGAAGTACTTCTCCATGCCGTCGCGCACCGGTTCGAGCCGATCGGGATTGGCGCCCACCATTTCGCAGGCATCGCGCCACAGCTTGATGCGGTCGTTGCTCGGCCAGGCGACGGCCATCGTGCCGTTCCAGCTGACACGCGTGATATCGTCGGCCACGAGCAGCCAGCCGCGCCGGCACAGCGCCGCCGCGACCGTCGATTTTCCGAGCGCCGAGGGACAGCAGATCGCCACCCCTTTCCAGTTCGGCGCAACAAGGGTGGTACCGTTCAGCGGGAGTTCGCCCCGCTGATGAATGAGGGCGCCCCGCGCGCTGCCCAGAAGAAACAGACGCGCCGCGGCGCGGTCCGCGCCGGAGGCAACCGTGACCTCCACCGACTTGCCGTCGCGAACGAGATAGCGCGCGATGCCGGGAACTTCGAACAACAGGGCCCGCGCCGCCGCCTCTGTACATGGCGCGATGCTCTCTCCGCCTTCGAGGTGCTTGGGGAGCGTTTCAACCTCGCGGACCATCGTTCCGGGGATTCCGGGAAGAGGGCCTTCGAAGCGCTGGTCCGACGGAAAATCGCGTTGCATTTCCGAGGAATAACCTTCCGCTGGTGTGTCAGGCAAACGCCCGCCAATCGGGCGCGGCGCTCGCTCGGCCTTCCGTATCGTAACCGAGGCGCGTCATGACCGCGCCGTGGTCATCGACGAGCTTCGCGCGGGTTTCGTCGTCGAGCGCTCCGACCCATGAAAGCGGCTTTCCGGCGCGGTAGAATTGTGGCGACATCCGCGGCCGCTCGACGAATCCTGCCCGCTGCTCCTCGCTCCTCAACCGGTCGAAACTCGCGGCCTCGCAGGCGCGGGCGATGTCAGCGTCGCTCGCGGCGAATCCCGCCCTCTGTACCAGGCGCGCGAAACCGTCCGCGGGACTGGCGAACATGTCCTCGTAGCGCGCGGCGATGACGTCGTAGCCGGTTGCGTCCAGCCACGAGCTGACGTTCCCGCTCCACGAACCGAGGCGTTCGTGCAGCTGCCGGCGCAACCGGTCCGTGCTCAGCGCCACCGTTTCGTCGTCACCCATGTGCTGAACCGCCTCGCGCGTCGAGAGTCCCATATGATGGGCGTAGGAGACGGCGACGTCGAACGGGTGCCGCGTCAGATAGATCACGGCGCGCACGCAATCCTGCGGGTACAACCATTCGCCGGAGCGCGTCCGAACCGCGCCGTCGTGCGACTTGACGATGTGCGGCGCCCCTGCCCGCTCCGACAGCGCCCGAAACACCTGCGGCAGCACGTCGTCGATCTCGTCCGGCAAAAGCTCGGCGGAATTCACCGGCGCGAGTTCGTCGAACAGCTGGCGCTTCGGCGCGCCATACCAGGCATGCGCCATGTCGTTGATCGACACGCGCCATCCGGGCCCGCGGCGCAGCGTTTCGAGCACCACGCGCACCCAGGTGCTGCCCGATTTCGGATATCCCGCAATCAGAATGAGATTACGCGCCACAGCCAGCCGCTTCCTCGACGCCCGCATTGGGAGGGGTGTCGGCGGAGGCTTGTCAACCGGCTTTTGCCCTTGACCCCAGGCCCTGATCCGGCCGAAACCCGAAGCGCACGAAGGGCTTGGCGATGCAGAGCGGCACGGCTGAGAAAGCGGAATTGACGGATCTGGACGCGGTGATCGCGGCGGCCGAGGCGGGCGACCACGCGCGAGCGAGCGATCTCGCGCGGGCCGCGCTCGACCGCGGCGAGCTGCATCCGCTGTTCCTCAATCTGCGCGCCTGGTGGCACGAAGCAAACGGGCGGCTGCCGGCGGCGCTTGCCGATCTCGAACACGCCACTGCGCTCGCGCCCGACGACGTTCCGGTGCTGAACGCGCTCGGACTTTGCCGCGAACGGTTGGGTCGTACGCGCGAAGCCCTGGCGGCATTCGACAAGGCCACGCGGCTCGCACCGGGTTTCGCACCGGCGCAGATGAACCGCGGGCGGGTGCTCGAGGCGCTGGGGGAGTCCGATGCGGCGCGCGCAAGTTACGAAAGCGCGCTCAAGCTTGGTCACAACGCCCATCCCGATCTTGCCGCATTGGCGGCACGCCGCGCCGACTGGCCGAGTGCGAGAGCCCATGCCCAGTCCGCGCTTGCCATCCGCCCCGGACTTGCCGCGGCGGAACTGGCGCTTGCCGGCGCGGAGCTCGCCGAAAGGGATTTCGCGACCGCGAAAGGGCGCATGGCGCGGCTCCTCGAGGGCGAGCTTTCCGCGCTCGAGCGGGCGACCGTGTACACGCTTTTGGGCGATGCGCTGGACGGGCTTGGCGATTTCGCCGCCGCTTTCGCCGCCTACGAGAGCGGCAATGCGCTCCGCCGCGGCTTCTATGCGCCGCGCTACGCCAACCCCGCCGTGGAATCGATGCCCGGTTATGTACAACGGCTGTTCCGCTGGTTCGAAAAGCTGCCGCCGGAGCATTTCGCTACGACCGCGAAGGACGCGCCCGGCAATGAGGACGGCGCAGCCGAACATGTGTTCCTGGTCGGTTTTGCGCGCTCGGGCACGACGCTGCTTGAGGAAGTGCTGGCCTGCCATCCGCGCGTGGTGACGACGCAGGAACGCGACGGATTGTCGGAGGCGGTCGCCAACCTGTTCGCGGGCGACGCGGCACTCGATAGGCTGGCAAGCCTGAAAGGCGGCGGACTCGCGCGTTACCGGCGCTCCTACTGGCGCGCCCTTGCCGAGTCCGGGATCGAAGCGAAAGGCAAATGCCTGATCGACAAACAGCCGTTTCATTCCATCGCCCTGCCCCTTCTGGCCAGGCTATTTCCGGCCGCGAAGATTCTGTACTCCCTGCGCGATCCGCGCGACGTGGTGCTGAGCGCTTTCCGCCGCCGCTTCCAGATGGGCCCGGCGAATTTCCAGCTCCTTACCCTCGAAACCGCGGCGCGGTTCTACGACCAGGTGATGCGCCTTGCCGATCTCTATCGCGGGCGCCTCCCGCTCCAACTGCGCGAGACCCGTCACGAAACGCTGATTGCGGATTTCGATGGCGAAGCGCGGCGCGTCTGCGACTTCATCGGCATTCCATGGACCGACACGCTCTTCGGCTTTGCCGGGCGTGCCCAGGCGCGCGCGATCCAGACTCCGAGCGGGCCGCAGATTGCCCGCGGCCTGAACGCCGAAGGCGTCGGCTACTGGCGGAACTACCGGCACGGGCTCGAACCCGTACTTCCCATCCTCGCGCCATGGGTCGAGCGCTTCGGCTATCCCGCGGATTGAAACCATGAGCGCACCCGGCTTGGCTGTACAGGACGCGATGCGCCGCGCGCTCGCCCATCTCGAGAAGAACGAGGTGTTCCAGGCCGAAGACATCCTCGCGGCGCTCATTGCCGAGAACCCGCAGAACGCACAGGCGCTGCAGCTCATGGGCGTCGTGCACCGCGCGCAGAACCGGCTCGACGAAGCCGAGGATTGCTATCGCCGCTCGCTCGCCATCGATCCTGCGCAGCCGCATGTGCATCACAACCTCGGCAATGTGCTGAAAGCCAAGGGCCGCTTCGCCGAGTCGGCCGGGGCGCAACGCGAAGCCATCCGCCTCCGGCCGAACTATGTCGAAGCGCACCTCAATCTCGCGATTGCGCTCTCCGAACTCGGCGATCACGAAAGCGCACTGAAGAGCTGTCGCGACGCCTTGCGCCTCCAGCCGAACTATCTCTTTGCCAAACAGACGCTTGCCGCCGAACTCTGCGCGCTCGACCGGCCGAAGGAGGCCGAGCGGCTCCTGAAGCAGGCGCTGGATTTGGGCGTCCGGGACGAGCGCCAGCGCGCCGCCCTCGAACACAATCTCGGCATCGCGCTGAGCCAGCAGAAGAGGTTCGGCGAGGCGCTCGCGCTGTTCGATGCGGCACGCGCGAAGGTGCCCGACATGCCGGTCGTCGACTACAACCGCGGCAACACCCTGCAGCATCTGGGGCGGCTCGAAGAGGCGGTCGAAGCCTATCGCTGCGCGCTGACCCGCAATCCCCTGCACCTGGCGGCGCATGAGGAGATGAACGAGCTCCTGTACAGACTGCACGACGATGTGAACTTTCTGCGCTCTTATGACGATGCGGCGCTCGTCTGGCCCGAGATCGGCCAGCTGCCGCTGCACAAGGCGCAGTTCCTTTTCCTGCGCGGCGATTTCGCCGGCGCCCGCGAAGCCTTCGAACGCGCGCGTCCCCTGCTTCCGGATTCCGTCACGCCGCATGATGGCCTCGCGCTCACCCTCGCCCGCCTCGGCGAGCTGGACGCCGCGATCGCCGAACACGAGGTCGTGCTCCGCATGGAGCCGGACAACGCCCATGGCTGGCGCAATTTCGCCCAGACGCTGCTCGAAGCCGGCGACGCGAAGAAGGCGCTCGACGCTGCCGAACGGGCGATCGCGCTCGAGCCCGACAGCCAGGTTGCGCTGGCGGTCTGGGGGCTCGCGCTCCGCGTGCTCGACGACCCGCGCGAGCGGGCGATGAACGACGTCGAGAGTCTCGTACGGGTGTACGAAATCGCGGCCCCCGACGGCTTCGCCTCGATGGAGGATTTCAACCGCGCCCTCAATCACTATCTCGACCGGCTGCATGTCGACCGGCGCGAATGCATCGATCAGACGCTTCGGACCGGCACGCAGACGCGCGACAATCTGTTCGGCGCCGGCCACACGCCCGTCGAGCTCCTGCGCGCGAAGATCGACGACGCGGTGGCCGACTACATCAAGCGGATGCCGGCGGACGACTCCCACCCCCTGTTCCGGCGACGGCGCAACGACTTTCGCTACGCCGCCTCGTGGTCGTCGCGCCTCCACGACTGCGGCTTCCACACCAACCATGTACATCCGAAGGGCTGGATCAGCTCCGCCTATTACGTCGCCGTGCCCGATGCGGTGGAGGACGAGACGGCGAAGGAAGGCTGGATCAGGTTCGGCGAGCCCAACCTGCCCTTCGGCGTCGCCGACGCCGTGCGCCGCGCCATCCGCCCGCGCGTGGGTACGCTCGTGCTGTTCCCGTCGTACATGTGGCACGGCACCGTGCCGTTCCGCTCGCACGAAGCCCGCACCACCATCGCCTTCGACGCCGTGCCGGTTTAGACGAAAAAAGGAAGATCAGCGCAGAGTACTTTCCTCCCCCGTGCGAAGCATGGGGGAGGGGGACCACGAGCGTAGCGAAGTGGTGGAAGGGGGAAAGTTGCAAATTCCGTGCCCGTGGCTTTCCCCTTCCACCGCTCCGGCCGTCGCTGACGCTCCGGCCTTGCGGTCCCCCTCCCCCATCTCGCTTCGCTCGACGGGGGAGGAAAGCGGTACTCCGCGTTAGGCCTTCTTTTCTTTCTTTCTTCCGTTCCTATGACTTGTACCAATCCTGCTCGGTCTTGAGGAGCACGCTCACGAGATCGCGCTCAGCCTGGGTGAGGAACGGATTCCAGATGTCGATCATCATGATCACCCGCAGCTGGTCGCTGTCGTTCCATGCCTCGTGCTCGATCGTGTCGTCGAACACCCAGGCGTGGCCGTTCTTCCAGTCGCGCGTCTCGTTGCCGACGCGGAAGCGGCAGTTTTCGGGCGCGATCAGTGGCAGATGCACGACCAGCCGCGCATTGGTCACGCTCGAATGCGGCGGGATGTGGGTTTTGGGCGACAGGATGGAGAACAGCACCGTCGGCGCATAGCCGGGGCAGTCCATCATCGGGATGGTGTCGAGCAGCGCCGCCGTTTTCGGGCAGCGCGTACAATGGGCGTCGAGCCGCGTTCCGTGTTCCCACAGGAACAACGCGCTCCAGCGCGGGCTGTGGTTCAGCTCGGCCCATTCCCCGACCGGTGCGCCCGCCGGATGGGCGACATAGGGGCGCATTGCCGCGGTGTCTTCGCGGAGCACGACGAGGAGTTCGTCGCGGATCGTGTCGGCGGCCGCTTCGAGCCCGCCAAGCCACGGGAACAGCGCGCGCGGATAGAACTGGATGGCCGGCAGGCGCGGAAAGTGCAGCATGCTGGGCGCCTGGGTGTAGATCCGTTTGCGCCCGAGCTGTACAGCTTCGCATTCCTCGTAGCGCTCGAGGTCGGCGCCGGCATGGGCCGCGCGGACCGGGGCCGTACGCTTTTCGAGTTCCGCCGCGAGCGCCGCCGCGTTGTCGTCGACGCATAGCCGCGCGTGTACAAGTTTCTCCCCGAGCTCGGGCGGTGCCTGGTCGGGCGGCGGCGCGATCCTGAGCACGTCCCGGAAGATGCGCGCGGCCTGGTGCCTGTTGCCGGTCCGTTCGACCAGCAGCCCTTTCGCGAGCAGCGCCGGATAGAAGTACGGATCGATCGACAGGGCCGCGGTCAGCGCCGCCATTTCGCCCGCACCGTCTCCCGTGGCGCGATGGACGAAAGCGAGATTGAGCGGGATCGCGGGCTCGGTCGGGAGCGCGGCCTGCGCGCGTTCGAGCAGCGAAAGCGCCTTCGCATGGTCCCGGCGCAGCAGCGCGTGCTGGCCCAGGTGAAACAGCGCCTGCGGATGGGCCGGCGCCGCCGCCAGCACCTGTTCCCACATGCGCGCCGCCTCGTCGGCGCGGCCGGCGCGCATCAGCGCCGATGCCTGTTCGGCCAAGCCTCGTGTACGGGATTCCTCCGCCATTATACCCCTCACCCGGCGCGCTGGCGCGCGCCACCCTCTCCCTCGAGGGAGAGGGAATGAATGGTGCCCCTTTCAAGCTCTCGAAGCTTAGCGCCTTCTCCCCTTGCGGGAGAAGGTGCCGAGGCCCGGATATCGTCCGGGCCGAGGCGGATGAGGGGTCATCGCGAGAGCTACTGCACCGGCAGGTTCACGGCGCGGAGTTCGACCGGCGCATGCGGGGTGCCCGCGTCGATGGCGCGGATCGTCTCCTGCACGCCCGGACGGTTCAGGAGCACCGCGAGCCCTTCCATGCCGCGCATCCCCACGGCCGAGCCGCTCAGGAGGCCGACCAGCGTCTCGAAGAAGCCCGCCTTCTCCGGATAGCGGCGGAACACGACGCGGGTGTCCGGCGTCACCCCGATCAGCGTCTTCACGTCGCCGACCGCCGTCCAGAATGTACCGAGCTCGTCGACGAGGCCGCGCGGCAGCGCGTCCGCCCCCGTCCAAACCCGCCCCTTGGCGATGTTCTGTACGGTTGCGAACGGCAGCTTGCGCCCGTCCGCCACCTTGTGCATGAAATCGGCATAGATGACGTCGGCCTGGTGGTTGAGGTTGGCGAGCTGGTCGGCCGTGTACGGCGTGACGGCGGAATCCATCAGCGCGTTCCTGCCGATGCCGATATCGTCGGCGGTGACGCCGATCATCTGCGCCGATTTCCCGAAACTGACCTTCCCCGTCAACACGCCGATCGAGCCGGTGAGCGTCGCGGGCTCGGCCACGATTTTGTCCGCCGCGGTCGCCACGTAATAGCCGCCCGAGGCCGCGAGCGGCCCCATGCTGACGATGACCGGCTTGCCCGCCGCTTTCGCTTCCTTGAGCGCTTCGAGAATCTGGTTCGACGCCGTCACCGATCCGCCGGGCGAGTCGATGCGGAAGAGAATGGCCTTGATGTTCCGGTTGCGCGCGGCGCTCAGGAACGCGTCGGCGTAGTCGTCGCCCGCCATGTTTTCGCTGCCGCCGAAGCCGCTGCGGCCCGACTGGCCGTCGACGATCTCGCCCGTGCCCTCGATCAGCGCCACCTGCGGCCCGCTGCCGGCTTCGCTCTCGCTTTCGGTCGCGCGCGCATATTCGCCGAGGGTGACGAGCTTCGAACGCCCGCCGGCGCGGGTCTTCGCCGCGTCTTTCGCCTGGCCGTCGAAGCCGAGCCTGTCGACGAGATGGGCGCGGAGCGCGTCTTCGGCGAACTGCGGATCGGCGTCGATCATTCCGCTGACGGTTTTCGCCGGCAGCCTGCGCGAAGCCGCGATCGCCTTCACCGCCGAATTGTACCACGACTGCAGGAACGCCGTCGTCTGTACACGGTCGGGCCCGGTATAGTCCTTCTCCATGTACATGTCGGCCGCGCTCTTGAAGTCGGCGCGCTTGACGATCTGGGGCACCGCGTTGATCTTGTCGAACAGGCCCTTCAGGAAGATCGCGCCGGCGCCGGTGCCCGACGGCCCGAACGGGCTCTTCGGCATCATCCAGATCTGGTCGGCGCTGGCCGCGGTCAGGTAGTCGCCGAGGCCGGTATCGTTGAACCCTTGCGCATAGGCGATCACGAAGCGCCCGGTGGCGCGGAAGCGGACGAGCGCCGCCGAAATTTCCTCGGCCTGTGCAACCGGCAGCCCGCCGCCGACCTGGAGGAACACGCCCTTGACGCGGCTGTCGCGGCCGGCGCGGTCGAGTGCGAGCACCGTGTCCATGGTAGGCGGCGTGCGCGGCGTGAGGAAGGTGGCGGCGTGCGAGGAATCGGGCGGTACGTTCCTGAAGTCGAGGTTCAGCACCATGCGCTGCGGGAGGCCGTCGCCTTCGACGAGCGCCGCGATGAACAGCCCGATGATCACGAGCACGACGAAGAAGGCGAATTTGGCGATGCCCGTGAGCGTGCCGAGCGCGACATCGCGCAGCCAGCGCAGGAAGGCGATCATGACGGGATTTCCTCTGACGATCGGGACGCGTTTCCGTGAGGCTCTTATATGGCCCTCCCCTTAACGAACACCAATTGCCTGGGACCCGACACGTCTCTGAAAAAATTTCCCGTCATTCCCGCGAAAGCGGGAACCCAGCTCCCGCAATTGCCGGGAAGGGTGCACCGGCGCAGGTGCACGGTTTTGGAGACCGGCAGGCGCTGGGTCCCCGCTTGCGCGGGGATGACGTGTTGTAATGGAGTTCCGCGCGCCGAAGGCGCGCAACAGCATCTTCGTGCTCCTTCGTGCCCTTTGCGGTGAACAATTTCCTCCGCGCCTGCCCCCGCGAAAGCGGGGCACTTTGCGTATCCTCTGCGCCCTCTGCGTTAAGCCTTTTTCCTTCCTTCCTTTTTTCTATCCCGAAAGAGCCGGCGCGGGTTCGCCATACGCACCCGACCGGATCGCATCCACGATCCGCGCCACATGCTCGTGCTGCCCCGCCTCGAGCATCCGCGTCAGCCGCCGCTTCACCTCGGCCTTCGCCCGCTCATTCTCTTCATCGGCCGCCTCACTCTCCGGCCCGGGTCCCGGTTCGGGCATCGTTTCCCACACCCCCTCGGGGCTCCAGTCCCGCCCGTCTTCGTCCACAATCTCCCCGGCCTCGTCGGGGTCATCCTCCCCCTCCCAGTCGATCAGCGCCATCAGCGTCTTGAGCGGCGTCGCCTTGCACTTGGCCGCTTCCAGGACCAGACCGCGAACGAGCGCGCCGTACCCGGTTTTCGGTTTGCATTTTTCCAGCACCTCCGGGTTCGCCCGGAGCGCCGCCTCGACGCCCTCCTTGAGGATCGACCGGCTGTGCCGCCGCCTGGCCCGCATGCCGGGCTTTCCGGTCGCTGGTTTTGCCACTCCCTCATGCTGAGCCTGTCGAAGCATGGTCGCATCCTCACCGTCTCCGGTTCGGATATAGACCGAATTGGTTCAATCGTCAACCGTATCGGAAAGTCACCAAGCTCCGATGTTCGGTGTTGGTTCGATACGCACGGTACAGCCAAGCACCGCCAAGACGGCGAGCGTCTTGCCGAGCTGCGCCGTGGGCTTCCCTGCCTCGAGTTCGATGAGGAAGCGGACGCCCGTGCCCGCCGCGCCAGCCAGTTGCTCTTGGGTAAGCCCGGCCTCCCGCCGCGTCTCCCGCACGAATTGTCCCAATTCCGCCGGCGTCATGACGCCCCTGCCTTCCCGATCGGGAAGTTTTACACGATTGTCATCCCCCGCGAAAGCGGGGACCCAGCGCCCGCCAGTCTCGAAATGCGTGTGCAAGAAGATCAACCACGAGGCCACAAAGAGGCACGAAGAAAACCGCGCGCCTCCGGCGCGCAATAATTTCCTTCGTGCCTCCTTGGTGCCCTTCGTGGTGAACGGTTGTCCTCTGCGCTTGGGCGTTGCCCGATCCGGCGCGAAGGCTACGGTAACGGGCAGAACAGCGATCTCGGCCTGCTCGAATACACGCATCGCTAGCTGACGCTGCCGGAATGGCGGCTCGAAAAGCTGCGCGCGTTTTCGGCCGAAGTTGTACAGCGCCGGCAGGCGGACGGCGGCACGCTGACCGAGAGCGACCGCGGCTATCTCCACGCCAAACTCTCCCGCATCCTGGTGCCGTAGGGCAGCTGACGCTCCCCCTTTGCCGCCTTCGCTAAAGCTTCGGCCGGGACTGCGCACACGCGCCCGCGAAAGGAAGCGCGCAGCGCGAAGGCGGACCAGTCCTCCGTAGCCCAAAGGGCGATGGCGGGCCTGGGTAACCTGAAGGGCGAAGGAGGAAGCCCTGACGAATCCTGGACGCGCCCGTGAGCGGCTGAGTTTGTCAGCTTGACGACCGTCCAATGACGGCCACAATGCCTGCGGCTGGGGGAGTGGCTCGCAGGCCATGGCGGCGTCGTTCTACGAACATCCGATCCTGAATTCGCCTTACGCGCCGCCGAGCCGGTATCACGCGCTCGACGCGGATGGCCAGCCGCTCGATGTCGATCCCGTTGAAGGTCGCCGACCGTCGAAATTCATTACTCCCGTTCCGAAATCGAAGAAGCGTCGCGCGCGGCCGGAACAGAAGAGCTTTGTCCTCGGGGAAGAAACGCTTTCCACGGGAGATCAGGAGTACAACCCTACCAACAACATCAACGAGATTCGCCAGCACGTCGCCTCGTGGCGCGACCTGCGCAGCCCCGCGGATTGGGGCGTCACGCCGACGACCGCCCGGCTGCTGCAATGGTGGCGCAGAGGGGGCGACGAATGGGAGGACGTACAGCCCTTCTTCTGCCAGGTCGAAGCGCTTGAGACCATCGTCTGGCTGACCGAAGTCGCTCGCCGCGAAAAACGTTACGCGAAATTCTGGCAGCATATCGAGGGTGCGAACGCGCAGGCCAATCCCGAGCTCTTGCGCATCGCGATGAAGATGGCGACGGGCACCGGCAAGACCACCGTCATGGCCATGATTATCGCCTGGCAGACGCTGAACGCCGTACGTCATCCCGGCAGCAAATTCAGCCGCGCGTTTCTTGTCGTGGCGCCCGGCATCACCATCAAGGATCGTCTGCGCGTGCTGCAGCCGGGCAATCCGGGAAACTATTTCAGCGAGCGCCAGATTGTACCGCCCGATCTTCTGGGCGACATCGGCAAGGCCAAGATCGTCATCACCAATTATCACGCCTTCAAGCATCGCGAGACGATGGAGATTTCGAAGGTCGGACGCTCGCTCCTGCAGGGCCGTGGCGAAGCGCCGGAAACGCTCGAAACCGACGGGCAGATGCTGAAACGCGCCTGCGGCGAATTGCTGGCCATGAAGAATATCGTCGTCATCAATGACGAAGCGCACCACTGCTATCGCCACAAGGTGCGGGACGAGGAAGACGAAGAGGATTTTTCCGGCGACGAAAGAGAAGAAGCAAAAAAGAACAACGAAGCAGCGCGGCTGTGGATTTCCGGACTCGAAGCGCTCAAGCGCAGCAACAGCCTCGGTGCCGTGTACGACCTCTCCGCCACGCCGTTCTTTCTGCGCGGCTCGGGCTATGTCGAAGGCACGCTCTTTCCGTGGACCGTCAGCGATTTCTCCCTGATGGATGCAATCGAATCGGGTATCGTGAAACTTCCGCGCGTTCCCGTCGCCGATAACCTGCCGGGACCGGACGAGCCGATCTACCGCAATCTCTGGGCGCATATCGGCAAAAGCATGCCGAAGAAGGGGCGCGGCAAATCGGGCACCCTCGATCCCCATTCGCTGCCGATACTTCTGCAGACCGCGCTGAAGGCGCTGTACGGCCAGTACGAAAGGAACTTTGCCCTGTGGGAGCAGCAGGGCATCGATGCTCCGCCTGTCTTCATTGTGGTCTGCAACAACACCGCCTCATCGCAGCTAGTGTACGAATGGATTTCCGGCTGGGAGCGCGAGGAGGAGGGCGAGCGACGCCACATCCATGACGGAAACCTCGCCCTGTTTCGAAACTACGACAGTTTCGGTCACCGCTTTGCGCGACCGAACACAATCCTGATCGACAGCGAACAGCTCGAATCGGGCGAAGCGCTGGACCCGCAGTTCCGGGAAATCGCGACCCACGAGATCGACCTGTTCAAGCGCGAGAAAGCCGTGCGCGAAGGCGCGGCAGCCGCCGAAAAGATTACCGATGCCGATCTCTTGCGCGAAGTCATGAACACTGTCGGCAAGAAGGGCCGCCTCGGCGAGCAGGTGCGCTGCGTCGTGTCGGTCGCGATGCTGACGGAAGGATGGGACACGAATACTGTCACCCATATTCTCGGCGTTCGCGCCTTCGGCACGCAACTCCTGTGCGAACAGGTCGTCGGGCGCGCGCTCCGGCGTCAGTCCTACGACGAGAACGAAGCCGGTCTTTTTGATGTCGAATATGCCGACATCATGGGTATTCCCTTCGACTTTGCGGCGAAGCCGGTCATCGTCGTTCCCAGACTGCCCAAACCGACGGTTCGCGTTCAGGCGGTACGGGAGCGCGAGAAGGATTGCGAAATCGTATTTCCGCGCGTCGACGGCTACCGCTTCGAATTGCCCGACGAACGCATCGTTGCGAATTTCAGCGCTAATTCGCGGCTGGTGCTGACCCCTCTTCTCACCGGCCCCTGCGAAGTACGGATGGAGGGCATCGTCGGCGAGGGCATCGATTTGAATATGGAGACGTTTGAATCCGTTCGCCCGAGCACCATCACCTTCCACCTGGCGAAGCATCTCCTCTACACGCATTTCCGTTCGCCCGGCGAAGACCCTCCACTTCATCTGTTCGGGCAAATACAGCGCGTCGTGCGGCAATGGCTGGAAGGTGGATGGCTTGTCTGCACCGGTGGGACGAAGCCGGGACAGGTGCTCTACCAGAGTATCGCCAACACCGCCTGCGGCCTCATCTATGACGCCTGCCATCGGAGCGAGAATGGGGAGCGCCGCGTGAAAGCCATCCTCGACGCCTACAACCCGAAGGGTTCCACCCGGCACGTCAACTTCACCACGAGCCGGAAGGTGTACAAAACGGACGGTCGCAAATGCCACGTCAATTACGTGGTTCTCGACAGCGACTGGGAAGCCGAACTGGCACGCGTCCTGGAAAAACATCCCCGGGTGCTTGCCTATGTGAAGAATCAGGGACTGCAATTCGAAGTGCCCTATGCGATCGGCGGCCTCGCCAGGAAATACCTGCCGGACTTCATCGCGCGTGTGGATGTGGGCGGCTCCGAACCTCTTCAACTCGTGCTCGAAACCAAGGGCTACCGCCGCCTCGACGCACAGGTGAAAGCCTCGACGATGGAGAGCTCGTGGGTGCCTGGCGTCAACAATCTGGGCACCTTCGGCCGCTGGGCCTTTGCCGAATTCACCGAAGTGTTCGAGATTGAGGCTGCATTGGGAAAACTGATCGACGGATTTGTTGCGAAAAAGGAATTGGAAGATGTGGCGTGAATGTCTCCGTGTACAGAGCACACCGTTTGATTTTCCTCCCTCGCGCATGCATTGCGCGGGGGAGGTGCCGAGCGACCCCGGCTTTAAGCCCGGGGGAGCGAAGCGGAGGGGGCGGTTGAATGTCGCCGCTTAGCCACCCCCTCCGTCTCGCCTCGCAAAATATGCGGGGCTCGACACCTCCCCCGCTCCGCTATTGCTGCGCAGGGGAGGGAAATCAAGCAGCGCGTACCACATTCACGGGACGCAACTGACATGGCGCGAAGGGGCAACAGCGGCGGGAAGAAGAGCACGGGTGGGAACCGCAAGCGGATCATCACCGCACTGCGCCACGAAGAGGCGACGCGGAAGAATATCCCCACGGCCGAATTGCAGCCCTTTCTGGAGAAGGCCGAGGAGATGCGGCCGCGCAAGCCGGTACACTTTCCGCGTCCGACGCCGCTCGCCAAAGGCGAGACGCGCCCGCGCAATCCCGATCTCGACCCGCAGCTGATCTGGAACGGCGCGCGCATCACGTTGACGCCGCAGCAGAGAAAGGTGCTGGAAGAAAAGGGCGAGATCGAAATCGGTTCGGCGCAGCTCGTCTGGAAGGGCAAGGACAATCAAGACTGGTCGGACCTCGTGATGCAGGCGCCCCCGCTCTATATCCAGGAGAAGCTGCACCCGAAGGTAATCATCGACGATCTCGTCCGCCGCACCAAGGCGCACGCGGAGGAAAAGACCGACGCGCCCGATCTCTTCGCCGATTTCAACGGCCTTGACCCCGAAGCGCGCATCGAATTCTACGCCCACGACCAGCATTGGTCGAACCGCATGATCCTGGGAGACTCGCTTCAGGTGATGGCCAGTCTCGTTGAGCGCGAAGGGCTGAAGGGACAGGTGCAGTGCATCTACATCGACCCTCCCTACGGCATCAAATTCAATTCCAACTGGCAGGTCTCGACGCTCTCACGCGACGTGAAGGACGGAAAGCGCGAGGACATCTCACGCGAACCCGAACAGGTAAAGGCATTTCGCGACACCTGGAAGTACGGAATTCATTCGTATCTTACATATCTCCGCGATCGGTTGACGGTAGCCAAAGAGTTACTGAATGAGACAGGTTCAGTTTTTGTCCAGATTGGAGATGAAAACGTACATCGTGTCCGCGCGACAATGGATGAGGTTTTTGGGCCGGAAAATCTCATTTCGGTGATTTGTGTGAGAAAGACCGGTGGTCAGGAAGCTAATTTCATCCCGAATGTGTCAGATTACATACTTTGGTACGCAAAAGCCTTTGGCAACGCAAAATACCGTCAACTCTATTTCAGGAAGGAAATCGGCGTGGGCGAAGGAAGTGGTCAGCGCTACGACCGCATCCAATTTTCAACTGGAGCCCGCCGGCCGCTTTCGAAGACCGACATCTCCGCCGAGGGCGGTCTACCAGCCGGCGCCCGTGCCTACCAACTCACTAGCCTGATTTCGAGTGGCGTACGCGCGAACACCACGGCTGCATGGAGATATCAGGGGCAGACGTACCACTCTGGATCCACGTCAAATTGGAAAACTTCACTCAACGGGCTGTCCACCCTCGCAAAAGCTGATCGGATTGAAAGCAGAAAGACAACGATAGCCTATGTTCGGTTTATCGACGATTTCGCTGCGTACCCGTTGTCCAACGTATGGACTGACGTTGCTGGTGCTGCCGGGATAATCTACGTCGTGCAAACAAGTACAACCATTGTTCAGCGTTGTATTCTTATGGCTACTGATCCCGGCGATCTGATTTTGGACCCGACGTGTGGTTCGGGAACGACGGCGTACGTCGCCGAGCAGTGGGGGCGGCGTTGGATCACCATCGACACCTCGCGCGTCGCGCTGGCGCTCGCGCGGGCGCGTATCATAGGCGCGCGGTATCCGTATTACTATCTCGCCGACACGTGGGAGGGAAGGACGAAAGAGCAGGACGTCACCGGCAAAATTCAACCGAACAACTTCACACGCGGCGACATCCGCCAGGGTTTTGTCTACGAGCGCGCGCCGCACATTACGCTCAAATCCATCGCCAACAATGCCGAAATCGACGTGATCTGGGACGAGGCGCAGAAGACGCTCGAACCGCTCCGCGTGCAGTTGAACGCAGCTCTGCGCACCAACTGGGAAGAATGGCAAATTCCGCGCGAGCCCGATCCCAAATGGAGCGACAAAACGAAAGCGCTGCACGCCGCGTGGTGGGAAGCGCGCATCGCGCGGCAGAAGAAGATCGATGACTCGATCGCAAAAAACGCGGACGTCGAATTCCTGTACGACCGGCCCTACGAGGATAAGTCGCGCGTGCGCGTGGCCGGCCCGTTCACGGTGGAGAGTCTCTCGCCACACCGCGTCGTGCCCGCCGACGAGGAGGAACTGCTCGACACGCTGAACGCCGACAAGGGCAAGCGCCGGCGCATGAAGCTTGCCACGCCGCCGACCGACTTCGCCGACATGGTGATCGAGCACCTGAAGACCGCGGGCGTTCAGCAGAGCAAGAAGGAAGACAGGCTCGTCTTTACCGCGCTTTCGCCCTGGCCCGGCGAATATGTGAATGCCGAAGGGCAATTCCTCGAGGGCAACACGCCCAGGCGGGCTGCTGTTTTCATCGGCCCGGAATTCGGCACCGTGTCCCGCGCCGATCTCGTCGCCGCCGCGCGAGAGGCGACCGAGGCCCGCTTCGACCTGCTCGTCGCCTGCGCCTTCGCCTTCGACGCGCATTCGGGCGAGCTGTCGCGCCTCGGCCCGCTGCCGATCCTGAAGGCGAGGATGAATCCCGACCTGCACATGGCCGACGATCTCAAGAACACCGGCAAGGGCAATCTCTTCGTGGTGTTCGGCGAGCCCGACATCGACATCCGCCACCGGGATGCGGGCCAGATCGAGGTGGAGGTGAAGGGCATCGACGTGTTCGATCCCAACACCGGCGAAATCCGCTCCGGCGACAAGAAGGACATCGCCGCCTGGTTCATCGACACCGATTACAACGAGGAAAGCTTCTTCGTCCGCCACGCCTATTTCCTGGGCGCGCACGATCCGTACAAGAGCCTCAAGACGACGCTGAAGGCCGAGATCGACGAAGACGCCTGGGCGACGCTCTACCGCGACGTCTCCCGCCCCTTTCCGCGGCCGTCAACCGGCCGCATCGCCGTCAAGGTCATCAACCACTTCGGCGACGAAGTGATGAAGGTGTTTCAGGTGTAATATGTCTGAGCCGAACAAACGCTTCCGAGTTGCGAAGTTCGGCAGTGCCGTGGAACACATTCCAAATGCAGTCGGCAATCCTCTATTCAAACCGGTGACGATAACCTGGACCAAGCCCAGGATCTGGCTACGCGATGAGGCGGCTCCTCAAGGACTGGCCGATGTGGAAAGCGGCTACGTCTACGCACTCACGCGGGACCATGGAAAGTCGCTGACGAAGCCAAAAATAGTCTATATCGGACTGAGCACGAACATCAAGACCCGGTTTTATTATCACCCTACCGCGAAGAAGATCCGAGATATGAGAGGCAAGACGCGCATCAGCATCGGATGTGTAAACTTTGGTTCCCACCATCATGAAAAGAGTACAAAGCGAGCAATCGAAAGCCTTGAGCACCTAATTATCTGGGCCCTCCACCCAAGGCCAACATTCAACAAGCGTAAGAGCAAGATGATGCCGGGTATGGGAAAGTACGCGAGAGGCGCATGGCACATTCACAACCGGGGGGAACGATTTTCGGGAAAGATGCCCCTAGAAATAGTCCATCCCTGGATGCTGGTGCGACCTGGACGAGACCATTCAAAAAGGAAATAAGTACGGCCAACGTGGAGACATGCCCCAAGTAAACCCTGATATCCTCCGTTGGGCACGCGAGACCGCCGGGTTTTCTCGCGAGCAAGCCGCCCGCAAGATTTCCTTGAAGGAAGCACGCGGCGTGCCCGGGGATGCGCGCCTCGCGGAACTTGAGGCAGGGCGGACCGCGCCTTCCCGAACTCTGCTCGAACGTATGGCCCAACAGTATCGCCGATCGCTGCTCACATTCTACCTGCCAGAACGACCGAGAACCGGTGACCGCGGTGAGGACTACAGAACTATTCCCGACGCGAAGAAGGGTACCTCAGCGCCTCTGCTCGACGCATTGTTGCGAGATATCAAAGCGCGGCAGGACATGCTACGCACCGTGCTCGTCGAGGAGGAAGAAGCACAACCTCTCCAGTTCATAAACTCCATGCGGGTGGGCGATGGTGCAGAGGCTGTGATCGCCTCGATCCGCCGAACCATCAAGATCGCGTCGCCCGAACTGCGAACGCAAAGCTCTCCAACCGAAGTCTTCGCAGTCCTACGTAACCACGCCGAGTCCGCCGGAATCTTTGTGCTGCTTGCGGGTAACCTTGGAAGTTATCATACGGCGCTGGACGTGGAAGTTTTTCGAGGCTTTGCTCTCGCCGACAAGATTGCTCCGTTTGTCGTAATCAATGATCTTGATGCACGCTCCGCATGGTCCTTTACGCTACTACACGAACTCGCACATCTATGGATCGGAGCGACTGGCGTCAGCGGCTTTTTTTCCCAATCGAGAACTGAGCAATTTTGCAGTGACGTCGCGAGCAAATATCTTCTCCCAGACCAGGATCTTGAACTCCTAAGCATATCGAGTTCAAACATCGCGACCGCGGCAGAAGCGATCACCACATTCGCTCGCGATCGTCATCTGAGCCGCTCGATGGTGGCATACCGCCTCTTGCGTCGGGGCGCCATCACCCAGCCCGTATGGTCCCGCTTGAGCGCAAAATTTCGCGAGGAGTGGAATCAGAGCCGAGAAGCTCAAAGAGCTCGAGCGCGCGAAACAGACGGTGGCCCCAACTATTACGTTGTTCGCCGACACCGCCTAGGGAGCGCAATCCTTCGCGTTGTTGGTCGCAATCTCAGCGAGGGCAATCTAACTCCGACCAAGGCTGCTCGAATTCTTGGCGTGAAGGCCAGAAGTGTCGAACCACTTCTGCGCGGCGCATCGATAACGGTGGCAGGTACGGGCTGACCTATGCTGTACCTGCTCGACGCGAACGTGTTGATTACCGCGCACAATCAATACTACCCGCTAAATCGAGTTCCCGAATTTTGGACTTGGCTTATCCACCAGGCCGAACGCGGGATAATCAAAATGCCTCGAGAGATTTACCGGGAAATCCACGCGGGCGGTACCGACGAGGAGAAGGATCGGCTGTACGAATGGGTGAACGATCCCGATGTCAAGGCGGCTCTTTTGCTAGAGGAAGAGGTCGTTCCGCAGCATGTCGTGCACACCATCGTTGATGGTTACGCCGACGATTTGTCCGACGATGAAGTGGACGAAATCGGCAATGATCCGTTTCTAATTGCCTACGCACTTGTGGAATCTGCGAACCGTTGCGTTGTGACGACCGAGGTTTCCAAGCCCTCACGCACTCGTCAAAATAGACATTTGCCTGACGTTTGCGCCGATCTAGGCGTGCAATGCTGCAACACGTTCGAACTGCTAGCCGCGTTGGAATTCACAACCGGCTGGAGACCGTAACAGGTGCCGGATACTCATCCCACGTACGGTCGCGATATCTGCGCCCCGCCGCCTTCTTGTTTTTCCCGCCCCATTGCTTGAAGAAGAATGCTGTACCCGATTTGCAGCATTGCGTGCGGATCTCTTCGATCCATTCCGGCCGCATTGGACGCGCGCGCGGGCCGGACTCGCCGCCAACAATGGCCCAATGAATGCCCTTCAAACTGGGATGCCCCACTGCCCCCAACAGCGGCTCGAACGAAACAAAACGAATGCTCGCCGGCACGCCCCGCAGGATGGAGATCCGCTTGGCGTAGGCCGCATTCTCGACCGACGTGCCAAGCCACACGTTCGGCAGAATCGGTAATCGGTTCTCCACGACAATGCGCAGCATGTTCTCCGGGCGTTTGGTGAGAATCTGGAAGATATGCCAGTGCGCCTGCTCCATCGCATTCCAGACGCGGCGCACGAATTCATCCGGCACGCCGTCCTGAAACAGGTCCGACATGGAGTTGACGAAAATCTTGCGGGGCTTTCTCCAGCGCTGAGGAATTTCAAGAGTCCCCTCGTTCAAGTGGAGCACGCCCGTCCACACCGGACGCTCACCGCTCTTGCGCGTCGTGCCCTCGTACGCCGCATGCCCCATCGCCTGTAGCCGCGCGGCCATCCGCATGGCGTAGCAGTTCGTGCAGCCGGGCGATAGGATTGCGCAGCCCGAAATCGGATTCCACGTCGCGTCCGTCCATTCGATGTCGCTAAGCCCTGCCACGACCCGTTTGTCGGTTATGCCCGCAAGCGTACAACGCAGGCGAATGCGAGAGCGCGGCGTTGGTCGGCAGGAGCCTGCTTCTGGAAAGCATCAATCGCCGTTTCGGCTTCACCAATAAGCAGATTCACGCCGATGCGATTCAATTTAAGCGGCGCCGGATTATAGTCGGCCTCGTTCCGTCGTTGCTTGAATTTCTCAAGCGTATCGCAAAAATCAGCCAGCCTGGCGCTAACGCCTCCTGCAAAGCCCTTCCCCGCTCTTATCTCGTTCAGCGCGAGCCTGCTCCTGCCATGCTCCAACGCACGGTACACACGCGCCCATTCCGGTGCCGAGCGCTTTGAACGACCGGCAATTTCATCGGCGCAGGTGCGCGCCAGCGTGTGGAACATCGCGTAATAGGCCGTACTGACGGCGCGTCGCAAATCGGCCTGGCTCGGTTTCCGTCGCGCCGCGCCAAGTATGCGCCGCGCTGTGTCGATCAGATCGCTGCTCACGATCAACGATCCGGCAAAAAATGGAGCACATTTGGAAACCGGTTCTCGCCCTTCTTGAGAAGTTCCTGCCGCAACCGGCTCGACGATCGGATGGTGGCGCGCGGGTTTGGCAGAGTCCGCGCAGGGTCGAAATAGGCCGAAATGTCGAAGAACTCCTCGCCATCCCTGTCCTCGGCAACCGCAACTTTCACTTCACGAAAGCCGAATTTTCCCAGATCCTCTTTGAGGAGCCGGTTTGCGAGGGTTCTGACTTCGTCCTCGGTCATGTGATTTTCCATCCGGGCATTTCCTTCAGATAATGGTGTACCAAATTTCCGCCAGGTGCTCCCGGACCGTGCGACTGGAACGTAACACGAACGAACGGATTGGTAAAGCAGAATTCATGGGTTCCGTGATAATCAGAAAATCACGCGACACGATCACCTCCGGCCCAATGCAATTCCACATCGCCGACACGTTTACCGACGCCCTCTCCCGGCTGCCTGCACAGGAGCAGAAGGCGGCGAAGACGAGCGTATTCGACCTGCAGCTCAATCCGTCTTCGCCGGGGCTGCAGTTTCACCGCATCGACAAATCGAAGGATCCGAATTTCTGGTCCGTCCGGGTCAATCGCGACCTGCGCATCATCGTGCATCGCACGCGCGAAAGTCTGCTGCTCGCCTATGTCGATCACCACGACAGGGCGTACGCCTGGGCGGAGCGGCGGCGCCTCGACACGCATCCCAAAACCGGCGCCATTCAGATCGTACAGGTGCGCGAACGCGTCGAGGAGATTGCCCCTCGCCTGCCCTTCGAACCCGTCGAACCGGCCGCTGCCGAGCCTGTCATCGAACCGCCGCAGCCAAAGCCGCGTTGTTTCGGGTCCCTGACGAAGGATCAACTGCTGTCCGTCGGCGTACCGGTGGACTGGACCGACGATGTCGTTTCGGCCGACGAAGACCGCTTCCTCGCGCTGACCGACTATCTCCCGGCCGAAGCGGCGGAAGCGCTTCTCGAATACATCGCGACCGGCATGCTGCCGGTGCCGCAGCCGGTCGCGCCCGATGTACCGGCCTTCGTCCACCCCGATACACTCCGCCGCATCCGCGCCATCGAAAATGCCGACGAGCTCGAGCGAGCGCTCTCCTACCCATGGGAGAAGTGGCTCGTCTATCTGCATCCGTCGCAACGGGAAGTCGTCGGGAAGAGCTTCTCCGGGCCCGCGCGCGTGGCTGGCTCGGCCGGCACGGGCAAGACGGTTGTGGCGTTGCATCGCGCCGCGCGCCTCGCCACGCAATCGCCGGACGCACGCGTGCTGCTCACCACATTCTCGCGGCCGCTCGCATCGATGCTCTCGCACAAACTGAAACTCTTGACCGGCGAAACGAAATCCGCGGCGCCGGGGATCACGGTCGCCGCGTTCCACGGCATTGCCGAAGAACTCTATCAGCTGATCAACGGCCGAAGGCCCGCGATCGCCTCCGACGAATTGATCCGAAGCCTGCTGAAGAAGGCCGCGGAAGCGAATGGCGTGAACGATGTACCGCTCCGTTTCCTCGTCTCGGAATGGACGAATGTCATTGACGCCTGGCAGCTCACGAGCGATGAGGCGTACGCGAACGTACCGCGGCTCGGGCGCAAGAACCGCCTCAGCGCCAAACAACGCGCACGCCTCTGGCCGGTGTTTCAGGCGACGCGCGAAGCGCTTGCGCAGAAGGGGCTTTCGACCTGGTCGCAGGTGCTGGCCGAATTGACGGCGCATTATGCGGCGAAACAGGACAAACCCTTCGCGCACATTGTCGTCGACGAGGCGCAGGACCTTGGCGTCCCGGAACTTCGCTTTCTTGCGGCGCTCGCACCAAAAACGCGGGATGCGATCTTCTTCGCCGGCGATCTCGGCCAGCGGATTTTCCAGCAGCCGTTCTCCTGGCTCTCGCTCGGCGTCGATGTGCGCGGTCGCTCGCAGACGCTGAAGATGAACTACCGAACCTCGCACCAGATACGCGAAGCGGCGGATCGCCTCCTGCCGCAGGTGCTCCGCGATGTGGATGGGCTCGAGGAATGCCGCGCGGGAACGGTCTCCGCCTTCAACGGGCCAACACCCGTCGTCGAGCGCTTCGGAAACGAGGGTGCCGAAACTGCCGCTGTTGGACAATGGATCAGGAAAGCGCTGGCCGAGGGCTTCCATCCGTTCGAGATCGGTGTGTTCGTGCGCGACCATGCACAGAGCGACCGCGCGCGCGACGCTGTGCAGCGCGGCGGTGGCGAAGCGTTTGTCCTGTCCGAACGCAACGAAAACCCCGGGGCCCGAATTGCGGTCGGGACGATGCACCTCGCGAAGGGACTCGAATTCAAGGCGGTGGCGGTGATGGCCTGCGACGATGACGTGCTGCCGCTGCAATCCCGCATCGAGGCGGTCGCCGACGAAGTGGACCTTGACGACGTGTACGAAACCGAACGCCAACTGCTTTACGTCGCCTGCACGCGCGCCCGCGACCGCCTCTTCGTCTCCGGCGTCGCGCCTGCCTCCGAATTCCTGAACGACATGGGTGGGGGAAAGTATAGGGACTGATTTACAGTTCGGTCAGTCCGCATTGTCGGCCGTCGGACGCGCATTCGGGTGAGCGCGGCTCGTCGACTCTAGTACCCGCTTTTCATGGATCGTGAGTCGTGATTCAAGATCGGGATGATTCCCGAAGCAAGAGAAGTGCGACTGAGGCGTGGCGATCGCAAGGAGCTGGAAGCTCGTTGCCGTTCGCCGCGGACGATGCAGCGCGACCTGAAGC
>Ga0209579_10001053_pt1 | contig 23624 bp, 19 predicted proteins | sample Coa_R1_2_FD_187152 | JGI IMG/M metagenome (GOLD analysis project Ga0209579, IMG submission 187152) | Surface soil microbial communities from Centralia Pennsylvania, which are recovering from an underground coalmine fire - Coalmine... | ecosystem: Environmental > Terrestrial > Soil >... | reverse complement strand
CGGGACCTCGGGCCCTTCCGGAGCCGCGCGTGATGCTGGCCGCGCCCGCAGCGCGACCTGGCTGTGGGGCGGTCCCGTCACCCGGGCGAGTGACTTCAGCCCGCGGGCCGAGCGCCGCAACCGAGCCCAGCTGGGCGCTACGCCGCGCCCCACGGGTGCGGCGGAATATTTCACTCACCAGGCCGGCGTGAGACGGAGTACGCCGGATATCGAATTTCCTCATCCCATCCGTTACGGGCAGCACCGGATAGGCCGGCATGCAGAGCGTCCCCTCGGCGCCGATCAACTCTCTCAGCGTCTCGATCATCGCGAGTGGTGACGTCGTGAGTGTTCTAGCCACGTTCCATGAGCTGTGCACCATCACGACATCGCCGGCACGAACCCCGATGTCACTCAACGTGTCGGCCAGCAGGGCAGGATCTACCTCTGGCGTCATCGCCGGCGTGCTTCGACGTTTCAGCACACTGGCAGCCACGATCGCAGACTTCTCCTGCGCCCGCTTCGCGAACTCGTAAGCTCCCGGAGCGTCGCGACCGAGACGACGTATCCAATTCGGCTGCTCGTGATGGCGAGGGCCTGGCACGGGGCGCCGGGTCATCGCGTTCGGGCGATCGCGTGCTCGTACCGCCGGAGTTCGACTGGGCTCTCGGCCAATACGTTGTTGTGCCAGAGCACTTCAAGCGTTCCGCCGTGCCGGGCCACCTCGCGGCGGACGTTATCTACGGCCTGCAAACTCGCGGGTTCATCCATGTCCTGCAGTGCGCGGTCCATCACATGTAGCGGACGCTCCCGCAAACGCAGGGGACGACGGCGCTCAACGTCGAACACCGGGTAGTCGAAGCTCGTCCCGGCACGAAAGCCAATCCTGTCGTTGTAGCCAACGCTCGAATCAAACCTAAGCCCCGCCTCCTCGGCCACACGCCAGGTAACCGGCGCCCGCCACCGAAGGTAGTGCTGTCGTCCGGCCAGAACATCCGCCGGCAGACCTTCATCAGCCAGGACCTCAGCCAGCCGAGAGCGTTGTGCGGCCATCATCGGGGCGTCGTCGATCGTGGCGAAGCTGCCGTGCAGCCCGATCTCGTGACCGGCGTTGGCGAGCGTGCGAAGCAGCGACCTGATGGCTGGAGCCGCGACGTCATAGCGTCCGTCGAATTGGGTGTCACCACCGCAGAGAAAGTAATACGTGGCACGGTGGCCATGGCTTTCGTCGAGCTCGACCAGCCATTCAAAATTGGAGAACGGATCGTTGTGCGGTAAGCCCAGCGACGCCGCCACCGCATTCAATATCCGGCTGCCCCCCAGGCCCGGCAGGACGTGGGTGCGGGCATGGTTCCGAACGGTCCACACCCGATCCCGCAGTCCCGCATGGTCGTAGGCAAATGGTCGATCGACATCATGGGAGACGCGTGTGCGGAAGCTTCTTGGGCTTCGGCGCAGCTCCGGCCACTGGCTCTGCAGCACGCACCAGAGAATCCTCACGTATTCGTCGACCAGCGGCCGGCCCAGGAACCCGTGGAGCGCGGCCAGCGATGCCGCCGCGGGAAACAGCCCGTACTCATCACGCGCCTGCGAGCCGACCTCTTCGAGGCGGGTCAGCAGGAAAAAGCTGGAGCCCAGAACGTCGGCGTGGATCGTCACGTCGTCGCTTGTCCGCGTGATCCAGCGGCCGCCCGAGTCTGGGTCCCCGTACAAGATCGGCACGGACGCACCGCCAAACGCGTTGGAGGGCAATTCGCTACGGCGGACGTCAAGTTCGCGTATCGACGCTGGACGCCGCTGAGCCAGCGCTTCCCGCTCGTCTCCAGCCAGCAGAGTCTGGGGAAGGCAGACCGATTTACCATCCAGGCTAATTACAAGCGTGTCGCTCTGAGCGCGGGGCATGACATGAATATCGAGGCCCAGGAAGTCACGCAGCAATACATCGACGATGTACTCCTGTTCCGGCACGAAGCTGCTGGCCGGCGCAATCTCGAGGATGGGTGAGGTGCTCATCGATGGCCGTCTGCTGCGAAGAGCCGGCCGCTAGGTCAGCTTCGCCTCAATCAATGTGACGAGCTCGCCGACCGACTCAAACTCGACGTACTCCTCTGGGCGGAATTCGATGCCGAATCGGTCCTCGATCTCACCGATCATGCTGACATGGCCCAGGCTGTCCCACCCGGGAACGTCAGCACTCGTCGTATCGGGCTGAGGTGGCGCAGAGGCACGCGGGAAAACCTCCCGGAAGATCTCGGCCAGGGCGTCATATATGTCTGATGTCGTGAGACTCATACGTTCGTGCCGAACCACTGTGCGGCGGCTTGGCGGTCGAGCTTGTCGTTCTCGCTTCTCGGCATGTGGGCGATCCCGAGCACGCGCTCGGGCACCGCGTGGGCCTCGATGAGCTGCGAGAGCTCCAGTTTCAGCTGCCGCTCATCGAGAGCGCGGTCAGGCAGCTCCTCAACGACCGCGGCCAGGCTTTCATCCCATTTGAAGACGCAGGCCACCGGCCAGCCGCAGCTCCGGATAGCCGCCGCCACCTCATCGAGCTCTACTCGATACCCCTTCACTTTCACCTGGAAGTCGATGCGCTCCCTGAAGTACACCTGGCCGTCGCGCCGCTCCGCCCAGTCTCCGGTGAAGTAGCCTCGGCGCCCGTCGGGTAGCTCCCTGAACTTGGTGGCGGTCTGGTCAGGGTCATTCCAGTAGCCGTCGGCGACCTGGGGGCCGCTGATGACGATCTCGCCGCGGTCTGGGTCCGGTCCGCCGACGAGCTCGTATGCCATGCCGGGAATCGGGTCGCCGATGGCCACCGAGGTGTCGCAGAGATTTTCGAAGTTGTCGGGCGTTAGTTCCAGCGCCGTCATGGAGATGGTCGCCTCGGTCGGCCCGTAGGTGTTCTGCACGCGAGCGTCGGGCCGCGCAGCGAAGAGCGCGTCGAGATGCTCTCGCAACAGCGGCTCGCCGCAGAAGTTGAATAGCCGGACCGACGCTAGGTTCTTGCTTGTCACCTGCCGGGCGCGCATCATCAAGCTGATCGCGCTCGGCGTTGAGTTCCAGACCGTGATTCCGTGCCGTGCGACGAAGCGGGCGGGTGTGAGACGATCGGCGTCGCTCTCCAGAGGACAGAGGGTCGCGCCATAGCAGAGGGCGCCAAAGATGTCAGTCATGCTGATGTCGAAGCCAAGGTTGGGTTGTTGGGAGACACGGTCGCCAGGCCCATAGCCGAGCGTGCTGAGCCACGCGACGTAATGATTCAGGGCGTCCCGGCTGATCACGACGCCCTTTGGCGTTCCTGTCGATCCGGAGGTGAAGATGACGTAGGCGGTGTGATGGCGCGTGCCGGCGCCCTCAAACAGGTCATCGTCGGCGATCGCCGCCGGATCGAGGTAGATCGCACCGGCACCCGGTGAAGAGCCACGGAATTCGGAGAGCGCGCCGGCGTCGCCGATGATGATGTCCGGCTCCAGCACCTGTGCAATCCGCCTCCGCTTCGTCACCGGCGCTGACAGGTTCAGCGGTGTGTGATAACCGCCGACAAGGCCCGTGGCCAATATCGACGCATAAGCATCGGCTGAGGGAGGCAGTGCGATCAGCACGCGTGGAGCTTCGATCTGGGCGAGCGCTCGGGCAATCGCGCGAACGCGGCGCTCGACGGTGCTATAGCTCAGCTCCGTACCCTGACCCAGAATCGCCGGATCGGCAGGCCGCTCTGCGGCCCGGGCGAGGAAGCGGTCGATGACGTCGAGGTATTCCGGCGCCACACGATCTCCGTTGCCGAACCCCCGCTGCCCGGGGCCGGTCCGTACTGTCACTGAGATCTGATCGGGCGGATGCCGGCCATGATTTTCATATTACGAAGCCGCCTGGACATGGCTGCGGGCCGACGCTTCGGTGGGCCGAAGCGGCTTGGTGCCACGCCCGACAGTCGCTCAGGCTGACACCCTGGCTTTGAACCACTGCGCGGCGGCTTGGCGGTCGAGCTTTTCGTTCTCGTTCCTCGGCATGTGGGCGATAGCGAGCACGCGCTCCGGCACGGCGTGGGCCTCGATGAGCTGCGAGAGCTCCAGCTTCAGCTGCCGCTCATCGAGGGCGCGGTCTGGAAGCTCCTCGACGACCGCGCCCAGGCTTTCATCCCATTTGAAGACGCACGCCACGGGCCAGCCGCAGCTCCGGATCGCCGCCGCCACCTCATCGAGCTCCAGAGTGTGGCCTCTGACCTTGACCTGGAAGTCGATGCGCTCCCTGAAGTACACCTGTCCCTCGCGTCGCTCAGCCCAGTCCGCCGTGAAGTAGCCTCGGCGCCCGTCGGGCAGCTCCCTGAACTTGGCGGCGGTCTGCTCAGGGTCATTCCAGTAGCCGTCGGCGACCTGAGGGCCGCTGATGACGATCTCGCCGTGATCTGGGTCCGGCCCGCCGACGAGCTCGTATGCCATTCCGGGAATCGAGTCACCGATGGCCACCGAGGTGTCGCAGAGAGTGTCGAAGTTGTCGGGCGTTAGTTCCAGCGCGGTCATCGAAACGGTAGCCTCGGTCGGCCCGTAGGTGTTCTGGACGCGAGCGTCGGGCCGCGCGGCGAAGAGCGCGTCGAGATGTTCTCGCAACAGCGGCTCGCCGCAGAAGTTGAATAGCCGGACCGATGCCAGGTTGTCGTTTGTCACCTGACGAGCGCGCATCATCAAGCTGATGATGGTTGGGGTCGAGTCCCAGACCGTGATGCCGTGCCGCGCGATGAACCGGGCGGGTGTGAGACGATCGGCGTCGCTCTCCAGAGGGCACAGGGTCGCGCCATAGCAGAGGGCGCCAAAGATGTCAGTCACACTCATGTCGAAGCCCAGATTGGCGTGTTGGGAGACGCGGTCGCCGGGCCCGTAGCCGAGCGTGCTGAGCCACGCCACGTAATGATTTAGGGCGTCTCGGCTGATCACGACGCCCTTTGGCGTTCCTGTCGATCCGGAGGTGAAGATGACGTAGGCGGTGTGATGACGCGTGCCCTCTCCGTCGAACAGATCATCGTCAGTGATGGATGTCGTATCCAATTGAACGGCGCTCGGCGCGGCGTCACGGAATTCGGAGAGGGTGTCAGCCTCGCCGATGATGATGTCCGGCTCCAGCACCTGCGCAACCCGTCTCAGCTTCGTCACCGGTGCTGCCATGTTCAAAGGCGTGTAATATCCGCCGGCCAGGCCCGTCGCGAATATCGCCGCGTAGGCGTCGAGCGACGTGGGCAGCGCGATCAGGATGCGCGGCCCCTCGAATTGGGCGACGGCTGCGGCGAGGGCTCGGACGCGGTGCTCGACGCCGGCGTAGCTCAGCTCGGTACCCTGAGCCCGGATCGCCGGGTCGTCAGGACGCTCTGCGGCCTGGGCCAGGAAGCGGTCGATAACGTCAGGGCTCATCGGTGTGTACTACCACAATTCGATTCGAGCGTCCCGTACACTGCGGCAGGCAACGTGCGCGCTTCTGGTGCTAACGAACTCCCGTACCGCTCGGGGCTCAGCGGGAGTGATGGGTCAGATGTTCGACAGGGGCCGCGCATAGTATTTGTTGCGTATTACTTCCCCCCGGTGGCCGGAGTCGCGAGTGACCGAGCCACGGCACTGAGCCGTCACCTCGGAGACCTTGGCTGGGAGCCGATTGTTGTCACGTCCCAGAACGGCTTCTACTATCACACCGCATCGGGTGAGGTTATCGACACACCCGTGGTGAGAACGCGGAACGTCGAGCTAAGCAGGGTGATGCGAGCTCTCTACACAGCCGGTGCGTCCTCAGCAGATGACGGCCAGACGGTTCGACCAATCAAGACCCGCGGGGTCGGTAATCGACTGCGCGCCCTGGTGCGAGATTTCGTCTACATACCCGATGCTCAGATCGGATGGGTGCCGTTTGCCGCCAGGGCGGCCATCGGATTGTTACGCGGTCTTGAGACCCGGTCGGTCATCTACTCGACATCGGTGCCTTACAGCGCGCATCTGGCGGCGATGTTGGCGGCGTCGCGGTGCCAAGTGCCGTGGGTGGCAGAGTTCCGCGATCCCTGGTCCACCGCCCGCGGGCCAGGCCACACGCCCTCGCGTCTCAGGCGGCGAGTCAATCGGGCGATAGAGGGATGGATCGTCCGGACCGCTGACCATGTGGTGGTGACCAGCGAGGCGACGCGGTGTGACCTTCTCAACGCGCACCGGGCCAATCCGGAGCACCTCAGCGTAGTGACCAACGGCTTCGAGCCACTGCCTCCGCGTGAGGTGCCCTCCGCCGGCTCGCCGATGACGATTCTGTACGCGGGGACAGTCGCCACCGGAGAAGACACCGGTCCGGTCCTGGCCGCCCTCGATGCCGTCGAGGCACGGACCCCGGGTCGATTCAGGCTTCGGGTCCTCGGCCCGTCCGAGGCGTGGCTGAGCGACGGTCAACCGGCGCGAGCTTGGCTTGAACTCGGCGGTGTCGTTTCGCCTATGGAAGCCCGAGAGGCGATGGCCCGCGCTTCGGTGCTCTTGCTGGTCCGCGCTCACCCTACGTATCGCAACATCCTGCCGGGAAAGCTGTTTGAGTACGTCGGAGCCCGGCGCCCGATCGTCGCGGTGTGCCCAGCAGACGCGGAGATGGGAGCCATGCTCATCCGCTATGCCGACGTGCGCTTTGTCCCCCCGCAAGACCCGGGACACCTGACGAACACCGTCGAGGCACTGCTGGCCGAACATGTGAACGGGGCGATCCAGGGCCCGCGCGTCAGCGAGTCCGTGACCGCACCCCTCCAGCGCGACCGCCAGGCGAAGCAGCTGGCAGGCATCTTCGAATCGGTCATCGCCCAGCGCAATTGATTGGTCGGCTGAAGGGCCGACAGGGCGCCGACTAATCTCGTCCCGCATGTGCGGTATCTGTGGCTCGGTACAGGCGCGACCCGACGAGGTCACCCGTGCCATCGCTGCGCAACTGGCGACCCAGCGGCACCGGGGCCCGGACGCCGAGGGGTACTTCGAGGGCGGCCGGGGTGTAATCGGCCAGAACCGGCTCTCGATCATTGACCTGGTGACTGGTGATCCCCCAATCACCAACGAGGACAAATCGATTGGAGCCGTACTCAACGGCGAGATCTACAACTTCCGTGAGCTCCGCGAAGGGCTGCATGCGGCCGGTCACCGGCTCGCAACCGACGGCGACACCGAGGTGCTGGCACATCTGGCCGAGGATGAGGACCCGGTTGCCTTGGCACGCAGGCTCGATGGCATGTTCGCGTTCGCTATCTGGGACACCGCGCGTGAACGCTTGGTCCTGGGCCGCGACAGGATGGGCAAGAAGCCGCTCTATTACTGGCGCTCGCCCGGGAGCTTCGTATTTGCCAGTGAGATCAAGGGAGTCCTCGCTCATCCCGACGTGCCCTGCGAGCTCGACGAGAACGCGCTTTCCGCCTATCTGACTTTCGGCTACGTGCCGACGCCTCACACATTCTTTGCCGGCGTCAAATCTGTTCCCCCAGCCCACGTGCTGACGCTCGAGCCAGGCGGCGAGCCAACGACCGAGCGCTACTGGGAGCTTCAGGTGCCGGGGGTTGACGGCGCCCCGTCGACGCTCGACCTGGGGCTGGAAGAAGCGGCAGGGGAGGTCCGCGACCGTCTCGAGACGGCGATCCGCCGCCGGCTCATCTCGGACGTTCCGCTCGGGGCGTTCCTGTCCGGCGGCATCGATTCAAGTGCGATCGTCGCCCTCATGGCCGGGGTGATGGGGGAGTCGGTCAAGACGTTCACGGTCGGGTTTGAGGATCGCGAGGGGTTCGACGAGCGCCCGTTCGCGCGGGCGGTGGCCGAGCGCTTCGGCACCGAGCACCACGAATCAGTGGCTCACCCTGAAGCCGTGGAGCTGGTGGAGCGACTGGTGTGGCATCACGACCAGCCGTTCGGGGACGCGAGCGCCGTCCCAACCTTTCTCCTCAACCAGGCCGCCCGCCAGAACGTGACCGTGGCGCTGTCTGGGGATGGGGGGGATGAGCTGTTCGCGGGCTACGAGCGGTTCGCCGCTGGCTTGGCCGTCGAGCGCGTGCTGCGGATACCAAAGCCCGTTCGGGCCGCGGGATACCGCGCGCTGGCCCGTGTCCCGCCCGCCGCTCTGAACGGACGGGCTGGACGCGCCCAGCGCTTTGCCGCGCGAGTCGAGGACGGGATGCCGTGGGCCTACCTCGAGTGGGTCAGCTACATCCCCGAGGCGTGGCGGCGCCGGCTCCTGACCAGGCCAGACGACTGGGCGCGAAACGACTACGCCCGGCTGTGGCACGAGACGGCCCGGGCCAAGACGCTCGATCGGCTGCTAGCCGTGAATATCGAGACCTACCTGCTCGACGATCTCCTGGTCAAGATGGATCGCACGAGCATGGCGCATGGCCTCGAGGTGCGCTCCCCGTTTCTCGATACCGAGCTCGTCGAGTTCGCGAGCCGGCTTGCGCCACCGCTCAAGGTGCGCGGTCTCTCGCTCAAGCGCGTGCTCAAACACGCCGTGAGGGATCTGCTCCCTCCCGAGATCTTGAACCGGCCCAAGCGAGGGTTCGGCGTCCCCCTCGACCGTTGGTTCCGGGAGGATCTTGATCGCTATGCGGGGACGATGCTCGGTGCCGGGGCTCGGATCCGCAATCGCGTCAACGCTGCCGCGCTCGATGAGCTTCTCACCGAGCACCGTACGGGTGCCGCAAATCATGGCCAAGCACTATGGGCGCTCTTGACGCTCGAGCTGTTCCTGCGGCGCCACGATTGGTGACCCCTCCCCCCGAACCGGTATCCTCGCCATAGGAAGCGCTCGGGGCGATGGGGCGACAGACTGAAATGCGCGTACGGCTACGCCAGAACTCGGCGTGGGCAGCCGTCGCGGCGGCAGGTCTCGGCGTATTCAGCCTCTTGACGCTCGTCCACACCTTCGGCCTCTGGGGGGACTATTCGGCCGAGGGGCGCCCGGCTTTTGACAACTTGGTCAGCGGCCGCCTCAGCGACTTCCTGCACTCGGCGCCCGGGTACGGCGGCTCGCTCCTGATGCGCGCTCCGTTTGTCCTCGCCGCCCACGCGCTGGGCGCAGGAGACGCGTGGATCTTTCGCGCGTCGTTGATTCCTGTGCTGGCGGCGTGCGGTGCCCTCGCCTGGTGGCTCGCGGCATCGATGGGCCGAGCCAAGGCGAGCTGGCTAGCCCGGCTGCTGGTTGTGGGTCTGTGCGTGCTGAACCCGATCGCTATGCAGGCGGTAAAGGGGGGGCATCCCGAGGAGCTGCTTGGGGCGGTGCTATGTGTGGCCGCGGTGCTGTGTGCGATTCATGACCGCCCGATCTGGGCCGGGGTTCTCCTTGGGTTGGCGATCGCCAACAAGGAGTGGGCGCTGCTCGGGGTCGGTCCAGTGCTCGTTGCGCTGCGGGGCGGCCGTGTGCGCTCGCTCGCCGCCGCCGCGGCGGTCGCCAGCCTCCTGACCGCGCCGTTTCTCATCGCGGGAACGGTCAGTCTGGACCATGGATTCGGCGGCCTCCCGGGAGCCACGACCGACTGGGTGTTCACCCGCTGGCAGTGGTGGTGGTTCTTCGGAACGCCCGCGCCGGGGCTGACGGTCTCGGGTCGTCTTCCCCCAAGCTGGATCCACCAACTCGCCCATCCGCTGATCATCGGGGTTTCGATCCCGCTCACGCTGATGTACGTTCAGCGCGCTCGTCGCAGGCCCTCGGCGCCCGGTGACACGCTGTTGCTGCTCGCGCTCCTGCTCCTGCTCCGCTGCGTACTGGATCCTTGGGATTACTCCTACTACTCGCTGCCCTTCCTGTTCGCAGTGCTCGCGTGGGACGCCCTGCGCCCAAGACGTCTTCCGGTGCTCGCCCTGACGGCCTCCTTCGTCACCTGGTTCGTCTACACGAGGGTTCCCGCTCCCTCGCTGCACCTGTCGCCCAACCGGCAGGCGCTGATCTTCATCTTCGTCTCGGTCCTCGCCGCAGCCGCACTCGCCTGCGGTCTGTACGCCCCCGGTTTTGGCGAACGGCTCAGGCAGCGGGCCCCTCGCCGGGCGCGCGTCGGGGCACCGCTAGAGCCGGGTCAGCACCACCGATTGGCGCGGTCGAGTCCGCCCGGCCAACCGGGCGTCTGACGGAGTCAATCCTGCTCGCGCACCCGGTTCGCCGACTCCGCGTGCCCGTTCTGTCCCTGCGACGCGCTGCCTGACCAGACCGGTCCGGAGCGCCCGCCTGCCTTGGGTGAGCCGGCGACGAGGGGCGGGTTCTGGCGAGCGGGTTCCCGGCGCAAACGTCTCAGAAGGCCTCCTCGGTCGTTGCCGGAGTGACCATTCTGGCTGTAGTAGGCCGGGTAGTAGTGGCCGTGCCCCGGGCCCGAAGCGGTACCGGTGGCGATGACGCCGAGAAGCGTCCCATGTGCTGATTCGATGATCTTCTGCAGACGCCGAATGGTCTGGCGGCTTGAGTGATTCATCCGCGCAACCACAACGACGCCTGACACGCTCCGCATGAGGGGAACCGGGTCACTGACGGCGAGAGCCGCCGGAGTATCAACCAGGACGAGGTCGCTCTCGGCCTCGAGCCTGCGCAGGACGAGCTCCATCCTGGATGAGCTCATCAGGGCCGACGGGTTCGGAGGAGGCGGTCCCGCCGGCAGCACACGAAGGCGGCCTGCGGTGGGGCTCTCCACTGGGAAGTCCACCAGGGTCTCGCTCAACTCCCGAGCGCCCGCGATCACCGCGCCGAGCCCCCCGTCGCAGTGCACATTCAGACGGGCTCCTACCTGGGCACGCCGTAGATCGGCGTCCACGAGGACAACGTTCATCCCAGCTCCCGCCGCCGTGAGCGCCAGCCGGGTGGCAATCGTCGTCTTGCCGTCCTTCTCACCTGCACTGGTGATGAGCACGCTTTCGAGGTTGCGATCAACGTTGAAGTACATCAGCGCCGTGCGAAGCATTTGAAACGCCTCTTCATCCTCACTGCTCGTCGCCAGGCCGGAGAAGGCGCTGGATTCGATCGCAGCCAGAAGCGGGAACCCGGTCATCCGCTCGAGGTCCTCCGGGTTGCGAATCCGCCGATCCGCGCTCTCGGCTAGGACGATCGCACCCAGCCCGAGGAGGAGGCCAACAACGAGCCCGAGTTCGACGCTTTGGCGGGTGCCGCCTCCGACCGGAGTTCCCGACGGCGTGGCGGGCTGGAGTATTGCTGCCTGGCCGCTGGTGCTGTAGCGCTGGGTCTGAAGCTGCACCAGTTCTTGCTCGAGCTGCGCGCGTGTGGCCGGGTCAGGGTGCGTGATCCGCAACTCGTGGCGGATGCTTCTGGCTGACGCGTCGATCTGGTTGATCGCCGAGCGTTCGAGATTCAGCGAGATCGCATGCGCGAAAGCGTTGGCGATAGCGGCTGCGCGGGTCGGGCTGCGATCCTGGGCCGAGATCGTGAGGAAGTTGGTCGTCGAATCGCCGGTCGCCGTCACCTCACCAGCGATCTGACCCGGATTCCCGGGCGGGCTGAGCAGCCCAGCGGCGATCTCGGCCACCGGCGTCGTCGTCACGAGCTGTGCGATTGCTTCGACATTGGTCGTCGAGAAGCTGCCCGAGCCGGACGCGCTGATCGTTGTGCCGTTTATGCCAACCAGCGCACTCGACTTGTAAACGTTTGGCTGTCCGCGTCCAACCAGAAATGCGCCGACCGGTGCCGCGACGACGAAGACGAGGAAGAGCCACTTCCACCGCCAGAGCGTGGCGACGTACGACCGCATGTCCTTGGTGCCGCTTATCTCCGGCATCTGGCAGCTCCCGATCGAGGTCTCATGGTTTGCTCGTGCGACATTGCTGCCCCCTGTTGTTCGTACACCATCGGCATTCTGCTGCCATGTCCTAAACCGCGGCCGGGGCGGCTGATCTCGCCCGGGCCTCCGGTTTGGGCGGGTTCGCGAGAGCCGTGGCCTGCGCTTTTCGGCGCCGGGCGACCTCGCGAAGGATGACAGTAGCGGCGACCGCCAGGATTGTCAGATGGGTTCTGTAACGGAAGCCCGTACCCGCATTGCCCACGCTGAGCGAGTATGCGATCAGTAGGAAGAAGATCGGGTAAAGCAGCGGCGCGGCTCGAGGCAAGATCTCGCCCCGGCTCATCCAGGCAAAGCGGATCAGGAGCAGCAGCACCACGTAGCTAAACAGTGTCCCGATGGCGCCGAATCTCTGGCTTGAGTCACCCAGCTGCCAGGGATACGGCTTGAGGATGAGGTCCCTGATGCGTTTGGGGAGGTTCGTCAGGATCGCGCCGCGGGTCGAGAAGTCCACCTTCTCCAACGCCAGGTTGCTTGCATTCGCACCTCCGGAGCCCTGGCCCGCACCCGTGGCGTTCGCCGTCTGAGACACCTGAAGGCTCTGGAGGTTCTTCTTGGAGCTCGCCTGCATCAGCACAGGCGCGACGAGAAACCCGGCTATCACCACGGCGTAAATGACCGGCATCGCGCGCAGCGGCCGGTCGATGTGACGGATGGCCGCGTGGAGCAGGATCAGGACCGCCGCGCTAACCAGGAACCACCCGGCATAGCTTCGCGTCTCGACGGCGATCGCGCCGCCGAGGGCGCAGACGATGATTCCCCGGACATCGAGGCGCCGCCAGATCATCGTCCCGCCGAAGACGACGAGCCCAGCCGCCAGGTCCATATTTGGATCCTTGTACAGCGCGCTGTCGAAGAAGATCGTCGTCGGCTCGAGCGCCAGGACCCAGGCCGCGATTCTGGCCGCGCGTGGACCGGCCAGATCATTCACCGCGACGACGATCAGGATCATGCCGATCATCGTGATCCCCACCTGCACGATCCGCATGGCACCGACAGACATGAAGCCGAGCTTGGTTTCCAAGGCGAACAGGATCGTCTGCAGCTGATAGCCCTTGTGGGGCAGGAAGCTGCTGCCGAGGGGTAGCTGGGCGAGAAACTGGGCCAGGTTGAGATAGGTGGTCTCGTCGCCGCCGCGAAGCGTCGACTCGAGCCCGGTCGCGCTGATTCCGGCAATCGCCGCCAGCCGAGCCGCATACGCGACGGCAACCGGCCTCCCCACGTGGAGCGCAGGACGCGTCGCTCCAAACCGCTTGAGCATCACCCAGAACAGGCCCCCGACGACGAGCAGGGTTATTACCACGCCCTCGACGTGGACCAGTCCTGTGGAGCTGATCGATGGCATGCCTGCCCTAGGCGGCGGTCCGCAGCGTCTCCAGCAGAGCCCGCGCCAGATCGTCGGCGTCGCCGCGGTCCCCTTGCAAGACCGTGGCCCTGGTGACCGTCTGCTTGATGTACTGCAGTGTCTGCTCGGGCCGGGTTTGCGCCGGCACGGCATGCTCGAGCAACAGAAGGGCCGCGGCGCCGCCTTCGACCTTGCGGGGTTGCCAGTCGGCACCCGGGCGGTAGCTCGTGACGATCACCGTTCCCACGGGCAGCGGATCGACGCCAGCGACCCCCCCGAGCTCCTCGACCGAGTAATCGATCGTCGGATTGGGGTTATTCCGGATGGACAGCGGCTTGGGATAGGGGAGTACATAGCCGTTGGCGTCGAGCACCGCGAACTCGTCCGAGTAGTAGGTGGCGCCGGCGTCCACCAACGCTCGCACGAGCGTCGTCTTCCCGGCGAAGCTCATCCCGGGCATCACGATGGCTCGGTCGCCGTCCGCCACCACTCCAGCGTGGAGGAAGATGTAGTCCGGAGCTTCGAGCGCGACGTAGCCCTGGATTTGGGCATCCATCACCATCAGCGCGAGTTCCTTACCAGGCTGATCGTGGATGCAGATGGAGTCGTTGTAGATCGAGTAGACGTCGTTGTCCTCTTCGAGCAGCCCGAGACGATGCTGGGAGTCAGAGCGCGGTCGACGGCGCCAGAACGGTGGCATCATCGGCTCGATGCGGGCCAGAAGCTCGGGAGAGTTGGTGCAGATCCGCATCTCCATCCCGTATGTCTCGAACGGGATCTGGTGCGGCGCAGTTTGGTCGTTGAACTCTTGCATCGCTGAATAAAGATCGGCGCTGGCGGGCCGATGATTGAGTAACCCCCATGGTTCCTCCTGCCCCTACCTGCTAAATTGTACTTGACATGACAACGATTGTCTTGGGGCTGCGGCTGGGGTTGGCCGCCGTTTTCTTGGTGGCAGGCATCGGTAAGCTGCTCGACCTGCCAGGGTCTCGCCGCGCCGTACACGATTTCGGTGTGCCGGAGCGGGCTGCTCGAACGATCGGGACTATGCTTCCGCTGGCCGAGCTTGGCGCCGCGATCGCCCTCATCTTCACGCCCTCGGCGCGGTGGGGCGCGGTCCTCGCGTTTCTGTTGTTGGCCAGCTTCACCGCGGGTATAGGGCGAGCCCTGGCTCGCGGCGAGCAGCCGGATTGCCACTGCTTCGGCCAGATCCATTCGGCTCCGGCGGGTCGGATAACCCTCGCGCGCAACGTCGCGCTGGCCGTTTTCGCTGCCGTGATCGTTGGGTACGGTTCCGGCCCTGCCGTCGACGCCTGGGTGAGCGCGCGCAGCGCGGCCGTGCTGGTCGCGATCGGGACGAGCATCTGCGCGATTGCGGCAGCGCTTTACGCGGCCAAGCTTCGAACCGAGGTGGATCGGTTCAAGAGCGACCTTCGCGTCGCACGGAAGTCGGCACTCGTGGGCGGGCGGTTCGGCCTGCCGGTGGGCTTTGAGGCGCCATCGTTCTCGCTGCCCAACCTGAAGGGAGGAACCACGGGGCTCGACGACCTGCTGGCGCTTGACCGTCCGACGCTGCTCGTCTTCATGAGCCCGTGGTGCGGCCCGTGTGCCGCCCTCCTGCCTAGGGTCCAGCAGTGGCAGCAGGGGTTGCGTGAGGTGCTGACCATCGGCATCGTCAGCACGGGACCGGTCAAGCAGCACGCGGCCTTTGAGGAGCAGGGCCTCGAGAACGTGCTCCTCCAGGAGAAGACGGAGGTCGGCGACCTCTACCACATCAGCCACACCCCCTCGGCGGTTTTGGTATCGACTGACGGCAGGATCGCCTCCAGCCGAGGGGACACCGAGGACGGCATCGAGCCACTTGTCCGCCTGGCCATTCGGCAGGTTGCGAACGTGCCGGCGGAAAGCTCCGTCGCCTAGCCCCGTCCAGTCGGGCCGGGAATGACGGGGGAGGGTGGCGAGGCGAGCAGCGTCGGGGGGAGTCGCATCGACGCCCTCAGGAATTTCGCCGGGCGAGTAGCGCCTCAGGGTAACTACAACACGGACGCGGTTGACACAGCCGCCGCGGAGGTCCTCGACGCCTTCGACCGGGCCAACCTCGAAGTGTTGCTCCTCAAGGGTCGCGGGATCGCCGCCCTGCTCTACGAGCCGGGCGAGGAGCGCTCCTACTCAGATGCCGATCTCCTCGTCGCGCCTGCGCAGGTAGGAGCCGCCGAGGAGATACTCCGAGGCCTGGGCTATGTGAGCGGCGAAGCCGTCCGGGGCGTCGACGACGTTGCCGGTGTGGTCCCGGGCCAGGCGTGGCTGCGGGCGAACGCGAGCGGATATTCCGAGGTCGACCTACACCGCTGGCTGCCCGGGGCGCAGGCGGACCCGGTGCTGGCGTGGCCGGCACTGATGGGCCACCGAACCTGGATTGAGATCTCCGGTCGCCGAGCCGCCGTGCTCGACCGGGGTGGGCAGGCGATGCATCTCGCCATGCACGCCGCGCAGCATGGGCCGACGTTCACGAAGCATCTCGACGAGTTGGCGCTTGCGCTCGAACGATGGCCGAGAGACGTTTGGGATTCGGCCGCGAGGTTGGCAGAGAGGATCGGTGCCACTGAAGCCTTTGCAGCCGGCCTCAGGCTGTTGCCGGAGGGCGCCACCGAGGCTGAGCGTCTCGGGCTTGCACCGACCGCAGAGCTGGATTGGATGATCCGCCACCGCTGGAGCCGTCCCCGAGGCACCTTTCACCTCGGCGCCCTGGCTGACGCCCAGGGCCTGGGCCCACGCCTGGATATCCTCCGCCGCACGCTGTTCCCGACCCGAGCCTGGCTGACTTTCGAATACCGCTGGGCGCGTCGGGGCGGCATCTGTCTCGTCGCGGCCTACGCGGTCCACGTTGCCCGCGCGCCGGCTTGGGCTGCGCGGGCTTGGCTATTCACCCGGCGAGCCCGACGGGCGAGTCGGGGCTAGAACTGTGGCCTACGGGCAGGCGCCAACAGCCTGAGAGCAGCACGCCGGACGCGCAGACACGACGGGGTTACAGCAATCGGTGTTCTGCGTCGAGTGTGCGCAGCATGGGTCCGGACTCGCGGTACAGCAGTTCGTGAACTGAGATGTGCAGCATCCCAGCGACGCAACCGAGGTGATTTGCTGACCGTGGCAGCAGGGGAAGCAGTTGGAGTCGGTCGATGACGGCGTGCAAGTGGTCCCGTCAGAGGGATGGCAGCATCCAGCAAAGGGCCCGAACCCGCACCCGCACTGTTGTGCTCCAGTAACCCCACAACATCCCTGTGGGGTAGCGGAGAAGGTGCCTTTTTGGTCCGAGCATCCGTTGCCAAACCCTCCGCCTTGGATCGGCGCGCAGGGCTGTGTGACGGGGGTCGAGTTGCACGCCTTCTGCGAGCCACACGTCTTGCACGATCCGCCGCCCTGACAGCAGCAACAACAGCCGGCGATGCTCCCGCAGCCGGAACTTGCGCCGCAGTCCTGGGTGGTGAAGAGCTCGCACTGGAACGGGGTCGGCGTCGCCGTAGCGGCGGCGGTCGGCGCGGTGATTGACAGGATCAGTGGCGCCGCGATGGCGACCTGGGCTCCGCGCTTCGTCAGCTGACGGCGGGTTATTCCGTTGCCGTTGCCGTTGCCATTCCCGTTGCCGTTCCCGTTTAGGACGTTCAAGGATGGCGTATCCAGCAGGTCGGCACTCTCCAATTCGTCCAGCGCCTGGTCGACCGTTTCGTAACTCAGCTCCAGAGCTGCGGCCAGATCGGCAACCGACCTCTCGCCGTCGCAGGCGCGCCAGACGGACGCGGCCGCTGCACCCAGGGAATGGGCACGCTTGTTGTTGTGGTCATAGACGAGCAGCTCAGCGCCGAGCTCCTCGATCACCAGGTCCTCAGTGCGTGCGCGAGGCATGGTCACGCGCATCTTCAGGTGCCGCTCTTTAAGTCGTCCCTGCAACAAACCCACTAGGAACCCCCTAAATCAATCCGTTGTTGTGGGACATTCTAAACGAAACCGGCGTGCTTTCGCCAGTCCTCGCTCTAGCCATCCTCCTTTCGAGCCTGCAGCAGTCCGCGGTAGAGGTGGTCCAGATCCTCTACAAGCCGGTCCGTTGCAAACTGACGGCTGACCGACTCGCGCCCTGCCCGGGCGAGACGTGCCGCTAGCTCGGGGTCGCGGAGAAGCCGGTCGACTGACTGTGCGATGCCCGCCACGTCGTCGGGACGGGCTACCAGCCCCGTCTCACCTTCCCGCACGGCCGATCGCACCCCGCCGACATCGGTTCCGACCACGGGCACCGCCGCGGCCTGAGCCTCGATCAGGCTGACCGGCGTCCCCTCGTTGTCGGAGGTCAAAACCACGACGTCGCTGGCGAAATAGACGTCGGCCATTTCACGACGGAACCCGGCCCAGACCAAGCGGTGGTTCAGGGCGACCGCTTCCGGAGACGCGCGTAGCTGATCGCGGAGCTCTCCATCTCCGACCACGACGAATCTGAGCCCCGGGCGGTCGGCGAGCAGGCAGGCCACCGCGAGGAAGCGGTCGACCCGCTTGATCGGGACGAGCCGGGCGACGAGCGTTACGACCTGTTCGTCCTCCCCGATACCCAACTGGCTGCGGAACCGAGCACGCCGTGCCGGCCGCTCGGCGTCCTGCAAGAACTCTTGCAGGTCGAAGCCGAGCGGGATTACCACGAAACGGTCGTCGCGCGCTACCCCCAGCCGCACCAGGTCGTCGCGGACCTCGGGCGACACGGCGACCAGCGCGTCGGTCCGCCGTGCCAGCCAACGTTCGATGGCCAGGAACACCCTTGCGGTGCGACCTGAGAAATAACCCGTAAGTGAGTGGCCGTGGAAGGTGTGGATCAGAGTCGGGCGCTGCGAGCGCCGCGGAAACGCGACCAGCGCCGCGACCCGGCCGAGCGTCCCGGCCTTGGCGGCATGTGTGTGGACTATCTGTGGTCGGTCCGTGCGCAGAAACCAGACGAGCCGGGCCAGCGCCATGAGGTCCCGCGGACCCGGATTTCGGCGCATGTCTTTAAGCAGGGTGGGCGTGACTTCCAGCTCTCCGGCCAGGTAGTCCATGTTGCCCTCGTCAGGCCCCTCGCGACCGCGAATCAGCCGGGTCCGGTAGCCCAGAGGTTCGAGCAAACGCGTCAGCGTGATGGCTTGGATGGACGGCCCCCCGATGTTGAGCCGGGCGATGATCCTGACGACTCGAATTGGTGCTTCGCGGAGTGTCATCGGCGTAGTTGATACTCGGTTCGAAGTGAGTGGGGCCTTAGATCAGATCTCGGTGGTCGTTCCCGTCCTGAATGACCGCGAGGGGATGAGCGAGCTGCTTGCGGCACTCGCCGAGCAGCGGCGCGCGCCCGGTGAGTGCGTCGTGGTCGATGGCGGGTCTACCGACGGAACCGTCCAACTGCTCCAGACCTGGAGGGGGCCATTCCCGCTGCGGATCATCAGCCGCCCGGGCCGCAACATTGCCGCGGCGCGCAACGCGGGAATCCGCGCGGCTCGGTATGACTGGATTGCGTGTACCGATGCCGGCTGCCGCCCCGCGCCGGGCTGGCTGGCCGCGATCGACGCGGCGCGCGGTTCAGCGGATTTCGTGGCCGGCGTGGTTGCGGTCGAGGCCGGGACGCCGCTTCAGCGGGTCCTCGCGCTGACCCACTATCCCAGCGCGGAGGAGCTCGTCGAGCCGCCCGCGTGGATCCGCGCGACTCACCGCCTGTTCGGACGGGGCTATGTGGAGGAGCGCAGCGGAGGCGCCTACATCGCCTTCAGCAAGGCGACCTGGCTGGCCGTCGGCGGCTTTCCCGAGGGCGTATATGCCGGCGAGGACCGGGCGTTTACGTCAGCCGTCGTCCACCGGGGATTCCGGACGCTGCGCGTGCCCGAGGCGGCCGTGCGCTGGAACCCGCCCGCCACCTGGCTTGGCAACGCGAGGATGTTCTACACGTACAGCCGCGGTGACATACGCGCCCCCGGCCGGCGACGGCACGCGCTCCGCCTCGTGGCCTGGGTTGCGGCAGCCCGATTTATTGCCGGTGATCGGACTTCCCGGCTCCTGCTCCTCGCAGGAGCCGGCGCCTATCTCGCCCTTCCCGTGCACCGCGCGCGGCGCGCCCGCCTCCCCCTGCGGGACTGGTGGCGAATTCCCGTCGCCGTCGCGGTGAAGGATCTATCGCAGATCGCGGGCGCCGCTCGCGGCTTGGTTGACGCCGCGCGGGGGGTGCCTCAGCCCCCGCCCCGGGCAGTGAGCTAGGTGGCCGGAGGTGGCGAGCCGGAGTGCCGACGCAGCCGCCCGACCGCGAGCGCGGCCGCGACGACGGCGGCGGTCGCCAGGAGGATCGGCAGTAGCACCCCCAAACCGCCCGCGCCCGAGCCGGCCAGCGCGTTCCCGAGCCCGCTCGACACAGAGCCTGAGCCGGCCAGACCCTGACGGGCAGCGGATCGCTCGGTCCGCGGCGGCGCCGTCGATGCCGCGAGCCTGGCCGCGGCCTGGCCCGCCTGCCCGAGGTTCGCCAGCTGGGTGTCGCCCGTCTTCCCCTGACCGAGGCCGCTAAGCGACTGCGGGCCTGCGCTTGAGGTGCCGGAGCCCTTCACGCTCCCGGGGGGCGCGCTGTTCCCGGCGGCGGTCGGGATTGTCTCGAAGTACTGGTCGGCCCCGGAATGACCCGGCGGCGCGAGCACGCCCGCCGACGCCGCATTAGGCGACGCGACCACGGCGATCGTGACGAACAACCCCGTTGCCCAGCGCATCCGATGCACGGGCACATGGTACGGCCTCCGCATGCTCACCCCGCCGACCGCCACGCGACCGGCCCCTCGAAAGCCAGGACCGATCGGTAGGCCGCGAGGATCTCGTTCACCTCCCGTTCGACGGTGAACTCGTCTCGCGCCAGCGTCTGGAGCGCACAGCCGTAGGTGACGCGTCGGGCCTCGTCCGCCGCCAACTCGCGCAGGAGGCCGGCCGCTTGTTCAGCATCTCCCGGCGGGAATAACGCTGCGCCTCGGCATCGCCCCACCGTCTCGAGGTGCCCTGCCGAGCCGGTGGCCACGATCGCCAGCCCCTCGGCCATGGCCTCGAGGACCGACAGGCCAAACGGCTCTTCCGGCGCGCTCGCCAGCAGTATCGAAGCCTGCGCGAGCCAGGCGTCGACGTTCTCTGTCGCGCCTCGAAACCGGCACGAGCTCTCAATTCCGAGCTGACTCGCTAGCCCGGCCAGCGACGCCTGATCACTCCCGTCGCCGACCACCTCGAGCGTCCATCCGCCCTCGCCGAGGCCGGACGCCGCCCACGCCCGCAGGGCGGTGGCGGTGTCCTTGGCCGGCTCGAGTCGCTGCAGAACCAGAACGGCTGGAGCCCGCGCCGGCTTCGCCCGCGGCGGAGACGTTGACACACCGGGGGCCACCACGACGGACGCGCCGTCAACCCGGGCCGCCACATACTCGCTAGACGCAACCTGCAAATCAACGCTGCGCCGGATCACCATGGCCGCTAGGCGGCCACCCGGCGCCGAGCCCCGGCGCGCTGCGAAGTGACGCGTGACGACGACACGCGCCTGGGTGACCGGACGAGCCAGCACGGCGGCCAGCTCCGCGTGGGTCATGTGAGCGTGGATCACGTCGGCCCGCCCCAGACGGAGGAGTTGACCCAGCGCGGCAGCCGCGCCGGATGCCGGGTACCAAGACACGGGCGCGCCGTCCAGCTCGCGTCTCATCCGGGTCGGTGGGCCCCCGATCACCGTCACGTTGCAGCCGTGCTCGGCCAGGCCTCGCGCGAGCGTGACCACGTAGCGCTCAATCCCGAAAAACCGGTCCGAGCAAACAACTTGGGTGACGCGAAGTGGGACCTCCGGCGTGTGCACAGCCTAGTCCGGGCATCCGGATGTGACTTTGAGCGGCCGCGCCCGCTCATTTTCATGATGTACCTTGAGGCCCAGCTAAGCCAACCGCAGGCCAGGGGGCTCGGGAGATGCGAGGTTCAGAGGGGGCCGCTGAGATTCGAGTCTTGGTGCTCACGCCGTATCCCTACGGGACCACGGCCGGACCCCGCTCGAGCTTCGAGCTCTGGGAGCGTGTCCTCAGAGACGCCGGCATCACATTTGACTATGCGGTGTTTGAGACCGAGCGGCTGCACGAGATCCTCGGGACTCCGGGCAACCAGCTGGAAAAGGCCATTGAAATGGCGCGTTCCTACGTCCGCTTCCTGCCCAACGCTGCACGGGCGAGCAGCTACGACGCCGTCCTGATCAATCGGGAGGCGGCACTGATCGGTCCGGCGCTGATCGAGCGCTGGATTGCCTCCCGCGGGACTCCGCTCATCTATCAGCTGGACGACCCGCTCTACATCCCCTATCGGAGTCCCTCCAACGGAGTGCTCTCCTACCTGAAGTTCTTCGGGAAGGTGAAGTCGTTGTGCCGGATGAGCAGTGTGGTGCTCGGGAACTCCCCGAGCCACGTTGCCTTTGCCCGCAGGTACAACTCGAACGTTTGGGAGATCCCCAGCCTGGTCGATGCCAACCTATACACGGGATGGCGCCCACAGCCCGCATCCGAGGGTCGCAGGGTGACCATCGGCTGGAGTGGCGGGCCTACGACGGTCGAGAACCTTCAGGTGATCCGAGACCCGTTGAGGACACTCAGCCGGCGCTCGGACACCCAGGTGCTCCTCATCGGCGCCAGCGACTTCGGGCTGCCGGACGTTCCGCACACCGGGCTCGAATGGCGGGGCGAGACCGAGGTTGCGGACCTGAGGCGTCTCGACGTCGGCCTGGTACCCGTCCCCCTCACCGCGTGGACCCCCCACAAGCTCTACTTGAAGTTGATCCAGTACATGGCGCTTGGGATCCCTGCCGTGGCGACCCCGCTCGGGACCAACCCGGTGATCATGGAGGATGGGAGGACGGGCTTCCTCGCGGAGGGATCATCTGACTGGGTTCAGAAGGTCGAGCGTTTGATCGAGAACCCAGACCTCCGTGAGGAGATGGGAAAGGCAGCCGCCGAAAAGGCTCATCGCGGCTACACGCTTCAGGCCAACGCCGACAAGATCGTCGCGGCGTTCCGTTCTGCGTGGAAGCGGCGCTGATGGGTCGCCGGCGCGCGCTCTATATCTGCTACCTGTCGCTCGAGGATCCGCTCGTGCATACGCAGGTGATCGCGTATCTCCGCGGCCTGGCAAGCGACGGACACGACATCCACCTCCTGACCTTCGAGACCTCGCGGCTGACCGCCGAGCGGCGAGGCGGTCTCAGGCGCGCGCTTGCGGCCGAGGGCATCCGCTGGCACGGCCTGCGGTACCACAAGAGCCCCAGTCTCCCCGCGACGATCTACGACACGCTGGCCGGCGCCGTCGTGTCGACTGCGCTCATCCTGCGCCACCGCCTCGACCTCCTGCACGCGAGGTCCCACGTGCCGGCTGCGATGGCCCTGATCGTCCGAGCCCTTCTGTGGTTCCGGCAGCCGGCTCTGATCTTCGACATCCGAGGGCTGATGGCCGAGGAGTACGAGGATGCCGGCCGCTGGCGGCGCGACAGCATCCCGTTCAGGCTGACCAAGCGCGTCGAGCGCGCCGCGATTCGCCGCGCCGACGGCATCGTCGTCCTGACGGAGCGCGTTCGACGTGAGCTCTTCGGCGAAACGCTGGATCGGCGGGTGTTCGTCATTCCCTGCTGCGCGGACCTCGAGTCGCTCGCCGGGGCTAACGGCGACCGCCTCCGCGTGCGTAGAGAGCTCAACCTTGACCAAGCCCTGGTGATGGCCTACGTCGGCAAGTTCGGCGGGTGGTACATGGCTCATGAGATGGCGCGGTTCTTCCGTGTCGCCCGGAGCGAGTTCGGCAACCTCCACTTCCTGATTCTCACCCAGGGGGAGCGGACGGACATCGAGAATGAGCTCCGGCGCGAGTCGGTCGATGGCGCCTTCACGATCACCTCGGCCGATCCTGATCAGATGCCTCGGTACCTCGCGGCGGCCGATTTCGGCATCAGCTTCATCCGACCGGCGCCGTCGAAGGCGTCGTCGTCTCCCACCAAGGTCGGCGAATATCTGGGTGCCGGCTTGCCGGTCCTCTCGACGGCTGGAGTCGGTGACCTCGACTCACTGATCAGCCGCGATGTCGGCTCGCTGGTCAGCGAGCACTCAGAGCCCGCGTATCGGCGGGCCGCGGCGGCGATGGCGCGGCTGGCCACCGAGCCGAACACGCGTGAACGCTGCCGCGAGCTGGCCCGCCGCGAGCTGTCTCTGGCCGCGGTCGGGATACCTCGCTATCGGGCGCTGTACGCGTCGATCGCGGAACGCGAACAAACTGAAGCGAGCGGATCTTCGGCGCGCCAGTCAGCGGCGGAAGATGAGTGAGGTTGGGTTGAGCGACCGCGCCCGGAGATAGTAGGCCAGCGCCTGCCTCGGCCGCCCTGCCTCGGTGGCAATCCGTGAGCCCACCAGCCACATCCTCCAGTTGGTCGGCTCGCGCGCCGCGGCTTCGGTGATCGCCTGGGACGCT
>Ga0209579_10001050_pt1 | contig 23673 bp, 26 predicted proteins | sample Coa_R1_2_FD_187152 | JGI IMG/M metagenome (GOLD analysis project Ga0209579, IMG submission 187152) | Surface soil microbial communities from Centralia Pennsylvania, which are recovering from an underground coalmine fire - Coalmine... | ecosystem: Environmental > Terrestrial > Soil >... | reverse complement strand
TGGGGTCCCAAGTCTTCGTCGGGCGTCCTCGCCAAATATCGCCATCTCGAGCAGATTCCCTGCAACCCTCTCGACTGGCACGTCAATGTCGCGAATGTCAGCACACTCTCGTCGACGCTCCGCCGCGACTGGGATCGCGCCCTGCTCTTTCGCGATCTCGCCACCCTCAGAACCGACATTCCGCTCTTCAACGATGTCGACGCGCTGCGGTGGGCCGGCCCACGGCCGGAATTCGAAGAGATGGCGCGCAGATTCGACGCGGCAGTCACCAACAGCAATTCGGACGAGCGCGCAAAGATGCCGGAGAAACGGGTGCGGAGATAAGGGGCAGGTCGGAACCGCTGGCGAAGTCCGCCGGCCTCCAAGTGGCCCGATTCACCATCAACAACCCCAATCTTCTCGCCGTGTGACGCAGATTACAGACTGAGTTCCTCCTCAAATGTACCTTCCGATTCGCGCCCCTTGAAAAGGGACCATGCCGGAACCGGAATGCGCAGGACGTCCGGCCAATGCCGTAGGACGGAGGATCGGAACCATGGACAGAAGATCGATCTGGTGGAGCACAGCAATTGCCTCGGCCGTGGGCACTGTAGTTGGCACAGGCGGATGGTTTCTGGGAATGGGCAAACACTTCTCGCCAACCCATCCAGGCTGGGCGCTTTTCTTGATTACGCTCGCCGTCACGATTCTCACCCAGATGGTCGCTCAAAGCACCTTCGAAGAAGAAATCCGTTATAGAAGGTATCGAGCGCAGACCGCGAAACATTCCGCCGCTCCGCCCAGTTCGAAGTTCTAAAACCGCTGCAGGTGCGCTTTTCGTTCGCTCACCCGCCGTTCCTTTTGTTTTCGGCTAAGGGTCAATCAGGAAACTACAATGTCGGTGCGCTCAGGCGTCTCAGGCAATTACCGGGATGCTCTGCCGCGATCCACGTTCTCCGCCGCTTCGCGGCCTAGGCCATGTCTGGGTTCTCGCCGCGTCTGCTTGTTCACATACATGGCCGCATCCGCCGCGCTCAGCAGGCTGTCTTTGGTGGTGCCGTCTACCGGATAGGTTGCGATCCCAAGGCTGGCCGAACCGTGTACGACGTATCCTTCCGCGTTGAACGGCGCCTCAAGGCAGCGCTCGATTCGACGCGCTATCTCGTCCACATCCCCGCGATTGCGGATGATCGGAAGAAGCACGGCGAATTCATCTCCGCCAAGCCGGGCGAGCATGTCAGACGCACGCAATTCGTTTTTCATCCTCGCGGCAACCTCCTGGAGATAGAGGTCTCCCATGTGATGGCCGTAGATGTCATTGACCTGCTTAAAGTCATTCAGATCGATATAAATCAATCCAAAGGGCGCTGAGCTCTCATTCGCTTGTTCGATCTGGCGATCTAAGCATTTTTCCAGCGAGAATCGATTATGGATATTTGTAAGGATGTCAAACTCGGATCGATGAGTAAGATCGGAGAATAGACGCCGCGTCTCAATCGCAAGCGTGGACAGCGATGCAGCCCGCAGCAGCGTTTCTTGCTCAACGGCTTCCGGCTTGATCAGGGGATGGAATGCCGCATAGATTTTTCCGAGCGGTGGACCAGACCAGGCAGGGATCGGCTCCCCGGTAATTCGAAGAGTACTGAATTCAGTGGGCCGGTTTCCGAGTCGCGACCCATCCGAGAGATCGCACCAGCAGGGCGCTCCGTGGAGTTTGAACGAGACCAGCTCGGTGATGTGTTCAATGATCTCTGGGAGAGGACGTGAGCCGTTGATCTCCTCGAGGATGCTGCCTCGCCGGCGTTCCATATAGGCCACGGCCGCGGTCTCACGCCGTACCTTCCGCTCCCTGAGCCACGCTCTGACCCCTCCGGCGATGAGCAGCAGGATGAGAAGGCCCACGAGAGCAATCAGATTTCGAATGTTCAGCAAAGAGGGACTGCCGACGATCGAGATATCGTCGAAACTTCGCATCAGGATATTGAAAGGCACTTCCTGTTCATTCGGATCGATGGAATTCGCTTGAACCGCCATGCAGATTCCGGTCACTCTGAGCCTGCTTCCAAGTGGAATCTGCCGCATGGGCAACAGCGGCCCGCTGCCCCGCGGATGCCGGTATATCGCAGTGAAGAGCCTGCCGTCGGCAGCTAGCACATATTCATCCTGCGACCCTTCACGAACCGCGGCCGCCAGCACACCCTCGAATGAAACCAGATCGTTTTGATGGCCGTCTGGATCGCCGCTGTTCCAGGTACTCAGCTGACTCCAGGTCGCGGGCTGAGGCTGAATCGGCTCGAGGATGCCGGTATCGCGGACTTCGGCATCCACCAGGCTGAGGAAGCCTTCGCGGGCCTCAGGAAAACCGGATGCTTCGGCGATATCGCCGATCCGCATGGGTGAACTGGAATGCGTCGAAATCCAAATGCTGCGATTGGCATTCTGAAGCACCACCGCCGATCCGGGCTGATAGAAGGTGATGGTCCCCTGGACGCGCACCCTCTGTGTAAGGTCGCGAACGTAGGAACTGGACAGAACGGCGTTCATCGGAGTGATGGGAAGCGAGTCCGGATTTCGGTCTCCGCGCTTTAGAAGCTTCACGTCGGCAATCGACGGCACCTCCAGCAGGATCCCAATCAATTGCATCTTGCTGTCGAATTTGCCCGAAACGACGCCATGCACCTCCACTTCGGCGTCCAGCAGTCCATCGAGTCTGCTTAAATCGGAACCCACAACCGTCGCATCGACGATGCCTCCATCCATGAGCAGCCTCAGATAGGCGCCGTGCGTATCCCCAAAGTTCACGACGTCTGCACTGCGGACGACGGCATGGACCGAAACCCACATGCAATCTCGTTCGGCACGAATCAACTGTTCAAAATTGGCCGCCATGGGAACGGGCGCGGCGCCATGATGGAGAACCGTGACGCTGTCGCTCAGTACATCCGGCGTGAAGCTTCCTCGGGTTTTCCCTTTTACCAGGACACGATCGCCTGGAGCGAAATCCTGGCCTCGCTTCGCCTCTACGTACACCGCCTCGCCCCGGTCTTGAACGAACAGATCCACATCGCCGGGGTTGTAATAGGTCACAGTCGCTTCGAAGACGACCGGTAACCCGCTGTGGGCCGCATCGAGCGTCAGCACGTGAATCGAATGCAGTGACGCGAGCGGCTTTGGTTGCGCTGCCCATACCGCGGACGTACTCCCGATGAGCCCGGGAAGGGCCAGGACCAGGCACACTCGCCGGAAGCATCTGGCCAAGCATGGCCGTGCCCTTCGCCACGACCGCATCGCCCTTTGCCCCTTGAAGATCGTCTTCATTTGAGGTTCCGTCCTCATCAGGCTTCCCGACTCTCCTGCCTGAACTGCCGCAGCACCGCTGACTTCACTTGCTCCGCCTACGCGATTTCTCTGGCGGCCTCTTGTCCTCTAGAACATCCTTCGAGCGCGCTTCGGGTCATGGCCCAAGACTCAAAGTCACGTGCTTTCATCGGCCGAGCGTAGAAATAGCCCTGTCCCTCTTCGCACCACAAGCCTCTCAAGAATTCTGCTTGCTCCTGCGTTTCAATTCCCTCTGCGACAATGCGCAATCCCAGGCTTCGGCCCATTCCGATCACGCCCTTCGCAATGGTCACCGCATCCTTGTTGTTAGGGATATCGCTGACAAATGAGCGGTCGATTTTCAGAAAGTCGCAACGCAGCAGCCTGAGGTAGGAAAGGCTCGAATAGCCAGTTCCAAAATCATCGATCGCTGTGCGCACCTTCATTTCAGCCAACTCGCGCAGCGATTCGGGAACCGCACCGCCTGACTTCATCATCACCGATTCTGTAATCTCAAGTACAAGCTTGTGGGGCAACAGATCATTTCTAGAAAGCGTTTCGGAAACAATCCTCGCGAAACCGGGCTGCTTCAACTGTATGGGCGAAACATTCACCGACATTGTTAAGTCCGCGTATCCGGCCCGCTCCCAATGCTTCAGCTGGCGGCAGGCAGAATCCAAAGCCCAGGCGCCAATAGAATGAATCAGGCCTGTGGCTTCAGCTCGCGGAATGAACTTGTCGGGAGGGATCAGCCCCAATTTCGGATGTTGCCAGCGAGCAAGAGCCTCGACTCCGACTAATCGATCGGTAGCGAGGTTCATCAGAGGTTGATACGCGAGATAAAGCTCGTTATGCTCCAGGGCTCGAGCGAGAGCATGCTCAATCTCATGATTCTCGGCAATCTTTGAAGCGTCGTCAGGCTGATAAACTCTGGTCCGATTGCCGCCTTCAGACTTCGCGACGGAAAGAGCGAGATCCGCTTGAGAAAGCAGGTCCTCGAGTCGCGAGCCGCAACTTTGGTCGTGGAAACCACTCCCTTTGAGGGCCGAGATCCCCAGTGAAGCGCCAATGAAGTTGCCGGGAGACGTGGCCGATGCAAGCGTCGTAACAGTGCCGCGAAGCGCTTCCGCGATTTCGAAGGAAGTCGCTGGATCGGCGCAGGGCAGAAAGAAACCAAATTCATTTCCGCCCAACCGGCCGATCAGATCCGTCGAGCGGATTGTTCTGGAGAGCACCGACGAAAGCTGCTGAAGGAATTCGTCGCCTGCCTGCTGCCCCAGCCTCTCATTGATTGACTTGAAGTTGTCGACATCGAGAAGTAGAATCCCGGCATCATTTCCCTGTTGCTCCAGTCCATGAAGCAGTTCGCGGCCCAGGTTGAGAAACCCGCGCCGATTCATCAAGCCGGTGAGATGGTCGTGGCTGGCGCCGAATCGAAGCGCAGAATCGGCACGCCGGCGAGTTCGGTTCATGCGTCCGTATCCGATTGCGCTCGCGAAGACGACAACAAGAATCAGGAAAGCAATGCCGGCGCTCTCGAATGCGAAGGTTGGCCGCTTTGACCCAATGAAGTATCCAACCATCAGCGAAAGACTGATCAGGATCGTCATTGCGGCAAAAAAGAGAGGCGACGAGAGCCAAGTCCGAACAAAGGAATCATTGAAGGAGCGAGTTGCAGGAATGGTCCCGTCATCCCCGTCGGCGAATCGATCGTGCCGGCCTGAATCTTCGATCACTGCGTGAGATCGATCACGAGTTCGGGTTTTGGGACGGAATGGGTCCATGAAGACTCACACGATGGCCCGCTCAAGGCACAGCTATTTCAGATAGTTAATGCATTATTCATTCCAACGAGGTTCTCCCGAATACCACTTTGGTTTTCCCGGCCTGTTGAGTCAAACTTTCGTCACGGGAAGGAGAGATATCAGGCGAGCATGGCTTGGTTCCAGGTCTCTCTTCCGAGCACCTATCCCTGCAGGACGAGCGTCCACCTCATCGGGAGACCATCCAAACGCGTTTCCGCGAAAAGCGACCTTTGTACAAGTGGGTTTAGGCTTTTGATATCCCGTCTCGGCCGGACGACTACTTTCGGGTACGTCACTTATCGACTGCTGGCAAGTTCAGGTCGTGCATGAAGTGAAGTAGATCTTTCATGTTTGTGCCGGGCAAGAATGCCGCGCCCTTCTGATTGAGAAAGTCCGCGAAAACAAACTCCAGGCCAACTCCGTCTTCACCCCAACGCGCGACTTTGACGAGGACGGTCACCGCTGGCCACGCGCCTTCAGAGAACACCTCGGTTTTTTGCAGTGTCATCTGCACAGTCGTTTCGATCGCCCACCGCTCTCCGGTGAGCAGATACATTCCAGTCAGGCCGATATTGCCTAGTTTGTAAGAGCGCGGCACGCCTCCGGTCCAAAAGTAAGCCGTGACACCGGGAACGGCTCTGCGCTCGCATCGACGGCGCTCGTTCTCATCCTCGTAATGCAACCACCGGCGGAACCGATCCAGAATCGACGGTTTCTCCGCCGTCTTGCCCCCGGCATTCTCTCTCGTTGTCGAGACGAGGTCCGGAGAGACCTCCGTCTTCGCGCCGCTGCTCACCATCTGGTTACCTCGAATTTGGTGGGGGATTTGGGCCACGAGCCCGTTACAACGGGCCTCGCTTCGGCGAGAGATAGCAGGGTGCGATAGATGAAGACGCACGAATCGACAACACAGAAGACAAACGTCACGAGGATGAGTGCACCTAGATCCACGGCCAGTCGCACGACCGGGTGCCAGCGCTGCGCACGATGAGCCCAACACGCCGAGTCGTTTCCAAACGCGGTGCTGATCTGGTCGAAGGTGCCTTTAGCGGGATATACCATCTTGCTCGTCATCCTGTAAGTCAGCCCTGTTTTCCCTCGTTTTACAGAATGGTGAACCCTCTGGGAATACGGCCAGAGGGTTCTGGGGGAGGGATCAATGGGCGAAGCACCACTCCTTGCCGATGTTCGGGAGACGGGGCCCCAACATCACGGTAGTTGAAAAGAACTGCTTCCGTCCATGGCGGAATCTCCCCCGGCCATCACGGTAGTAACAGGCAAATGGAGAGGTTACGGCATATTTGGAGGGGTTAGCCACAGCGCGGAACGCCGCTAAATCTCCATCGCCGAACCGTTTGCGTAAGGCCGGGCCAGCCGGCCAGATTCACGTGCGAGACCGGCCTGTTTCGCGGCTACAGAGTCGATGGTTCTGTGAACTTCAACTCGTTCCCAAACTCATCCTTGATGCGAAAGTCGCGATTGCCCCATGGCTTGCGCTCGATTTCCTGCGTCGTCTGCACGCCGCGCGCCTTCAACTCGGCATAGAGTGCATCGAGATCCGGCGCGAAGATGTGGACTCCGACAGGTGGGTGCATGCGCGCCGCGTCTTCAAAGAGATGAATCGAGACCCCATCACGCTCAACGATGGCATAACCGCCATCCTGAATTTGCGTCGCAAGTTCGAACCCGAGCCGGTGCACATAAAATTCAACGGCACCTTCGACGCTCAAAGAAGGAATCTCAGGGGCGATCCAAACCAGCCTCCCTGCAGCGATCTCCATCGGTCGATTCCTTTCCGGTTCGACTCAGCGTAGCATCTTTCCCGAATGCAGAGGCTGAAGCTGTCAACGGGCCAAGCGTGGCTTCAGATTCGTTCTCCTGCACTCTTGGAACTTTCGGCAGGGATCGTCCGTATCGATCTTCGGCAGACACTTTTCACCCATGGATTAGCCAGGGAAAGGCGGCTCAAGTGTCCCCATTCCAGGCACGGCTGGCAGGCTTCTTTTATCTGCTTACGATCATTGTGGGTGTGTTCGCGGCCTTCACCCCATCCAGGCCGCTGAGTGAGATTGGCAATCTCATGGGGACTGCCTTCTACCTCATCGTGACAGCTCTTCTCTACCTGATCTTGAGGCCTGTAAATCCTATCCTCTCCCTGATCGCCGCGCTGATCAGCCTTGCCGGCTGCACGGTGGGTGCCCTGGAAGCGCTGCACCGCTCCCCTTTTCCCTTTCAAGGCATCGTGATTTTCGGATTCTATTGCCTGCTTCTTGGGTACCTGATTTTTCGCTCAGGCTTTCTGCCGCGCTGGCTGGGCCCTCTCGTCGCCCTGGCCGGCTTGGGCTGGCTCACGTTCCTCTGGCCAGCATTCGCCAAACACCTCGGATTCGCACCGATGCTCACCGGGATTCTCGGCGAGGGTGCACTAACGGTTTGTCTGCTTGTAACCCGCACCAGGCCGCAGCGAGCGTAGGAAGAATTCCGCAACGGAAAAACGACTCGCGTCAAAAGGATGACTCAGTCAGAAACGTTGCCGAGTAATGCCCCATCGCGCACATGATTTTCTGCGTGATGACGGCGTCGCTGGCGCGATCGATTGTGGACAGAGTTGCGCGATAGCACCTGGGCGAGTGAATTGAGCTTGATGGTGAAGATAATCATCGTCACGATTGCCATCGCCAGTGTTCCGGCAGCGATCCAGACACGCACATCGAGACTCAGGACGAGGATTACGCAAAGCGTGGTGCCGATCCCGCCGAGCACGATGCCGGGTTGTGACGACTTTGTCCGGGCCATGTATCCGCAGATTGTAGGCCGGGGTTCCCGACGATCTGGAAGCGATTTCGATGGGTCGCAGATGCCCAGGGTAATGACCCGTTCGGGTGAGAACTCCTGCAAGTCTTTGTAATCACTTGGAGCAGCAAGCAGCGCATCGCAGAGGAACTCTACCCGAAAAAATGGACTGCGCTCGTAATTATTAAACTAGTCACCTGGTAAATCTCCTCGTTTGCGGTTCGGAAGAACTGGCCGAAAATCAATCTGCTCAGCTGGGACGACAGTCACTCTACCGGCGCGCGCAGTGGAGCTTTGCCATGAAAATTTCGGGAGTCGTTCATTTCGACGATGTAACCGCGGAAGAGATCAACCCTTTGCGTCAGTTTCAGCGCACCCATCCGGAGGTCGAGCTCACCTTCAGTGCTGACCTGACCTCGGCGAAAGCAACATGGGAATCGTTTGAAAGCATGTCCCGTCTCACTCGCGTTGCCGCCTCGGTGCAGATTCAGCGCGTGGTTTGAGACCCCGAAGATCGTGAGGCTAAGCTCGCTTGCGCTTCGTAAAACAATGCTGGCATAGCACTGGTATGTCCCTTGAAGGTTTGAATGGAACGATGGCTTTCGCTCCGCATTCAGCGCAAGTGATGTGGGTTTCAGTGGCTGACTTCTTCAGTGACCGGCACTGCTTACAGCGTTTCGGGGTGTTGCGGAAACCCATCGTCTCGTAGAATTGCTGCTCCTCCGCCGAGAAGACAAAGATCTCCCGGCATCGTTCGCAGATCAACTCTTTGTCGTCAAACCCCATGCACTGATCTTGGTGCAGCGATGCTCCCGCGAAAATCCCACAGCCGGTTGATTACCTTGTCGCGTCGGCCAGGTTACGACAGCCACCGTAGATAGCTCACTTTACTTTCCATGCAGATACGGTCTTGGTAGCCTGCATGTGGGTCGAATCTCCCCTGGTCTCGGATCGTTCAGCAACCCCACAGGTCGCAGCACGTGGGGAATCCGGCCCACATCAATCAAAGTGGAAAATCCCCTGCGGAGCAGGGTAGCGCCAGCCCTGAAAGTCAAGGCTTGGCGTCTTTTTTGTGTCAACGATGCACCGCGGACCGACACATTGGAAGGCGAACAAGAATGATGTCGTGATGGTGAATCAGATTTCGTCTGTTGGCCTCTGTTTCGCGCTGTGCTCTGAATGAAAAGTCAGCCTGAAATCTGCGCGGCCCCGTCATGAAGGCACGCAATTTCCCGGCGCATTGATCGTCGTCCTCACAATGCTGCCACCCCAATGCATTCCCATCATTCCACAGAGGAGCCTGGAGAAGCTCAACGAGTGGAAACTGGGGTTGGCGGACGCGATGAGTTGTCGATTGGACTCGGCACGCCGGGGCAGTCTGCTCGATCGTGGGGTGCTGGATCTACTTTGCAATCCGAAACAGAAAGACCTGATTCATCGCGATGCCGATGATCGGGAAGCGATGCATCCGCCGTGGATCGAACTGAGGCTGACAGAGATTGGAATCAGAGACGCCTGGGATTTGCCAGGAGCGATCATTTCGCCAGCGCACCGGCACAATTCGACACGCCGGTTCGAGTTCCTGATATGCAACGGCGCGCTGAGTTGTTTACGACCGACGCTGTGTCCCGCTGGTAAGTTCTTGTTTGATTTGGAGCGGGAGACCGGGATCGAACCGGCGACATTCAGCTTGGGAAGCTGACGTTCTACCACTGAACTACTCCCGCCTTTAAAATCAATAGCTTACTTACTTGTATCCAAAACGTGTATCCAAAACTCGGCTCTTCCTGTTGTCACGCTCTCATTATAGCCAATCAGAGCACCAGAATTGCTCACGTCGACCGGACCCAGGGCCGGACAGCGGCAACCTTGACCCATGCGGGTGTTGTTGGCCTCCGATGTTCTTCGTGATGGTCTCATTCAGACCAAACCAGCGACCGCATCCGTTGCGACAATGAAACGTACTCAAATTGCGATCTGGGTCAGTTCTTCGCTCCTGGCCCAGTTGCGTCGTCGTTGAGGCATTCACCGAGATATCCAGCGACTCTCTGGGAACCTTGCCCACCTCCTCCAGCTCATTCAGAATGCGCTTGTAATTCTTCGCCACGAATGGACGCCCGACACTGTGCTCAATATAGACTTGTTCCATCGTAAGAGTCTCACCGCCAAACCTGTGGAGTAGCTCTTTACCAAGGTCTTCTAAAGGTGTGGTGAGGTCAAACAGTAGTGGGAACATCTGCGAAGCTGGCGAATATGGAACGAGGCCCATGCCGAAGGAGAGCCGGTCCACCGGCAGCTCAAGCAGCGGCGCGGCATCCTTAACGACATCCACAAGCGGGTCGTCGCCCTTGCAGCTGCTCTCGAACGTTCAGCATCGAAGTGAACGGCGTATATACCCACTAATCATCTATGCGCCGGCCATCCTTATATATGCGTTAACGGCGACCAGGACCGGCGCAGCCACGCTGTAACAAAACGCTTCGAAAAAACCAAGCTCGTAAACCCCACAAAATCAACCGCCGGATCTCACCGATTCGCCGTGCCAAAAGGTATAGATTCAATTACACTAACCTGCTTCCTTCTCCTCGATGAGTGACTCGGCGATTATGCGTAAAGAGAGGACGCCAATTCCGAGGCAGGCGGGCAATAACACTGCACGAAGAATCTCTGCTCATGAGATTTCCCATTACCGGCCCGTGGCAGGCGAACTCGCGCCAAGCCGGCCGGCAGCGCGCAATTCGCGTTCGAGCGCGTCGACCTCACGCTCGAAACGGTGCCCGATGGCTGAGTAGGCGGCGGGATCGCGCGCGTCAAATCCAGCGCGCTTCAGCAGCACATATGGGTCTTCCGATCCGCCGGCTTTCAAAAGCGTGAAGTACCGGTCGCGGAGCGCGCCGTCGCCGTGTTCGATTCCGTCGGCGAAATACGCCGCCGCACTGACCGCGGTCAGGTACTTGTAGAAATACAGGTCGTCGTAGGGTTGCTGCAAAATCGTCCAAATGAAACAAGCGCCAGGATCCACGGTGGTGACGCCACGGGCCGCACCATCGAAGGCTCGCAATTCGTTGCATTCAAGCTTTGTGAGCCCCTCGGCGGTAAGCGGTTCGTCCTTGTCGGCCGCGTCACCCTGGCAAAAGAATGTTTCCCTTGCCTTTAACTCGACAATGGTTCGGCCAAGCCCGGCACCTGCCAGAAAGGCAGCGGAATCGAATGTTGTGTAGTTGCGACTCCTCAAGTCTATACCTCGTTGCAGTCTGTCAGCATTCGGACCGATACTCCGTTCGCCTGAGCTCGGATTGCCCGGTGTTGAGAGATTTGGGCGCTCGGTGGTTCAATCGGGGCAGTTCTCGCAAGATCTGCACGAGCGTGCTCACACTGGCGCCCTTTGGATAGAAGGCATCGGCGAGAACGCCCGTGGGAACGTCATTACTGCTAAAAGACCCGCTCATGGCTACCACCTTGATTACGGGGAAGAGGCGCCTGACGTTCATCAGCAGTTCGAATCCTGACATGCCGGGCATCGAGAGGTCGGAAAGTAGAATGTCCGGGTTCTCCTGCTGGATTTCGCGTAGAGCGGAGTATCCGTCTACGGCACAGCGCACGGAGTACCCAAACTCCGCAAGCAGCAGCGATATTTCAATACGAATCCGCTCTTTGTCGTCTACAACCAACACTGTCTTCAGATTGGAGGGCAAAGCTCACCTCGCGTACCCCGATAGAGCCGGGGGCTAATGCGAGTGTGCTCTGCAGCAAGCTTTTGTACTGTTCGGTTTTGACCACTTTGCCGGCAGAAAGCTGCGCTATCTTGTACGGCCCGCCTTCAGGCGATCGCCTTTATTCATCGGTAGAGTGGCCGCTTCGACGTCTTGGTCGGGCACCTGATCGTGCAGCACTACGTTCAGCAGCGATTTATGGACTCGAATGCGGCCTTTGTATTCAATGAGTCCGAGCTCGCGAAAGCGATTCATGAAGAAGCTGACCCGGGATCGAGTTGTTCCGATCATTTCCGCCAGGGTTTCCTGCGATATTCGCGGTATTAAAGGTTCTGGCTCATCGGCGGTGCCAAACTCCGCCATCAGCAGGAGAATTCGCGCCAACCGCTTTTCGCTGGAATTGAAGAGTTGATCGACAAGATCAGCTTGGATTCGCATACTGCGTGCCAACAGAAATTTGAGGAAGAGGTCAGAGAAGTCATGCTCCTCATGCATAACGCGGATCACTTCTTCCCGATTCATCTTGAGCGCCGTGCAGGCAGTAATGGCGGCGGCTGTGGCTAGACGGGGCCCAGACAACGCGGCGAGCGACTCCTCCCCTATAAAATCGCCCTCTGAGAGAAGTGCGATGGTGGCTTCCTTGCCAGCTGGCGAGACGACTGTAATCTTCGCGCGACCCTTCTGTAGATAGAAGATAGAATCTGCTGGATCGCCTTGCGAAAAGAAGGCCTGTTTAGGCGCCAATCGAATATTGCGCCCGAGACCGGCCTTTCTCAGGAAGGCCGCAGCATCGAATTCCGGCTTTTCCAGCGCAACCATCAATGGCTCCTTACCCGGATGCCCAGTTCGCGAATAGGCGCCCACCGACCAGTACGCAACTACGCTCGATTCAATGAAGTACACACACAGCAGCGGGACCTTTGCCCGCTCCTAAGTATGGCACTGGCGGAGCGATCTGTTCAATTTTGCTCGCTTTTCGGCGGCGTCCGAATTTGAGATTTCAGGCCCTCGAGTTGCGGCCGTTGGATTTCAGATCACGCCGAGGGAATGGTCACAATTGACCATTCCCTGCGGGCCGGACAGCAGTAAAAGAGTTGAAATGACTGAGAATGACCGCCCCTTAGCGTTCAAATGTCCCACGTGCGGTGCCGCTCCTCAACAAAAATGCGAGTTGGGCAGCGATGCTCGCCCTTTCCAATCCCACATTCAACGATGGGAAATTGTCAAAGATGATCCTGGAAACTGGCTTCCCGCAGAATTCACGACGAACCCTCATCACACGCGACCCAAATAATCCAAAACGGCATGTAACCGTCTTCCCATGATGAAACCATTGAAGACTTCCCTTACGGTATCTTCTCCAAGTGCATGGATCCGGCTCATGCAGGATGCGAATCACGTCCCTAAGTTCCTCGATCACGTTCACGCGACTATCTCGATCAAATCGCGGATAGTCCAGAATTCAATGTGACGCCAGCACGACAACACACATTTTCTGAAGCTTTACTGGGTTGACAGATTGATCGCTGTTTATCCGAGAGCACTATTGCTCAGACAGATCCGCACATGTCCCCTACTGTGAGAGATACCTCGTGCGCCTCCGCCAGAGAAAGCAACTGACGCAGCCCACAGGTAGAAAACGGTGTTTTGAATGAAGAAAGCTATCACCTTAGTGGCATTACTCAGCCTGACCAGCATTGGCTGGGCCGCAAGCGACCGCGAAGCAACCAACGATCGACTGGATCATGCAGGCAGCGTGCTGCACGAGATCATGGCCGCCCCGGATAAAGGCATTCCCGAAGAGGTTCTAGAACACGCAAAATGCATCGCCGTTGTTCCTCACATGCTCAAGGGCGGCTTCGTCTTCGGAGCGGAAAATGGACGTGGTGTGGCCACGTGCAGGAGCGGGAACGGCTGGAGCGCACCAATGTTTTTCGCCATTACGGGCGGCAGCTGGGGCTTACAGATCGGCGTCGAGGGCGTGGATCTGGTCATGGTCATTCAAAATGAACGAGGGATGCGCAAGTTGCTCTCAAGCAAATTTGAACTCGGCGCAGATGCCTCTGCGGCAGCTGGACCGGTCGGCCGCCACGCCTCCGCAGATACCGACTGGAAAATGGACGCTGAGGTCCTCACCTATTCCCGTGCCAGGGGAGCGTTCGCCGGGTTGACCTTGAACGGCGCTTCGATTCGCTATGACGAAGATTCCACCAGGGCCATTTACGGCCATAACGTCTCCAACGCACGGATCTTAAAGGGCGAAGTTGTCATGCCTGCTGCCGCTCACTCATTCCTCGATGCGGTCCGAGGCGCGAAGGCGCAGGCAGTCGCCTCGAACTAAATAATCATTCCAGGCGCATCGTGAGCGCTCAAGGCAGTTTCAGGCCCGGGGTGCTCACCTTCCTGAGAAGGGAAAATATGCTTTGGACAGTCTTTGCGGTCGTTCTGATCTTGTGGCTCCTTGGCTTTAGCTTGCACCTTGGCGGAGGGCTGATCCACCTGTTGCTGGTGTTTGCGCTAATCGTCCTTGTTTTCAACTTGGTCACCGGACGACGCAAAGCTCTTTGAGTTGGCTTCGCCGGGAAGAACTGAGACTTGGAACAGGGCCACATTCGGCAAAACCAACGAATCTTGCTGGTTAGCTTGGGCAAAACGTGTGGGAACAGAGTGAATCATCCGATTTGCAGCATCAACAACTGGAGCATTGAAAAGGATAAGAAGCAATGACAATAGAATCTGCAACGACTACCTTCACCCCTCTTCACGACCGTATCCTCGTCCGTCGCGCAGAGGAAGATGATTCCGTTCGTGGCGGAATCATCATTCCGGATAGCGCCAAAGAGAAGCCCCACGAAGGCAAGGTCATCTCCGTCGGCAAGGGTAAGTCGAACGATGAGGGCAAGGTCTTCCCGCTGGATGTGAAGGCTGGCGACCGTGTGCTCTTCTGGCGGACGCCGTCAAGGCAACGCTCGGACCTAAAGGTCGAAACGTTGTAATTGAGAAGAAGTTCGGCTCGCCCACGATCACCAAAGACGGTGTAACAGTTGCCAAAGAGATTGAACTGCCCGATCCGATGGAGAACGTCGGTGCTCAGCTGGTCAAAGAAGTCGCATCCAAGACTTCTGACATAGCTGGCGACGGCACCACGACTGCGACAGTACTTGCACAGGCAATCTTCCGGGAAGGCGTCAAGACTGTGGCGGCCGGCGCTAACCCTATGGCGTTGAGGCGCGGCATCGAAAAGGCCGTGATCGCGATCATTGGCACGCGCGACAAAGACGGCAAATTGATCGAAGGAGGCGCACTCGGCAGGCTGTCGAGGCCTGTCGATGAAGGTGCTGTGGCCCAAGTGGGTGCCATCTCGGCCAATGGCGATCAGGAAATTGGAGAATTCATTGCCGAGGCCATGAAAACGGTCGGCAAAGATGGCGTCATCACGGTCGAGGATTCGAAAACAGGCCATACGTTTCTGGAGACTGTCGAGGGTATGCAGTTTGATCGGGGATACCTGAGCCCTTACTTCATCACCGATCCCGGCCGCATGGAAGTTGTGCTGGACGAGCCTTCCATCCTGATCTTCGAGAAAAAGATTGGCAACATGAAGGACCTGCTGCCGTTACTGGAGCAGGTGGCCCGCAGCGGAAAGCCGCTCTTGATCATTGCTGAGGACATCGAGGGCGAAGCACTCGCCACGCTGGTAGTCAACAAGCTGCGTGGCACTCTGAACGTTGCTGCCGTCAAGGCCCCTGGTTTCGGAGATCGCCGCAAAGCTCTCCTCGGAGATATCGCGATCCTGACTGGAGGTGAGGCATTCACGGAGGATCTCGGCATCAAGCTTGAGTGTGTGAAGCTCGAGAGCCTGGGACATGCCAAGCGCGTCACCATCGACAAGGACAACACCACCATCGTCGACGGAGCCGGCGAGGCCGCCAAGATCAAAGGCCGTGTGAACGAGATCCGTACTCAAATCGAGAAAACCACATCGGACTATGACAGAGAGAAGCTGCAGGAGCGGCTGGCGAAGCTGGTTGGCGGTGTCGCCATCATCCAGGTGGGTGCCGCAACCGAGACCGAGCTCAGGGAAAAAAAAGCTCGCGTTGAAGACGCTTTGCATGCGACTCGTGCGGCGGTTGAAGAAGGTATCGTCCCGGGCGGCGGCGTGGCCCTGGTTCGAGCCATCCCGACCGTCGACGCCCTCATTAAGGCGCTCGACGGTGATGAGAAAATCGGCGCGCAAATCGTGCGCCGATCACTCGAAGAACCGTTGCGAATGATCGTGACAAATGGCGGCGCAGAAGGCGCGGTAATTGTATCCAAGGTTCTCGCATCTGAAGATCAATACTTTGGGTACAATGCGGCGACTGGCGTCTTCGAGGACCTCGTCAAGGCTGGCGTCATCGATCCGACGAAGGTGACGCGCACAGCACTGCAGAACGCAGCTTCGATTGCCGCGCTTCTTCTCACCACTGAGGCTATGGTTGTCGAAATCCCAGAACAGAAGGCCGAGTCACCGGGGGGTGGCTACAGCGGCATGGATGGCGGTTACTAGGACGATCAGGGTTGTCAGTGCAGTTCCTGTGTAGAACTAGAAAGGCCTCTCTCGCGTTCACGGAAAAGCGGGGCCATCCGATGTTTATCGCGGATGTTGTCGATGAGAAAGAGCGAATCTATCATGTCTGTCCTCACCTGGCGCGCCACCCTAGCATTCGTCTTAGACGACGTGCTGAATCTGGACCGAGGCCGCAACACGAGTGAGACGTGACAAACTTTCGAAGGACTGCCAGTTTGCGATTGCACTGCGGAGATCGGAGCTGAAGATGATCTCGATTTCTGGGTGGGTGCGCTGAAACTGACGCAGAAGATTGACGGCTCCCTCTGTCAGATCGTCGAAATGTACGACCCCCGAAAGCCGCATGCTGCCATCCAATCCCCACGGGGTTGCAGCGCAATTGTCGTCTAGTTCGTTGTCCGTCTGCAAATGGGCGATTGACCGGTGACTACTTTGATAATTAAAAGGTTGACGCTGGCCCCTGGTTGGCGCACACTCAGCTGACCAGCAGACAACTGTTCTCCCCCTTGCTCGCTGCCCTGGGTACTTCTATGACTTTCGTAGACCGGGACCTGACGTGTGCTGAATGTGGTGCGGAATTTGGGTTTTCGGCAGGAGAGCAGCAATTCTTCAATGACAAAGGATTCACGCACGATCCAAAGCGCTGTAAACAATGCAAGACGCACGTTGGGAAACGACCGGTAATCGAAAGCCACGTCATATGCGCGGGGTGCGGGAAGGATACGACCGTACCGTTCAAGCCAACGCGCAAGATACCGGTATATTGCGTCGAGTGCTTCAAAGGTCGGAAAGTGGTCCCGATCAGGCCGACTGAGTGAGGCCAGGATTGATGTCGAACCGCAGCGAACTTATTTTCAGCTACGACAACCAATCGCATGTTGTCTCGGCGAAGTGTTCATTGTGCAATGCGGAATTCCCCGAGCCGCCGGGTGAGGTTACGTTGTCCGAAGAGCGTGTACTCTGGTTTGCGCGGGAGTTTATCACGCACAAGATGGAGTGTCATTCAACTGAAGCTGGCAGTGACGCCGATGACATCGACACGTGAAAGGCCGCTATCAATGAGCATTCCATCGCAACGTGAATCTGTCGTTATCCAGGGACGGTTGCGCGGCATGGGGTACGCGGTTCCCTGCATGTTGGTTGCCGTGAAGGTGACGCTGCCATCACTGGACATGTTTGAATATGTCAAGTGTGAGGTGGTCAACGCTCCAGCACACCTTCCCGATGGGCAATATGAAGTGTCGTTCGAGGGACGAGCGATGGAAGTTCAGAAGCTGGATGGTCGTTGGCTTGCTGGAGAAGTTTGACATCAGTATTGAGTGTACTCAGTACTGTCGTCTGTTGCCTCTGGACCTCAATTGACAAACGCATTCGGGACGCCATCAACATCGAGCTTGCATGCAATGCAGATGGTCAGATGTATGGTTCCGTCGGGTGCGACATCCGGCAGCGCAGCGGGCTTCGTCTGGGCAAGGCGATTCGGCAGGTCGCTTTCTTTGAGTGTTAGTATCATTGCACCTGAAGGAAAACGTACAATGAGCGCAAACATCATCGCACAACTGGACGCAGAGATCGCAGCACTGCAACAGGCACGGTCCATGCTCAGTGGCTTGGTTACTCAGAAGGCAGCCACAAAGAGACGCAAGAAACATCGCATATCAGCCGAAGGAAGGGCACGGATTGTCGCTGCACTGAAAAGACGGTGGGCTGCGAAGAAGAAATCCAGATAGGTTTCAGAGGGCTAATCGTCCTCGTCAAAAAGCGAACACCCTCCGAGGTGCAGGTTTGGAGCGTGTCGTCGTCACAAATTACTATTCTAATGGAAGCGGTCGCCAGCCGATTTGTGACGACGGGAACGACAAACCGCCTCGTGACCCCGTATCGAACCCTCAGCTACTATGCGAGTACCGGAGAAGCATTCAGCATGGCTGACGAGTCCGAGAAACTCACGATTGTCTGTTTCAATTGGGAATCAACCTCGTCGGCTATGGTCATCACGTCAATCAGGAGAAGACTAAAGTCCACGACGTGTAGATTGCACTGCAGGGTGTGGAATATGCTGACTTGCAACATTCGCGACTCTTCTACAATCATCGGAACCGTGTAGCCCTGAGCGCGGCGAGTCTTTCCATGTTCCACGGCACCGCTCGACACTTGTTTGGTACCAAGACTGCGAGGCACTCGCAACCGATGAACAAGCTCTCGAAGCAGCAATGGAAGATGTCCAGTTCGCTTGTCGGAACTGAGAACCAGATGGTTCAGTTCGTCATCTCGTTCAACTCGCACCAGCCAGTCGGCAATTGTTGTCTCGGCCTCGCGTTCTAATATGGAAGCAACCCTCTCAGTGTTTGAGGAACGCCGCTGTCCGCGAGTTTTCAACTTCTCGCGAATCAATGCAAGCAATTCTGGAATCGGCATAGGCTTTACCATGATTTCGTCCGCCTGTAAAAGGATGGCGTCCATTGCTTCCTTCAATGCTGGATACCCGGTAAATAACAGTGTGACCGCGTCTGGGTGCCTGTGCCGCATGGCACTGACGATGGTGAAGCCGTCTCCTGCTCCGGGTAGGTGCAAATCGGAAAGAAGAACATCAAATGTCTCTGTGTCGATAAGATGAATTGCGTCTGGGACGTTTGCGGCGGTCCTAACGTTGAAGTTGCTTAATTCCAAAACGGCTCTTAGCGATTCACGCACCGCTTCGCTGTCATCGACCAGGAGAATCTTTGGGTTAGGTGTTTTATCAGAAACTGTATCCAAAGTGATCCCCCATCAAGCCGACGAGCCGCTCCGCGTTTCACTTCGAGCCTACCAAGATTGACAAGGGAAACATGTTCAGTATTGCTCATGTCCTAAGAATGGGCTAGCTCGTCATTGAGCACAAGACCGCTCACCGGACAGGCAAGGAACGAGAAGCCCTTTAACCCCACCTCAATCATTCCTGCGGGAAGCTGCTTGCGCACGAGCGGCACATTGTGAACGACACACACGGGCGGGTTTGAATCTTTCTTTTTGGAGCATGGCTCTTCCATGCTGATCCTCGCGCAATTGGCATCTACAGGCTACCCTTATTCCAGCATGCGTCCGTGTGGACAAGCGGCTGACACCGAGCAAATCTTTCGAAGCAGTTGGAATTCCCGGCGTGCTGAATCCGGAATGGGCTGCAGTTCATTGAGGCAGGCGAGGCATATCTCAAGAAGAACGCGGCCCCAGCCTATCCGCTCTCCGATGATCCATGCGCCTATTGTCGGTAGCCGCTGACCGCCAGTGCTGTGGAACTATCACTGCCTTAACCCTAATCGTAACGGCAACGACTGCGATTGCATAGCCCGAGGGATTGGCTAGATCGGTTCACCATCTCGATTCCAAGTTCCACGGGCCGGTATACTTCATGAACAGAGTCCGGCACTGAGGAAAGAAGTATGGTCCTAACCGAGAGAGAGCGGAAGTCGCTTGGCGATCAGATCACTGCGGAGGTTAGATCGTCCGTAGCGTCCGCAATGAAAGAAGTGATTGATGTTTTCCGGCCTCACGGATGGCAGAGAGTCACGTTTTTTCTCAGGGAATGGAGCTTGGCAGGAGCGGCAATTGCGGTCCCTCTCACACTACTCGGATTGGCGATTACGGTCGGTGCAATCGCATTCATGCAGTTTCACGCAAGCAGCGTTCGTGAAACCGCTTTCGAAGCCAGGACTACGGATGCGCTAAACGGAATCAACAACCACCTCAGGAAAATCGACAATGCGCTGTCCCTCATACAAATTCAACAAGCTGCTTCGGATCCCACAGATAAGAACGGTGCATTAGAAACTAAAAAGGTGATGGATGCTGCTCGTGTCAATTCGGTCCCATTGCCCACCGATTTGATTCTGCAGGCAGGCGCAAAATTTGTGCGGGGCTCCTACCAGAATCCGTCAGCGTGGGATGCAGCCGTTGCTTTTCTCAACTATCGCTCTTATTCCGTGGCGGTAACGCAGACGTTCCCTAGCCCCCAAGGAGCGCTTGAGACGACAGTATCTTCGCTTGTGGCACCACCAACGGAGCATCCGCCATCCATCAGTGGGAAGGGAGACACGCCTGAGGAAGCTGCAGCGCTCATCTACCGGATAGGCGAGAATCCAAGTGAAGCTGTGAAGACCGGTGCTGCATACTACTTCGCTAAGGGCGGCGGAATGGTGCTCGATAAGATGGGACTCAAGAATGTCGTATTTATAGGCGTTCACATCGTGTATCAAGGCGGACCTGTACATCTAGACCATGTGTTTTTTGTGAACTGCACGTTCGAGATGCCGCGAGTCGAAAATACACGCAACCTCGCATTAGCCCTCCTAGCTCCCGAGCCATCGACCACATTCTCGGGCGAATAGGCCAAGCGAGCCGTCGAATGCTTGTCCTAGGACTGCCGCGACCATCGCCGTCTCAATAGCTGCCAATCGCGACGCATTTTGCTGTATGTCTGAAGCCATAGCTTGAACAAACAGGTTACTCGACCGTAATGGGCTCATCAAGCGAGCCGTAACGAGTCAATGGTAGCTACCACTTGTCCGGAAAGGCGACGATGCGTCCAAGTGGAAAGCATCTCGGATGCAAAGGCAAAACCCACTTTCGGCTGTGGAAGAATTGGAAGTGGTAAGCGCCGCTTCATTAGGGAACTAGAGCTATTCGTGATGGAGAGTTATTTTAAACATGACTCCGCAATTGCAGTTTGGGTCTCCGCCTGCTGCTGTTGTGCCATAGACATACGGACGCCTAACCTCTACATGGGCCAAATGGCGAATTCCTTGTTCAAGGGAAGGACACGGTAGCTTAGTGATGATCGTGGGGAGCTTTACGCACCGAAACAATTACTCCGTCCCGGTTGGCCAGCACGTAATTCCCATCTATCTGGCGCCACTCGTGTCCCGCTGGCGGACGGCGGAGGTGGTTCTGCCGATAATCGACCTTGTCGCCTCTATTCCAGTCCTCATTCAAAATCCTTGATCCCGACTTCCATTCTTGGTGCTGCTTGTAAGTGTGGTTGTCGCGATGATCTTGGTCCTGATGATCCTGTGCCAACGCGGGAATACTGGCCAGCGCCATGGCCAGGATGCAGAGTGCGAAGGTTGCACGCATTATTTTCACGAGTTCTCCTGGGAATTGAGTTGGAAGCACGTCCGTCAATGAAGCAAGCGTACACAGAACGGTGCCCGGCATTCCGATCTGTTTTGACCACCTTTCTACTATTTTGGGAATGACACCGATCGAGAGCCGGTATCTCTCGTCTACATTCTAATTGAGCAACGGTTGCAACAGCACTGGTAAGCGTCATCCAAAGCCACGAGTGCCTCTCGATGGACTTGTCCGGAACGCGAGCCCAAGCAATATGGAGCCCCTTCCTGGGTTCATGCGCGCGGTTCAATGTCAAGCACACCAGCGCCGAAGTCATCTCCTCGCGTGATTCCCGAATAGCGGGCCAGACAAGATGATCTGTATGGAACAGACTGTGGTCCGTGTACGTGAGAAAGTTGGAATGGAAGAGTGTGTGCAAACTGTGGAACAGGCCGAAGCCGAACTTGAAAGGTGATCGACAGCGCTTCTGCTTCAGCTACCAGGAAATCATAGGCGTGGGCTTTCCGCATTGTTTGAGATTGCCTTCGCTTCGGTGCAGCGGCCCATCGAGGGATTCTGAAAGTATTTGGTCATCAATTCTGGCTCCTGGAAGCATTCAGACTGAGGCAAATCACTTTCGCACATTCGCGTCGGGACCATGAACACACGTGCCAAGCAGACGCATTGGTTCTAACATGCAGCAAAACAGCAACATGGCAGGGAACTGCCCAAGGAAAACCAATGAATATAGCATTGTCGTTAGCTTTAACCGGGGTAATCAGCGTGACTGGGCTTGTTCAGGTCAATTCGCAAACACAAGCATCTGATCGTCATGAAGACAGTTCTCCCGCTTTTCGCGTCCGGATGATCAGCCGCACGGTTGAGGCAGTCAATTATGAGCACCGCGGCAGAAGCACAAAGCTTGATTTTGCCGGCACCGACCTGATGTCCTCAGCCGGCGGCGAAGCCAAGGTGGATAGCAAGCGGGGGTCCATCGCGATTGAAGCGGAATTCAACAATCTCGACAGGCCGACCAGTTTCGGCGGCGAGTATTTGACTTACGTCCTGTGGGCAATCTCGCCTGAGGGGCGCTCCGTCAATCTCGGCGAAGTCCTGGTTGGCGGCAATAGCCGCAGCAAACTTAACGTGACTACGAATCTTCAGGCATTCGCCCTCATCGTCACCGCGGAGCCGTATTACGCAGTGCAGCAGCCCAGCAATGTGGTGGTGCTCGAAAATGTGGTTCGCGCCGACACACGCGGAACAGCAGAAGAAGTGCACGCAAAGTATGAGCTGTTGGAACGCGGCGGCTATCTTCCCACCGGTTACAAATTCGATCCGATTATCCTGAATGCCCGCTTGCCGCTCGAATTCTACGAAGCGCGCAACGCCATGCGCATCGCCAAATCCGAAGGAGCCGAGCAGTACGCGGACGAAAGCTACGGCCATGCCGTCAAGCTAATGGATCACGCCGATCAATACGCGATCGACAAGCATCATCAGGACAAGCAGCTGATTGCGATCTCCCGTGAGACGGTTCAAACCGCCGAAGATGCACGCGCAATCGCTCTAAAGGAGATGGACGTGGCTCGCAACCACGAGGAGCGCCAGAACTCCGCCGATGCCCTGGCCAATTCGCAAGCGCAAACCGACGATGCAACGCGTCGCTCAGAGCGCGCCCAGGCTGACGCCGCTAATGCCCAATCCGACGCCGCTCGCGCCCAGTCCGAATCCGCCCAAACCAAAATGGACATGGCCGCAAGCCAGCAGGCATCTGCCAGTGCCGTGGCACACGCACAGGCCGACGCCACGCTAGCCAACAACAACGCGCAACAGTCCGAAGCCGACGAAGCAAAACTACGCGCCCAGAGAGATGGGGAGCGCCTGGCATCCGCGAACGCCCAAGCCCAAACGCAGGCACAGGCTGACGACGCCAATCGCCAACGAGACATGGCCCAGGCTGACCAGGCGACTGCGCAGTTAGAAGTTACGCGGGCTCAATCTGACTCTGCACAAACCAAGCTGGACATGGCCGCGAGCCAGGCAACTTCAGCGCACGCCGTGTCAGAAGCGCAAGAGGACGCCGCCAAGGCCAATCGCCGGGCTCAGCAGGCAGACAGCGACAAAGCTGAAATGCGTGCTCGTCTTTCAACACAACTGAATCTCATTCTCCAGACGCGCGACAGCGCGCGAGGGCTGGTCGTCAACATGTCTGATGTCCTATTCGATACAGGCATATACTCTTTGAAGCCCGGAGCCCGCGAGAAGCTTGCGAAAGTTGCTGGCATCCTGCTTGCCTACCCTGGAATCAACGTCCAGGTTGACGGCTACACGGACAACGTAGGGAGTGACGACATGAATCAGACGCTCTCAGAACATCGCGCTCGATCGGTCCGTGATTACCTCGTAG
>Ga0209579_10001047_pt1 | contig 23699 bp, 13 predicted proteins | sample Coa_R1_2_FD_187152 | JGI IMG/M metagenome (GOLD analysis project Ga0209579, IMG submission 187152) | Surface soil microbial communities from Centralia Pennsylvania, which are recovering from an underground coalmine fire - Coalmine... | ecosystem: Environmental > Terrestrial > Soil >... | reverse complement strand
GATCTGGCGAAAAATGCCCGCGGCCCGCTCCAACTGCCGGTCGGACAGCGCGGCTTGCGCGCTTTCGTACAGCCGGTACTCCGCCAGGCGGTCCTTGGGGTCCGCCGACGGCTGACTGCCGGCAGCGCCCCCGGACAAATATCCGAGCGACGACAGCAAGGCGCGTGTGCCGGGAGAGACGTTGGCGGGCGCGGCGGGCCGCGTGGGAGCGTGCGCAGCCAGCAGCTTCTGCAGTTCGGTCCGTAGTGCAGTGACGCGCGGCGAATCCTTGCGGTACACGTTGTTCAGCTCATGCGGGTCGGTGCGCAGGTTATACAGCTCCGGCCGGGGCGCATCGATATATTTGTCAATGCCGTCGCGCAGGCTGCGCAGCGGCGACCAGCCGAAACCGTCGTGCGCGTAGACGCTCTCACTGTAGACCGGACGTGCGGCCGATGCGTCGATCAAGCTGCGCCCTTCGAACGAAGCTGGCGCCGGGATGTGCAGGGCATCGAGCACGGTCGGCGCGACGTCCATCAACCCGCCGGGGCGGTCGTCGCGCGCGAGGCGCCCAGGCATATCGGCCGGCCAGTGAATCAGCAGGGGAGCCCGCAGGGTGCTCTCGTAGATGAAGTAGCCATGGCTGTCTTCGCCATGTTCGCCGAGGCTCTCGCCGTGGTCCGATAGCAGCACCACCAGCGACCGCGCCCACCATCCGGAGGCCACCAGCGCCTGTTTGAACGCGCCCAGGATGCCATCTGTGTAGGCCAGCTCGCCATCGTACCCGGCGCGGATATAGGGCTTGTGCAGGTCATACAGGTGGACGAAGACAAAGGCGGCCCCGCCATGATTCGCACCCAGCCAGCGGCGGGCAGCGCCCAGCGTCAGAGCTCCGTCGCGGCGGTCTCTGACGGCTAACTGGTTGCGGCCCGCTCCGCCGAAGAACATGGATCCGGAAATAGGCGAGAACGCCTCGAAGTGAAACGGGCTGTCGTACAGATCGAATCCCTTGTCGAGGCCCATCTCAGCCTCCAGGAACACGCTGGAGATGAAGGCCGCCGTTTTATAGCCGTGCGAGTGCAGCACGGTGGCCAGGGTGACAGCATCCGCCGGCACGCGCTCGGCGTTCTCTTCAATGCGATTCTGAAACGGGTAGGTGGAGGTGAACAGCGAAGTGTGGGAAGGCAGGGTCAGCGGAACCTGCGATTCGATATTACTGAAGAGCGTGCCCTGCTCGGCGAACGAGTCGATCTGAGGAGTATGAATGCGGCGGCAGCCGTAAGAGCTCAAGTAATCGGCGCGCAGGGTGTCGATCGAGATCAGAATAACCGGGGTGGGTTCGGCTGCCACGCATAAGCCGCCCGCCAGGCCGGCAATCGTCAGGAATGCGAACCGGCCCAAACTGCGCACCCCTATGACTTCGGAATGGCTTTGGCCGGGTCCACAAACGGCATGGGCACCACCACGGCGCGCGCCGCTCCCGCGGGCGTCTCCACCGTGAGCTCCGTACCCAGCTCCGCGTGCGAAACCGGGACCATCACGTACCCGATGTTCTTCTTCAGGCGCGGCGAATAGATCGCCGAAGTGACCTGGCCAATCGTCTCGGCGCCTTTACGCACGGGCCATCGCGTCATGTTGAAGTCAATCGGCGCGCCGTCGATCTCCACGCCGGCCAAACGCCGCTTCACACCTGCCGCCCGCACCCGCCGCAGCGCTTCTCTGCCCAGGAACTCCGCTTCCTTGTCGAGATCCACCAGCCGGTCGAGCCCCACTTCGTAGGGATTGGTGTCCAGCGTGATGTCGACGCCGTGGTTCAAAATGCCGCCTTCAATCCGCCGGATGTCGCTCGGTCCTGTCGGCCGGATATTGAACGGACGCCCCGCCTCCATGATGCGTTCCCACAATTCCACGCCGCGGCTGCCATCCCGCAGATAGACTTCATAGCCGACCTCGCTGGTCCATCCGGTGCGCGTCACCACCACCGGGATTCCGTCCAGGTCGGTCTCTAGGAAATAGTAATAGCGCAGCGCCAGCACGCGGTCTCCAAACAGGGCTTGCACCACCTGCTTGGACTTGGGTCCCTGGATCTGCAGCGGCGAGACATCCGGCTCCCGGACCTGCACGCGCAAACCTGAATTGATCGCCAGCCCCTTGGCGTACAACAGCAGGTCGCTATCGGCGCCCGCCAGCCAGAAGTGTTGCTCGCCCAGGCGCAGCAGCACGGGGTCGTTGACGATGCCGCCATCCTCGCTGGTGATCAGCACGTACTTGCCTTGGCCGACGGCGCACTTGCTGAGGTCGCGCGGCGTGAGCAGGCTGGTAAAGCGGAAGGCATCCGGCCCGGTGATCTCGGTGTTGCGCTCCACCGACACGTCCCACAGCGTCACCTCGTTGAGCAGGTGCCAGTACTCGTTGACGGGGTCGTCGTAGTAGCTGGGCAGGAACATGTGGTTGTAGACGGTGTACGCCTTGCATCCATAACGAAGAGTGGCTTCGAAAAAAGGCGAGCGCCGCAGGCGGGCGCCGCGCTGGATCAGACGCATGTCGAAAGGTGAGGTCATGGTTGGACATGACAGTATACTACGCGGCGATCGGCGCGGTATGCCGGCTTCGCCGCGATTTTCCCGTCGCGGACGGTGAACACATCCACGCCACGCAGATGCCATGGTTGTCCGTTGCGGATCTTGCGATACACCCGCCGCACGAAGGCACGATCACCACCGGCCGGCTGGCGCTATACGGGTCTTGCCATCGGCAGTCTGCGCGAGATACAGGCCCGTTCGTGAAGCCGCGAGTTGTGTGTCGCCGTACTTTTTCCAGGCCACCCTCACGGTGCTGGCAGAAATGATACTGCCGTGCTTCGATCGTTTCCCGTTCTGGTCCAAGACGTGCAGTCTCGAAGAGTCGGAAATGCTGGAAATCGTTCCAAGGCTGCTGGTTTTGATGATCTTGCCGGTGATCGGCTGGGCTGCGCCGGGATCGGAATCAGACTCCATTAACGCCGCCGCGATCAACGCCGTACAAAGTGGGCCTATTGGTCCCGGGGCGAAAGGCCCGGCGGTAGCGCGTGCCCAAATCTTGCTCGCTAGGGCGCACTTCTCCTGCGGCCAAATCGACGGTGATTATGGCACGAATATGGAGAAAACCGTAACGGCTTTTGAGCAGGCCAGGGGTCTGCCGGCTGATGGAAGAGTGGGAGCCGAAGGGTGGGCGGCCCTCAATGCAGATACGGCTCCGGTCATCGTTACCTACACCATCGATTCCCAGGACGTGGCGGGACCATTTGTGAGTGTCCCGTCCTCGATGATGGAACAGGCCAAATTGGCGTATCTCGGGTATGCGTCGCCATTAGACCAACTGGCTGAGAAATTTCATGCCAGTCCCAGCCTGATGGGGGCGCTCAATCCCGGTACCAACTTCAGCGGTGCCGGCGAGCGGATCCTGGTGCCGAACACCCTCACTATGCCACCAGGAACGGCGGCGCGGGTGGTGGTGTCGAAGGGTGACAGTTCCGTTACGGTCTATGACGGGCACGGAAGGCTGTTGGCTTATTACGTGGCGACCGTGGGCAGTGAGCACGACCCGCTGCCGATCGGAGATTGGGAAATCCGGGGCGTATCGCGCAACCCGGTATTCCATTACAATCCTCGATTGTTTTGGGACGCGAACCCCCAGGATGAAAAGGCGGTGATCCCCGCAGGACCGCGCAACCCCGTGGGCGTGGTCTGGATTGATCTTTCCAAAGACCACTACGGCATTCATGGAACGCCGGATCCCGCGAAAATCGGGCATACCGAGTCACACGGCTGCATACGCCTTACGAATTGGGACGCGTCGCAACTCGCGGAAATGGTCAAGCCGGGCACGCCGGCGACTCTTAAGGAGTGATATGCGGGCCCGAGCAACCGCGATCTTCTTCGCTGGGTTTGCATCCGGTATGCTATTTCTGGCGGTGCTGCTGTGGAGGACGCATTCGCTGCTGACAATCAAAGCTGCGAATAACGCGGCGCCCGCGGGGACCGTATCGGCTCCGAGACCGCATGAGATACCTGGCCCGGTTTCGGTGCCGGCCGCAAACATACCGGACCCAGCACGCCTGCCGGCGCGCCCTCCCGAACTTTTGATACCTGTCGAGGGCGTTGCGGCAGGGGAGCTGCGCGACAGTTTCCAGGAGAAGCGGGATGGCCATTCGCACCAGGCATTGGACATACCGGCGCCGCGCGGAACTCCAGTGCGGGCGGCCGCGCAGGGCAACGTCGTCAAATTGTTCCAAAGCATGCAGGGCGGCCTGACAGTCTACCAATTCGATGACAGCCGGAATTGGTGCTTCTACTATGCTCACCTGGACCACTACGCCCATGGATTGACCGAAGGTACGCTGCTTCGTCAAGGCGATGTGCTGGGTTACGTCGGCGTGACAGGTGATGCTGCGGGCACGCCGCATCTGCACTTCGCGATTTTCAAACTAAGCTCGGACAAACGGTGGTGGGAAGGCACCGCGATCGACCCGTATCCTTTTCTTTCCGGGCAAACCGCATGGCCGCCTTAGGTTGGCGTCGGGCTGAGCCCACCTGGCCTGACATGCGAAGCCGCGGACACCGGGGATCACATTTGCCTCCATGCTTTCGGCGGGGCCTCCGGGCTGCGGTGCGTGATCAATCGCTCGTAGCAAGGGATCAGGTTTCGCGGCCGCTTGCCGGTAACGATACGCGCGTGGGTGTAGGCCTTGGTAAATTCCGCGCCCAGGAAGAATACCTGTGCCGAGTAGTAAACCCACACCAACAGCATGACCACGGAACCCGCCGCTCCATAAGTCGAAGCGAAGGCAGAACGGCCCAGGTACCAGCCGATGAGTACTCTTCCGATTTCGAACAGAAATGCGGTCACACCCGCCCCCACTGCGACGTCGCTCCAACAGAGATACACATCCGGCAGAAGTTTATATATCGCGGCAAAGAGAACTGCCACGACCAGGAATGAGGTAACGGACGCGGCAACCTGCAGCATTAGGGGAAAATCGTGTAGAAACGAGCTGAGAAATCTGCTCATAGCCGTTACGGTCGCGTTCACACTGACGGAGATGACCAGGAAAACACCGCCGGCCAAAACGAGCGCAAACGAGTAGAGCCGGTCTTTGACGACCTGCAGAAGCCCCGCTAGCCCGCGACTGTTAGCAGCCGGCGGAACATGCCAGATGGTATTCAGCGCGTCGCGCAGTTCCACCACCACCGAGGTAGAGCCGATTACGGCGGTCAGGATTCCAACCGCGCTGGCAATCAAGCCGGGAACGGGGTGGTAAGCATTTTGAATCAGGTCCTGCAGCGCTTTGGCTCGATCAGCGCCCACGACGTACCGGATCTCCCAGGCCAGTTGACCCCGCGCCGCTTGCGGTCCGTAAGCCACCGCCGCGACTGCCACCATAACCAGCAGCAGAGGCGCTGCCGAGAGCAGCGCATAAAACGCCAGCGAGGCCCCCAGACGCGGCGCCCGGTCTTCACTCCAGTTATCCGCCAACTCATTGACGGCTTTTACAATTTCGGTATGTTCGAAACCGGTTAAGCGTTTGATGGCACGCTTGAATATGTGACTCGTTTGTTTTCCTGGCGACGTGCTCCCCACACTATTTCAAATCGCTCCGCATCTGAGGAGCCACAACTATCAGCGAGGTGACTTCTGTGAAATTCCTTACAGTCGATTGGCGGTAGACGTGCAAGTTCGCTGCCGTTATCGGACTACCCGGCTACATCAATGGACGTTTCTCTTGCGTGCTCAGTAACTTGTGGCCGCTCGCAGGGCTCGTGTGCCTTTCCACCATCTTTTTATCCGGCGTTACCGCGCAGATTTCGGAATTCGAAGGTAAGCCTGTCGCGGATATCCAATTCTCTCAAGCGCACATTTTGGCGCCCGAGGACCTGCAGCGGGCATTAAAGATCCACAAAGGAGCGCCCCTGCGGGCGCAGGATGTTGCGGATTCGATCGATGGCCTCTTTGCTTCCGGCCGCTTCGAAGATATCGTGGTGCAGGCCGACCACGCATTAGGCGGAGTTATTGTGCGATTCGTCACCAAAAACACCCGATTCATCGACGGCGTCGCCGTTGACGGGAAGATCGCCATACCGCCGAATCGCGGACAGGTACTAAACGCCGCGCAATTATCCTTGGGGACTCCCCTCCACGACGAGGATCTGGCTCAGGCCACCCAGGGGATTCAAAACCTGTTAATCGCCAACGGACTGTATCAATCAACAGTCACTCCTTCGGTGGAGCACAGCCAGGATGGGCAGCAGGTGTTCATCACCTTTCACGTCCACGAAGGTAAGCGGGCGAAATACGAGATGCCCGCCATTCATGGTGACACGAAACTGCCTGATAACGTTATCGTGAGGGCTACCGGCTGGCGCATTCCGATCATTCACTGGTGGCGCCAGGTTACCGAGGCGCGCACACGCGGCGGGCAGCAGGGACTTCTCAACAAGTATGCCAAGCAGGACCGTCTGGCGGCAAAAGTGAGCGTCGACAAGCTGGATTACGACGGAAAGCGCCGCGTGAAGCCCAACCTGACCGTGGATGCCGGACCTAAGATCAAGGTCAAGGCAGTGGAAGCCAAGATCTCGCACCGCATTATCAAGCGGTATGTGCCGGTCTATCAGGAAGGCGCCGTTGACAACGACTTACTGGTGCAGGGCCAGAAACATCTGCGCGACTATCTGCAGAGTCGGGGCTATTATGACGCCGACATCGACTTCCGCGTTCAGCCGGTTACGAACGACGTGGAGAGCATCGAATACGAAGTGTCTTTGGGATCCCGCCAGAAACTCGTCCACGTGGAGATCAACGGAAACAAATATTTCAAGACCAGCGACATTCGCGATCGCATGTTTATGCAGCCGGCCTCGTTTACCTTGCGCCACGGCCGATTCAGTGAGGCGTTCCAGCAAAGGGACGAGGCCGGGATTGCGGCCTTGTACCGGAGCAACGGCTTTCGCGACGTCAAGGTGACCTCGGTGGTGGATCGCAACTATAAAGGCAAGACCGGCGAGATCGCGGTAACGGTCAACATTGTGGAAGGGCCGCAATGGATCGTCGACCAGTTAACCATTGAGGGCGTTCCTCAGGGAGAGAGCGATGCCCTCAGCGGCACTCTGGCTTCCGGTAAAGGCCAGCCGTTTGCCGACGCCAATCTGGCCTCCGATCGAAACGAAGTTCTGACTTATTTCTATACGCACGGTTATCCCGCTGCCGATTTTCACGCCGAGTGGCAGCCCGGCGGCGAGCCGCATCACATCCACGTAATCTACAGGATCACTCCGGGCGATCGGCAATACGTGCGCGAAGTGCGCACGTCCCATTTGAAACACACGCGCGCGAAACTGGTGGACAATCGCATCACCTTCAAGCCAGGCGACCCCTTGTCGCCCGTGGAGCAGACGGCCATCCAGCAGCGTCTTTACGATCTCGGAATCTTCTCGCGCGTAGACACGGCCATCGAGAATGCCGAAGGCGACACCACCCGCAAATACGTTCTTTACGACATCGAAGAGGCCAACCGCTACAACATCGTGACGGGCCTCGGCATGCAACTGGGGCAATTCGGAACACCCAGTACCGCCATTGTCGCGGCGCCGGCGGGTAGTACGGGTGTCAGCCCTTACTTTTCCCTGGATGTCAGCCGGCTGAATTTCCTGGGCTTGGGCCACACAGTCACCGTGGGAGGCGCCTACTCTACTCTGGAACAGCGGGCATCCATCAGTTACCTGGTCCCGCACTTCCTGGATGACCCGGGGCGCAGTATAACTTATTCGGTCCTGTACGACGATTCGTTCAATATCAACACATTTCAGGCCAAGCGTGAAGAGGGAAGCGTACAACTCGCCCAAAAGTTTTCGAAATCCCTCAGCGGCGAGTTCCGTTTTGCTTACCGCCGCGTCACCACCAGCAGCGTGGTTATACCAACCCTGCTGATTCCCTCCCTGCTGCAGCCGGTGCGGATCGGTATGCTGTCTGTGAGCCTGATACAGAACCGCCGCGACAACGCCGCCGATCCGCACCGTGGAATGTACAACACGGCCGACATCGGGGTGGCCGGCGGTTTCTTCGGCTCCCAGCGGAGTTTCAGCCGCGTATTGCTGCGTAACGCGACTTACTATTCACTCACCAAGAAGCTGGTGCTGGCGCGCCAGACGCAATTCGGCGTGATCACGCCTTTCGCCACCGTAGCCGGTCTAACCGAACAGGAATCCGTGCCTTTGCCGGAACCGTTTCTTCGGCGGGGAGCCGATTCCCTCCGCGCATTTCCCTTCAACCAGGCGGGACCGAGGGATACCGGCGCGCCATTGGTGCCCGGTGGACCATCCAGTGCGCCCACAGGTTTTCCCCTGGGCGGTAATGCTCTGTTCTTCAACAATGTCGAGCTGCGTTTTCCGTTGATCGGCCAGAACATTCAGGGAGTCCTTTTTCACGACATGGGAAATGTCTATAGCTCGCTCAGCAACATTTCGCTGCGTTACAACCAGCGCGATAATCAGGACTTCGACTACGCCGCCCAGGCCGCCGGTTTCGGAATTCGCTACCGCACGCCAGTCGGCCCCATCCGTCTCGATCTGTCCTACGCCCTCAACCCGCCGTCATTCGTAGGCTTCCACGGGACCCCGACGCAGCTGCTGCAATGCGGCGCGCCCGGAGCCAACTGTGCCAGCGTGCCGCAAAGTATCAGTCACTTCCAGTTCTTTTTCTCTATAGGGCAGACATTCTGATGACGCGGCTGGCTACATTGCTGTTGTTTGCGAACTTACTCTCCGGAGCCGTGGTAATCGATCGCATCGTTGTGGTCGTGAATAAACACGCCGTCAAGCTGAGCGACATCCAGCGCGATCTGCGGCTCACCGAATTCATGAATCGGGAGCCCGCGGATCTGAGCTTGTCCAAAATGAAAGCGGCGGCCGACCGCCTTATTGACCAGGCCATCATCCGTGATGAGATCGCTCGCGGAGGCTATCACCGGCCGAGCGAGAATGATGCCGACACCTTGGTGAAACACCTCGTGCGCGATCGTTTTGGCGGTTCCGACGCACGCCTGCGGGACGATCTCGCGCGCTACAACACCACCGGGGCCGAGTTGCGCGCGCAGTACCTGTTCCAGCTCGCCGTGCTCAGCTTCATCGATCAAAGGTTCCGGCCCGGTGTCCAGGTTACGGACGACGACGTGCAGTCTTACTATAACCAGCACCTGGCCGAGTTGAAGCGTAAGTATCCGAAGAATTACACTCTCGCCACGCTACAAAACAGTATCCGCTCAACGATCGAAGGCGAGCACGTAAACCAGCTGTTTACAACCTGGTTGGACGAGGCGCGCGCGAAGGCCCACATTGTTTACGTGGAGGGCGCATTTCAATGAGCAAACGCACTCGTATCATTCGTAATATTGCCATTGGGTTGGCTGCATTCATCGTGGCCGTGGCCGTGGCAATGGTGATTACCGTCCAGACCGATCGCTTTCGGGAATTCGTGAAAAACAAGATCATCGCCGCAACCGAGGAGGGCACCGGCGGCCGCGCCGAGATGGGCTCCTTTACATTCGATTGGCGGCATCTGCGGGCTGTGGCCGGCAATTTCGTAATCCATGGAAAAGAGCCTGCCGGATCCCCTCCATGGATCGCCGTGAAACGGGCCGAGGTGCATCTTCGCCTGATTCCGGACTTGGATCACGGACTCGATTTGTCCTATCTCGGCTTGGAGCAGCCGGCCGTGACCATCCTGATCTCTCCGAACGGCAGCACGAACATCCCCACCCCGAAGCAGCCTTCGACATCCAATAAAGCAATTACCGAAAGCCTGGTAAATCTCGCGGTAGGCCATTTCCAACTGACAAACGGATCGATCGCCTTCAATTCCCAAAAGCAGCCTTTGAATGTACAGGCCGAAAATCTACGGGCGCAGTTGGCCTTCAATACTCTGAAGCAAAGTTACCAGGGCCGGATCTCGCTGCAGCCGGTCTATGTCGTTTCCGGGCGGAACACGCCCGTGAAATTCACGGTCAGCCTGCCGTTGACTCTCGGTCGCAATCGCATCGATATTCAGGGCGCCCGAATTTCGACACCGGCATCTCAAGTATCGATCGACGCGTCGCTGAACGACATGCGTCACCCGGTCACTTCGGCGCATGTCACGGGCCGACTGGCTCTCTCGGATCTGAAGAATTGCGCCAACCTCCCGATCGATCCCAACCTGCCGGCGCTTTCCGCGGTAGAACTCGAAGCCCACGCCACGGTCGCTCCGCAAGCCATCCAGGTAACCCGATTGCATCTGGTATTGGGTCACTCCGATGTCAGTGCATCCGGCAGCCTGAAAGGCGTCTCCCCGAATCCAACGCTGATTTTTCAGGCGAAGCTGGTGTTGGGCGAACTCGGCCGCCTGGCTCGAGTGAAAGCCCGGCCCGACGGACTGCTGGCTCTGGATGGAACAGCACGGCTTGACCCCGACAATAACTACCAGGTTACCGGTAAGCTGGCTGCGAAGGCTATGTCCTTCCAGTCAGGCGCCAATCGCATCTCGGGTGTGGGGTTAACCTCCGATCTTCGGCTCGATCCGCACCGCCTTGATGTGGCCAATCTCCGCCTCGACGCGTGGGGTGGGGAAATCGGCGGCAAAGCTTCGCTCGAAGACTTCTCGCGATTTCAATTGAACGGCGATCTGCGCCATTTCGACCTGCGTTCCGCCGCGCTTGCGCTGGGCCTGAAAAACTTCGTTTATTCCGGCATCGCTTCCGGCCCCGTGGATGCGGCCGGCGATTTGAAGCAGCCCGGAGTTCGCGGCATCACCGCGCAGACCCGCATCAATATCGCTCGAGGCCGCCGCGGCATTCCCATGTCCGGCCGGTTATATGCGAACTACAACGGCGCGCGGGACGATGTGCGCATCGATGATTCATACATCGCATTGCCGAATAGCCGTCTGACGCTCACAGGTTCCGCCGCAGCGGGGCTGAAGGTCGGGATCACCACGCGCGATCTCGATGAACTACTCGCCGCCATGCCGGCGGCCGGCCGTCCCGCCCTAGCATTCGGCGCCGGCGGACAGGCCGGGTTGAACGCCGTGATCACCGGAGGTCTCGCTTCGCCTCACATTTCCGCACAAGTATCCGCATCCCGTCTGCGTGCGGAAGGCCGGCAGTTCGACACGGTGGCCGTGGATGCCGCGGCCTCCAGCACCGGCGCCACGGTTTCGAACGGCCGCATCACCCGGGGCACAATGCAGGCGCGGTTCGCCGCCTCGATCGGGCTTCGCAACTGGAAGGCAGTTTCCAATGAACCCCTTTCCGGCACGGTGACCGTGCGCAACGCCGATCTGGCCGACGCGATGGCTTTAGCGGATCAACCGGTTGCAGGTTATTCCGGCGCGCTCAGCGCGGATATCAGAGTAAGTGGAACCATCGGCAATCCGCTGGGTTCGGCAAACCTGTCGATCGGTAAAGGGGTGATCCAGGGCGAGCCATTCGACCAGGTGGAAGGGCAAGTGAACCTGAGCGACCGGCTCATCGCCATTCCGGCCTTTTACGCCACAGCCGGCCAAGCTCGCATCAATCTGACGGCCGATTTCCACCATCCGCGCGATAGCTTCAGCACCGGGCGCATTCACGCGCACGTGCAGACGGCGAACGTCAACCTGGCCCAATTCCAGACAATCCGGAAGCAGTTACCCGGCTCCTCGGGCGAAATTCAACTGCAGGCCGATGTCACGGGAGATCTGGGCGCTACTGAATTCGGGCTCATCGCCCTGGCCGCCGACGCATCCGCGCGCAATCTGCATTTCCATGGCGAGGCCTACGGAGATCTGACCGCAACGGCGCAGACCCGCCAGCAAACCGTCACTTATAACCTGAATTCTAACTTCGCCGGATCTAAGATCAGCATTCGGGGAAGTACCGAACTGACTCCGCATTATCCGACCACCGCCGACGGCAGCATCGGTAATTTGCCGGTCGATCGCCTCCTGAGAGTGGCTGAGCGCACAGATATCCCGGCCAAAGGCAACCTGACGAGCACTTTTCACTTCGCGGGCACGCTGCAGAAACCTGAAGGCAACGCCGATTTCAACCTGACCAAGGCGGTCGTATATGACGAACCCATTGATCACGTGAAAGCGCGGATCACGTATGCCGCGCAAAGAGCTGCAGTCTCGGACTGCGAAATTGTATCGGGACCCTCCAACCTGACTCTGGACGCGCAATACGAGCACCCGGCGGGCAATCTGCAAACCGGCGACTTGCGCTTCCGGGTGAAAAGCAGCCGCATCGACCTGGCCCGCATTCACAATGCGCAGAAACTGCGGCCCGGACTCGGCGGCACCGTGGAGATTGCCGCGAACGGCGATGCGAAAGTTCAGCCGGCCGGCGTTCGGGTTCTCCTCCACACTCTGGACGCCAACCTGGCCGCCAATGGAATCGCCGCGAAAGGCAAGAACTACGGCGACCTGAAACTCACCGCCGACACCTCTGGAGGGCGCGTGAACTTCGCTCTGATTTCGAACCTGGCCCAATCGTCCATTCACGGTAAAGGCAGCGCTGAGCTGAGCGGCGATTATCCCGTGAACGCCAACGTGACATTCAATAATGTGTCGTGGACCCACCTTGCGCCGCTGGTCACTCCGGATGCCGGATCGCCGGCCTTTGATGCATCGGTTGATGGCGAAGCTACGCTCAACGGCCCCATCGCCAAGACGAGCGATCTGCGCGGGTCGTTCAAGCTGACCAAGGTCAATCTGGCAGCCGGCGGCAAGGCTGTTCCCGGCCGCCAGCCGGTGGTCATTCAAAATCATGGCCCCATCGTGGTGAGTTTGGCGCGTGGGACTGTCCGGGTGGATGGATTTCATCTCACTGGTCCCGGCACGGACGTGCAAGCACACGGGACCGCGGCTATCGACGGACAGACCCTGGACCTGACGGTTAACGCCAATACCGACTTGTCCCTGGCCCGGCGGTTCGATCGGGACGTGATCTCTTCAGGAAGTGTAGTGCTCGCGGCCACCGTGCGCGGCGGCATGCGCCGGCCGCTGGTCAACGGGAAACTCGAGTTGCATGATGCCTCGGTGAACTACACGGAATTTCCCAATGGTCTCTCGCACGCCAACGGAACCGTGCAGTTTAATGGCAATAGCGCGTCTGTGCAGAACATCACCGCGGAGTCCGGCGGCGGCAGAGTGGCTCTCTCCGGGTTCGTGGCGTTCCGCGACGAATTGCGTTTCGGCTTGCGCGTCAAGGGCACTAATGTGCGCATTCTGCCTCAGGAAGGCATTAGCGCGGTCCTCGATGCGAGTCTCAATATCTCGGGCACGCCCCGCGCCAGCATTGCTTCGGGCTCAGTCACTGTCAATCGCTTGAGTTATGCGCCGCAAAGCGATATCGGAACCATCCTGACCCGGGCCGCGGCGCCCATCGAAAACGCCGCCACCCCCGTCCCGATTCTGGATCACATGAAGCTCGACGTGCAGGTACGCACCGCTACTTCCGTGGCCGTACACGCTGCCATGGCGCAGAATCTGGAGCTCGATGCCAACCTGCAGGTTCGAGGTACAGCCTCCCAGCCCGGGATGCTGGGCAGGGTCACAGTTACGGAAGGTACATTAGTATTCTTCAATTCCGCTTACACGGTAAATACGGGCACCATTTCATTTTATAATCCGGTGCGCATCGAACCGACACTGAACCTGAGTCTGAATACCCGGGCACAAGGTGTTGATGTGGTCCTCAAGGTAACCGGGCCGATCGACAACATGAAACTGACGTATACCTCGAATCCCCCGCTCCAATTCCAGGAGATCATCGGTCTGCTGGCGGCCGGGCAGACACCCACCTCAGACCCTACTATTCTGGCCAGCCGGCCGCCCGCCCCGGCCCAGTCCTTCACCCAAATGGGCGAGTCCGCCGTGCTTACCCAGGCCGTAGCCGATCCGGTGGCCAGCCGGCTGCAGCGCGTCTTCGGCATCAGTCAAGTCAGCCTCGACCCGGCATTAACCGGCGGAAGTGAGTTGCCTGAAGCCCGAATCGGATTGACGCAACGCATCTCTTCCAACATGACCTTTACTTACGTTACGGCTCTGAATGCTCCCAATACCCAGATCGTTCGTGCACAGTGGACCTTCAACGAACGGTGGGCCGCTATGGCCACCCGCGATGAATTCGGCATCGTCAGTGTCAGGCTAACTTTTCGAAAACAGATCCGCTGAGGCTGACATGACCGGATATCGCTACGAGTTATCGCTGGAAGATGGCCTTTTCCGTATGCCGAGTTGTGCGGGATCGCGTTTGACAAATTCCTAAATCCTAAATTCATCAAACCTCTTTGAGAAGGCTGGGGCCGCCGGGGCCTCGGAGCAGCGGACATCTCCTGGCGCCAAAACTGATAGCCTTATCAAAAGTGACTCCGGATCTTCGGCAACGGATCAGGGCGATTGTCAAACAGGTCGCCGCCGCCGCGCCCGAAGACCGCCCCGCCGTCGCCGGCCGGCTTTGCGGGAGCGATCCCGAATTAAGGCGCCACGTCGAACTCATGATGGCGGAGACCGGAGACGAAAGATACAGTCAAAGTACTGGCCCCGCCAGACAGGCTGTCACCCACGCGCCGTTCCGCATCGAGCTTTTCGGGAAATTCCGTATGTCGCAAGCCGGCGCGTCCATCGCCGCCGTTAACACGAATCGTCTGAAGTCCCTGTTGACCTACCTGGTTCTGCACGGCGATACGCCGCAAGGGCGCGAGCACCTGGCCTTTCTCTTATGGCCCGATTCCAACGAGGCGCAAGCCCGCACCAATCTTCGCCAGCTCCTGCATCACCTCCGCCGCGCCCTGCCAGATGAATGCGGCTTCCTGTACGCCGACAATCACACCGTGCAACTGCGCCGCGACCGGGCCTGCTCCGTCGATGTGGTGGAGTTCGAGGCCGCGCTCGCGGCTGCCGAAAGCGCTACCCGGGGCGCGGACCTCGCCACGGAACTCCGGGCGCTCGAGGACGCGGCCCGCCTTTATCAGGACGATTTGCTGCCGGGTTTCTACGACGATTGGTTGCAGCCAAAGCGGGAGCATTACAGGCAGAAGGCGGCAAAGGTCTTTAGCCGATTGGCGGCGCTGCTCGAACAGGGGCGTGATCTTCCGGCCGCCATCGGATATGCGGAGCGCCTCGTGGCGCAGGACCCCCTGCGGGAGGCCCACCACCAGCTTTTGATTCGCCTGCATGCCTCCAATCGCGACCGCGCCAGCGCGCTGCGCGCTTATCATCAGTGCATGCGCGTCCTGCGCCGCGAACTGGGGGTGGAGCCGTGTGCGGCCACCCGCGAGTTGTTCGAGGATGTGCTGAAGTCGGACCTGGCTGCAGTGGCGCCACCCGAAGTGCCGCACGCGGTGTCCGCTTCGCCGTCGCCATTGATCGGCAGGCGGAAGGAGTGGCAACGCTTGCTCGAATATTGGAGCGTCGCCACAGCCGGCGGGGCGCATTTCGCGGTGATCCCCGGCGAGCCTGGTATAGGTAAATCCCGCCTTGCCGAGCAACTCTATTCCTGGTGTAATCAGCAGCGGGTCGGCGTGGCGCGAGCCCGGTGCTATGGAGCGCAAGGCCGGCTGGCTTACGCGCCGGTGGCCGAGTGGCTGCGCGCCGAGCCTTTGCGCGCCGCATGCGCTCAACTGCCGCAATCGCAAGTTGGGGAGCTGGCCCGGGTCCTGCCGGAGATTCTCGCAGAGAATCCTTCGATCCAGCGGCCTCCACCGCTGACCGAGAGTTGGGAACGGCGTCACTTTTATGACGCTCTGAACGCCGCTTTCGCCAAGGCGCGGAAGCCCCTGCTCCTGGTTATCGACGATTTACAGTGGTGCGATCAGGACTCATTCGAATGGCTGCATTCACTGTTTCGCGCCGAACTGGGGGGCGGCCTGCTGGTCCTCGGCACGGTACGTTCCGAAGAGACTGGTCGCGATCACCCGTTCATTAGACTGTGGAGCGACCTATTGCAGTCCGGCCAAACAATGGAGATCAATCTTTTGCCCCTCGATGCCGAAGAAACAGCGGCACTCGCCTGCCACATCGCCAATCGCCGGCTCGGCGATGCGGAGTTGGCGCATCTCTATCGCGCCACGCGGGGAAACCCGCTCTTCGTGGTCGAGAGCGTGCGCGCGGGCCTCGGCGAAACGTCCTCCGGAACTATGGCGCCGCCACGAGTCCACGCCGTGATTGTCGCCCGCCTCGCCCAACTGACAGCTTCCGCCTACGAACTTGCGGGATTTGCCGGAGCTGTGGGCACGGCATTCTCTTTCGACCTGCTGGCGAAGGCGACCGACTGGGATGAAGACAGCCTCTCCCGGTCATTGGACGAATTGTGGCAGCGGCGCATTATCGAAGGCAAAGGCGCCGCGGAGTACGATTTCACGCACGACCGGCTGCGCGAAGTCGCGTATGCGGAATTGAGTCCGGTGCGGCAACGCTTTCTTCACCGGCGCATCGCCCGCGCGATCGAGGAGCTTCACGCGGGGCAACTGGAAAGCGTCTCCGGCCGACTGGCCGCGCATTACGCGGCGGGCGATATGGCCGAGGAGGCCATCGCGCACTACCGCACGGCCGCGGTGGTGGCCCATCAGCGCTACGCCGACGGCGAAGCCGCCGCCGAACTTCGCCGCGCGATTGAGCTCTGCCGCGAATTGCCCGTTACCACACAGCGCAAGGAACAGCAGCTCGAACTTCTGGTGGCTCTGGAGCGGGCCCTCTTCACCACCGCCGGCTACGGTGCCCCGGAGGTCGGCGAGACTTCGGCGCGCGCCGTCGCCCTCTTTCGAGAGCTCCAGGCAAACCACCACGGAGTGGCGGTCTTAAGCTCTGCGTGGGTCTTTCATGAAGTGCGCGGCGAGTTCCAGACCGCCAGACAACTCGGCGAGGAGTTGCTCCGCCTCGCGGCGGATGACCGTGCCGCTATTTCCTCGACGGCCGGCGATTTTGTGCTTGCCAGTGTCTGCTTCCATGTCGGTCAATTCGAGTTATCGCAGTCCCACATGAAACAAGCCCTGTTCAACCACGCCAATTGTACTGCGGGCGATTTGGCCTTGTTACCCGTTCCGGAGATCGGTATATTCTGTCGCGCCTATTTATCCCACGTGCTCTGGCTTCTTGGCTACCCGGACCAGGCGCTTGCTCACAGCCAGGAGACCATCGCTACCGCCGGCGAGGCGCATCCTTTCGGGTCGGCGATCGCCCTGAACTATGCGGCCATGCTGCACGTCTTCCGCAATGAGAGCAAGCAGGCTTTAGCTCTCGCGCAACAAGCCGGCGCACTCTGCCGCCGGTACGACTTCGCCTATTACCTGTCGATGGCCGAGATCGTCGCAGGTTGGTCCCGCGCGCTTGAAGGCCAAGTCGAAGCTGGATTGTCACAGCTTCGGAATGGCTTGGAGGCCCTCCGGGCCACGGGAGCCGAACTTCGCCTGCCCTTCTATTACGCGCTCCTCGCGGACGCTTGCGCGCGGGCGGGTAAAACCGGCGAGGCCCTGGCGAGCATTTCGAGTGGTCTGGCGTTCCAAGCCAAGAACGGTGAAATATGGGCCGCGCCGCACTTGCGTCAAATTTATGGCGATATGCTGCTCGAGGACGGCAACCGCGCGCACTCCCGCGTCAATTATGAGCGGGCGCTCGAAGCGGCCCGGCAGACCGGAGCGCGACTGCTCGCGTTGCGATCCGCCGTGCGTATCTGCCGGATAGACAATGACAAAAAGCTGATCCGGCCAATCCTGGAGAACTTGTACAGCCAGTTCACGGAAGGATTCGACACTCCGGATCTGCGCGAGGCGCGTCGCATCCTCGACGGAACTGCCGGATCGGCCAATTCTTAGTCCAGTCATGCGATTACTTCACGGTCCCCGCTTTTCCGTCTCAATACGGCTTCTTCCCGATCCCCGGCTGTCCGGCGGCGGAACGCGAATCTTCATGGCCACGGAACGTTCCAAGAACGCCTCAAATGCGAAATTTTGAGAAAGCCCCGGTGAATGCCTGGAAAAGGAGAAGGAAAAGATGCTTGACCAAAACACGATCGCTCAATTCAGGGCCCAGTTGCGAGGGGAGTTGATCTCGCCAGAGGATCAATCCTACAACGGCGCCCGAAAAGTCTACAACGCCATGATCGACCGGAAGCCCGCTTTGATAGCAAAGTGCGCCGACGTGGCCGATGTCATCGCAGCGCTACGTTTCGGACGCGAGAGTGGCTTGCGCGTGGCGGTTCGCGGCGGAGGCCACAATGCAGGCGGCCTGGGAGTCTGCGATGACGGCCTGGTGATCGACCTCTCGCTCATCCGCTACGTGCACGTCGATCCGGCGGCGCGAGCCGTTCGCGTCGGCGGCGGCTCGACCTGGGGGGACGTGGATCATGCCACGCACGCCTTCGGGCTGGCGGTTCCTTCGGGCATCATCTCGACCACCGGCGTGGGTGGACTGGCGCTCGGCGGCGGGTTGGGACACCTCACCAGAAAGTACGGCCTCACGATCGACAGCCTGCTGTCTGCCGACGTGGTCCTGGCGGACGGCAGCGTTGTGGTGGCGAGTCCGGAAGAGCATAGCGACCTCTTCTGGGCGATTCGCGGCGGCGGCGGCAACTTCGGCGTAGTTACGTCGTTCCTGTTTCAAGCGCATCCCGTGCACACGGTGTGCGCGGGGCCCATGTTGTGGGAAATGGATCAGGCAGCGGATATCATGAAGTGGTATCGCGAATTCATCGTCTCCGCGCCGGAGGAGATCAATGGCTTCTTTGCATTCCTGACGGTGCCCCCGGCTCCGCCGTTCCCGGAAGCGCTCCATATGAAAAAAATGTGCGGGATCGTCTGGTGTTGCACCGGATCGATGGACCAGGCGAACCAGATTCTGGACCCGATTCGAACCTACCGCCGCCCCGCTTTCGAGTTCTTCGTGCCGATGCCATTCCCCATGCTTCAGGGCATGTTCGATGGACTGTATACTCCGGGGCTGCAGTGGTACTGGAAGGCGGATTTTGTCAAAGAACTGGGGGACCGGGCCATCGATCTCCATGTGAAGCACGGTTCGCAGCTTCCCACCATGCACTCCACCATGCACCTCTACCCGATTAATGGGGCCGCGCACAGGCACGCGAGCGACGAAACGCCGTGGAAGTACCGCGACGCCATTTGGAGCGAGGTGATCGTGGGAGTCGATCCGGATCCGGCCAACCGCGACCGCATCGTCAACTGGGCCCGCGACTACTGGCAGGACCTGCATCCCTTCGGCGCCGGCGGCGCCTATGTCAATTTCATGATGGACGAAGGCGCGGATCGCATCCATGCGACATACGGCGATAATTACGACCGCCTGTCGGCCATCAAGGCGAAATACGATCCGGCCAACTTCTTCAACGTGAACCAGAACATTCCGCCAAATGCGGCGTTAGCCGCGGGTGCTCCGCGGTGAACGGCAGGCCGCTGCAACTATTGGCGCGCCCGGAGGGACTCGAACCCCCGACCTACTGGTTCGAAGCCATTGATGCACGCCAATTCAACAGGTTACTGATTTCGACCCACTGTCACATCCGCCTTATTTTGCATGCATTTTCCGGTTGAAGGTATTCGCAGGTAGGGGCCAGTACGTGCAGGTAGCGGGCATACTTCTAGGCATACTTGATTCCGCGCGGTCAAGCCGACTGGCGATGCTTTGAACTAGACGGCGACCCTTTACGTCCTGAGACACTCCCCCAGCCCAGTGCTACTGGTGTAGCCCGGTTGCTATACTGTGTGCAGATCGGGGAAAGCTATGCTGAAGAAAGATAAAGTGCTCCCAAACCGAAGCAAATTTCTTCCAGCATTGCTGGACCAGTTGGGTGGAACCGGCTTAAACCCGCACCGCCGCAAGTTATGCGACGAGGCCATAAAGCTAACTTCCCCCGTGTTCGCTCCACCGAAACCGGACGACCTTGCGCCATCGCCGCGTATTTACAGCGAATATGGCAGGGGAGGGGTGTCTGGAGCCGATGACGACCGGCGTGAGGGCGAATTCACCCGCCAGGATCTGGATCAGCTCTGCGAACTGCGAGATGCGCTTCTATACCTTGAGGCGCAAGCAAGAAGCCAAAAAACGCCGAATCCCATGAAAACACAATACTTGCGGGCCTATGGAACTTGTGTCCAGGCGTGTCTTGAGCATTATGGAATACATTGCCCGGCGGGAGTCTTCAAGAACTACTTTCAGGCTGTTGGGCGAGGGCGTAAACCATCTCGCCTGGGTCTGAACGCCGCCCTTCTCCATGAGCCGGGCAAATTCGGCGATACCCGCATCGCGAAGAAACTGATCCCGGTCGAAGCGAAAGAGGACTACGCCACGGCGGCGAAGAAGATCAGGAAAGCAAAAAGGCCGTGGACGACCCCTTTCTGAAGTAAACCGAAATCGACGCACTCCCCAAAATCCAACTGGTCACACAACCGCGCCCGAAGAAATAGATTTTATTTCGGGGGTTATACGCCAGTAGTTGCCTGACTCATGCTAGGAGCATGGGTCATATCGAATCACCGCGCGGCGGTCTTTTGAGCGAAAGGCAGGCCCGCGATTCTTACTTTCCTGATCTCAGCTTAGCGGCCATGCGCCGATGGCGGCGGGAGCGCCGGGGTCCAGTCTTTGTACGGCTCGGCACGCGCGTATTTTACCTTGCGGCAGATGTTGAATCTTACATTGAGTCTCGGCGCGTACAGACCGCAGAACGGTCCCGCTCAATCACCCCGGCGCTGATCAACAAGGAGTCTGGGCGGGAGGTCACACCTACCAAATGAGCGCCCGAAGGCCCAGCCCGATACCGCCAGACATCCTTGAGCGCATTCGTGACGTGCCGATTGAACAAGTGCTGTTGGACTTCGGCGCACGGCGGAGGTGGAAATCCTGGCACTGCCTATTCCACGATGATCGGAATCCTTCTGCCAGTGTGAAACACAACCGGCTGCACTGCTTCTTCTGCAACCGAACCTGGGACACCATCGGCGTGGTGATGGCGCATCTGTCCCTGGACTTCCTGGACGCCGCGCACTGGCTGGCTGACCACTTCGGAATCCAGATACCGGACCACCAGCCCACGCCGGAGCAGCGCCAGGAATTCGGACGGCGTAAGGCGGCGGCGGAGTGGGAAGCGGATGAGTTTCTTGCCTGGAAGAAAGAGATTTTCGATCTCTGCCGGACCTGGCGTAACAGGTTATGGGATTGGGACCGGGAAATGTGCCGATTTGCGATGCAGCAGCCAGAAACTGACGATCTGGACAGCGTATTCCTAGCAACCAAATATGCATCAGACGCTGCTGAGAAGCTGGAGAATGCGGTGCGCATCATGTTGAACACGCCGGACGCGAAACTTTTGGAGCTGTTCCGCAAGCATTGGGGTTGGGAGCGGACAGCCGCATGAGATTCGACCCAGAACGGGCACTGGCCATAATTCGCCAGAACCAGGAGCAGGCGCGGCAGCGGGCCGTAGCTGCATGCCTAAGGACCGCTCCGCCCACACCGGCCCGAACGAATAGCGCGCCAGCGACGCCACTGCCGCCAAAGACACCGGCGGTTACCCCTGCCGACGGCCTAGTGATCTACAAGGCTGAATACCCGGAGCCAGTTTTTGTGATATCCGAACTTCTGGCGAATGGAGTCACGCTTTTCGCGGGGCGACCTAAGGTCGGAAAATCATGGCTGACATTGCAAATGGCCCTGGCGACTGCTAGGGGCGTGCGGTTACTTGATCATTTCGCGTGTATGCCGGGGCGGGTGCTGTATTGTGCACTTGAAGAACCTAAGCGCCGCACGAACTCGCGGTTACGGCAGTTGGTGCCATCCGCTGAACCGTGGCTCTCCAATATTCAGTTTCTCTACCAGCTTTCGCCCTTGCTCGCGGGGGGTGCTGGTCAGATAGACCTATACCTTGCCGCCAACCCGTGCGTAATGGTGGTCATCGACACCCTGTCCGCGATAGTGCCGGCCAGCAACAAGCGCGATGTCTTCCGCAATGAGTACAACGAAGTGGCGACCCTGCGAAAGCTCGCGGAGAAGCACCGCTCCGCCTTCATAGTGGTTCACCACCTGCGAAAAATGGACGCCGAACGCGGACTGGACGCTGTGGCAGGTACCACCGGCTTAACCGCAGCGTGCGACGCGATATGGGCGTTGCGGCGGCAACGCACTGGCGAGTTTCTGTTGGAGATCGCTGGCAGGGAAAACGAAGACAAAATATACGGTCTGAAGTTTGACTCCAGCCCGCCGTTTGGCTGGAAGCTCACGGGCGAAGGGGCTGAGGTGACTATGAGTGCCGAGCGCCAGGAAATCATCGATTTGCTCCGTGGCGAAGGCCCGCTGGCACCGGCGAAGATGGCCGCCCTGTTACGAAAAAACGCCGTTACGACCAGACGGCTGGTGCAGAAACTCTGTCAGGATGGACATCTGGCTAAGGGAACCGACAACCGGTACCGCCTATCCCCAGATCTGGCCGCCCAGCCTGGACCCGGTTAGTCCAATATTGCACAGATCGCTCTGTTCGTGAACGGCGTGAACGCTGTGAACGCCGTAAACCTGGCGACTCGCTGATGTGTCATGAACGAGACTGCCGTCAGGAACAACTTAGGCGACACCTGTATCACAGTCAGGCAGTGTAAATGGTGTGTTCGTTCACTCGTTCACTCGTTCACACTGTTCACATACATGTATGTATAGACTGCCCATACGGATATACACTTTCTGGACAAAAAGGAAGGGCTTTAAAGTGGAAATACCAACTCTCGCTTCCGTCACCGGCACAGTTGAAGACAAGCCCCTTGTTCCCCTGTGTAGCAGGATGCCGTGAATAAGGAGCGGCAGATACAAAAACATTGGTCACACGTTAACCTATAGGCGAAGACTGGCTTATTCGTTGTTGTGGCTCACTTTCCCCGGCTGTTTAAAGCGATTGTTTTATACGGGAACGAAGGCAAATCCCTTTCCTTTTGGCCATCATCAAGGCGTCGTTCCGCATTTCCTGCCCGGTCCATCGCGTTAACGCCATCCTGTGAAGCCCGCCGCTCTCAGCGCCGGGCTTGCCAGAGCATACGGCGTTATCAGGTCGAATGCAAATATGACTATCCTATAAGTGGACAATCCACTGATTGCCACGCGAATCATGCGCGAAACAGCCTTCGGTACATGGCACTCTCATGCGTTCCTCAGTGGGGCTTCCCCCGCGATCATATACAGGCTGGTCATCCCACCGAATCGGGACATGATTGCCATTGGAGAACACAATCGTCGCATGCTATGTGTCTTCGATGATAACGGTCGCATCGTAGCCCCTGTCGTGCGTTACGTCGTAGACCCAAATATTCTCGTGTTCTCGGCTACAACCAGTCCATAACAACAGCAACATAATCAGGGCCAGCCGTGCCCGTCGATCCAGCAGAGCTAGTTGATTGGCTCCGTCCAAACTTGGACAAAATGTTAACATTTCCATCGCGCTCTCCAGGAAAAAGACGGGCTAGTACGCTAATCCGGCCTTGATGGGCTGGCGGCTGGCCTATCCTTCAGGACCCACAGTAGGCCACCACCTATGGCTAGTACGATGCCAAGTTCTGTTCCCAACCGCCAGTATTCGACGCCGAAGTCGAAGTCCTCATCGTCTTGCCCCGGCTTTGGATGGGCGAAAAACCAGTTGTATTTGTATGCGGTAAACTCGTGAGCGCCACTAGCAAATGCGCTCCAAT
>Ga0209579_10001043_pt1 | contig 23765 bp, 24 predicted proteins | sample Coa_R1_2_FD_187152 | JGI IMG/M metagenome (GOLD analysis project Ga0209579, IMG submission 187152) | Surface soil microbial communities from Centralia Pennsylvania, which are recovering from an underground coalmine fire - Coalmine... | ecosystem: Environmental > Terrestrial > Soil >... | reverse complement strand
GCTGGGGCATATTCACGTGCTGTCCGGCGACCTGCTTTTTCATGGCAGCCGCTACCGGGTGGCGCGCGGCGACCTGAACTTTGCCAATCCGTTCCAGCTGAATCCGGACATCAACGTGGAAGCCACTACGATTATTCAGCAGTATGAGATCACACTGAATTTCAGCGGACCGGCCAACAAGCTCTCGCTGTCCTACCGATCCGACCCGCCACTGCCCAGCAATGACATCATCACGCTGCTGGCGCTGGGGCAAACCAGCTCGGAGGCTGAAGTACGAAGCGGAGGCACCGGAGCGAACTCCAACAGCGTGAGCTCGGGGGCGTCGGCGCTGCTCTCCGAGGCGATTTCGAGCCAGGTAGGGGGCCGGCTGGAAAAGCTGTTCGGGATCACGCGGTTCCGGGTGGATCCGGGGCTGACGGAAGTCGCTTCGACAACCGGCTCAGAATCGAATGCGGCGGCGCGGATTACCGTGGAGCAGCAGATCGCGCGAGACCTGACGATTACTTACGTGAGCAATGTGAGTTCGACGCAGCAGCAGGTGATCCAGGTGGAATACAACATCAATCGCAACGTTTCGATCGTGGCGCTCCGCGATTATAACGGCACGTTCGGCATCGACGTGAAGATCAAGAAGCGGTTCGACTGAAGATTGGTGTACCGTACCCCCTCCCCCCTTTTCTGTAAGTGCAGATTCTAAAGGAGTTAGCCAGAGCATATTTCGTAAGTGCAGATTCTAAAGGGCTTACGGAATTGCGACGGAATGTGCAGCCTATGCTGCTTTAGGGGATGAGAGGGTACCCCCTGGCACGTTCCGTGTAAGTATTGATTCTAAACGACTTGCGGGGGGTCTTTCTGTAAGTATTCATTCTGAAGGACTTACGGATGCACGCGAGGGTGCGAATGCATATTTGGATCGATTCAGTTTTCTATGAGCGATAAGCTCCTGGTGAGGAGCTCTGCCCGCCAAGGCTCTGGAGGGTTGCCGTGGCATGAGGGCAAGGCGAATGCGGTCCCGCCGCATCGCGGCCAACCAAAACAGTATAGACAAGTTGCTTGTAATTGTCAATATAATTAATACATGACACCTGAAGGCCATGCCCGTATATGGGCAGCCAGGCGGGGTACTGCGGAACGCGGGGCAGGGAGAGCGGGCGGGCCGGGCGGGGCGACTTGAGATAACCTTGAGTGATTAGGACCGACGGTGGAAGGATCTGGCGGGCGAAGCAATGGGCAAAAAGGGCGAGCGGTTTTTTCCGGAGCTGAGGGTCGCGGGGCTGGGCGAGCAGGTGGCGTCGCTGCGGGAGAGTCTGCAGGCGGCAGAGACGCTGGCGGTGCACCCAAACGAGCATGGGATTTATGCGGCGAGCGCGAGTCAGGAAGAGGATGCGGCTTCGGGCTATCAAAATGCGTGGCTGAGGGACAACGCGATGGTGGCGTATTCGCGATGGGCATGCGGAGACGCAGAATCGGCGCAAAGCACGGCGCGCGGATTGACAGCGTTCCTGAAAACGCAGGCCGAGAAGATGGAGCGGATTATCGCCAAGCCGAAGCGGAAAGAAGAGGTGAACGAGCGGCCGCATATCCGGTTTAACGCGAAGACCCTGAAAGAGAACGAGGAATCGTGGGCGCACGCGCAAAACGACGCACTAGGGGAGGCGGTGTGGCTGAGGTTTTTGCTGGCGAATGAAGCGGGGATGGCGCTGGAGGCGGAGGAGCGGGAGCTGTACGGATTGTTCCCCGCGTATTTTGAGGCGATTCAATACTGGAAAGATGCGGACAGCGGAGCCTGGGAGGAAGCGCGCAAGGTGAATTCGTCGAGTATCGGCGCGGTAATGGCGGGGTTGCGGGAAATGGACAGGTTTGTGAAGGAAGGGAACGAACTGGGCGGCGTGAAAAAATCGGGGCTGGCGGAATTGCTGAAGCGAGGCCGGCGCGTGCTGGAAGTGCAGCTGCCGTTTGAGGCTCCGCCGGAGCGGAAGACGGACGCGGCGCTGTTGTTGCTGATTTATCCGCTGGGGGTGGTGAACGAGCCGCGCATGAAGCGCTTCATCACATCGCTGGTGCGGGCGCGGCTGATGGGCGAGGCAGGGATCCGGCGGTATGTGGGGGATTCTTATTTTTGCCAGGACTACGATGTGTGGTTCCCGCCGAAGGAGCGCAGCGGCGAGTTTTCCGAGAAGGTGGAAGTACGCGACGAATTTCTGCAACCGGGATGCGAGGCGCAATGGTGTTTGTTTGATCCGTTGTTGTCGGTGATTTATGGGGCGGAGTATCAGGAGAGCGGGCGGGCGGAATTTCTGGAGTTGCAGCTGGAGCATGCCAACCGGGCGATTGCGCAACTGGATGAGGAACGGTGTCCGGAGCTGTATTTTTTAAAGCGAGGGAAGTGGGTACCGAATGAGCACACGCCGCTAGCGTGGACGCAGGCGAATTTGGGTATGGCGGTGGAGTATCTGGAACGGAGCGGGCGGAAGGTGCGGGAATAAGGCCGGCGATTACACGTTCAAACCAAAAAAAGTAGCCGCCTCAGAACACGGCCGCTACAAGGCCACCGCAAGATCAGGGCTGAGGGTCGGCGGCGGCTTGTTGATTGGCCGCTGGCTGTTGCTGCGGTTGGGATTGGGCGTTGGTGTTCATACCGCGGCGGCGTGCGGCGAAGGGACGTGTGTCACCGGCGCCGGGATATTCGGCTCTGAGGTCCTGCCAGGCCTGACGGGCGGCCTGATTGCTGGCGCTGCGGGTGGCGAACTGGACTTCGCGGCTGATTTTGGGAAGTTCGGCGGCAACTTTCTGGCCGAGCGGCGAACCGTAAAACTCGAGCAATCCCCGGATCTCTTCGTCGGTAAAATGGCGGTCGTAAATCTGCACCAATTGTTCGTTCACGGCGTCGGCATCAAACTTTTTCTGAAACTCGGTGAGATAGGCGTTGACGAAGGCCTGGGCGCGGTCGTTGTTGGCGCTGGCGTCCACCACCTTCTGGCGGTACTGCTCGGTGGCGGTGCTGGCCGCGTCCTGAATGGAATCGCGTGCGCCGACCAGTTCGAGGAGCGAGCGGATGTCGGCTTCCTTGGCGGGGTCAATGGATTTTGCGGGAGCGGCCTGAGCGGCAGATTGCTCCGAAGCTTCGACCGAAGAATTGGAAGCGCCCTGAATGGCGACCAGGAAAGTTCCGACATAGATAACGATCAGCGCGAGAACAGCCTTCATAAAGCCTCCACCTGCGCAGCCACGATTCGGCTGTGTCCTTATTATCGGAAATCGATCGGGGTTCCGTAATTTGAGCGAAGGTACAGTTTTGTTTGAGGCGTCACTGTACGGAGGGACGGGGGCTGAAAATTAGAGAATTTAGAGAAGGAACGAAGTAAAGAAGTAATGAGGTAATGAAACTGCGGACGGAGAAGATTCGGCGACAGCGGTTAGGTTTTGCGCCGGGCGTTTGTTACGATGCAGCGCCATGAACCTGGAAACGGCAGTGGCGGGGCAGGAAGCGGAGACGGCGGCGCAAGCGGGGGGGCCGGAGCACCTGGAGAAGCGCGAGGGCGGGCTACATAAGCGGCTTTCGGCGCGGCAGGTAGCGATGATCGGGCTGGGCTGTACGATTGGTACGGGACTTTTTCTGGGCAGCGCGATCAGCGTGAAACTGGCGGGACCGGCGGTGCTGCTTAGCTTTGCCGCAGGGGCGCTGGTGGCGCTGACGGTGATGTGGGCGCTGGCGGAAATGGCGGTGGAACATCCGGCGCCGGGGTCGTTCGGGTTGTATGCCGAGATGTACCTGCACGCGTGGGCCGGGTTTGCGGTGCGCTATACCTACTGGCTATGCCTGGTAATGATTGTGGGCAGCGAAGTGGTGGCGGGAGCCATCTATTGCGAGTTCTGGCTGCCGCAAACGCCGGCCTGGGTGTGGATTGCGGGCTTTTCCATTGCGCTGGTGCTGATCAACACGCTGAGCATCGAAAATTTCGGGTCGATCGAGTATTGGTTCGCGATGATCAAGGTGGTGACGATTCTGGCGTTTCTGGTGCTGGGGTCGATGCTGCTGTTTGGCATTGGATTTCCGCGGATTGGCGCGGCGAACTACACGGCGCACGGAGGATTTTTTCCGCACGGATGGAGCGGGGTTGGCTTGGGGGTGGTGATGGCGATTTTCAGTTTTCTGGGACTGGAAATCGTCGGAGTGACGGCGGGCGAAGCGGCGGATCCAAAAACGGCGGTGCCGCGCGCGCTGCGGCGGACGCTGGGATGGCTGGCGGTATTTTATCTGGGCGGGCTGGCGATCGTGGTGGGGATCGTGCCGTGGACGGAAATCGGATTGGGACAGAGCCCGTTCGTGCGGGTATTTGAGCGCGTGGGCATTCCGGCGGCGAGCCATATCATGAATTTCGTAGTGCTGACCGCGGCGCTTTCCAGCGCGCTGTGCAATTTGTATTTCACCGCGCGGATGCTGTTTTCGCTTTCGCGCAGCGGGTTCGCGCCAAAGTTGCTCGGGAAATTGAGCCGGCGTGGCATGCCGGTGGCGGCGGTGCTGGCTTCGAGCGTGGGGCTGGTGGTGGCGCTGGTGCTTTCGGAGATGTTCAAGGAAACGGCGTTTGTGTTTCTGATCGGCGTGGCTTTTTTTGGCGGGCCGTTTATCTGGCTGATGACGCTGGCGACGCACATCGCGTTTCGTTTGCGGGTGGCGAAAGAGAACCGGGCGATTGTAAAGATTGCGCCGTTCGGGATCTGGAGCAGCGCGCTGGGGATTCTGGCGCTGCTGGGCATACTGGTTTCCACCTGGTGGATTCCGGATTTCCGGGTAACCCTGAAGGCGGGTCCCCCGTGGCTGGCGTTCCTGACGCTGTGCTACTTTATCTGGAAGAAGCTGCAGCCGCGCGAAACCGCATCTGGAGCGGGTGCCGGAGCGGGACACCATGGATGAACTTCTCAACTGGCGCCAGGAATTTCCCATCCTGGAGAACACCACTTACCTGATCAGCAATTCGCTGGGAGCGATGCCGCGCGATGTGCGCAACGGCTTGAACGCGTATGCGGATGCGTGGTCGCAGCGCGGAGTGCGCGCGTGGGAAGAAGGCTGGTGGGACCTGGCGGGCAAGGTGGCGGAACAGATTGCTCCGCTGATTGGCGCGGGCAGCGGAGACGTTTCGCTGCACCAGAACGTGACGACGACGCAGGCAGTGATCGCTTCGTGTTTTGACTGGCGTGGACCGCGCAACAAAGTGGTGATGACCGACCTGGAGTTCCCGTCGGTGCAATATTTTTATCACGAGCAGCGGCGGCACGGCGCCAAAGTGGAGCTGGTGCCGAGCGGCAACGCGGTACGCTTTGATCTGGAAAAGTTTCTGGCAGCGATTGATGAGACCACGCTGCTGGTGCCCATCTCGCTGGTGCTGTTCCGCAGCTCGTTTATCGTGAACGCCAAAGCGATCATCGAGAAGGCGCGGCGCGTGGGCGCGCACGTGGTGCTGGACGTATTTCAGGCGACCGGAGCGATTCCCGTGGATGTGCGCGCGCTGGGCGCGGATTTTGCCGTGGGCGGCGTGCTGAAATGGCTGTGCGGCGGGCCCGGCGTGGCGTATTTGTATGTACGCGAGGACTTGCAGCAGAAATTGCGGCCGTCGCTGACCGGATGGCTGGCGCACCAGCGCCCGTTCGCGTTCGAGGCGGGGCCGATTGACCCGCGCGAGGACGCGTACCGCTTCTTGAACGGCACCCCGCATATTCCGGCACTGTACGCCTGCCTGGCGGGGCTGGCGATTTTAAACAAGGTCGGGGCGCAGGCGATTCGGGGGAAATCGCTGCGCATGACCACGCGGCTGCTGGAAGGCGCAAAGGCGCGTGGATGGCGCGTGAACACCGCGGAAAATCCGGAAGAACGCGCGGGAACGATTTCCGTGGAGTGTGCCCATGCCCTGGAAGTGAGCCGCGAACTGCTGGCGCGCGACATCCTGATTGATTACCGGCCACAGGCAGGAATTCGCATCTCGCCACATTTCTATAATCGTGAAGAAGAATGCGACTTCGCGCTTTCGCAAATGGAAGAAATTTTGCAACGGCGCGCGTGGGAAAGGCACGCCCTGGTGGCCGAGCAGGCATAGAACCATGACGAATCGCGGCGCCGCCGATTCTTCGCACATCGAACTGTCTATCATCGTTCCGTCCTTCAACGAGGAGCTGCGGCTGCCGGCTTCACTGGATCATATTGCGGAATACGTGGCGGCATCGCGGCGTTCGACGGAAGTGCTGGTGGTGGATGACGGGTCCACGGATCGCACAGCGGAAGTGGCGGCGGCCTATGCGGATCGCATTGCGAATTTGCGGGTGTTGAAGAACGGCGAAAATCGCGGCAAAGGCTACAGCGTGAGGCACGGCATGCTGGAGGCGAAAGGCGAGGTCGTGCTGTTCACCGACGCGGATCTTTCCGCGCCCATTGAAGAAGCAGACAAACTGCTGGCGGCCATGGAGCAATACGATGTGGCGATCGGCTCGCGAGCCATGGACCGCAGCCTGATTAAAGTGCACGAGTCGGCGTTCCGGGAATTCGCGGGGATCGTGTTCAACCGCATCGTGCGAACGGTGCTGTGGCTGCCGTTTGTGGACACGCAATGCGGCTTCAAGGCGTTTCGCCGGGAACGTTGCCGGATTCTTTTTGAGCAGCAGCGGATTGAGCGGTTCGGGTTTGACCCGGAGTTGCTGTTTCTGGCGCGGCGCCACGGGTTGAAGGCGGTGGAGATACCGGTGCGGTGGTCGCATTCGCCCGCCACCAAGATCAACATGATGCGGGATAGCATTCAGATGTTTGTGGATGTGTTTACGATCCGGTGGAATGCGATGCTGGGGCGTTACCCGAAGCGACAGCGGGGGAGATAGCGCTACTTTGTGTTATAAAGTACTTGACAGCAGTCGGGCGGTCTGCTAGCGTTTCTTATCATGTCCTCGTTGCCAGAACCTACGGGCTCTGCGTCCCGCGCGCCGATTCCGATTGACTCGCGGGCTGCGGACCACCTGCGCTACATCCGCGAAACCATGGAGCGGGCCGCGGAATTTACAGCGGTGCCCGGCTGGGGCGGAGCGGCGATGGGGTTGACGGCGCTGGTGGCGGCGGTGGCGGCGGCGCGGCAACACACACCGCAGCGCTGGCTTTCCATCTGGCTGATCGAAGCATTTGTCGCGGTGGTGATTGCGGGATCGGCCGCCGCCACCAAGGCGCACCGCGTAAACGGCAAGCTGCTGTCGGGGCCGGGCCGCAAGTTTTTGTTGAGCTTCACGCCGCCGATTCTGGTCGGCGGACTGCTGACGTTCGCGCTAGCACACGCCGGATTGCACGCGTTGCTTCCGGGGGTATGGCTGCTGCTATATGGAACGGCAATTGTGACGGGCGGAGCGTTTTCAGTGCGGGCGGTGCCGATCATGGGGCTGTGCATTATGCTGCTGGGTGCGGGGGCGTTGTTTGTGCCCCTGGTGATGGGAGATTTCTTTATGGCTCTGGGCTTTGGATTTGTGCAGATCGGATTTGGGATCTGGATCGCGCAGCGCCACGGAGGCTGAACGGATTTTGCATGTCTAAGTCATCCACAATTCGCAACGAACACCTGGGCCGGGAGCGGACTGGCGCAGGCGGCACTCCGCGGGACCACCGCCGCGAAGCGGTTTCCGCCGATCTGGACCGGCTGATTCACGAGCGCATCCGGCTGGGGATTGTCAGCGCGCTGGCCGTGAACCGGTCGCTCACTTTCAATGAGCTGAAGTCGCTGCTGAAGACCACCGACGGAAACCTCAGCGTTCACGCGCGCAAGCTGGAGGAGGCGGATTACATCCTCTGCGAGAAATCTTTTGCGGGACGCCTGCCCAAGACCGAATACCGGCTGACGGCGGCGGGGCGCAAAGCGCTGGAACGCTATTTGAATCATATGGAGGCGCTGATTCGCGCGACCCGCGAAGCCTAAAATTTTTTGCCTACATGCTTTACGGTATAAAGTAATTTACCTGGTTGGTTTTATCGCTTCCCCGCGGCGGAGAAGGATCACTACCATGACGGTTCAGCAGGTGATTTTGCAGCACATTCTCAACGCACCACCGGTCCCGCCCCGGCCGGCGCTTCACGTGGCCATCATTACGGATGGCAACGGGCGCTGGGCGACCTCGCGGGGGTTGCCGCGGTCCGCCGGGCATCGCGCCGGAGCGGAAGCCAGCCGCGCGATCATCGAAGCCGCTCCGAAGCTGGGCATCCACACGCTCAGCCTGTTCGCGCTTTCGTCGGCCAACTGGCAGCGGCCGGCCGCCGAAGTGAACTGCATCCTGAGGCTGTTGCACGAATATCTGATGGCGGAAACCACGCGCTGCATGGAGAACGGAATCCGCATCAGCATTCTCGGGAGGCGCGACCGTATTCCCGCGACGTTACGGCAGGCGATTATTGACTCGGAAGCCGCCACGGCGCGCGGCACGCGGCTGCACCTGCGTCTGGCGATTGACTATTCGGCGCGCGAGGCGATTTATCTGGCGGCTTGCCGCTACTACAAGGCGACGGAGCTGTCGCCGGAGTCGTTCGGCGGCGTGTTATCGGAAATTTCGCGAGGTGGTTCGACCGATGTGGACCTGCTGATCCGCACCGGCGGCGAACAGCGGCTTTCCGACTTTTTGCTGTGGGAATGCGCGTTCGCGGAGTTCGTGTTTCTGGAGAAGCGCTGGCCTGATTTTACGGTCAATGATTTACGGGCGGCGCTCGAGGAATTTTCGCGGCGCGAAAGGACGCGCGGGTCGCTTCCGCAGGATACGGCGGCGCAGAGCGTGTAGCCGGCGGCGCGGGCGCAGGCGAGGGCGAAAGGAAGGGCGGAGATATGGCGGAGACACCACGATTTGCGCATTTCGGTGTACTGCTGTTTTTGGGCGGCGGCTTTCTGGTGCTGGTGTGCCTGGTGATCGCGCTGGTGGCGGCAACGAGCCGCGCGTTTCGCATTGCGAAGCTGGCTGCCAGCGGAGCCGCGCTCGTCCTTTGCGGCTATGCGGCGCTTTTGTTGGTCGTGGCCGTCGCGAGTCCCAACAAAACCCTGCAGGCCGGCGACTGGAAATATTTCTGCGAAGCGGATTGCCACATCGCTTATTCGATTGAGAGCGTTCAGTTTGCATCGACTCTGGGACCGGAGGCATCGCCGGTAGCGGCACACGGCCAGTTTGTCGTGGTGCGCCTGAAAACCTGGTTCGACGAACATTCGATTGCGCCGTGGCGCGGCGATTCGCCGCTGACGCCCGACCCGCGCGTGGTGCAGGTCGTTGACGGCGCGGGCAACAGGTATCAGCCGCTGCCGGCTTCCGCAGTGCCGGGTCTGGCAGGCATGACGCGAAAAGCTACCACTCCGCTGGATGAACCGCTGCGGCCGGGCGACTCTTATACGACGACACTGGTCTTCGATGTGCCGGCCGGGATTCGTGATGCCAAGCTGCTGATCGCCGATCGCGACCCGATGTCGCGGCTGCTGGTGGACCACGAAAACAGCCCGCTACACGGCAAGATCTATCTGGCGTTGAACAGCGCGCCGCCCATCAGCGCCCGCACCCAGCCGTAACCTGCGCAATTCCAACCAGTTACATCGGACCGGGACGCCGGGACTGGCCCTGACGTTTGGCCCGATCGCGTCGTCTATACCTCAGGAGCCGCGAATGGGAACCATGGGACTTGCGCTGCCCTGGGAGGCTAGAATTTCCCAGGAGCAGTGCCATAAGGGGAGGCGAGTGGAGCCAACGGAAACGACGTCCAGTCTTTCCCCAGCCGGCGCCAACGTGTCGTCGGAGGATTCCGCGCTGGCCGCAGGATGCCGGGCCGGCGACCTGCGAGCTTTCGAGCAGCTATATCACCTGCACGGTTCGCGCATGAAATCCGTCGCGCGGAATCTGCTGGGCACCGCAAGTGACGCCGAAGACGCGGTGCAGGACACCTTTCTGAAAATCCAACGGAGCATAGCGAGCTTTCGCGGGCAATCGAGTTTCGCCACCTGGACGTTTCGCATCCTGATCAACACCTGCTATGACGCGCGGCGCAGCCGCATGCGCAAGAAAGAAGTCGCGCAGGACCAGCCGGAAGAGAATTCTCCAAGGCCAGAGCCGCGTGCGGCGGTTTCTCATCCTTCTTTGCGGCTGGCCCTGGATCGCGCGCTCGCGCAACTTACCCGTCATCAGCGCGATGTTTTTCTGCTGTACGAAGTGGAAGGCTTCCGGCACTCGGAAATCGCCGCAGTGCTGGAGATCAGTGAGACGGCGTCGAAAAACACATTGTTCCAGGCCAAACGGAATCTGCGTCAGATGCTGGAAGCGCCGCGTAGCAGCGCCGCGGAGGCCCGGTAACCGCCATGAACATCACTTGCAACGATCGCGAACGAATTTTTCTGGACGGCACTTCGGAAGAGTGGACCGCTCTGGAAGCGCATGCCCTCGCTTGTTCTGAGTGCAAGCACGAAGTGGAGGCCTGGAAGGATCTTTCGACGGCCGCCAGCGAACTGCACCAGGAATGGGATTCGCCGGCTTTGTGGCCGCGCATCGAGCAAGCGCTGGAGCAGCAGCCGGCCGCACCCAGATCGTCCCGGTGGGGGCGTTTGCTTGGCAACTGGAATCTGACTTCGCTGCAATGGCAAGCGGCCGCGGCGGCTTTGTTGCTGGTCGCGGTAACGGTCTCAGCCATCTGGTTCATCGTCAAGCCGGCGGGCCCGAAAACCCCAGCCGACCAGGCGCTCTTGAAAGACGACGCAGTGCGCAAAGTGGAACGCGCCGAAGCCGAATACGAACAGGCCATCGACAAACTCGACGCGCAGGCTCGTCCGCAACTGGAAAACGGCGCGACGCCGCTGATGGCCAGCTATCGCGAAAAGTTACAGGTACTGGACGGCGCCATCTCTGACTTGAAATCGCAGGCGGGCATGAATCCCGGCAACGGGCACCTGCGCCGCCAGTTGCTGGCCATGTACCAGGAAAAGCAGGACACGCTGGAAGAGATTTTGGAGGCAAAACAGTGAGTAACCCAGTCAGAGGCAAGGTGCGTTGGTCGGCACCACGACGCGCAGCGACAATTCTTGCGGCGGTCCTACCGCTGCTCGCGGCGTCCGCGTTAGCCGGCACCCACACGCAGAATGAAGTCACGCGCGACTTCCAGAAGACGGTCACGCTGAGCGGCAATCAGGGCGTGAGCCTGGATCACCGCTTCGGGCGAGTGCAGATTCACGGCGAATCCGGCCATGAGGTGAAAATCGCGGCCACCATCCGAGTGCAGGATAGCAACGGCAATGATGCTCAGGAGTTTCTGCAGAAAATACAAATCGAGGTGAAGGAAGAAGGCGACGGCGTGCACATCCGCACCATCTATCCGGAGCGCAACTCCACTATCCTGCGCATCGGCGGCCGCTCATCTTTCTCCGTGGATTACGACATCGCCATGCCCGCGGAGGCTCCGCTATGGATGCACAATGCGTTTGGCAACGCGGAAATCACCGGCGTGCGCGGGTGGTCGCAAATCGAAAACAGCAACGGCTCGCTTTCCGTGCGCGATGCCGGCGCCGCCAAGCTGGTGAACGCCTTCGGGCGCATTGAACTGAACAATGCCTCCGGCAACTGCAGCGTCACCAATGCCAATGGCGCGGTGGATGTAAGCAACGTGAAGGGCACGCTGGAAGTGCGCGACCGCTTTGGAGAGATCGTAGTAGCGCAAATCGGCGGCGCCGTAAACATTTCCGGCGGGAACGGGCACGTTTCGCTGACGCAGGCTGGCGGCAACTCCACGGTGAGCAATTCGTTTGGCGAAGTCACCGTCCACAACGTCAATGGCAATCTCAGCGTCACCAACAGCAATGGGCGCATCGAGGCCGCCGACATCAACGGCGACGCGACGCTGAACACCAGTTTCGGCAGTATTGATGCCGAGCGGGTCGGCGGCAGCCTCACTGCAAAAGACAGCAACGGCGCGGTTACCTTGAATGAGGCGCACGGTTTCGTCTCGGTGAACACCAGTTTCGGCTCGGTCAAAGCCAGCCATCTCTACAAAGGGGCGAACGTGGTGGACGGTAACGGGGCGATTGAGCTGACCTCTGTTCAGGGAGACGTTTATACGAAGACGTCGTTCGGCTCCATCTATGTGGAGAACGTGAAGGGGAAATTCACGGGGCAGGATTCCAACGGCTCGGTGACCGGCAAAGGTATCGAGGGAGACGCGACCGTGAACACGTCGTTCTCCGGAGTGACGCTGGAAAGCGTGGGCGGAAAAGTTTCTGTGGAAAACCAGAATGGCGCGGTGGATGTCACCGCCTCCGGCTCGACCTGTAAGGACATCATCATCAAGACGTCCTTTTCCCACATTGGCCTGCGGCTACCTGGCAATGCCGGCTATCACCTGAAGGCAAAAACCTCGTTCGGGCACATCACCTCGCAGCTGCCGATTACCACCTCGGGGACTTTTGGTCCCGATTCGATGGAAGGAACGATCGGCGCAGGCGGGTGCACGCTGGAACTGAGCAATTCCAATGGCAACATTGATATTTCGAAGAATTGATTGGAGGCCGGCACGCCAGTGCCGGATCAGCGCCCGCGCGCCATGGAAAAAGCTTTGCGAAGGACGCGTGTGGCTGTCGGGGTAAGGGCAAACTTGTCCAGTTCGTCTTCACGCGCCCAGGCGACGTCGGTGACATCGCCACCAGCCACGGCTTCGCCGGAGATCCGCTCGCACAAATAATCGGCAATGACAAAATGAAACCGCGGCCGGCGTTTTTCCTCCAAAGTGGCCCAGGTTTCGTCGGCGCCGCGGCCGAAGTTGATGCGCTCGAAGACCTCGATCAGCTCCAGCACCCGCACGGCCAGACCGGTTTCCTCTGCCAGTTCGCGCACGGTACCTTCGGCAAGCGTCTCACCCAATTCCAGCGTGCCGCCTGGGATGGACCACTGCCCCATCAGCGGTTCGTTGCCGCGCCGGATCAGCAGCGCGCGCTGGTCTTCAATCACCACACCGCCCACACCCACAATTGGCTTTTCGGGAAACTCCCGCCAGGAACTCATTTCCGGCTTCTTTCTGCTGTTTCCCTGTGCGCGGACACCGTTTTCACGGACACCTTGTTTTTCTCCCCTGCGGTATATAATACGACGGTCGGCGGGGGGTCACGATTCTCCAGGGCCCGCCCCGTGAATTCTGCTCGGAGGATCGTGCCGTGATTCGCTGCCCCGATTGTGGCGCCGAAATTGATGTGGACGAAGACGAAGTGGAAGAGGGCGAAATCTTGAGCTGTCCTGAATGTGAATCCGAACTGGAAGTCACGCAAACGCATCCCGTGCATCTGAATCCTATTTCCGACGACCTCGACGACGAAGATGATGAAGAGGACGAGGAAAAGGAGGAAGAAGAAGACGACGACGAGGACGAAGAGGACGAAGAAGAGGACGAGGAAGAGGACGAAGAGTAGGCCAGCGGGTGCATCCAGCCGGCGCAGGCCGGCATCCAATTTTCCGTAGCGGTTCGTTCCGTGTTTCTCAGTCAAAACTATTCTATGCGCCTGTCCAATCTTTATAAGGCCCTCTTCGCGGGCGCTTTCCTCCTTTGCGGTTTGCCGGTACTGGCACAGGAACCCGCCGCTCAACCACAACAGCCCGTTGCTCCTGTACAGCCGGCTTCGCCGGTCGATTCTTCTTCCACCCAACCGCCCAAAAAAGGCTCGCACTCCGACGATTTTCTGGTACGCGGCACGGTGTTTACGCCGGACGGCATGTCGTTTCCTGGCGCGGAACTTTTTATCCGCCGCACGACCGAGAAAAAATTCAAGTGGAACACGGCAACCAATTCGCGTGGCGAGTTTGCGGTTCGCGTAAAGATGGGCGGCGATTACCAGGTGGTGGTGCGAGCCAAAGGTTTCCAGGAACTTTCCCAGGCCGTTGACGCCAAAACCGGAGACCGCTTTAAGGATCTGGTCTTCCATATGCAGCGCCAGGAGGGCAAGAAATGATGACCATGCGCCAGAGGCTCGGTGTTTCGCTGGTCGTCTGCCTGCTGCTGGTGACTTGCGCGGCAGCGCAAGGCGGCAAGCATGACGCCGCCAACCTGAAAACGGTGCGCGGCGAAGTGGTGGACAAGTCCGACAACCCCGTAGGCACCGCGGTGGTGTTTCTCAAAAACACGCGCAGCAACCAGGTGCGCAGCTATATCGCCGACAATCGCGGCAACTACCGCTTCAGCGGGCTGGATCCCAACGCCGACTATGAGCTGCACGCGGAAAAAGATGGGGACAAATCGCAGACGCGCAATGTTTCGAGTTTCGACAGTCGCATGGACATCGTCCTGAACCTGAAACTGGAGCGCAAGAAGAGCTGAGATTCGGTTCGGGCGGCGGTTTGTTTTTGGAGTAAGGTTTTTTCCGGCTCCAATTCTGACACCGGCTCACGGTCTTGTCTGTTTCACCATCGAGCCGTAGAGCGCTTGCGGGCGGTCGGTGTGGTTCCGGTACACTGGTAATTCGGTGCAAGGAGATGCATCGAAATGATAGATCGCGTGGAAAGGTATCTCTTTGTCTCGACACTCAAGCAAGTCTGTGTTGCTATTCTTGATCCTTGCGGGCTGGGCCCTTGCTGGCACGGCTTCGGCTCAGGACTCGTCCTCTCAGCAGGGCCAACAGCCACAAGCGCAGCAACCGCCGCAGCAGAACCCGCCTGATCCTGCCAAGCCTCCCGCGCCGCAACCCAATGGCAAAAAGCCTTCCGACAAGCAGGAACCGGTGCCGCCGCCGGGTGGAGAAACCACCGGCAAGAGCAAACTGGAAAAGGAAACCGGTACCATCAACGACCGCATTTTCGAAGTGATGCCTAATTACGGCACGGTGGAAAATGCCGGGTTGCTGCCCCCGCTTACTACCGGGCAGAAATACCGTTTGGCCACCGCCGGCGCCTTCGATTACTTCGCGTTTCCCTTCAACATGGCTCTGGCCGCCATCGATCAAGCCAACAATTCACCGAAATCCTGGGGCCAGGGATGGGGGCCCTACGCGCAACGCTTTGGCGCTTCATTCGCCGACAACTCCATTGGCACCTACATGACCGTGGCGGTTTTTCCCTCGCTTCTGCATGAAGATCCCCGCTACTACCAGATGGGGAAAGGAACGGTGAAGCGGCGCGCCTGGCACGCCGTGGAACGTCTGTTCGTGACCTATACCGACTCCGGCTCGCAACGCTTCAATATTTCGGAGACGGTCGGCAATGCCGCTGCCGCCGCAATCTCCAACATTTACCACGCCCCCGAGGACCGGACCTTCGGGCGGAACATCGGCACTCTCGGAATGCTGATCATGTGGGATGGCGCGTCCAATGAGTTGAAGGAATTCTGGCCGGACATTCGCCGCAAGGTATTTCACAAGAAAAATCCGTAGTCGCAACACGCGGATCTCTTCCGGCTGCGCCCGTTGCTACGGCGCCAGTACCCGTATCGCTTTCGGTAAAACCGTAATTTCACGAGGGTCCTGGCACAACAGTTCGCCGTCGCCATGGAACCACGTCCCTTCCGGTGTTTTCAGCTTGATGCGCGAGGAGCGGAGCCGTTGGACGCGGCCGGTCTTTAATTCCCCCGTCAGCAAGAGATGCGGAATCAACGCCGCGACTTCCCAGTTTGAAAGCATTTCGATCAGCACAACTTCGGCCAAACCGTCATCCAGTTGCGCTTCCGGCGCCAGCCGCAATCCTCCGCCATAGCTGGGAGTGTTGAGAGCGGCCGCGAGCAGCACTTTGCGTCGAACTGCCGACGAGTCGTTAGCGGGGAATTCCAGTTCCACGTCCACCCCGGGAAATCCGCGCAGTGCGCTGATTGCGGCGGCCACATATCGCGACCGGCCCCGCCAATTCGCAAAACGCTGACTGGCCAGTCTTGCTGCTTCGGCATCCAGTCCGACGCCTCCGCCACCCAGGTAAATGGCGCTGGAATCCTTGAATTGCACGCGCAGCAGATCCACGGGCCGGGAATTTCCTTGTGCGATTGCCTGCACGGCTGCTTGCCAATTTCGAATTCCCAGCGCCGAAGCGAAATCGTTTCCTCCGCCCGACGGAATAATCCCGAAAGTCACGGGACAGTGCAGGGCTTCCCGCACCAGCGCTTGCAGCGTGCCGTCGCCGCCCATGGCGATCAGGGTCTTACAGCCCGCGTGGATCGCGGCGCGCACCATGCTGCAAAATTCCTCGACGGACCGCGGTTCTTCGTACTCAGCTGCGTAGCCGGCTTGCGCGAATGCGCGGCGAACCTCGGCCACAATGCGCGACGCCTTGCCGCCTCCGGCAGTGGAATTCACGAAGACTGTCGCGCTCACAACCTTTTCCATCGCACGCTCGATTGGCAACTGTTTGTCTGGGATGGTGCAGAAATCGTTGCGGAGTCTGTCACATCGCTGTAATTGCGCGCAAGCGGCGGCCAGTATCAGTTCTTGGCATTTGGCTGGAAACCGGCCAGGTCCAGGCCCTTTTTTACTTCCGGATTTTTGCCGAACTGTTCCCACACAAAGCCGGTTCGCGCGTTTTCCGCCATCACGATGGTGATACCGGCGTCGATGCCCAGCGAATCCAGGCTGGACCAGTTGGTCAGCGGATTGAACGCGTCCACATATCCATATTTTTTCCAGGCGCGCTTGGCGTATTTTTCGTGGATGTTCTGCAGCACGCTGACGCACTCCTTGGGAAGAAACGGCAAGGACCCGCCGGTGGCGCACGGCACGATGGTGCCATCAACCCGCCCCATGGTCGGGGGGCCGCCCCACGCGCTATAGCCGTGCTCGGAATCCGACGCCGAAACTCCCCACAAGTTTTCGGTGTAGTCGGGAAAGCGGTCGGCCAGCTCCAGGCACCAGATTTTGTGTATCTTGCTGGCCACGATGGAATTCGCGAAGTAGTCGCCGTATTTGTCGTGGATGCCCCGAAAATTAAACCAGGCGTGCGAATACTGGTGCGCGAAGATCGGCGCGTGTGCTCCGATGTAAGAGATCTGATCGAATTCAAATTGCGGGCGCTGCCAGGAGTTCCACGTGGCCGGCGGCAGCGGGTGCGTCGGCGAAGCCATGCCCAGCAGGTACATCATCATCAATTCGCTGTAGCTGTCCCAACGCGCTTTCAGGAAGCCCACTTCCGGCTCCCAACCCATGGACAGCGTCTGGGCGTTGTGCAACATCCAGTTCCAGTCGGCCCGCTCGTAGAGAGCCGTGGCCACCTGCTTGATTTCCAGGTCGTCGAAGAATCCACGGCATGTCAGTGCGCCGCAAAGCAAAAGGCAGGTATCAATCGGAGAGATCTCGGACTGCAGAATGCGCTGGCCGGTTTCGCCGTTCACGAAATGATAGAGAAAGCCGTGCTGTTGCTGCACGGTCTTCAACGCGAAGTTTAGCGTGGCTTTCACCCGCGCAAGAATTGCCGCGTCATCCTGCCAGCCGCGATTGGCGGCGATACACAAAGCGGTCAGGCCAAATCCCGTGGCGGCTACGCTGGACGCATTGCGCAGCGGCCCGCCGTCGGCGGCGCCCCGATCCTCCACCTGGCCGGTTTTCGGGTTGGCTTGCTCCCAGAAATAGAGAAAGGTGGTCTGCTGCATTTCTTCCAGGAAGGTATCTTCGTCCGGAGTGAAACGGTACAGCGAGGGATCGAAGGAAAACAGCCGCGCGGGTAAGCCTGGGGTGGGCTCGCGGGGTTCCAGTTGCCGCTGCTGCGCCGCGGCTTGCGCTGCCTCCATGGCCGAGGCTGCGGCGGGTAGTCCCAGGGGCGCCGCCGCCCCTAACAGGCCGGCTTGCTTGAGCCATTCTCGGCGGGTCAGGTTGCGCCGGTTCACAACGCAAACCTCTCCCTCCGGCCACGGCTTTCAAAGCTCGGCAATCGCATGGAATTTTGGGACATCCAGCGCGTCATTTTACTTCCAGGGACCCCAGCTTCCAACCTTCATGCCTGGCTAAAACGTTTGGTTGCGCCCCTCTTGCTATTGGCGTTCTGGGTTTGATTGATCTGGCGGGCCTTCGGCTGAGGATTCTGGTGCCGGCGGGGGGAATCGAACCCACGGCCTAGGGATTATGAGACCCTCGCTCTACCACTGAGCTACGCCGGCAAAAGGCAGCCTTTTATCCTACGAAGAGCCTTCCAATTCCGTCAAGTGGTGGCCGGAAAAGTATGCCTCGGCACCGGATTCAGGATTACCCGAGCTCAAGGCGAAATGACCCTGGCGACAGACCTCCGGGCCGGTAGGGTTCTAGTACTCCTGTACTGTTGTCCAGCGCATTCCTTCGCTCTATCCTTTTCTGGTCGCAAAGCTCCTCGCCTTGGAGGTGGACCTTGGTCCGACCGCCACTGGCTCGGAGCTGATTTTCGGCTATTTTGCAGCCCGCATTGTCGGGCCGCTTGACATTTGTGTTTAAAGAGATAGAGTTCCTCCGCGGTTGTCCTATTCCCTCGGAGGAACAATGTCTAAGCGGCTCACGGTCCTGGCCGTGGCGATGGCGATTCTTGTCACCGCCATGGGCTTGAAGTCTGCTGTTACTTCAAAGGATAGCGGTGCTGTGATTATGGCGAACGGTGGAGCTCCAACTCCTCCCTCGCCGTGGAGAAACGGCGGCGCGCCGACTCCTCCATCGCCGTGGAAAAATGGTGGTGCACCAACGCCCCCATCTCCATGGAAGAATGGCGGAGCACCAACGCCCCCATCGCCCTGGAAGAAGTAACCTAAGGCAGAGAACATCTGCCGAGCGGACCAGGGCGTAGAGTGAAAGGTGCTACGTGCTTGGCCCGATCCAGTATGCGATTTGGTTCCTTTGCACGCTCTTAGAAGCGACCGTGGTCGTGTGCGCGCTCCGGGGTAAGGTTTTTCGCCGCTACATCTTCCTGAACATTTATATGACGGCGGAAGTGCTCGCCAGCATTGTCCGCTTTGATATTCTCCACCGTTATGGTTTCCAGTCTCCCACCTACGCCTACTTCTATTACTATTCGGATGCCCTTCTCACCATTCTCCTGTTCTTTGCGCTCAGCAGTCTGTATTCCGACGTGTTCGGCGAACTGAATGCCGAGCGCTATGTGCAGTTTGGCGCCGTGCTGCTGTTGGCGGGAACTGCCCTCTTTTCCTTTGCGGTCGTGCAGCAATCGAGCAGCAAGTTGCTGACGCACTTCGTGTTTGAGATTTCGCAGAACCTGTATTTCGTCGGGCTGGTGCTGACCTATATCTTGTGGGCGGCCATCCTCAAGTTGCGCGAAACACGCACCCGGCTGATCCAGCTGGTGCTTTCTCTCGGCGTGTATTTCAGCCTGTACGCGGCGAACTACGCCCTGCGCAACCTGTATCCTTCCGTCTCGTCGCTCTTTGAATGGCTGAATCCGGTCATCGGATGTTTCCTGCCGGCCGCGTGGAGTTATGCCTTCTGGCGGCTTCCGGAAGATGCCCGGCTGGCACCCGCGGGATTGGCGGTGGCCCAGCGATGACAGCCGCCTTCATCTTGATTTGCTCGCTGGGCTTTCTGCTGATGTTCTTCGTGTCGTACTGCCGGTCTTTGCTGGCCACGTCCTCCGCGGAAGCGTTGAGTCAGGAAGTTCGCGAGGTCACCGGAATTATTACCACGGTGGCTCCGGAGGATTTCGCACGGGTGGTGCAGCTGTTGCAGCTCTGCCCGGACCGTCCGGAAGAGCGCGGTCGCATTCGCACCGTGTCGGCCTACTATGGATTCCTGGGCGTGATGCGCGCCACGATTGCCGCGGTTTCGCCTTCGCTAAAGTCCTGGGCGGATCGCGAGCGGGCACAATGCGGATATTTTGCAGCGGTGGTCCTGGGCAGGCGCATCGCCTTTAGCCGGGATCTGCTGGCGCAGCAGATGATGCCGTAGTTTTCTCCTCACACTAAATCAATGCACATGGGATTCCTCTCGCAAAGACCGCGAGATGGAGCAGAGTATTCTCCGCTACCAGTAGTGCGGAACCCTGACGTAGGAAGCGTCCAGGTCCTGCACCGACGGGCATCCCAGCAGGCGAAGTGTGCGCTCCAGATCGGCGCGCAGGATTTGCAGGGCGCGGGTGACTCCCGGCTGGCCGGCGGCCGCCATGCCATAGGCGTAAGCCCGCCCGATGAGCACGGCGCGCGCGCCGAGGCAGAGCGCCTTGGCGATGTCCGCGCCGCGGCGAATACCGCCATCCATCAGCACTTCGGCCTGGCCGCCGACGGCCTTCACCACTTCCGGCAAAGCGTGCAGCGTGGATGAGACGGTGTCCAGTTGGCGCGCGCCGTGATTGGAAACCACAACGCCGACGGAGCCTTCATCCACGGCGCGGCGAGCGTCATCGCCGGTCAGCACACCCTTGGTAATGATGGGCCCCTTCCAGATCTCGCGCAGCCAGCGAAAATCCTCCCAGGTGACCACCGCGCGCGCGAGCGCGTCGCCTACACCCACCAGCGCCATGGGCCCTTTGCCGGGAACCACGATGTTCTCCAGTTCCGGCTTTCCGCCATCCAGGAAAAAACCGGACAGCCAGCCCGGCCGAGCCAAAAATTGCGGCAGAAACGGCAGCTTGGAAAAAGGCGAGCCGCCGAGCAGCTGGGCCATGCCGTTGCGCGTGTCGCGTTCGCGATTGCCGGCCACCGCGGTGTCCACCGTAACCACCAGCGCGGAAAAGCCAGCTTTCCTCGCGCGCTCGATCGCCCCTTCGGCCACTTCGCGGCCGCCCACCAGATACAGCTGGTACCACACCGGTCCTTTGCTGGCGGCGCGCACGTTTTCCAGTTTGTGGCCGGACATGGTGGAGAGCGTATAGATGGTTCCGGCTTCACCGGCGGCCGCCGCCGCGGCGACTTCGCCGCCAGGATGCATCATGCGGCTGTAGCCGACCGGCGCAAGGATCGCGGGGAACGAGAGCTCGACGTCGAGGACGCGGGTGGAAAGGCTGCAGGAGGGCAGTGATACCGCTTGCCGCGGGCGAAAAACGACATCATCGAAGACGCGGCAGTTTTCCTGGAGTGTAACTTCGCCATCGGCACCGCCGTCGAGATAGTCGAAGACCACTTTGGGAACACGGCGCCTGGCCTTCTTGCGCAGGTCCTCGATGTTGATGAAGTGCGAGCCCCACCGCGGGGGCTGAGTCTGGCTCATGGATGTTGGGCTGCCTGACCGCATGCGGAGCCGGCGTTGGAGCGGTTCCGCGGGCGCGAGTTCTCTCGCACAATATCGGAAAAGACGCCCGGCGACAACTCGCCGCGGCGGGCGCAGACCACGCGATCCCAAGGGCGCGTGAGGGCTTGCGCCCGGCACGCGGTAAGGTATGCTAATGCGCTTGCCAAGGGAGAATCACGATGAAACTGGGAGTGTTCACGCCGGTTTTTGGGGACCGGACTCTGGACCAGGTGCTGAAAAAGATGCGGTCGCTCCCGGGTGTTTCGGCGATCGAATTGGCGACGGGAGGCTGGCCGGGTAGCGCTCACGTGGACGTGAACGGGCTGTTGGGCAACAACCACCGGGCGGAAGATTTTCTCAGCCAGATTCGCGACGCGGGTCTGACCATCAGTTCGCTCTCGTGCCACGGCAATCCGTTGCATCCGAACCAGGCGCTGGCCAAGGAGTACGACGATGCGTTTCGCAAGTCGGTGCGGCTGGCTGAAAGGCTGAAAGTGCCGGTGGTGGTGACGTTTTCGGGATGCCCGGGCGACAGCGACCATTCCGTGTGCCCAAACTGGATTACCTGCCCGTGGCCGCCGGAGTTTCTGGAGACGCTGGAGTGGCAGTGGGATAAAAAGGTACTGCCGTACTGGCAAGAAGCGGGAAGGTTTGCCGAGAACCACGGCGTCAAAGTGGCCATCGAAGCGCATCCGGGATTTGTGGTGTACAGCGCGGAGACCGCTCTGAAACTCCGCGCCGCCGCGGGCAAGAGCATCGGCGTGAATTTTGATCCCAGTCATCTCTTCTGGCAGGGCGTGGACATTCCGGTGGCAATTCGCAAACTGGGCGATTCCATTTTTCATGTGCATGCCAAAGATTCGGCGTTGGACCGGCAGAACATCGCCTGCAACGGCGTGCTCGATGCCAAGAGTTACCGGCAGATGGCGGAGCGGGCGTGGCTGTTCCGGACCGTGGGCTGGGGACATGATGCGCTGGTGTGGAAAGAGATTGTCAGCGCGCTGCGCATGGTGGGCTACGACTACGTCATTAGTATTGAGCATGAGGATGCGCTGGCCTCGGTGGACGAAGGGCTGGAGGCGGCGGCAAAATTCTTGTCCGAAATTGTTTTGAAGGAGCCGCCCACCGAACCGTGGTGGACGTAAGTTGGAACAGGAGCAGGCCGTGGCTTTCAAGATGGAAGGCCTATGCCCGCTGCTGCAAGTCTTTGACATGCCCACAGCCGTGAAGTTCTATCGCGACGTGCTGGGCTTCGAGCTCGTCAGTAACTCGCCACCCGTGAAAAGTCCTGAAGGCGAATATTTCCATTGGGCCATGCTGCGGCGAGACGACGTCACCCTGATGCTCAATACTGCGTATGACGAAGGCGAGCGTCCCGCCTCACCCGACGGAGCGCGGATTGCCGCTCACGGCGACACTGCACTTTTCTTCGCCTGCAACGACGTGGATGGAACCTACCAGGAGCTGGTGCGGCGCGAAGTGGTGGTAACCGAAAAGCTGGCGGTAACGCCTTATGGCATGAAGCGATTCGCGATTGTTGATCCCGATGGCTACAACCTGTGTTTTCAGGGCCCGATCCAGGGTAGTTGATTGCTGCGTCGTCCTTCACGATTTTTATCGAGCCGTCAACTAACGTTCACGATTGCGTCGCACGATTAAGACCATATAGAACCCGACAAATCCGTCTCGGACCGCGGCGCGAAGTGGCACAGGAACGAGACGACTCGCCGACCCGCAACCGAGACGAAAAAAAGGTGTGTCTTCATGAGTATCCGTAAAAAAATGACGGTATGGGTGTGCCTGATCGTCCTGGCGGAATTATTGGGAGGCGCCGCCGCCTTTTCACAAAGCGGCAGGGCTACGGTGAGCGGGCGCATCACCGATTCTGCAGGCGGCGTTTTGCAAGGCGCGCGGGTCCAGCTGGAACCCGGACCGATATTGGCAACTACCGATGCGCAGGGAGAGTTCACGCTCACTGGTATGGTTCCCGGAACCTACACCATCAGCGTTAGTTACGTGGGGCTCGAGAGTTTTTCCGGCTCCATTGAGGCAAAGGCCGGCGTCGTCGTCCGCGCTGACGAAGTCCTGAAAGTTGGCGGCGTGTCGCAGGAAATCGTGGTTACCGCTGAACGCGCCGCCGGTGAAGCAGAAGCCGTGAACCGCGAGCGTAGCGCCGATAACATTGTGCAGGTGCTTCCCGCGGACGTGATCCGCAGCCTGCCCAACGCCAATCTGGCCGATGCGCTGGGAAGGCTTCCCAGCGTTACGCTCGAACGCGATGAAGGTGAGGGGAAGTATGTCCAGGTGCGCGGCACCGAACCACGCCTGACCAACACCACCATCGATGGGATCAACGTGCCGTCACCAGAGTCTGGCGTGCGGCAAATTAAATTTGACGCCATTCCCGCCGACCTGGTGGAATCCGTCGAAATCAACAAGACCTTGCAGGCGAATATGGACGGCGACGGCATCGGCGGCTCGATCAATCTGGTCACCAAGACGGCGAGTGAGCGGCCGACCATCGCGCTGAGCGGAATGGGCGGCTACATGCCCATCCTGGGAGGCCGCGGCCAGGTGGAAAGTACGGGAACCATCGGGCAGCGGTTCGGGGAGAGCAAACGGTTCGGAATCCTGGTGGGCGGTTCTTAC
>Ga0209579_10001039_pt1 | contig 23850 bp, 17 predicted proteins | sample Coa_R1_2_FD_187152 | JGI IMG/M metagenome (GOLD analysis project Ga0209579, IMG submission 187152) | Surface soil microbial communities from Centralia Pennsylvania, which are recovering from an underground coalmine fire - Coalmine... | ecosystem: Environmental > Terrestrial > Soil >... | reverse complement strand
CGCGCAGATCTAGCCAAAGTGAATGTGAACGGCGGCGCCGTGGCCCTGGGACATCCGCTGGGCGCGAGCGGCGCGCGGCTGATGACCACGCTGGTGCATGAGCTGCAGCGCACCGGAGGTCGCTACGGTCTGCAGACTATGTGCGAGGGCGGCGGCATGGCCAACGCCACGCTTATCGAACGGCTCTAGCGCGCCTCTTGTACAGTAGCGTCCATGCTGCGAAACCTGCTTTACGCCGCTCGGACCCTTGGCAGAAGCCCGGGTTTTGCCCTGGTGAGCGTGGTCACGTTGGCGCTGGGCATCGGGGCGAACACGGCCATTTTCAGCGTGGCCAATGCGTTGCTCTTACGGCCACTGCCCTACGCACATCCCGAGCGGCTGGTCCTGATCTACGGCGCCAGGCCCGACGCCCCCGGCGCCATCGGGCCTTTCTCGTTTCCGCGCGCCACGTTCCTGGGGGAAAAGAGCCGCGCGTTTGCGGGCTTCGCGGCTTTCACCAATGAGACGTTTAACCTGAGCGGCCGCGGCGATCCCGAACAACTTTCCGCCGCGCGCGTCTTCTGGAACTTCTTCGACGTGCTGGGCGTGCGGCCCGCGCTGGGCCGCGGGTTCGTCTCGCAGGATGATCAACCCGGCTCGAAGACCGTCTGCCTGATCAGCCACGCCCTGTGGACCCGCTCGTTTGGCGCGCGCCCCGACATCGTGGGGCAGAGCATTACGCTGGATGCTAAGCCTTATACCATCATCGGCGTGCTTCCGCCCGGGTTCACGTTCGCGCCGCTGGGCGCAGGGGGGGATCTGTGGGCGCCGCGGGTCTTCGATCTCAACATCACGACACCCGCGCAGGTGCGCGCCGGGGTCGGATTTCTGAACGCCGTGGCGCGGCTGGCGCCGGGCATTGGCGTGGGACAGGCGCAGGCTGAGATGGACGTCCTCGACCGGCAATACAGGCGCGAGTATCCCAGCATGCCGGATGCGCACCCGTCGCAGACCGTGCGCGCCGAAGATTTGCAACAGCAGACCGTCGCCAACGTCCGCACGGCAGTGCTGATTCTGTGCGGCGCGGTGGGCCTGCTGCTGCTGATCGCGTGCGCTAATGTGGCGGCGCTGCTGCTTTCGCGCGGGCTGGCGCGCCGGAAGGAAATCGCCATTCGCGCGGCTTTGGGCGCCAGGCGCACTGCACTGATGGCGCAGTTGTTGACGGAAAGCCTCGTGCTGGCGATTGCGGGCGGCTTGCTGGGCGCCGGTATGAGCGCCTGGGGCACCAGTGCGCTGGCCGCGCTGGGGCAGGGGAATCTGCCGCGCGCGGCCGAGATTACCATTGATTGGCGCGTGCTCGCGTTTACCGCGGCGCTCTCCCTGGTTATCGGAGTTCTGTTCGGACTGCTCCCGGCGATCCAGCTTTCGCGGCAGGATCTGAACCCGGTGCTGCGTGCGGAAGGGCGCGGATCTGCCGGGAGCCGGCGGCGCAGCCGGGCGCGCGGCGCGCTGGTGGTGGCGCAGGTGGCGCTTTCCATGGTGCTGCTTGTCGGCGCGGGACTGCTGATTCGCAGCTTCGTGCGGCTGCGCAGCGTGCGCGGGGGCTTCGATGCGCGCAAGGTGCTGACCATGAGTATCTCGCTTCCGCCCGCGCGCTATCCGGACGGCCCGCGCATGGCGGCCTTCTTCGACCAGGTGGTGAAGCAGGCCGCCGCGATGCCCGGCGTGCAGTCGGCGGCGGTGGCTTCGGCGCTGCCCGTTCGTCCTGTGCGATTCTCGCCCGTGCAGCTGGAAGGGCAACCCGAGGTGCCCTTGCCCGCGCGCCCCATCATGGCAATCCAGATGGTCAGCCCGGCGTACTTCCGGACGCTGCGCGTGGCGGTGATTGCCGGCCGCGCCTTCAACGAGGGCGACAATGCCCAAGCGCCCCTGGTGGCGGTGGTCAACGAAACCCTGGTGCGCCGCTATTGGCCGCACGGCAATCCGCTCGGAAAACACCTGCTGATGGGCCGCATGACCAATTCGGCGGAAGTGGTGGGCGTGGCCGCGGATGTAAACAACGTGAGCCTGGACGCCGCGCCGCAGGCGGAAGTTTACGTGTCATTTCCGCAGCGTCCGTGGGCCTCCATGAATCTAATACTGCGTACCGCGGGCGATCCCCGCAACTGGGCGGGGGCAGCGCGCGCGGCGGTCGCCGCGGTGGATCGCGATCAACCGGTGACCGCGGTGAGCACCATGGAAGAAGTGCTGGCCACATCCACGGCGCAACAACGCTTCAGCGTATTTCTGTTGGGCGTGTTCTCGCTCAGCGCACTGGTGCTGGCGGCGGTGGGCCTCTACGGCGCCATTGCCAATTCTGTTGCCGAGCGCACGCAGGAGATGGGCATCCGCATCGCGCTGGGCGCCGACACTCGCGCCATTCTGCGCATGATCGTGGGCCATGGCCTGACGCTTGCCCTAGCCGGCCTGGCCATTGGGACGGCAGCGGCACTGGTGCTCACGCGGCTCATGTCCGGCCTGCTCTTTCAGGTGAGCGCCGCCGATCCGGCAAGCTTCCTGGCGAGCGCGCTATTGTTTGCGGGCGTCGCCGCGCTGGCCAGCTATCTTCCGGCGCGCCGCGCCACGCGCGTCGATCCGACCGAAGCGCTACGATACGAATAACACGATGTTCAGCGCGGTCAAAGAGCAGATCGACACTATATTCCGGGAGGACCCGGCCGCCAATAGCGTGGTCGAAATCCTGCTCTGCTACCCCGGATTCCATGCCATTCTGGCGCATCGCGTGGCGCACAGACTGTATCGCGCGCGCATACCGTTACTGCCGCGCGTGATCTCTCAGGTGAGCCGCTTCTTTACCGGCATCGAGATTCATCCCGGCGCGTCCATCGGGCGGCGCTTCTTCATCGATCACGGCATGGGCGTGGTGATCGGCGAGACCACTGAGATCGGTGACGACGTGCTGCTCTATCAGGGTGTGACGCTGGGCGGTACCGGCAACGAGAAGGGCAAGCGCCACCCTACGCTCGGCAACCACGTGGTGGTGGGCACGGGCGCGAAGATTCTGGGCGGCATTCGCATTGGCGATAACGTCAAGGTCGGCGCGGGCTCGGTGGTGGTGCGCCCCGTGCCGGACAACTGCACGGTAGTGGGTGTTCCAGGGCGCGTGGTGCGTACGCGCGGCGAGAGCGGAGTGCTGGAGCACGGTACGCTGCCGGACCCCGAAGGGCAGGCGCTCGAGGAACTGGCGCAGCGGGTAGCGGATCTGGAGGCCATGGTGCGGCAACTGGCGGGCGAGGGCCTGGAAGTCCGTTCCGGGCGGAAATGAACTGGCTGCGGGCGTCCACTCTGCTGCTTGCCGGTGCGGTGGGCGCGCCGGCGGCGGAACTCTACAACTATTGGATTGAGCCATGCGCAGGCGAGACCGCGTCGCAATCCGGCTGCGATGCGGCCGATCCCGAGTTGGCCCGTTGGGCGCTGGCGGCGTGGCAGCAGGCAGCCGGGCCCGGGTTGCGGTTCGAGGTCGCCAAGGACCAGGGAGACGCGCGCATCCACTTCTACTGGGTCGGGAAGAAGGCGCAACTCTACGGCGACATGCACATCATTTATCTGAACGGCAGGAAAGTGTATGTCATCGACGTGCAGCCTGACCTGGCGCAGTTCGGACCGCGCATCGCAGCCGCCGGCCGCGACGACCGCCTGTTCCGCGACACGGTGGTCTACCTGACCTGCCTGCACGAGACGGGACATGTGCTGGCGATCCCGCACACCGACGATTTTGGGGACATCATGTACAGCTTCCAGTATGGCGGTGATGTGCTGGAATACTTCAGCCGCTACCGAAGGATGCTGCACGAGCGCTCCGATATTCGCGCGCACGCGGGCATCCCCGAAACGGACCGCAAGCGCGTCGCGAGCCAGTATGCCGGCCCGTAACGGGACATGCTAGGATAGAGAAGTCGCGTGATCGCGGGGACGTAGTTCAGTTGGTTAGAACGCCGGCCTGTCACGTCGGAGGTCGCGGGTTCGAGCCCCGTCGTCCCCGCCATTCCTTACTGATCCCGGCTCTATCCCAACGGGCCGCGTAGAGCCTCAAAGCTTAACCGCGTGCGACGATTTCCGGCCACGTGAACGCTGGGAATCGGCTATCCTGTCCTCATGTCATCCACCCCTCGGTACCGCTCTCGCGCTGTTCGGGCGATGGTGATCTTGCACGAGGAGCATCTTCGCCGATTCGTCCACACCTGGAGGCTGGCCTTGGCGAGGCCAGTGAGCCTGCCGCCGACCGATGATCCCTCCTATGCATCGCTCGGAGCATTAGGACGGCACGTGCTGTCCGCGGCCGGCGGCTACATGATCTGGATGTGCGAGATGTTGGCTTTACCGGACCCCGGAATCCGCCCTGCCCCGGACGCGGCTGCCATAGTCCACGATGCGGACGCCTACCTGGATCACGTCCTAGAGCGATGGCGGGCCCCGCTAAGTGAAGTGTCCGACGATAGATTGGATACTCCCGAGTACCCGTCGCGATGGCAGACGCGCTACTCGATCGACTCGATGCTGGAGCACGCTGTCATGCACCCTATCCGCCACGCGTTTCAGTTGGATGAACTGCTCAAGGAGCTGGTCGTCGAGCCTTGAAGTGTCCATTGACGGCAGTCTCATGCTCGTTGGCACTAGCAGCTTCCGTATTCCTGCTCATGCTTCCGTTCGGCGGCGGCTACTGGGGCGGCCAGTATCACGGGACGACACTGCTTCAGATCTGCGCGCCGATCATCATTTTCGCGTTCGCCATTCTTTACGGCTTCTCAATCGGGCTTTTCAGACCGCCAGCAGCACTTTCGCTTGGCGACTCCGCGCCAAACCGGCTTGACTTTCCTCATTACAGAGGCCGTCCGGATGGTGGCAGGTTTGAGGTCCTTCTAATTGAGGCGGTGTTTGTGCGCCGCTGAATCGTGCGATCGCCAGCGTTGTTTCCAAGGTTCACTCCGAGTGTGGTCGACAGTTACCGGCCAATATTCTGGTAGGGGAACGAGGGTGTCGTGGGAAGATGCGGCGTGCCCGGAAGGTTGCACGCCGCGTGGGGTCGCCCCCGACCCCTCCATAACCGGTTGTCCCGTGGCGCGGGTCGCCCCGTCTTGCGCGTGTTCCTCAAAAGCGCAACGGGGCGCGTTTTGCCGCGCCGCCATATAAGCGAGGAACTCCTCAGATTCAAGCGGCGCGGATCGCCCCGTCTTGCGCGTGTTCCTCAAAAGCGCAAAGGGGCGCGTTTTGCCGCGCCGCCATATAAGCGAGGAACTCCTCAGATTCAAGCGGCGCGGATCGCCCCGTCTTGCGCGTGTTCCTCAAGAGATTTTGGCGGCTGGACAGCCCCGAGCCTCGGTGGTAGCCTTCTGAAGATGGCAGAGTCGCCACAGGAAGTCACTCAACTGCTGCAGGCGTGGAGCGGGGGCGAGCAAGGCGCGCTCGATAAACTCGCCCCGGTGGTTTACCGGGAGCTGCACCGGTTGGCGCAACGCTATATGGCCCAGGAACGGCCCGGCCAGACGCTACAGGCCACCGCGCTGGTGAACGAGGCCTACCTGCGCCTGGTGGACGTGAAGCAGGTGAGCTGGCAAAACCGCGCTCACTTCTTCGCCGTTTCCGCGCAATTCATGCGGCGCATCCTGGTGGAGCGGGCGCGCGCGCGGCGCACCCTGAAGCGAGGCAGCGCCGGGCCGGCCGTTACATTCGATGAAGCCTTGCTGATCTCGGCGGCCGCCGGGCCCGACCTGGTGGCGCTGGACGATGCGCTGAAGGACCTGGCGGCCATAGATCCGAGGCGAAGCCAGGTAGTGGAGCTGCGCTTCTTTGGCGGGCTGACGGTCGAGGAAACCGCGGAGGTGCTGCACGTCTCGCCGGTGACCGTCATGAACGATTGGAAGTTCGCCAAGGCGTGGCTCCTGCGCGAGCTGGGCGGCCGCGCGGGCGGGCCACCAGGTGATGCTGGCGGGCCGCCGTGATGGACCGGGAACGCTGGGAGAATCTGGTGCGCTTGCATAGCGCGGCCCTGGAGCACGAAGAAAGCCAGCGCAGCGCCTTCCTGCGGGAGGCCTGCGCCGGGGACCACGATCTGCGCCGGGAACTGGAATCGCTGCTGGCTTACGAGAAGAAGGGCGAAGCCTTCATGGAGACTCCCGCGTTGCAGGCGGCGGCTCGGGAGCTGGCCGGCGAAAAGACGGCGCTGGCTCCCGGAACTCACCTGGGTCCCTATGAGATCCTGGCGTCCATCGGCGCGGGCGGCATGGGCCAGGTGTACCGCGCGCACGATCCGCGGTTGAAGCGGGATGTCGCCATCAAGGTCCTGCCGGCGGCCATGGCGCTCGATCGGGCGCACATCGCCCGATTCGAACGGGAGGCGCGCGCGGCCAGCGCCCTGAATCACCCGAATATCGTGTCGGTTTACGACCTGGGACTGGAAGGCCAGACCTACTGGATCGCCACCGAACTGGTGGTTGGGGAGCCCCTCAAGAACTTAATCGAACGCGGACCGCTGCCGGTTCGCAAAACCATCGAGATCGCCGCCCAGATTGCCGGCGGGCTGGCGGCGGCGCACGCGGCCGGCGTGGTCCATCGCGATCTGAAGCCGGGCAACATCATGGTCACGCGGGAAGGCCGCGTGAAGATCCTGGACTTTGGACTGGCCAAGCGCCGCACGGGAGCGGATGGCGTGCCGGAGGATCTCACCCATACCGGCACGGTCATGGGCACGGCGGCATACATGTCGCCGGAGCAGGTGCGCGGAGAGGCCGTGGATCAGCGCTCGGACATCTTCTGCCTGGGCCTGGTTCTGCATGAAATGTTGTCCGGCAAGCGGACGTTCACCGGCGAATCCTCCGTTCACGTCATGCACGCCATCTTGACGGAGGATGCGCCGGAGCTGCCTCCCGGCGTGCCTGCCGGGTTGGCGCGCATCGTGGCCCACTGTCTGGAGAAGGAAGCCGGCGCACGATTCCAGTCCGCGGCGGACATCGGTTTTGCCTTGGGATCGATGGCCGGCGCGGAGCGGACCGCCGCCGGCGGCGCCCTGCAAAGCGCTCGCCATTCAAATAAGGATAAGACCGCGGCACGTCTGCTGGCCGGTGCGGTAGTGGTGGTCACGCTGTTGCTCGCTGCATTAGCCTTGGTTTACTTCCGGCAGAAGCCCGCCGCCCCGCCAGTGGTCCGCATGAGCCTGCTGCTGCCGGAAAAATCGCGCGTCGTGTCGCTGGCGGTTTCTCCCGACTCGCGCGAAATCGCCATGGTTCTGGTGAAGGACGGAACGCAGCAGATCTGGGTGCGGCCTCTGGATGCGCTGGAGCCTGCCGTGCTGCCCGGGACCGATGGCGCACTGGATCTATTCTGGTCGCCCGACAGCCGCTACATCGGTTTCTTTGCGGATGCCAAGATGAAAAAGATCGAGCACTCCGGCGGCCCTGTGCAAACGCTTTGCGACGCGCTGGGCGCCGCCGGCGGGGCCTGGAACCCGAACGGCGAAATCCTGATCGCGGGGTTGTCGCGGGCGCAGACGATTCCCGCCGGCGGCGGGACGCTTTCGGATCTGCCGAATCATGCGCCGGTGACCGATCTGTATCCGACCTTCTTGCCTGACGGACGGCACTACCTGGCGTCGCGCGGCCGTTCGGGTACGCCTGAAGCAGGCGTCTGGGTCATTCCCATGGACGGACCGGCCATACGGCGAATCCTGCCGGATCTGGGCAAGACCGATATCGTCCAACCAACCGCAGGGAGCCCGATGGGGCAGCTCCTCTTCACGCGCAACGGTACCCTGATGGCGCTGCCGTTCGATATGCAGCGGCTGGAGCCGGCGGGGGATCCCAGCCCCATCGTGCGGTCGATTGTGGCTAGCTACCCTTCTCGATGGTTGGCCGCGGGCTCGCCGGAAGGACTGCTTGCATATGTATCCGGCCCGCACCGGGAGCGGCAATACATGTGGCGCGACAGGCAGGGCAGAATTCTCGGCACGTCGCCGGATGCCGGCAACGCCATAGCCATTTCGCCGGATGGCAAGCTGATGGTGGGCGATCGCAGCGATGGCATATGGGTGTTGCCGATCGGCGGCGGAGCCGGCACACGGATATTGATGGTTGGCCCTGGCAGCGGCAATACCATCTGGTCGCCCGACGGCCGGTTCATCGCGCGTTCGGTGGACGGGGGAATTGGCCGCATGGCCGCGAACGGCAGCGGGAGCATCGATGTCCTGTATCGCGTGAAGGCCTGGCCCGCCGGGGGTCTGGTGGCTCCGAAAAGCTGGTCGCCGGATGGGCGGTTCATCTTATTCGACAGGGTGATTCCGGGCACCCCGGCAGACTTGTTTGCGATCGATGTCCAGCACGAATCCAGTCCCATTCCGATAGCCACCACGCCGGCCAATGAAAGCCAAGGGCAGTTTTCGCCCGACGGACATTGGGTGGCCTACACTTCCAACGAGTCGGGGGTGAGCGAGATCTACGTGGTTCCGTTTCCACCCTCGCCCAGCGGTGGGAAATGGCTGGTGTCGCGCGGCGGTGGCGTGCAATCTCGATGGCGGCGCGACGGCAAGGAGCTGTTTTATATCTCTCCGGACTCGAGACTGATGGCCATGGAGGTGAAGACGCAGCCGGAATTCCAGTCCGGCACGCCGCAAGCGTTATTCATGACGGAGCTGATCGACACCGGAATCCGCTCGGGGCCAATGAGCTGGGACGTGGCGCCGGATGGTCGGTTCCTCTTCATTACGGAGAGCTCGATTGACGCGTCTGTCACGGTCGTGCTGAACTGGCGCGCGGGGATGAAGTAAGCCGGGGGCTGGTAAACGTTTCCGCTTTTCTTTCATCTATTAGCGAAATCGGCATCCAAGGTAACGGGCACGCGGCCGTTCTCAACCACGAAGCGCCGGATATGTTCATCGGCTGCTCCCGAAAGACCAGCCTGGCCCATGCCAAACCACGCTCCCGGATAACCGATTTGCCGGTTTCACTCGTATCGGAGCGCGATCATCGGGTCCACCCGGGCCGCGCGCCGCGCGGGCAGATAACAGGCCGCCAGCGATACGGTCGCGAGTATTACCGGCGCGGCCGTGTACACCACGGGATCGAATGCGCTGACTTCGTACAGAATTCCGGCCAGTACCCGTCCCAGCCCTAGCGCCAGCACCATGCCGGCCGCGATTCCCACCAGGCTCACCGAAAGCCCCTCGCCGAGAATGAGCTTCAGCGTATCGGCGGAGTCGGCGCCCAGCGCCATGCGGATGCCCAGTTCGCGGGTGCGCTGCGCCACCATGTACGCCTTCACTCCGTAGAGCCCGATCACGGCCAGCACCAGGGCGACGATGCCGAAGATCGTGAGCATACGCGCACCGGTGCGGACGATCCACAGATCGAAGCTGGCGTCCAGGTGATCGCGCATCGTTTTCAGCGACAACACGGGCAGCCGCGGGTCCACGGCACGCATCTCGCGGCGGACGCTATCGAGCAGGCCGGTCTTCCCCGCCGCGGCGGTCTTCAGGTGAAGCTGCATGTTGGCCTGATACTGCTGTCCGAATGGCACGTAAAGGTGGGGCTGAAGGTCGCGGCCGATGATGTGGTCCTGCACGTTGCCCACGATTCCGACTACCTCGATATCCTCGGCCGGCTTGGTTCGGTCGTCCGCATCCATCCGAAGATGCCTGCCGATTGCTTCCGCGCCCGGCCATAGGCGCTCCGCGGCGAGTTTATCGATCACCGCAACGTGGGCATGCGCCGCGCTGGCCGCCTCGCTGCGCATGAAAGTGCGGCCGCGGAGCAGCGGGATTCCCAGGGTCTTGAAATAGTCTTCGCTGACGATGTTGTAAGTGGCGCCGACGTGTTTGGCTCGGCCGTCGCCCTTGCCCTCTTCGGCCGCACGAAGATCCTTCCCGAAGGAGGTCATGCCGAACGGAACCGCAGCTGCGACGGCGGCCGATTCCACCCCGGGAATGCCGCGCATGCGGCTCAGCAAAGTACTGTACGCTTGCCGGCCGGCCGTTTCGTCATACCCGGCGAGGCTGGGATCGAGTTCGGCAATCAGGCCGTTATCGAGCACAAACCCGGGAGCCACGTTGGCCGCGTGAATCGCGCTCCGGACGAACAGGCCGGATGCCGTGAGCATCATCAGCGACAGCGAGAGTTGGCCCATTACCAGCAGGTTGCGGCGGGAAAACAGCCCGCGGAATCTGCCTGCCGCTTCGTCGCCCGAAGCTTTTTTGAGATCGCATACCACGTCCGGCCGCGACAGCTTCCAGGCCGGTCCCAGGCTGAATAGCACTGTGCTGAACACGCAGAAGCCCATGGTCGCGCCGAGCACGCGCACATCCGGCCCCGCGTGGTAGACGATCTCGAGCGGCGCAAGCCGGCCCAGAGATGCCACCAGGAGGGAAGTGCTCCAGGCCGCCAGGACCAATCCCCCGATGCCGCCGAACACCGAAAGGATCAGCCCTTCGGTGAACAACTGCCGGACGATTCGACCGCGTCCGCCGCCGATCGCGAGGCGAATGGCGATCTCCTTGCGCCGCGCGGTGCCGCGAGCCAGCATCATGTTCGCGAGATTGAGGGAAGCGATCAGCAACACCACTCCGGCCATCGAGAGCAGCAGGATGGCAGGCATCCTCAATTCCGCATCGTTGCTGGGGTTGGTGGAGATGTTGAGCCTGGACAACGGGCTGGTCATGAACGTCTGGTTTCGGTTTTCACCCGGGTAAGCCTTCTCCAACTGCGCTGCGGCCACCGCCAGTTGCGCGTCGGCCCGCTGCGCGGTCACTCCCGGCCGCAGACGGCCCACCAGGATCAGGGTATGGTGGTCTCGCGCCTCGAGAGACCTTCCGTGCCCCTCGAAATCGTTGATCACCGACTGATAGGCGCCCAGCGGCAGGTACAGCTCGGAACTGATCAGCGCCGTGGTTCCCGTAAAGCCCTCGGGCGCGATGCCGACGATCGTGAAGATCCTCCCGTTGATGCGGATGGATTTCCCAAGAAGGTTCCGGTCGCCGGTCTTCCGCCAGTAGGAGTAGCTGACAATGGCCACCGTGGAGTTCGAGCCCGGGCGCTCTTCGGCGTCCGTAAAGGCGCGGCCCTGGAACAAAGGCACGCCGAACGTCGCGAAGTAATTGGAAGAAACCACGTCCGCGAATACCCGCCGGGTCACGTCGCCTTCGGCCACTCCGACCATCGCCATGTCATGCGCCATGAGACTGCTGAATACCTGGTTCTTTTCGCGCAGGTCGACGTAGTTCGGATACGAGAACGCGCGGTAGTTGTCGGGCTTTTTGGTGTCGCGGCTGTAGCAGCCGGCCAGTTCCGACGGGTTCTTGATGTACAGCGGCTTCAGCAGAAATGCGTTCACCAGGCTGAAGATGGCGGCGTTAGCGCCGATGCCGAGCGACAGCACAACCACCGCGGCTGCCGTAAATCCGGGTTTCGACAACATCGTTCGAATCCCATAGCGCAAGTCTTGCCAAAGGTAATCCATGGTTTCCTGGCCCCCGTAAGAAGGTAATACGCACGCTGTCCAATCGGCGTTCAGTCGAAACGGCTACGCGAGATAATCATATGGAGCCGGCCGGCCGTCATGCATACTTCCCGGGCGTTTCGGGCTGTCGTCCGTCAGCGTGCGGGCTTTACCGGCGAGTCGGACTACGCGCCTACTGATGCAGTGAGAATCCGGACGGCAACGCTGCCTCAAGATTGATTTGTTCTCCGGTGATGGGGTGCTCGAATTTCAGAAATTGGGCGTGCAGGAAATATCCTCCATCGCCGGGGAGGCCCGGGAGAATTTCAAGAGGCTGGCCGGTTAAGCCGTACAGAGGGTCGCCTACCAGGGGATGGCCGATGGATGCCAGATGGATTCTGATTTGATGAGGGCGGCCCGTGTTTAGGCTTACCTCAAATGTTGTGGTGCTGGTGGTGCGTGAGATCACCTTTGCCAGTGACTTTGACGGTTTACCACTTGGGTTGGCAGCCCACACCGAACCGATGAGCGGGTGCCGTACGAGGCCGATGGGTATGAGGATTTCGTAGGCGTCGTGCTGTGCAATGTTTTGCGCCAGCGCCCGGTAGATTTTTTGAATTTTGGGTGTGTTCCAGTTTGTGAATAGATTAGAGGCCGCCTGCGGTGTTTTGGCGAAGAGGACGATGCCGCTGGTGGCTCGGCCCAACCGGTGGACAGGGTTTGCGTTGGGGGTTTGCTTTTGCACCAGGCGCAGGAGGGTGTTTTCCATGAAGCCGCCGCCCGGGAGCGTGGGCAGCCCGCTGGGTTTGTTGACGGCCAACAGATGGCGATCTTCAAACAGGACTTCAAAGTGCCGGGGGGAGTCTGGTTCGATCCAGGGTGGACGGTTCCAGACAAGGGTTTGGCCTAAAGTGACCGATTCGCTTCCGTTGGCGGTGAGGCCGTTGAGGGTCACTTCGCCGTTGTTCAGTTTTTCTTGCCAGGCTTGGGCGGTCGAGTGGGGGTAAAGGCCCGCCAAGTGGGAGAGCAGGGTTTGTGCGGGGTATTTGCTGCTGATGGTTGTGGTGTAGGCATAGCCCCGGTTGAGCATGTAGTTTGAGTGTAAGCTATGGCATCTGCGGCGCGGCGGCCGGAAGTGTTTTTGCGATGCCCCGCTCCAGATCGGGTACATCGCGTTCGCGAGATTCCTGGTGCGCTTCATCAAGTGGGGCAGCCGCTTCCGCTTGCCGTCTTGTCCCGGATCATACGAATTATTTCGTTGACAGACGAATAGATTCGTATGATACTCGAAGCGTGGCCTCCCGATCCCTTTCCAAAGAGCCCGCTCCCCCGCCGCTTCCCACCGCCGCCGAAATTGCCATCCTGGCGGTGCTGTGGCGTCGAGGCGCCAGCACCGTGCGCGAGGTGCATGAAGCGCTGGGTAAGGACAGTGGATATACCACCACGCTGAAGTTGCTGCAGCTCATGTTCGAAAAGGGACTGGTGGTGCGCAACGAGCGCTACCGCTCGCACCTTTACGAAGCGCGCGCACCCAAGGAGCAGACCCAGCGGCAGATCGCCGGCGACATGTTGAAGCGCGCATTCGAAGGATCGGCGAAGAGCCTGTTGCTGGGAGCGCTCGCCGCGCAGCCGGCTTCAGGCCAGGATCTGGCCGAGATACGGAGTCTGTTGGACGAATTCGAAAAGAGGAGGGGAAAACAATGATCACGCTACTGAACCAGCCGTGGACCGAGCGTCTGGGCTGGACGCTTCTGCATTTTCTGTGGCAGGGACTTCTGGTGGCAGCCCTCTATGCGCTCGCCCGGGCTTTGGCCGGTGGCCGCATTTCGGCGCGCGGCCGCTACGCAATTGCCTGCGCTTCGCTGCTGGCGATGACCGTGGCGCCTGCTCTCACTTACTGGTGGCTTGGAAATTCCGGGCAGGCGGCGCGGACGGGGACCTTACCGATTGGGGCGCCCGGCAGCTTGCCCCTGGGGTTGCGTACTCACCGGTCGCCGATCCCTGGCAACAGGCGATCCCGTGGATTGTAATGGCGTGGTTCGCTGGCGCCGCCGCGTGTTCCCTCCGGCTGCTCATGGGATTCATCTCCGCGGCGGCTCTGCGGCGTTCGCCTCATGCGCCGGTGCTCACCGAATGGCAGCAAACCCTCGACCGGCTGATCGAACGCATGCACGTGTCGCGAAGCGTGCGGTTGCTGGCCACCGATCGGGTGGACTCTCCTTCGGTCATCGGCTGGCTTCGCCCCGTGATTCTCGCCCCGGTGGGCGTGCTGTGTGGGCTCGCACCCGGGCAGGTAGAGGCCCTGTTGGCGCACGAACTGGCGCATGTCCGGCGGCACGACTACCTGGTGAACGTTCTGCAAGGGATCGCCGAGAGCCTGCTCTTTTACCATCCGGCGGTGTGGTGGATCTCAAACCAGATCCGGGCCGAGCGCGAGCATTGTTGCGATGATCTCGCCGTTGCGGCGTGCGGCGATGTGCTGGTGTACGCTCGCGCACTGGCGGAATTGGAATCAATGCGGCCGGCACATTTCAAGGCGGCGCTGTCTGCCAGCGACGGTTCGCTCCTGCGCCGGATCCGGCGGCTGGCCGACCCGGTGGCGGCGCACAGGCCTGCCGGATGGGGAGTGGCCTGGTCGTTGGGTGCCCTGCTGCTATTGGGGATCGCGGGAGTTGCGGTGACCGGCGCGCAAGGACAAAGCCTGCCGGCGGTGAACCTCAAGTGATCATCAGCGATATGTCGCAGTATGACGGCGTAGCCGCGATTGTTTTGCGATGATGGCTTCGTTGTTCGCCCGGAACCAGAGGCAGTAACAACTCTGGCAAAAAATTAATCCCTTGCCACTCACTTACTTACACCCGCCGCCTGGCCGCAATCCTTACGCCGCCGTGCTCTCCTGGGAATAGGAAGGCGCGTATGCGCCGGCCCCTAGAATTCACGATCTCCAATCGCCTGACACACGAAAAAAACGAAACGAACCCAAAATGGTCACAGAAAACAAAGGACTTCTAAGTCCATCCGCCCAATTCACCTCCTCCAATCAACTCCCCCGATACCGGACGCCCAGTCACGAAAACGAACACCCGTCGCCCGCTTCAGCCCCTGTTTTCCAACACTTGCGGCTGGCGCATGGCATGCTAGGGAGTCACCCATGGAACGTCTGGCACTCGACCTCCGTCTGGCCCTCCGCCGCCTCCGCCAAAACCCGACCTTCTCCATCGTGGCCGTGCTCACCCTGGCCCTGGGCATCGGCGCCAATACCGCCATCTTCAGCGTGATCGATGCCGCCCTCCTGCGCCCCCTCCCCATCGCCCGCGCCTCGGAAGTTGTGTCCCTCAACGAGACCCTGGCCGGCGACACCTTCCCCACCCTCTCGTTCCCCAATTACCGCGACGTGCGCGACCGCAACACCGTCTTGTCCGGCCTGGTCGCCTACCGCTTTCTGCCCGCCAGCCTCGGCATGCCCGGCAATAGCCAGCGCCTGTGGGGCTATCTGGTCACCGGAAATTATTTCGAAATGCTGGGCGTAGGCGCCGCCCGCGGCCGCGTTTTCCGCCGCGATGATGACCTCCGCCCCGGCGGCCACCCCGTCGCCGTCCTCAGCTATGCCTGCTGGCTCAAACGATTCGCGGGCGACCCCGCCGCGGTGGGCCGCGCCGTCAAATTCAACGGTCTGGATTTCACCATCCTCGGCGTCACGCCGCCCGGCTTCTTCGGAACCGAGCTCTATTTCACGCCCGACGTTTTCTTCCCCATGATGATGCAGAAGGAGCTCGAAGGCGGCGGTGGCTCGCTTGAGAACCGCGGGAACAGCAATTACTTCGTCGCCGGCCGCCTCAAACCCGGCGTCACCATGCCCCAGGCTCAAGCCGGGCTGAACAGCGTCGCGCGCGGCCTGGCGCGGGAGTATCCCAAAGACGATGACGGGATGAAAATCACCCTCAGCCCTACGGGCCTCGCCGGAAATTATATTCGCGGCTCCGTCATCGGATTCGCCGCCGCCCTGTTCGGAGTCTCCTGCCTGGTTCTGCTGCTTGCCTGCACCAACCTGGCGAGCATGCTCATGGCGCGCGCGGCCGACCGCCGCAAAGAGATCGCCCTGCGCCTGGCCGTGGGCGCGGCGCGCATCTCCCTGGTGCGCCAACTCCTGACCGAGAACCTGCTGATCGCCCTCCTCGGCGGCGCCGGCGGCCTGCTGCTGGCCGTATGGATCACCGATGCGCTGTCCTCCTGGCATCCGCCCACCGATATCCCGCTGGTCATCAACGCCGCCCCCGATGGCCGCGTCTTCCTCTTTGCCCTGCTGGTCTCCGTGCTCACCACCCTGGTCTTCGGACTGCTGCCCGCCATCCAGGCCGCCCGCACCAACCTGGTCGGCGCGCTCAAGAATGAGGCCATCTCCGAAAAATTGCGCCACTGGCAGCTTCGCGATTACATGGTGGCCACCCAGGTCGGACTCTCCGCCCTGCTGCTGGTCTGTTCCGTGCTCGTGGTCCGCAGCCTGCAGCGCGCGCTCGACGCCCCCATCGGCTACAACCCTAAAGGCGCCGTCACCGCATCGTTCGATCTCAATATCCAGGGCTATAGCGAAGCCCGCGGCCGCGAGTTCCAGCATCGCCTCCTCGATAAAGTGCGCGCCATCCCCGGCGTCCGCTCGGCCGCCCTCGTCGATTGGCTGCCGCTCACCTTGAACAGTTCGTCGGACGCAATTTTCATTGAAGGTCAGCCGGTTCCCAAAGCCGCCGAAGCTCCCATCGCCTACAGCTACTCGGTCAGCCCCGATTATTTCCGCACCATGCAGACGCGCCTGCTGATGGGCCGCGAGTTCGACGCCCGGGACAAAAAAGATGCCCCCCTCGTGGCCGTGGTCAACAAAGCCTTCGCCGATCAATTGCTGCATGGCCGGCCGCCGCTCGGTAAACGCTTTCGCAACAACCCGGAGGGCAAGCCCTGGGAGATCGTCGGGGTAGCCGAGGATGGCAAATACTTCTCGCTCGCCGAGAAGCGTGCGCCCGCGTTCTGGACCCCGCTCGAAGTCTATTACGGCGCCAACGCCACCGTGGTGGCCCGCACCAGTCTGGACCCGCCCCAGGCCGTCCGGCTCATCCAGGAAGCCTCCCGCGGCCTCGATCCGTCCTTGCCCCTCTACTTTGCCGGCTCGCTGGTCAAGCGTCTGGACCTGCCGCTCTTCCCTGCCCGTCTGGCCGCCTCCGCGCTGGGCGCTTTCGGCCTGCTGGCCCTGGTCCTCGCTGGCACCGGGATCTACGGCGTGATGGCCTACGCCATCTCTCGCCGCACGCGTGAAATCGGCATCCGCATGGCTATCGGCGCCAGCCAGGGCCAGGTGCTTCGCATCGTGGCCCGCCGCGCCCTGCTCCTCATCGGCTCGGGCACACTGATCGGGCTGATCGTCGCCCTGTTCGCCGGCCGCTTCCTCCAGCAGATCCTCTACGGGGTGCAGCCCACCGATCCGTTGACCCTCGCAATCGTGCTGCTTCTCATGCTTTCGATCGCCGCCGTGGCCTGCTGGATCCCCGCCCGCCGCGCCATCCGTATCAACCCGGTAACCGCCCTCCGCCAGGAGTGAGTGCGTGTTGTAACTTGTGCGCCGGAAACCAAACCGCGCCCCCCTGCGTCTCTTTTGCTATAGTTTACCTGGGGCATTCGTATGTCCATGAAATCCTGGAACAAATTATCCGTTTTGCCACTCACCCTGGCAGCCCTCTGCGCGGTGGCCATAGTCTCCCTGGCCCAGGACCCCGGTCCCGCCAAAGACGTGGACCAGACCGTGGCCAAGCCCCGCAAACCCGCCGGCGAGCCCGAGGACGCTCCCATCCCTTCCAAACTCAGCAAGAAAGCGGCGCCCGACGCCCTCCCGGACACCCAGCCCAGCTTCAAGAGCGACGTCAGCCTGGTCAATATCGACGTAGCCGTTCTGGACAAAAACGGCCATTTCATCCCCAACATTCCGCGCGGCAACTTCCGCATCCTGGAAGACAACGTTCCGCAGCAGATCAAGTCCTTTGGTAAAAGCCAGGCGCCCATGACCATCTGCCTGCTGATCGAATTCAGCGCGAAGTTCCAGTGGTATGGCGGCCAGACGTGGTATCAGACGCTGGCTGCGTCCTACGGCTTCGTGCAGACTCTCAAGGCCGATGACTACGTCGCCGTGATCGCCTACGACATGCACGAGGAGATTCTCTCCGACTTCACCACTGATAAACGCCAGACCTACGAGGCCATGCAGCGCCTGCGCATTCCGGGCTTTTCCGAAGCCAACCTCTTCGATGCCGTGGCCGATACCGAAGAGCGCATGTCCAAAATCGAAGGCCGCAAGGCCATTGTCCTGCTCTCTTCCGGCATTGATACCTTCAGTAAGATCACCTATGACAAAGCCCGCAAGGCGGTTCAGGAAGGCGGCGTTCCCATTTACGCCATCGGCCTGATGCAGGCCCTGCGCATCATGGCGGGTGCCCGGGGTGACAGCATCGGCTTCCTGCAGGCCGACAATCAGATGACCACCTTCGCCCGGGAAAGCGGCGGCATGGCTTTCTTCCCGCGCTTCTACGGCGAGTTCCCCACGATCTTCGGCACCATCTCCGACTCGCTTCGCAATCAGTATTCCATAGGCTACGCGCCCGCCAATAGAGCCCGCGACGGCAAATTCCGCAAGCTCAAAGTGGAGCTGGTAAACCCCGCCACCAACGAGCCGCTGCGCGTCACGGATGAAAAAGGCAAGCCCATCAAGTACTCGATCGTTGCCAAGGCTGGTTACACCGCTCCGCGCGAAGTAGAATAGCGGGCATGGCCTGCACCCTGAAACGTGCCTGGATTCTATTCGTCTGCCTGCCCGCCCTGCTGCCGGCGGCGCTGGTCCGCATTGAAGTTGCTGAACGCACTGACGTGTCGGACGGCAAGCCGTTCGCCGCGGCCGGCCCCTACGAGCGCATCGTCGGCAAAGCTTTCTTCGCGGTGGATCCCAACGTGCCGGCCAACCAGATCATCACCGATATCGCCCGCGCGCCGCGCAACGGCCAGGGCCTGGTGGAGTTCTCCGCCGACTTCTATTGCCTCAAGCCGCGCGACCCCCGCCACGGCAATCACGCCGTGCTGTTCGACGTGGTCAACCGCGGCTCGAAGACCATGCTCAGCACATTCGGCGACGACTTCCTTCTGGAGCAGGGCTACACCCTGGTGTGGTTGGGCTGGGAATTCGACGTTCCGCCAGGCGCCGCCGGCATGCGGCTCTACGCGCCCGTGGCCGCCGGACTCACCGGCTTAGTGCGCTCCGAAATCATTGTGGACCACAAGGAAATCCGGCAGTCGCTGGGCGACCGCCGCCAGCTCCCTTATCCCGTCCTGCATCCCGACGATCCCGGTCTGACCCTCACCGTTCGCGATCATGCGGACGCCACCCGGCGCGTCGTGACTCGCGGCGCGTGGCACATCGAAGGCGGCACCCACGTCGTGATGCCGGCCGGCTTCGAGCCCGGCAAAATCTACGAGCTGGTATATACGTCCCAGGACCCGCCTATTGTCGGCCTGGGCCCCGCCGCCGTGCGCGATCTGATCGCGTTCCTCAAGTACGGCATCCCCGCCGACACCATCCTCGGCGATCACCACGACATCATCAAACGCGCCTATGGATTCGGCATTTCGCAGAGCGGCCGCTTCCTCCGCACGTTCGTCTATTACGGCTTCAATCAGGATGAACAAGGGCGGCGCGTCTTCGACGGCATCATGGCGCACGTGGCCGGCGCCGGACGCGGCAGCTTCAATCACCGCTTCGCGCAACCCTCCCGCGACGGCCATCCATTTCTGAACACCTTTTATCCGACCGACATCTTCCCGTTCTCCGATCTCCCCGAAACCGATCCCGACACCGGCATCACCGACGGTCTCCTCTCGCACGCCACGCCACCCGCCGCCGTGCCCAAAATCTTCTACACCAACACGTCGTACGAGTATTACGGGCGCGCCGCCTCGCTGATACACACCGCCATCGATGGCGGGTCGGACGCGCCGCTCGCGCAGACCACCCGTATCTACTACCTCACGGGATGCCAGCACGGGCCCGCCGCCTTCCCGCCCGCGCGCGGCGAAGCGCAGAATCTGCCGAATCCCAATAATTACCGCTGGACTCTGCGCGCACTTCTTGTTGCGCTCGACCACTGGGTCGCCGATGGCCGGGAACCGCCGCCGTCGCGTTACCCGCGAATCGGCGATGGCAGCCTGGCGCCGCTCGACGCCGTGCACTTCCCCAAGCTCCCCGGCATCGCGGTCCCCACCCGCATTCAGCAAGCCTGGCACGTCGATTATGGCAAGGAGTTCCGCAGCGCTGGCATCGTGACCATCGAGCCGCCCAAGGTTGGACGGGTATTTCCCATGCGGCTGCCCCAGGTCGACGCGGACGGCAACGAGACCGCCGGTATCCGCATGCCCGCCACATCGGTTCCGCTGGCGACCTACACGGGCTGGAACCTGCGCTCGGCGGCGATCGGCTCGCCCGACGAGCTCTTCAGCATGGCGGGTTCGTTCATCCCGTTCCCGCGCACCAAGGCCGAGCGCACCAAGTCAGGCGATCCGCGCCCGTCCGTCGAAGAGCGCTATAACGGGAAGCAGGAGTATCTCGGCAAGGTGCAGTCCGCCGCGCGCGGCCTGGTGAAGGATGGTTACCTGCTCGACCGCGACGTGCCGCTGGTTGTGGAGCGAGCGTCAGCCGAATGGGATTTCGTGACGCGCTAGGGATGCGAGAACTCGTTGGCGTGCGGGACCAGCTCGAAATACACCCGCTCGGGCAGATCGGTGTGCCAATATCCTGCCCACCGCGCGTAGCCGCAGATCCCTAGAAACAGCACCGCGGCGGCCGCCCCCATCATCCAGGCGGGGACCGTCCGTCTGCGCGGACCGGCCATCCGTAGCGCGCCCTCGGCCGGACACACCGCCACGCACTCCAGGCAGCCTGTACACTCGGCCGACCGTATGCTCGGCAGTTGATCCACCGGCAGCACAGCGGGACAGGCCTTGGCGCACTTCGCGCAATCCATGCACAGCGCCGCCTGCCGCCTGATCCGAAGCGGGCTGGCCAGCGCCGCCAGACCCATCAACGCGCCGTACGGGCACAGATAGCGGCACCAGAAATTCTGTACGAAGACCGAAAGCACCACCAGCAGCGCCAGCACCACCGCGCCGGATACGCCCAGGAAGCGGAAGAAGTTCAGCATCTTGACGTCGGATACCAGGCCGTAGGGTCCTTCCAGGAACGCCTGTATCGCAGGCGCCGACATGCCGCCGACGGCGTACAGGAACAAGCCCAGCAGGATGTACTTCAGGCTGCGCAAGCCGATGTCCAGCCAGCGCGGCAGCGTCCAGTTGCGGCGAAACGTCCGCCTGCCCAAGCGCCAAAGATATTCGGACACCGTGCCCACCGGACAGAGCCAGCTACAAAACATCTTGCGCAGCAGCCAGGAGATCGCCAGAAACGCAATCAGCAGGAACATGCCGGCCGGATGGACGCGCGCCACGTGGCCGGCAGTCAGCAGCACCTTCAGGTTCATCAGCGAGGCGATCGGCAGCCAGCCCTCCACTCCGGCAGGCCGCGCGACGCGCCAGCCGCGCCCGCCCGATTCGTAATACCGCACGAAAAGCACGAATTGGGCGCCGATCCAAACGTTGAGCGCCAGAAAAGCCAGCTGGAAGGCGCGCCGCAGCCATTGAGAATGGTCGGCCGTGCGCCGCTTTTGCAGCTTCTTTTTGGTCTTTGCAACAGGTGCTATGGTCGCCGCGGACATGTTACTCAGTGGATCGCTGCCTGCGCGCTTCCAACGCCCGTTGCCAGGCTTCCCGCAGCCGCTTGCGTGCGCCGTCGCCGATAGGACCGGGCATTTCGGTGGCTTGATACTCATGGCATAAAGCCACGGTCTGCCGCAGGCTCTCGGCGAACTCGACGCACGGCGCGCAACCGGCCAGGTGCGCCTCCATTTCGCTGCAGGCGTCCGGCGGCAGTTCCAGGTCGAGATATTCGGAGAGCGTGGCGAAAATTTGCCGGCACTCCTCACTTCCGTGTGGCAATGGCGGATCCCTCCTTCGTCCTCAAATAAGCGTCCAATTCCTGGCGGATCGCCAGGCGCGCGCGGTGCAGCCGCGTCTTGATGGCATCCACGCTAAGGTCCAGAACCTGGGCGGCTTCCTCGGTGGTCAGCTCTTCCACGTCGCGCAGCAAAATCACCACCCGATAGGTGTCGGGCAGCCCGGCGATGGCGTCATCCAGCACCCGCCGCAGCTCGGCGCGCAGCAGCTTGTCGTCCGGCAGGGCGGACCAGTCGGCGATCTGGAGCTTCAGGCGGCCTCCGTCATCGTCTAGCGCCGGTACAAAGTCGTCCAGCGAGAGCTCCTGCTTGGGCGCGAATTGGCTGCGGCGGCGTTTCATCAGGCAAAAATTCTTGGCGATCCGAAGCACCCACGCGCGCACCCGTTCCGGCTCGCGAAGCTGGTCGAAGTTCTCAAAAACCTTCAGGAGAGTATCCTGCGAAACCTCTTCGGCGTCCTCGCGGTGGCCGCACATCAGCCAGCTATACTGGAAAACCTTGGTGCGGAAGTGTTGCACGAAGCGGTCGAATGCCTCCGGCCGTCCCGCCATCAGGTCGCGCGCCAGTTGAACTTCGGTTTCCCTCTCCAAGCCGTCTCCGCTAAGTAACTGCCGTGGGAACCCGGGTCTCCAGGGCGATCTGGATCTCGGGCGCATGCACCAGCGTGTTGTGAATCAAACAGGCCTTCACCGCGCGCAATACGCCGGCCTCATGCTGGGGGTCGAGATCCGGAATCTCAACCTGGACGCGCAACGATGCCAGGCGCGCGGGCGCGGCGGCTTTTTCAGCCGTCACCCGCACATCCAACCCTTTCGCGGACAGGCCCCGCGTGCGCAGATATTCGGCGGCATAAAAGCCGGCGCAGGTGCCCAGTGACGCCAGCAGAAACTCAGGCGGAGTCATGCCGGCGTCGGTGCCCCGGTTCTCTTCCGGCTGGTCGCAAATGACCCGGTGGCCGCGTGCCACTGCTTCAAACTTCACGCCATTTAAATGATGAATGATAACTTCCATTTTGATTTCCCACTAACTGAGATGCGGCGGCTTCCCGGAGGTGACATGTCACGCCGCCCAGTTTTTTGCATCCTCATATATATAGGATATCGCCTTTTCAGACCGTTATGTATAAAACAGTGATTCTTTGGTTGCTTACGGCCGTACCGTTTCCCGCGCAGGAGCCGCTTTCGTTGGCCGCCGCCGTGAGGCAGGCCCTGGCGCATAACCCATCGATCGCGGCTGCCGCGGCCGGCGCCAGCGCAGCCGAAGCGCGCATCGGCGAGGCGCACAGCGGGCGGCTGCCGAAAGTGAACTATTCCGAATCGTTCGCCCGCAGCGACAATCCCGTGTTTGTGTTCAGCTCGCTGCTGACGCAACATCAGTTCGCGGCCGAGAACTTCAGCCTGGGTCCGTTGAACCGGCCGGATGCACTGAACAATTTCCAATCGCAGCTTTCGGTGGACCAGGTGCTTTACGACGGCGGCCGCACGAAGCAGGCTGAGCGCGCAGCCCGGCTGACGCACGACATTTCAGGCGAGGAAGGCCGCCGCGCCCGTATGGACGTGCTGGCCGGGGTCGCCCGCGCATATTACGGCTCCCTGTTGGCCCAGGCGAACCTGGAAGCCGCCCAGGAAGCCATGCGCTCCGCCGAGGCCGACCTGAAGCGCGCCGAGTCGATTCGCGCGGCGGGCATGTCTACCGATGTGGATGTGCTGTCCATCCGCGTGCACCTGGCAGAAGTCCAGGAGCAGCGCATCCGCCGCGCAGCCGATCTGGATGTGGCGCGCGCCGCGCTGAACGACGCGCTGGGGCTGCCGCTCGATGTCACACACAGTCTGACAACCCGCCTGGAGCCGGCCGACCTGCCCGATATTTCGCTGGCGGAATACGAGCGCGGCGCGGTGGCTGAGCGGCCCGAAGCCCGGCAAGTGAAATTTGGCGCAAGCCTCGCGGAATCCCAGATCGCAGCGGCCCGCACCGCCTTGCTGCCGGAGGTTGGCGTGCGCGCCGCATTCGAAGAGGACCGGCAGCGCTTCATCGACCGGGGAGGCGCCAACTGGCTGGCGGCCGTCTCCATGCAATGGAACCTCTTCAACGGCTTCGCCGACCGCGCGCGCATTGCGGCGGCCACCCAGGGCCTGCGCCACGCGGAAGCCGAGCGGGAGCGCGCCGGCTCGGGCATCCGGCTGGAGGTGCGCCGGGCCTACGCCGACCTGCGCGCCGCCCAACAGCGCATCGAAGTAGCCAAGGCCGCCGCCGCCGAGGCCCAGGAAAGCCTGCGCATCACGCAGAATCGCTATCAGGCAGGTCT
>Ga0209579_10001038_pt1 | contig 23857 bp, 37 predicted proteins | sample Coa_R1_2_FD_187152 | JGI IMG/M metagenome (GOLD analysis project Ga0209579, IMG submission 187152) | Surface soil microbial communities from Centralia Pennsylvania, which are recovering from an underground coalmine fire - Coalmine... | ecosystem: Environmental > Terrestrial > Soil >... | reverse complement strand
GAGCAGTACTCGGAGGGTCGCGTGCCGCTCCACACGATCCGTGCCGACATCGACTACGGGTTCACCGAGGCGCGCACTCCGACCGGCCGGATCGGCGTCAAGGTCTGGATCAACAAGGGCGAGATCATGCCCGAGGGCTACGGCGGGATTCCGGGCGGCGGCAAGGAGACGCGACTGGGCGACCAGGACACGGCACGCCGCCGCGGCGGCGTCACCGAGGGGCTCGGCGCCTCGCGCGAGGGCGGCCGCGGCCGCCAGCAGGACCGTGAGGGCCTCGGGCCGGTGCGTCGCGGCCGTCCCGGCCAGCGGGGCGGCGCACGTCCCGGCGGGCCGCGCCGCCCGCCGCGCCGCGAGACGGCGGCAGCGGCCCCGCAGCAGGAGGTCCAGCCCGAGGCTGCGTCGACCGAGCCGCAGGTCGCGACCCCGCCCGAGCCCGCGCCTTCCGGCGAGACCCCGGTCACCGAGCCCGAGGCGACGACGCCTTCGCCGGCCGGCGACAAGCCTGCGCCGCGGCCGAGGCGCAGCACGAGGAAGAAGGCGACTGACTGATGCTGATGCCGAAGAAGACCAAGTACCGCAAGGCGCATCGCGGTCGCCGTACGGGCACCTCGAAGGGGCAGACGACCGTGCAGTTCGGCGACTACGGGATCCAGGCCCTCCAGGACGGCTGGATCAGCAACCGCCAGATCGAGGCGGCCCGCATCGCGATGACGCGCAAGATCAAGCGCGGCGGCAAGGTCTGGATCAACGTCTTCCCCGACAAGCCGTACACGAAGAAGCCGGCCGAGACGCGCATGGGCAAGGGCAAGGGCTCCCCGGAGGGCTGGGTCGCGGTCGTGAAGCCCGGTCGCGTGATGTTCGAGCTCGCGGGCGTGCCCGAGGACCTCGCCAAGGACGCGCTCCGCCTCGCCGGACAGAAGCTCCCGATCAGGACGAAGTTCGTGCGCCGGGAAGGTGACATCTTTGAAAGCTAGGGACCTGCGCGACCTCTCGAACGACGAGCTGGCCCAGCGCCTTGCCGAGACGCGGCAGGAGCTCTTCAACCTGCGCTTCCAGTCCGCCACCGGCGCGCTCGAGAACACGAGCCAGCTCAAGCTCACCAAGCGCGAGATTGCGCGAATTCTGACCGTCCAGAACGAGCGAGACGATGGCTGAGACACCAGAGACGGATGTGACTGAGCAGCCGGCAGATTCCGACGATTCCGGAACGGAATCCGCAGGCTCTGCGGTGAGCGAAGCGGAAGCTGTTGCCTCGCCGGAGACCGAGACGCCCGCAGAGCCGAAGCGCCCGAAGAAGCGCCTCCCGCGCCGCCTGCGCCACAAGCATGCGAAGCTGAAGCACGAGCGCGGGACTGCGCGCAAGCCGCTCACCCGCGCCGCGAAGCCCGAGTCGGAGCGCGGCCGTCGCCAGGAGCGCCGCGGCATCGTCGTCTCCGACAAGGGCGATAAGACGATCGTCGTCTCGGTCGACGTGACGAAGCTGCATCCGCGCTACAAGAAGGTCGTGCGCCAGACGCGCAAGTTCCATGCGCACGACGAGCAGAACGCGGCGGCGATCGGCGACGTCGTCCGCATCGTCGAGACGCGTCCGCTCTCGAAGACGAAGAACTGGCGGCTCGCCGAGATCGTGGAGAAGGCCAAGTGATCCAGCAGGAGACGAGGCTGAAGGTGGCGGACAACACCGGCGCGCGCGAGCTGCTCTGCATCCGCGTCGCGGGCGGCTCGAAGCGCCGCTACGCCCGTGTCGGCGACATCATCACGGCGACCGTGAAGACCGCTGCCCCGCAGGGCGCCGTCAAGAAGGGCGAGGTCGTGAAGGCGGTCGTCGTGCGCACGAAGAAGCCGTTCGGCCGCGACGACGGCACGCTGATCGCCTTCGACGAGAACGCGGCAGTCCTGATCGACAACCAGCGCAACCCGCGCGGCACGCGCATCTTCGGGCCAGTCGCGCGCGAGCTGCGCGAGAAGAACTTCATGAAGATCGTCAGCTTGGCCCCGGAGGTGCTCTAGCAATGCCGGCGATGAAGGTGAAGAAGGGCGACCTCGTCCAGATGCTCTCGGGCAAGGATCGCGGCAAGCAGGGCCGCGTCATCGACGCGCGGCCCCGCGAGGGCAAGGTCGTGGTCGAGAACCTGAACGTCGTCACCCGTCACGAGAAGCCGCGCCCGATCAAGGCGAACCGCACCGGCATCAGCGGCGCGACGATGACGCCGGGCGGCCGGATCGAGAAGGCGGCGCCCGTCCCCGTCGGGACGGTCATGGTCGTCTGCCCGACGTGCAAGCTGCCCTCGCGCATCGGCTACGTCACGAAGGAAGTCAAGGGCGAGACGCGCAAGGTGCGCGTCTGCAAGCGCGAAGGCTGTGGCCAGGAGCTCGACCGGTAAATGGCAACGACCGAGACCTACACCCCGCGCCTGAAGCAGCTGTACAACGACGAGCTCCGGTCGCGGCTGCAGCGTGAGCTCGAGCTCGCGACGGTGATGCAGGTCCCGCGGGTGGCGAAGATCACCCTGAACATGGGCGTCGGCGAGGGCAAGACCGACGCGAAGGCGCTCGACTCGGCGATCGAGGAGCTCACGACGATCACCGGGCAGCGCGCGCAGGTGCGTCGGGCCCGGAAGTCGATCGCGCAGTTCAAGATCCGCGAGGGGATGGCGATCGGCGCGCGCGTCACGCTGCGCGGCGACCGCATGTGGGAGTTCCTCGACCGGCTGATCTCGATCGCGCTGCCGCGGATCCGCGACTTCCGCGGCCTCAACCCGCGCTCGTTCGACGGCCGCGGCAACTACTCGCTCGGGATTCGCGAGCAGATCATCTTCCCCGAGATCGACTACGACAGCATCAACCAGATCCGCGGCCTCGACGTCGCGATCACGACCACCGCCGAGACGGACGAGCAAGCCGAAGCGCTGCTCCGCGCTCTCGGCTTGCCGCTCTCAACAACATAGGAGCCGTAGGCTTGTGGCTAAGAAGTCTCTGATCGTCAAGGCCGCGAGGCCGCAGAAGTACGAGGTGCGCAACTACTCGCGCTGCAGCCGCTGCGGCCGACCGCGCGCCGTGTTCAAGAAGTTCGGGCTTTGCCGCATCTGCCTGCGCGAACTGGCCCACCAGGGCGTGATCCCCGGAATGACGAAGAGCTCCTGGTAGGGCAGATGCTGACCGATCCCGTCGCCGACATGCTGACGCGCATCCGCAACGCCAACAAGGCGCTGCACGACCGCGTCGAGATGCCGAGCTCGAAGCTGAAGGAAGAGATCGCGCGCATCCTCCAGGAGGAGGGCTACATCCGCGGCTTCCACGTCGAGGGCGAGAAGGCCCACAAGCTGCTCGTGATCGAGCTGAAGTACGGTCGCAGCCGCGAGCGCGTCCTCACCGGCGTCAAGCGGATCTCGAAGCCGGGCCGCCGCATCTACGCGAGCAAGGACCGGCTGCCGCGTGTTCTCGGCGGCATGGGAACCGCGATCCTGTCCACCTCCCGCGGCGTGATCACGAGCCGCACCGCCGAGCGCGAGGGCATCGGCGGCGAGGTCATCTGCTTCGTCTGGTGACGCGATGAGCCGAATCGGAAGAAAGCCGATCGACGTCCCGGCCGGCGTGCTCGTCTCGATCGACCCGGGACGGGTTACCGTCTCCGGGCCGAAGGGCGAGCTGAGACAGGAAGTGCCGCAGCGGATCTCGATCGTCCACGAGGACGGACGGATCGTGGTCACGCGGCCCAGCGAGCGGGGCGAGGATCGCGCGTTGCACGGGCTCGCTCGAACGCTCGTCGCGAACATGGTCCAGGGCGTCACGAATGGCTTCGAGAAGCGCCTCGAGCTCCAAGGCGTCGGCTACCGAGCCGCGCTCTCGGGCTCGAACCTCGACCTCCAGGTCGGCTATTCGCACCCCGTGCGGATCGTGCCGCGGCAGGGCATCGAGTTCGAGGTGCCGACGCCGACCGAGATCGTGGTGCGCGGCATCGACAAGCAACTCGTCGGCCAGACCGCCGCCGAGATCCGCAAGGTGCGGCCGCCCGAGCCCTACAAGGGGAAGGGCATCCGCTACCAGGGCGAGTTCGTCCGGAGGAAGGTAGGCAAGCGCGCGTGAGTGCGCTCGGGACACGGCAGGCGAGGCTGCGCCGGCACCGCCGGGTGCGCGGCAAGGTCGCCGGCACCGCCGAGCGGCCGCGCCTCGTCGTCTTTCGGTCGAACCGGGGCGTGTTCGCGCAGCTCGTGGACGACGAGAGCGGCCGGACGCTCACGGGCTTCAGCTGGAAGAGCCTGCCGAAGACGTTCAGCGGCGACAAGCAGGCGCAGGCGCACGAGGTCGGCAGGCAGATCGCGCTCTCCGCGCGCAAGGCCGGCATCAGGTCCGCCGTCTTCGACCGCGCCGGCTACCTGTACCACGGACGCGTCAAGGCGCTCGCCGACGGCGCACGCTCGGAGGGGCTGAGAATCTGATGGCAGTCGAGATCGCAGAATCGAGAGAGCTGAAGGAGCGCGTGGTCGAGATCAACCGCGTCGCCAAGGTGGTCAAGGGCGGCCGGCGGTTCTCGTTCACCGCGCTCGTCGTGATCGGCGACGAGAGCGACCGCGTCGGCGTCGGCTACGGCAAGGCGCGGGAGGTCCCGCTCGCGATCTCGAAGGCGGTCGACGACGCGAAGAAGAACCTGTTCACCGTCCCCAAGCACGGGCAGACGATCACCCACGAGGTCGTGGGCCGGTACGGCGCAGCGACGGTTCTGCTCCGCCCCGCGTCCCCCGGCACGGGCGTGATCGCCGGCGGCGGCGTGCGCGCGGTGCTCGAGCTCGGCGGCATCCGCGACGTGCTCGCGAAGTCGCTCGGGACGACGAACCCGATCAACATGCTCAAGGCAGCCGAGACCGCCCTCCGGCAGCTCCGGCGGCCCGAGGAGGTCGCACGGGCGCGCGGCAAGTCGATCGGCGAGGTGCTGCCGGCTCCGAAGCGGCCCGTTCGCGACACCGAGCCGGTTGAGCCGGCGCCCGCTACCGTGGTCGAGGAGGTGAAACCCGGTGGCGAGGATCAAGCTGACGCAGGTTCGTAGCGCGATCGGGCAGACGCCCAAGCACCGCGGCACGCTCCGGGCGCTCGGCCTCGGCAAGATCGGCCGGACGGCCGAGCACGACGACAACCCGGCAATCGCTGGCATGCTGAGGAAGGTCCGCCACCTCGTCCGAGTCGAAGATGCCTGATCGCGATCCGCTCACCCTCTCGAACCTGAAGCCTGCGCAGCCGCGCAAGCAGCGCAAGCGCGTGGGCCGCGGTCTCGGCTCGGGCAAGGGCCGCTACTCCGGCCGCGGGATCAAAGGCCAGAAGTCGCGCGCCGGGTCGCACATGCCGCCAGCATCGTTCGAGGGCGGCCAGATGCCGCTCTTCATGCGCATTCCCAAGCTTCGCGGCTCGACCTCGAGAGACGCGATGCCGATCGGCCCGTTCCGGACGTATAGCCAACCGGTGAACGTCGGCGATCTCGATCGCTTCGAGGCCGGCGAGGAGGTCACGCCCGAGGCTCTGAAGGCCAAGGGCCTCATCCGCTCGCTGCGCAAGGACGTGAAGCTCCTCGGCACGGGCAAGCTCTCGAAGAAGCTCACGATCAGCGTCCATGCCGCCTCGGCCAGCGCGCGCGAGAAGGTCGAGAAGTCCGGCGGCACGCTGACGCTGCTCAAGGAGCCGAAGGTGCACAAGCCGCGCCACCACCGGGCTGCTCCCGCCGCCGCGGCGCCTGCTGACGAGAAGGCCGTGGAGGCGGCGGAGCCGGAAGCCGGCGAGGAGTAGAAGTGCTTTCCTGGCTCGCAAACGCGTGGCGGGTCCCCGAGCTTCGGCGCCGGGTCCTCTTCACGGCTGCCGTGCTCGCCTGCTACCGGCTCGGCTCGTGGGTGCCGGCTCCTGGCGTCAACTCGGCTGCGATCCAGAACTACTTCGGCAGCAATTCCTCCGGCGTGTTCGGGCTGCTGAGCCTGTTCAGCGGCGGCGCGCTCTCGCGCTTCTCGATCTTCGCGCTCGGGATCATGCCGTACGTGACCGCCTCGATCATCCTCCAGCTCATGACCGCGGTCGTTCCCACGCTCGAGCAGCTGAAGAAGGAAGGCGAGTCGGGCTACGCCAAGATCACGCAGTACACGCGCTACCTGACGGTCGCCTTCGCCGCGGCACAGAGCACGGGCTACGCCTACCTGTTCAAGCGCGAGCACGTCCTCAACGTCAACAGCGGCCGCCTGGTGCTGATCATCATCACGCTGACCGCCGGGATGACGTTGCTGATGTGGATGGGCGAGCTCATCACCAAGCGCGGTATCGGCAACGGCATCTCGCTCCTGATCTTCGCCTCGATCCTGACGTCCGCTCCGGCGGGGATCAGCGCGTGGGTCAACGGCGGACCGTTCGAGAAGCTCTTCTTCCCGCTCGTCGCGCTCGGCGTCGTCGTCGCCGTCGTCTTCGTCCAGGAGGGGCAGCGGCGGATCCCGATCCAGTACGCGAAGCGGATGGTCGGGCGCCGGCAGACCGCCGGCGGCGCGACCTACATGCCGCTCGGCGTGAACATGGCGGGGGTGATCCCGGTCATCTTCGCGGCCGCCATCCTGGCCCTGCCGCAGACGATCGGCTCCTTCGCCCCGGGAACGCAGTCGTTCATCAACACCCACTTCTCGCAGCGGTCGTGGACGTACCTCGGCATCGAGGCGGCGCTGATCATCATCTTCACCTTCTTCTACACCGCGGTGCAGTTCGACCCGGTCGACCAGGCCGACAACCTGCGCAAGTACGGCGGCTACATCCCGGGCATCCGGCCCGGCCCGCCGACCGCGCAGTACCTCGACCGCGTGCTGACCCGGCTGACGCTCCCGGGCTCGATCTTCCTGGCGATCGTCGCGGTGCTGCCGTCGATCTTCATCAACTACTTCAACTTCTCCCAGGCCACCTCGCGTGCACTCGGCGGCACCTCGGTCCTCATCGTCGTCGGCGTCGCGCTCAGCACCATGCGCCAGATGGAGTCGCAGATGATGATGCGCTCCTACGAGGGCTTCTTGCGGTGAACTTGCTTGTCCTCGGCCCACAAGGGGCCGGCAAGGGGACACAGGCGAAGCGGATCGCGGCGGACTACCAGCTCCCGCACATCTCGACCGGCGACCGCTTCCGCGCGGAGATCGCGGCCGGCACCGAGTTCGGCAAGCGAGTCCAGTCGATCCTGTCCTCGGGCGAGCTCGTTCCCGACGAGCTGACGATCGCGAAGCTGCGGGAGTGGCTCCTCGCCGAGGGGGCCGACGGGTTCGTGCTCGACGGCTTCCCCCGGACCCTGACCCAGGCCGGCGCGCTCGACGACCTGCTCAAGGCGCTCGGCAAGCAGCTCGACGCGGTCCTCTTCTTCGACCTGCCGGACCAGGTCGCCGTCGACCGGCTGCTGAAGCGCGCCGCCGACGAGAACCGGCCCGATGACACGCCGGACGTGATCGCACGCCGGCTTGCGATCTACCACTCCGACACCGAGCCGATCGTCGAGCACTACCGGGCGACGGGCAAGCTCGTCCCGCTGCATGCCGAACGGACGATCAACGAGGTGTACGACGAGATCCAGCAGGCTTTGGAGAAGGTCGAGGTGGCGGCGTGATCATTCGCAAGTCGCCGCACGAGATCGAGCTGATGGCCGCTTCCGGCCTCATCGTCGCCGGCACGCTCGCCCTCATCGAGGAGCGGCTCCAGCCGGGGATGACGATGGCGGAGCTCGACCGCCTCGCCGAGGACTACATCCGCTCGCACGGCGGCGTCCCGACCTCGAAGGGCTACAAGGGCTTCCCCGCCGCGACGTGCATCTCCCCGAACGACATGATCGTCCACGGCATCCCGGATGCGTACCGCGCCCGTGAGGGCGACCTCGTCTCCGTCGACGTGGGCGTGACGAAGGCAGGGTTGATCGCCGACTCGGCCGCGACCTTCGGTGTCGGCGAGATCGATCCCGAGGCGCAACGGCTGCTCGACGTCTGCCAGGCTGCGCTCCTGGCCGGAATCGACGCCGCGCAGCTCGGCGCGACCGTGCGCGACATCTCGGCCGCCGTCCAGACGGTCACCGAGGATGCCGGCTTCTCGGTCGTCCGAAGCCTCGTCGGGCACGGGGTCGGCCGCTCCTACCACGAGGACCCGCAGGTACCGAACTTCGTCGGCTCGTCGCGGGGGCCCGAGCTGCGGGAGGGCATGACTCTGGCGATCGAGCCGATGATCACCGTCGGCTCGCCCGAGGTCTACGTCCACGACGACAACTGGTCGATCTCGACGGTCGACGGGTCCCTCGCCGCCCATTTCGAGCACACCGTCGCGATCACCAAGGACGGGCCTCGGATCCTGACGAAACCCGCACCTGTCCTGGTACCATGAGGTTTCGCGGCGTTGAGCCGTGATTTTTCGTGTCTAAAGCCCTGAAAGGGAGGATGGCGAGCAAGGAAGAGAAGATCGAGGTCGAGGGCGAGGTCACCGAGGCGCTCCCGAGCACCATGTTCCGGGTCAAGCTGGATGGAGGCCATGACGTCCTGGCGACGATCTCGGGGAAGATGCGCAAGCACTACATCCGGATCCTTCCCGGCGACAAGGTCAAGGTCGAGCTTTCTCCGTACGACCTCAACCGCGGTCGCATCACCTACCGCCACAGAACATGAAAGTCCGTCCGTCAGTCAAGCCGATGTGTGAGCGCTGCCGCGTGATCAAGCGGCACGGCCGCACCCTGGTCATCTGCTCCAACCCCCGCCACAAGCAGAGGCAGGGCTAGCCGATGGCACGCATCGCGGGCGTCAACCTTCCGAACCAGAAGCGGCTCGAGATCGGGCTGACCTACATCTATGGCATCGGGCAGTCGAGCGCTCACCAGATCGCGCTCGGGCTCGGCCTCTCCCCCGACACGAAGGTCCGCGACCTGACCGAGGACGAGGTCACGAAGCTTCGCGAGTACATCGATTCGAACTACCAGGTCGAGGGCGACCTGCGGCGCGAGCGCACGCAGGCGATCAAGCGACTCTCCGAGATCGGCTCGTACCGCGGCCTGCGTCACCGGCGCAACCTGCCGGTGAACGGGCAGCGGACGAAGACGAACGCGCGCACGCGCAAGGGGCCGAAGAAGACGGTCGGCCGGGGCAAGAAGGCGGCTAGCAAGACCTGATGGCTCCCCCTCGCACGAGAACGGCCACTGCCCGCGGCCGCACGCGTCGCCGCGTGCGCAAGAACATCGCGATCGGCCAGGCTCACATCAAGACCTCGTTCAACAACACGATCGTGGCGCTCACCGACACCGACGGCAACGTGATCGTCTGGGAGTCGGCCGGCTCGGCCGGCTTCAAGGGCTCGCGCAAGTCGACGCCCTTCGCCGCGCAGGTGACCGCGGACGCCGCCGCTCGCAAGGGTATGGAGCACGGCCTGCAGAAGGTCGAGGTGTTCGTCAAGGGGCCGGGCTCGGGCCGCGAGACGGCGATCCGCTCGCTCCAGGCCGCTGGGCTCGAGATCCTCGGCGTCAAGGACGTCTCGCCGCAGGCGCACAACGGCGTCCGCCAGAAGAAGCGGAGGCGTGTCTAGTGCTCCGCCAGGCAACGTCATCCATGCCTCCGGCCCGCCAGCACGCTGCGCGCTGCCGCCTCCTCAGTCGCCCCGATGGTTGGACTCTCGGGACTCCCTGCGTCCTTGCATCGCTCGGTGCTGGCGACCGAGAGGCGTGGCAACGTCATCAGGAGAAGCACTAATGGCCCGCGACCGTAGCCCGAAGTGCAAGCAGTGCCGGCGCGAGGGCATGAAGCTCTTCCTCAAGGGCGAGCGCTGCCTGACCGAGAAGTGCGCGATCGAGCGCCGGAGCTATCCGCCGGGCGAGCACGGCCGCGGCCGGATCAAGCAGTCGGAGTACCTGCTGCAGCTGCGTGAGAAGCAGAAGGCGAGGCGCTACTACGGCCTGCTCGAGACCCAGTTCCGCACATACTACACGAAGGCGACGCGCCAGGGCGGCGTCACGGGCGAGAACCTGCTCCGGATGCTCGAGACTCGGCTCGACAACGTCGTCTACCGGCTCGGCTTCGCCGCCTCGCGCGCCCAGGCGCGGCAGCTCGTCCGCCACGGGCACTTCCTCGTCAACGGTCGCCGCGTGAACATCCCGAGCTACCAGGTGAAGCCCGACGACGTGGTGACCCTCAAGAGCGGCTCTACCGCCCAGCAGCTCGTGCGGGACGCCACCGACCTGACCGCAGCCGTCGCGCCTTGGCTGCAGGCAGACCACGAAGGATTGACCGGCAAGGTGCTCAAGTGGCCCGAGCGCCAGGAGATCGACACGCCGGTCCAGGAACAGCTGATCGTCGAGCTCTACTCCAAGTAGCTCGACAGAGAGAGAAAGGACGAAATGGCTGCACGCTCAACCGTGACCGATTTCCAGGTCCCGAAGATCACCCACGAAGAGGTCAAGGAGAACCGAGGCGTCTTCGCGATCGAGCCGCTCGACCGCGGCTTCGGCTATACGTTCGGCAACTCGCTGCGCCGCGTGCTGCTCTCCTCCCTGGAGGGCGCCGCCGTGACCTCGGTCAAGCTGGAGGGGGTCGCGCACGAGTTCACGACGCTGCCCGGCGTCCGCGAGGACGTGACCGACGTCATCCTCAACCTCAAGCAGCTCGTCTGCGTCTTGCACGGCGAGTCGCCCGAGGTCGAGGTGCGGCTGACCGCGAAGGGCGAGGGCACGGTCACCGCCGCCGACATCGAGGCGCCGGCCGACCTCGAGATCCTCAACCCCGAGCTCGAGATCGCCAACCTGTCCGCGAAGGGTCGGCTCGAGATCACGCTCACGATCGGCCGCGGCCGCGGCTACGTCCCCGCCGAGGGGAACCGCGGGCAGGCGCACACGATCGGCGTCATCCCGGTCGACTCGATGTTCTCGCCGATCCGCCGCGTCTCCTACGACGTCGAGGCGGCCCGCGTCGGCCAGCGCACCGACTACGACAAGCTGATTCTCGACATCACGACGAACGGCTCGATCGACCCGAAGGACGCGATCGCGCAGGCGGCCGAGATCCTGATTCGCCAGCTCGCGATCTTCACCGACCTCGAGAAGATCGAGGGCTTCGGCACCGAGGCGCCGTCGTTCGACGGCGGCGGGGCCGTCGACGTCGCCGGCGCGCACGGGATGGAGAACTTCCCGATCGAGGAGCTCGAGCTCGGCGTGCGTTCGTACAACTGCTTGAAGCGCGTCGGGATCGAGACGATCGGCGACCTGGTGACGAAGACGGAGCACGAGCTGGCCTCGATTCCGAACTTCGGCAAGAAGTCGATCGAAGAGGTCAAGGAGACGCTCGCCCAGCACGGCCTCAGGCTGAGGGGCGACAACGGCTCCTCGGTCGGCTAGGAGCCGACGTGCGGCATCAGCGCACCGGCAAGAAGCTCGGCCGCGACTCGGCCCACCGCCGGGCGCTGTACGCGAGCCTCGCCGGCGCGCTGATCGAGCACGGCCGGATCAAGACGACCGTGACGAAGGCCAAGGCCGTCAAACCGATCGCCGAGAAGATGATCACGCTCGGGCGGCGCGGCGACCTGCACGCACGACGGCAGGCGACCGCCTTCCTCGGCTCGAAGGAGATCGTTCACCGCCTGTTCACCGACGTGGCGCCGAAGTTCACCGACCGGCCCGGCGGCTACGCGCGGATCGTCAAGCTCGGCCCGCGCGTGGGGGATTCCGCCGAGATGGCCTACCTCGAGCTCGTCGACGAGCCGGTCGCCGCTCGGCAGCGGCCGGCCCGACGCGACGCCGCGCCGGTGGCCGCTACGGGTGACTCCGAGCCGGAGCCCGAGGCCGAGGAGGTCGAGGCAGAGCAGGCGGAGCTCGACCAAACGGAGGTCGAGGAGTCTGCTCGCGAGGCCTCCGAGGACATTCCTCTCGACGAGGCGGCGGCGGCCGGGGCGCCCGAGCCGCCTGCGGAGGAAGGCTCGCCCGAGGGCGAGTCCTAGCGTTAGCCGCCCGACCCGACCGCGACGCCGACGGCGGCGATCACCGCGCCACCGAGCGTGATGTACGCGAGCGACTTCGCGAAGCTCGTGCCGAAGAAGCGCCAGCGAAGCGCCGCGAGCGCGACGAGCTCGAAGCCGACCACGATCGCCGCGGCGACGAGCGCCGCGTGGTACTTCGGGATCAGGAACGGCAGCGTGTGCAAGATCCCGCCGACGAAGGTGCCGAGGCCCGTGATCAAGCCGCGGACGAACGGAGTGCCACGCCCGGTGAGCTCACCTGTGTCGGAGAGCCCTTCCGAGTAGGCCATCGAGATCCCCGCGCCGATCGCGGTCGCCAGGCCGGCGACGAACGCCGCATGCGGCTTGTGCGTGTAGAAGGCGATGCCGAAGATCGGCGCGAGCGTGGAGAGCGAGCCGTCGATCAGGCCGACCATCGCCGGCTGGACGCGCTGGAGTAAGAACGAACGCTCGGGCACCGATAGAGTGTATCAGGAGATGCGCAAACGACTAGAGCATAAGGCAATCCTGACAACGAGCGTCAGGACTGCCTGACGTGCGCCTCAAGCTAACGCTCGCCTACGACGGCACCGGGTTCCGCGGCTGGGCGCGCCAGCCCGGCGAGCGGACGGTCGAGCAGACACTGCGCGATACGCTCGAGCGGGTCTACCCGCGTTTCGACGGGCTCGCCGTCGCCGGTCGTACCGACACCGGCGTCCACGCGCTCGCCAACGTCGCATCGGTCGAGGTCGAAAGCGGGCCGCCGCCCGAGCGCGCCGCCGACGCGCTGAACGCGCTGCTGCCCGACGACGTCTCCGTCGTGCGGGCCGAGCCGGCACCGCCGGACTTCCACGCGCGCTTCTCTGCCCGCTCTCGGTCCTATCGCTATCGCCTCTGGCGGGCGCGCGAGCGGTCGCCGTTCGAGGTGCGCCGGTCGCTCTGGCACCCACGGGCGCTCGAGCCGCAGAAGCTCGACGCCGCGGCGGCGATCTTGATCGGCGAGCACGACTTCCGGGCCTTCACGCCGACCGACACCCAACACGAAGGCTTCGTCCGCGTCGTCGAGGACGCCCGCTGGCACGGCCGAGGCGACGCGCTCGAGTTCGAGATCACCGCGGACTCGTTCCTGCGCCACATGATTCGCACACTCGTCGGGACGATGCTGGAGCGTGATCCGGACGACTTCGTCGACCTGCTCGTTGGCGCACCCCGAGCAGCCGCAGGCTCGACGGTCCCGCCGTGGGGCCTCTATCTGGTCGGAGTCGGGTACGAGGCGAAGCCGACCCCGGCCGGTCCGCCGTCGAAATAGCCGTCGCTACGATCGAGCGCATGCGCTTTCCGGTCGTGCTTTTCGATCTCGACGGCACCGTCGTCGACTCGGGTGGGATCATCCTCGCCTCGATGCGCCACGCGACGAAGACCGTGCTCGCGCGCGAGATCCCCGACGCGGAGCTGATGGCCGCGGTCGGCGGCCCGGGCCTCGAGGCGCAGATGCGCGCCTTCGCGCCCGAGCGAGTCGACGAGCTCGTCCGCGTCTACCGCGAGCACAACGAGCCCCTCCACGACGAGCTCGAGTGCTGCGCCGGCATGGACGCCGTGCTCGTTCGACTCAAGGCGGAGGGTCGCAGACTCGGAGTCGTCTCGGCAAAGCGGCGACGCACGGTCGAGCTCGCGTTCGCGCAGGTCCCGCTGCGCCACTTGTTCGACGTCGTCGTCGGCGGCGACGAGACCGAGCGCCAGAAGCCTGCGCCCGACCCGCTCCTGCTCGCGCTCGACCGGCTCGGGGCGGCGCCCGCCGAGGCTGCCTACGTCGGCGACTCGCCCTACGACATGGAGTCGGCGCGAGAGGGGGGGCTTTACGCCGTCGGCGTCACCTGGGGCCGAATTCACGCCCGGGCTACGCTCGTCGAGGCGGACGTGATCGTCGAGTCTGCCGAGGAGCTGCTTGCCGTCCTCTGAGGCGGCGCGAGCCGCAGAGCTTCGCGAGCTCCTCGCGCGCTGGAGCTATGCGTACTACGTCCTCGACGAGCCGGACGTCGAGGACGGCGTCTACGACCGTCACCTAGACGAGCTCGTCGAGCTCGAGCGCGAGCAGCCCGAGCTCGTGACGCCGGACTCGCCGACGCAGCGCGTCGGCGCGCCCCCGTCGCAGCGCTTCCAGAAGGTGCGCCACCTGCAGCCGATGGGCTCGCTCGAGAAGGTGACGACCGACGAAGGGCTCCGCAAGTGGGTCGACGACGTCCGCAAGCGCCTCGGCACCGATGAGCCGGTCGCGTTCGTGCTCGAGCCCAAGATCGACGGGCTTGCCATCAACCTCACCTACGAGGACGGCGCGTTCGTGCGCGGCGCGACGCGCGGCGACGGCGTCGAGGGCGAGGATGTGACCCCGAACCTGCGCACGATCTCGAGCATTCCGCTGCGCATGCTCGGCGAGGCGCCGGCGCTGCTCGAGGTGCGCGGTGAGGTCTACATGCCGCTCTCGGGTTTCCGGGAGCTCAACGAGCGGCTTGCCGGCACGACGCAGAAGGTGGCGCCGAACCCCCGAAACGCGGCGGCCGGCTCGCTCCGCCAGAAAGATTCTTCGATCACCGCTTCCCGGCCGCTCGCGGTCTGGGTCTACGGCGTCGGCGCCTCCGAGGGGCTCGAGCTCACGACGCACTGGGACACGCTCGCCTGGCTCCGCGAGCACGGCTTCCGGACGAACCCCTACGTCGAGCGACTCGAGTCGGTCGACGAGGTCGCGCGCCGCTCGGCGGAGTGGGAGACCCGCCGGATCGAGCTCGACTACGAGATCGACGGGATCGTGATCAAGGTCGACTCGCTCGACCAGCAGCGACGCCTCGGCGCGCTGCACGAGCGGCCGCGCTGGGCCCGGGCCTACAAGTGGGCGCCGATGACCGCGCAGACGAAGCTCGTCAGGATCCACATCCGCGTCGGGCGGACGGGAGCGCTCAATCCCTGGGCGCAGCTCGAGCCGGTCGAGGTCGGCGGCGTCACGGTCTCGACGGCGACGCTTCACAACGAGGAGGACATCAACCGCAAGGACATCCGTGAGGGCGATACCGTGATCGTCCAGCGCGCCGGCGACGTGATCCCGCAGGTGGTCGGGCCCGTCCTGCCGCACGCGAAGCGGACGAAGCCGTTCCGGATGCCCGACCGCTGCCCGCTCTGCGGCACGCCGATCGTGAAGCCGGAAGGCGAGGCGATGCACCGCTGCCCGAATCGTGCCTGCCCCTCGCGCGGGCTCGAGACACTTATCCACTGGGTGCAGGCGGCGATGGACATCGAGGGGGTCGGCGAGCAGTTCGTGCGCCGGCTCTGGGCGGAGGGGCTGCTGCGGTCGATGCCGGACCTCTACCGGCTGACGCCCGAGCAGCTGATGGAGCTCGACGGCTACGGGGAGATCTCGGCGCGGAACGCGGTCGAGGCGATCGCGCGGTCGAAGGAGCAACCGTTCTCGCGCGTGCTGTTCGGGCTCAACATCCCGCGGATCGGCTGGGTGCTCGCCCGCAACCTCGCGCAGCACTTCGGCGACGTCGACCGGCTCGAGTCCGCGACGCAAGAGGAGATTCAGGCGGTCGAGGGCATCGGCCCCGATCGCGCCGAGGGGATCGCCGAGTGGTTCGCCGACGAGCAGAACCGTGCGCTCGTGGCGGAGTTGCGCGAGCTCGGCCTGCAGTTCCGGCTCCGGGAGGACGAGCGCGCGCAGGTCGGCCCCTTGACCGGCAGGCATTACGTGATCACGGGCACGCTCGAGTCGCTCACACGCGAGCAGGCCAAGGCCGCGCTCGAGGAGCGCGGCGCGAAGGTCTCGGACAGCGTCTCGAAGAGGACGACCGGGCTCGTGGTCGGCGAGGAGCCCGGTGCCTCGAAGCTCAAGAAGGCGCAGACCGCCGGCGTGCCGCAGCTGACCGAGGCCGAGCTCGTCGCGCTGCTGTCCTAGTCGCGACGGCGGGGCTCAAGCGGTCGCCCGCGCGACGAGCGCGTCCACGAACCGGTCCTGCGCCTCGTGAGCCGCCGTCCAGTCGACCGGGTCGCCGTTCTGGATGACGACGAACGCGAACCGCGTCCCGACGTAGCCGGAGAGCGCCGAGGAGATGTCGGTCGTGCCGGTCTTCGCACGGACGAGGCTGCGCGCCGGCTCCTGCAGGAAGCGGTGGATGAGGGTGCCGTTCGTCCCGGGGGTTGCGAGCGACCGCGAGACGACCGCGCGGATCGACGGCTTCCGCCACATCGCGGTGAGCAGCGCTCCGAGCTCGCGCGGCGTCACGCGGTCGTCGTAGGAAAGCCCCGACCCATCGACGACGCGGACGCCGGCGAGCGGGATTCCGGCGGCGGCGAGGACCCGCGTCACGACGGCTGCGCCGGCGGCAGAGGTGCCTGCGCCGAGCTTCTCGGCACCGAGCTCCTTGAGGACGAGCTCGGCGGTGAAGTTGTCGCTCTCCCGGTCCATCACCTGAAGCACCCGCCAGAGCTGACGCGAGTACGTCGTCGCGAGCGTGACAGGGCGACCACGGGCGGCCCGCGCCACGGCGCCGCGGGTGACGATCCCGCGGGACGTCAGCGCGCGGTAGAACGCGGCTGCGGCGGCGAGCGGGGGATTCGCGACGATCTTGTCGTTACGCTGCGCGCGATCGACGACGAGCGCCGACAGCGGCGGCGACTCGACACCGTAGAACGAGCTCCGCCAGCCCTCGACCCCGGTCTCGTCGTCGAACCAGGAGGCGTCGCCGACGACGTGACCGGTGATCCGGCGGATGCCGTCCTGCCAGAGGTCGTCTGCAAGCAGCGCGAGTCGGGCCGACGTGAGCGTCGGGTCGCCGAACCCCTTGAGAACGACGTTGCCGTCCCAGACGTCCCCTTCCTGCCTGCCCTCGCCGAGGACCTCGGTGCGGAAGCGGTACGCAGGTCCGAGCTCGGTCAGCGCGGCAAAGGTGATCGCGAGCTTCTCGTTCGACGCCGGCTCGAGCGAGGCATCGGCGTTGCGGGCGAAGACCGTCGCGCCGCTCGAGAGGTCGACGACGAGCCCGGCCGACGTCCACGGGGTCGCACTGTGCGTCGCGAGCGCGCGCTGGAGCTGCCCGGCGAGGCTCGGCGCAGCGCCGCCGGTCGCGACCGGCGAGAGCAGAAGAAGACAGACCGCGACGACCGCCAGACGCCCTCTCGAACCCACGCGGCCATTGTGCACAGGCCTCCCGACGGCAGCAATGGGTCGCCTCGGGGCCGAAGATGGGCCGCACGGCCCATTCCGGTCCCGTTGCCCCCGGCGCATACTCGTCGAGGTGGTCGAGCACCAGACCGTCATCGACGAGATCAATGCTGTTCTCACCGACAGCCTCCGTGACCGTGCCCGGATGGAGCGCACCTTGACGGACGGGTACGCCCACGCGCTCTCGCTCGAGGCCGAGCGCTCGCGGGTGCAGAAGGAGCTGCGCGCTCTCGCTGTGACGAGCGAGGAAGGCGATCTCGAGCAGCGAACGAGAGAGATGTCCGAGCTCGCCCGCCGCATCGAGCTGCAGGAAGACGAGCTCAGCCGGCTTCGCGAGCTGCTCGTGCGACTGCGTGCGCAGTACCGGCGCGCCGACGCGAGTCGCTGAAGCTCAGACGAGACCTGAGCGGACGGCGTACACGGCCGCCTGGATGCGGTTCTCGATCTGCAGCTTCATCAGGATGTTCGAGATGTGGTTCTTGACCGTCTTCGGGCTGATATGCAGGTCAGCGGCGATCTGGGCGTTGTCCTTCCCGTTCGCGATCAGCCGGAGCACCTGCACCTCGCGATCCGAGAGCTCCGACCGGATCAGCTCCGCCTCGTGCTGCGAGGACCCGGTCGCCCGCAGCCGCTGGAGCATCTTCGTGGCGATCGAGGGCGAGACGAGCGATTCGCCTGCGGCCGCGGCCCGGATCCCGGTGATCAGCTCCTGGATCGAGGAGTCTTTGAGCAGGTAGCCGCAGGCGCCGGCCAGGATCGCGTCCATTACGTCGGCGTCCTCGTCCGAGATCGTGAGCACGAGGACGCGCGTCAGTGGGGCGATCATGGCGATCTGACGGGTCGCCTCCACGCCGCTGATCCCTGGCATGTTGAGGTCCATCACGACGACCTCGGGCGCGAGCTCGCGCATCTTCTTCAGCGCCTCGGTTCCCGTGTCGGCCTCTCCGACGATGTGCATCCCCTGCTCTTCGAGCAGGTTGCGGAGGCCCGTGCGGAACAGGGCGTGGTCGTCGACGAGCAGAACGCGTGGGGAGCTGCCGTCCTCGGGCATGTCGGATGATCCGCTCACTCGGCGGTTCGCAGAACGCCGAAGTCTAGTGGAGGGCGATCGTGACGGTCCGCAGGCCCCAGCTTTCCGCTTCCGCGGCGGAGGGGAACCAGAGGTCGATGCGGTCGCCGACGATCGCCCCGCCGACGTCGGCCGCGACCGCGTCGCCGTAGCCGGGAATCCAGAGGTGGGTGCCGAGGGGGATCACCCGCGGGTCGACTGCGGCGACGCCCCAGCCGACCGGCAGGCCGGTCGCCGTGCGCCCCGGGAGCGAGTAGCCGGTGACCGTGACGGCGAGGGTCTGGCTGCCGCTGAACGAGCCTCGCAAGCTCGTCGGAACCGTGGTGGCGACCGTCGCCGCCGGTGTGGCCTGGACGAGCTGCCGGGCGCGGACCTGCGCCGCGCGGGCCTGCGCCTCGAGCTCCCGGATCTGCGCCCCGTTCAGGTCTCGCTGCGTCGTCAGCCGGACGATGAAGACCCGGCGGTCCGCGAGCGTCTGGACGAGCGACGCCTCGATCGCCGCGGCCGCCCGGGCCTGCTCCTCGACCTGGAGCGTTCGCAGCGTGAGCGTGCGTGTCGCCGTGACCGTGTGCGAGCGCGCGACGCGGAGCTGGGCGAGCACGTCGTCGTTCATCCGGGTGACCCTGCTCATGTCGTCGAGCTGCGTGATCGCGTCGCTCAGCGAGCTCGCGCCGAAGACGACCTCCAACGGGCTCAGCTCGCCCTCGTCGTAGAGCTGACGGACGCGGAGTGCGAGTTGCTGCTGCGAGATCCGCTCGCCGAGCCGGGCGATCCGTAGCTCACGCCTGAGGACTCCGCGTTCCGCGCGCAGGCGCCCGAGCCGCGCGCGGAGTGTCGCGAGCCGGACCTCGGCTCCGGCAAGTCGCGCGTCGAGTGAGTAGAGGCCGAGCGAGGCCGAGCGCGCCTTGGCCTCGAGCCCGGCGTTCTGGGCGCGGAGCGAGGCTGCCGTGCCGAGCGGGTTCGACGAGGCGTATGCGGGCAGGACCACGACGAGCAGGGCTGCGCTCGCGATGCCGAGCAGCCGCGCGGCGTGCGTGTGTGCCCGCCCAGGCACCGCGAGACCCTAACACAGTGCTGGAGCCGAAAACGGGGTCAAACGACGCAGATTCCGGCAGCCTGCGGCAGGTTACCCGGCAGGTTTGCGGTTGCCTTCGTCCGAACAGATTGCTAACGTCCCCGACTCGTGATGCACCGGGCCCCCGCGGTGCGCCTGTCCTCGACCGGTGTGGGCGTCGTCAGACGGCCCCTCGGATTGGCGCCGTTCGTGCTTCTCGGGATCCTCGCGGCTCTCGCGGTGGCGGCTCCCTCGCCGGCCCAGTCCCCGCTCTCGTCGAAGCGAGCTGAGGCGCAGCGCGTCTTCGCCGAGGTGCAGCAACTCGACACGAACCTGGGCGTCGCCGACGAGCGCGTCAACCTCGCGAACCTGCGGCTCGCGGCCGTTCAGCGCGACCTGGTCGTCAACAAGCACGAGCTCGTGGTCGCGAAGCAGAATCTGGTCAAGGGCCAGACCGCGATCGCGCAGCGCCTCGTCTCGCTCTACACCACGCCGCAGGACTCGACGCTCGAGGTGATTCTCGGCGCATCGAGCCTGAACGAGATCCTGACTCGGGTCGACAACGCGAATCGCATCTCGTCGCTCGACACGGAGGTCCTCGGCCAGGTGAACACGTTCAAGAGCGCCGTCAAGCGCCACGAGACCGCGCTCGTCAACGCCCGGGCCGCGGCCAAGCGGCTCGTCGCTGAGCGGGCGGCGGAGGAGCGGTCGATCGCGAGCCAGCTCGCCGAGCGGCGGCGGCTCCTCGCATCGATCCAGGACGAGATCGCCTCGCTCGTGGCGCAGCAGCAGGCGCTCGAGGCCCAGCTCGCCCGCGAGGCGAGCGCGCGTATGTTCGAGCAGCAGGCGGCCGCGCAGCAAAGCTATTCGAGCACCTTCACGAATCCGTTCTCGACATCCGCGGACGGCACCTCCGTGGTGCCCGCGTCGAGCTTCACCGGGGCGGTCGGCGTCGCGATGGAGTACGTCGGGACGCCCTATGTCTGGGGCGGCGCCTCGCCGGCCGGCTTCGACTGCTCGGGTCTCGTCATGTTCGCATACCAGGCCGTCGGCATCTCGCTCCCGCACTCGTCGTACGCGATGTGGAACGTCGGCGTGCCCGTGCCGGAGAACCAGCTCGAGCCCGGCGACCTTCTCTTCTTCGACGGGCTCGGCCATGTCGGCATGTACGTCGGCAACGGCGAGTTCATCCAGGCTCCGCACACGGGCACGGTCGTGCAGGTGACACCGCTCGCCGGCTCGTACGCCGCCTCGTACGACGGCGCCCGGCGGATCCTCTAGCCGGTCGGCGGCAGGAGCCGGCCGGGCCGGGGCGAATCCAGGCGGTCCTCTCTAGACTCTGAGTCGACGGTGCCAGGCTGAAGTCTGGCACCTTGCAGAAGGAAACCAATGCGCACTACCTGGAACGGCTCGATCAGCTTCGGCCTCGTCAACATCCCCGTCGGCCTGGCACCGGCGACGGCGTCGTCCGCACGGCAGTCGGACGTCTCCTTCCGCCTCCTGCACCGGGAGTGCCTGAGCCCGATCCAGCAGAAGCGCTGGTGCCCCGTCCACGACGTCGAGGTCGGGCCGGACGAGCTCGTCCGCGGCTGGGAGGTCGCCAAGGGCCGGTTCGTCCCGATCGAGGACGCGGAGCTCGAGGCGATCGAGCAGCGGGACACGTCCAGGACGATCGCGATCACGCGGTTCGTCAAGGTCGACGAGGTCGACCCCGTGTACTTCGACCGCACCTACTTCCTCGTGCCCGCGGGCGCGGAGGCGCAGCGGCGCCCGTACGTGCTCCTCCTCGAGGCGATGAAGGAGTCCGAGGTCGCCGCCCTCGGCTCGTTCGTGCTCGCCGGCAAGGAGAAGCTCTGCCTGATCAGGCCGAAGGGCGAGGCGCTCGCGCTCGAGACGATGTTCGTGGCGGAGGACGTGAAGAGCCAGGAAGAGATCGAAGAGGCAGTCGCCTCGTCGGAGGTGCGCGCGCCGGAGCTCGAGCTCGCACGGCAGATCATCACGAGCCTCGAGGCCCCGTTCGAGCCGGACGAGCTTCGCTCCGACTACCGGTCGAAGCTGCGCGAGCTCTTGCAGGCGAAGCTCGAAGGCCAGGAGTTCGAGGCGCCGGCCCCGGTCGCCGAAGACGCCCCGGTGGTCGACCTCATGGAGGCGCTGCGCGCGTCGGTCGCGGCGGCCGCGTCGAAGGAGACGACGCCGGCAGCGAAGAAGCCGGCCGCCTCGCGCAAGCGGGCCGCGGCGGGCCGCAAGTAGCGGTTAGCAGCGCGTCAGTGCTTCGTCGGCACGGCGCCGAGCGCCGTCAGCTGCGCCTGAAACAGAGTCTTGTCGATCTTGCCCTGGTAGATGGGCACGTGCTCCTCGAGGCAGATCCGGATGACCTCGTCGCGTTCGATGCCGACTTCCTTCGAGAGCTCCTCCGGGGTCAGATGGTTCGCCATTCCTCCTCCTCTCGTCGCACGAAAAAGCCCGCCGCGCTCGCTGCGCTGACGGGCCTAGGTCGCTAGCTCCGTTCCGCTGTGGGGGCGATACCTCACTCGCCGCCCCTGTCGGCTTGCCTGCTCATAGCCTCGGAAACGATAGTCGACCGCCGGGACGGATGCAAAACGCAGCCTCGGCCACGCCCAGGGAGCTGGGCGGGGGAAACCGGCCGTTTCCCCCGCGCCGATCGGGGTGCCCAGATTTGAACTGGGGGCCTCTCCGACCCGAACGGAGCGCGCTACCAGGCTGCGCCACACCCCGGGATGCAGAATCGTAGCGTGCTGCGGGCGGTCGTCTTCGACGTCGACTTCACGCTGGCGCGTCCGGGCCCGGACCTGGGCCCGGACGGCTATCGGTCGCTCGGCGCGCGCCACGGGCTGACGCTCGACCCGTCGCTCTACGACTCGGCACGGGCGGCGGCCGTCGCAGAGCTCAAGCGTCACCCCGAGCTCGACCACGACGAGGAGATCTGGATCCGCTTCACCGAGCGGGTGATCATCGGCATGGGCGGGCGCGGCGACACGTACGCCGCGGCGGTCGAGATGGAGCAGAGGTGGGTGCACTCGGCGCACTTCGAGCTCTACGACGAAGCGCTGCCCGTGCTCGACTTCCTGCGCGAGCGCGGGTTGCTGATCGGGCTGCTCTCGAACTCGTCGCGTGACCTCGACGAGTTCGTCGTCCACCACGGGCTCGTCGTCGACGCGGCGTTGACGTCGCAGACGCACGGCAAGACGAAGCCGCACGAGGCGATCTTCCGTGCGGTGCTCGGTGCGCTCGGCGTCGAGGCAGGCGAGTCGGCGATGGTCGGCGACGACCTCGAGGCGGACGTCGCCGGTGCGCAGGCGGTCGGCATGCGCGCGCTGCTGCTCGACCGCGAAGGGCGCTTTCCCGAGGTCGACGGGCGGCTCGACGACCTGCGCGAGCTGCCGGCCGCGCTGGGGCTCGTCTAGGGTCTTCGCGATGCGCCGGGTCAACCTGTTCGCGCTCGACCTGGTTGCCGGCTTCGACCGTGACGGGTATCGGTGGCGGCGCGCGCGAGTCGGGGACCAGCTCGGCGCGGCGCGCATCGGCGGCACGGTCTACGAGCTGCCGGACGGCGAGCGGACGTTTCCGTACCACTTCCACCACGGGATGGAGGAATGGGCGATCGTGCTCGACGGAACGCCGACGTTGCGAGGCCCGGACGGCGAGCGGGAGTTACGGCGCGGCGACGTCGTCTGCTTCCCGATCGGGCCGGAGGGCGCGCATCAGCTCGCCGGCCCCGGAACCGTGCTCATGCTCTCGGCGAACCGCGAGCCCGAGGTGCTCGAGTATCCCGACAGCGGCAAGGTCGCGGCGCGGCCGCCGGGCGCCTTCTTTCGCGTGGGCGAGGCAGTCGACTACTGGGAGGGCGAGTGAACCTGTACGACGTCGAGACGGCGGGTGACCCGGACGATCCGCCCGGCTACCGGACGCCGACGGCGCGGATCGGGCCGCTGATCGGCGCGTCGGCGCTCGGGCTTACCGTCTACGACCTCGCGCATGGCCAGAGCGTGTGCCCGTACCACTACGAGTACGGGCGGGAGGAGTGGCTGCTGGTGCTGACGGGGCGGCCCACACTCCGGGATCCCGACGGTGAGCACGAGCTCGAGCCGGGCGACCTCGTCCTTTTCCCGGAAGGCGAGGAGGGCGCGCACAAGGTCACGAACCGCGGCGAGGGCGTGGCGCGGATCGCAGTGCTCTCCAACACCGACGATCCGTCGGTCGGGATCTACCCGGACAGCAACAAAATCGGCGTCTGGCCGCCCGGCAAGCTCTTCCGCCTCGCCGACGAGGCCGGCTACTGGGAGGGCGAGATCTGACTGGTCTCCGCGGGCCGTGAGTGTCAGACACCGGACACGTCCCTTCGCTCCGATGACGCGGGCTCGGCGCGAGGCTACGGTCGATCGGTGGGTCGGGTCCTTCGCAGCGAGCTTCCGTCGCCGGCGATCTACCACCTAACGGCTCGCGGTGTCGCCCGCGGCGAGATCTACCGAGACGACTACGACCGGACGCTCTTCGTCAGGCTGCTTCGCCGAGTCACACAGCGTTGGGACTGGCTCTGCCACGCCTATACGTTGATGCC
>Ga0209579_10001036_pt1 | contig 23893 bp, 15 predicted proteins | sample Coa_R1_2_FD_187152 | JGI IMG/M metagenome (GOLD analysis project Ga0209579, IMG submission 187152) | Surface soil microbial communities from Centralia Pennsylvania, which are recovering from an underground coalmine fire - Coalmine... | ecosystem: Environmental > Terrestrial > Soil >... | reverse complement strand
CCGCGCGCCTGGCCGATCCAGCGCTGACGAAGGACGGATTGGGCAACGCAGCCGACCGCGACTTCGTCGAATCGCTGAGTTTCAGTCCCGACGGAAATCTGCTGGCGTCAGGCGGGTATCGCTGCGTGAAAATCTGGCGCAGGCAACCGCCGGCTGAATTGGGGAATTTGAACGATCCCAAGGCGAAACCGTCGCAGGTGAAATGTGTGGCGCTTCATGCGCCTCCGCACCGCGCGGCGAAAGGCATGGCCGACGGGCGCGTGGAAATTTGGGATGTGGACACCGCGAAATTGCTGCTGTCGTTCAACGCGCATTCGGCGGCGGTCAATGGGCTGGCGTTCTCGGCCGACGGTGCGCTGCTGATTTCCGGATCAGCAGACGGTTTGATCCGGATTTGGAACGCCAGCGACGGCGCGCTCAGGGGCGAGATTTTCAGCCCCGTTCCGGTCAACGCGGTGGCGTTCCACGAAGAGACGCGGCAGATCGTTTCGGCCGGCGCGGAGAACAGCATTCGGGTCTGGCGCATGCCGTTGAATTTCGATTACGAAGCATTGAGCGTGCGCGAAATAAAGGGGCACGGCAACGCGGTCAATGCGCTGGAATTCATTAATGGAGGCAAGCAGTTGCTTTCGGGCAGCGCGGACGGTTCGATGATTCAATGGAATTTCGCGGACGGCGGGCAGGCGCGCAAATTCGATTTGGGCGGAACGGTTTCGGCGTTTGCGGCGCGGCCGGATTTCAAACGCTTCGCCACCGCCGGCGCTGCGCGCGCGAAAGTGTGGAACGCGGAGAACGGACAGGGGCAGGGCGAAGCGAAGGGGGACCGCATCGCCTACGAAACCAAAGCCGCCGCCGAGCGCGATGCGGCGTTTTATAAAGGTGAAGTCGATTACAACAAAACGGCGCTGCAAAACGCCGAGAAGGATCAAAAGGCTGCCGTTGAGGCGCTGAAGAAAGCTGTCGATGCAAAAGCGGCAGCGATCAAAGACGCGGAGACGAAGGCGGAGGCGTTGAAGAAAGCGACGCCAGAAAAAGATGCTGCCAAGAAAGTTGCTGATGAAATGGCCGCTGCGTTAAAGAAGGCGGCGGAAGCGAAGGACGCCGCGGTCAAAGCCGCGACCGATGCGGCGGCGGAAGCGAAAGCGGCGGCGGAGAAGAGCGCGGCGCTCAAAAAGGCGTTCGACAAATCCGCGGAAGCGAAAGCCACCGCGGAAAAAGCGCTGCAGGAACTGCAGGCGAAAGCCAACGGCGCGGACGCCGCGGCCAAACCCACGCCAGACGCCTTGAAGGCGGCGCAATCGCAATTCGACGCGGCGAAACTAGCTTTCGAACGCGACATGGCGATGCACGCGATGGCCGAAAAGGCCGCGCAGGAAGCGGACGCAAAATCGAAGAGTGCGGCTGAAGCGCGCGGCGCCGCCGAAAAGGCGGCTGCCGACGCCACTGCGAAAAACACGGATGCGGCGAACAAATTCAAAGCCGCCGAAAGGACTTTCAACGAGGCTTTCGACGCGAACAAGAACGCGATGCTGGCGCGGGACGTAGCGAGCCAAACGAATGAGCGCGCGGAAGCGACTTTGAAAAAACTGGACGGCGATCTGGCGCAATTCAAAGCGGCGCTGGCGGAGAACGAAACGCTGCTTAAGCAGAGCGGCGAAAAAGTTGAAGCCGCGAACAAAGCCGCGGCGGCGAGCGAGAAGCCGCTGTTCGCGGCGGCGTGCGCACCGTCGGGCGCGTTCTTCGCCATAGCGGGCGAGGGCGGCTTGGTCTCGTTTGTGAGCACTGAAAACGCGAAGGCCGGTGAGTGCCTTCGCACAAAAATCGAGAGCATCAGCGCGCTGAAATTCCTTGACGACAACCGGTTGCTCATCGCTGGGAACAACGGCTGCATTGTCTGGAGCGTGAATGCCGAATGGAAACTGTTGCGGATCATCGGAACGAACAGCGACGATTCGCCGCTGGCGGGGCGCGTGATGGCGCTGCAGTTCAGCCCAGACGGAAAGTGGCTGGCCACCGGCAGCGGCGTGCCGTCGCGGTCAGGCGAAGTGAAATTGTGGAACGTGAACGACGGGACGCTGGTGCGCGAATTCAAAGACGCGCACAGCGACACGGTGTTTGGGCTGGCGTTCACGTCGAACGGAAAACTGCTCGCAAGCTGCTCGGCGGATCGATTCATTCGCGTCTTCGATGCGGCGAGCGGAAAGCTTGTGCGGACGTTTGAAGGGCACACCGATCACGTGATGAGTGTGTCGTGGAAGCGCGACGGACGAATTCTCGCGAGCGCAGGCGCGGACAAGACCGTGAAGTTCTGGGACGCGATTACGGGCGAGCAGAAATTCAATGTGGAAAACCGTTTTCGAAAGGAAGTCACGTCCGTGCACTACATGCCCGGGCAGAATTTGATCCTGGCGGCGGGCGCGGACAATAGCCTGAAGCTGCTTCGCGAAGACAACGGGAACGATGCGCGGAATTTTGGGAACGACAAAGGCTTCATTCAATCGGCGGCGGTGACGGCGGACGGGAAGACCGTTCTAGCCGGCGGCGACGACAGCGTGCTGCGCGCGTGGGACAGCAACGACGGGAAGTTGCTAGGGGCGTTTGAGGCGCCGAAGTGAGCAGGGGTCAGGGGTCAGGGGTCAGGGGTCAGGGGTCAGGGGTCAGGGGTCAGGGGTCAGGAGTCAGGGGTCAGGGGTCAGGAGTCAGGAGTCAGGGGTCAGGGGTCAGGAGTCAGGAGTCAGAAGTTGCAGTCGCTCTACATTATCCTACTTTGCATTGGTGCGGCGATATTTTACGGCGTGGTTCACGACCAGCTCACGGCGCGGATTTGCGTTGAGTATTTTACGATCGGGCATCCGCGCATCTTCGACACTGACGATCCAACACTTCTGGCATTGGGATGGGGCGTGATTGCAACATGGTGGGTCGGGCTGCTGCTCGGTATTCCGATGGCATGTGCGGCGCGGTGCGGAGAGCGGCCGAAACGTTCCGCTAGATCGTTAATCCGCCCGCTATCGATTCTGCTTTTTTGCATGGCGGGCATTTCCCTGCTTGCGGGACTTGTCGGTTATCTTGCGGCGCAATCCGGCGCCGTGTACTTGCTGGAGCCACTTGCTTCGCGCGTTCCCACAGACAAGCACGCCGCGTTCCTGACGGACCTGTGGATGCATCTGGCCAGCTACGGCGCGGGTTTTATTGGCGGGTTGATTTTGTGCTGGAGGATTTACCGCGGCAGAAAATTGGCGAGCGCGGTTGGTGCGTAAAATCGTTTTTGCAATTTCTTTACACCTCTGCATAATCGAACACCCATTACCCAGACACTTGTCGCGCGCGGCCCGTCGCTTCGCATTGATTGTGTCAACTTTATCTGAGGAACGTTCGCATGGCATTTAAACCGCGCCGCCGGCGCAAAATCGGCAGCAAAAAACGCCGCAACCGCAAATTGAGATCGAAGAAGAAATAACCACCGTCCGCTCTGCTGCTGCCCTCTTCGACCCCTCCGGGGTCGAGGTGCGCACGGAACAATACCGGGGGTATCGGGCGAGTACGCCCTCAACCCCCGGCTACCATCTCAAACCCCTCCGGGGCGACAACGACGTTTCGCTTTGCGAAACAGGTGCAGGCGAGACGCCTGCACCACGGGCCGTTGATTTTTTCAGCGTCGCGCCTGGCAAAACTGGGCGCCGAGGATTTCAGAAGAGCTGTGTCATCCAAAAAAGAATCTCCCGAAAAACTTTGGGGCGGGCGCTTCAGCAAAGCCACGGACGCACGCACCGAAGCCTTCACCGAGTCGATCTCGTACGACTGGGTGTTGTACCGCCACGATATCGCCGGTTCGATGGCGCACGCGCGCATGTTGTGCGAAGTGCGCCTGATCACGCGCGACGACATGGAGTTGATCCTTCGCGGCTTGAACGAGATTTTGCAGGAGATCGAGAGCGGCGCGTTCAAGTTCCGGCCGGAGCTTGAAGACATCCACATGAACATCGAGAAGGCGCTCGAAGAGAAGATCGGCGAGACGGCCGGCAAACTCCACACGGCGCGCTCACGCAACGATCAGATTTCGCTCGACGAACGGCTCTGGCTGCGCGAGGAGATCGACGAGATCCGCCACAAGCTCGCGCTGGTTCAGGCGGCACTGGTCGAGCTCGCCGACAAACATTCCGACGACGTGATGCCGGGCTACACGCATTTGCAGCGCGCGCAGCCGGTCACGATTGGGCATTATTTGCTCGCGTTCGTGGAGATGCTCGACCGCGACCGCGAGCGCTTCGCCGATTGCCGCAAGCGCGCGAATATTTTGCCGCTGGGCGCGTGCGCGCTGGCGGGCACGTCGCTGCCGATCGACCGCGCGATGGTTGCGAAGCTGCTTGAATTCGACGGCGTCACGCGCAACTCGATGGACACAACCGCCGACCGCGATTACCTGCTCGAATTCGCGTTTTGCATGACGGCGTGCGCGCTGCATCTGTCGCGGCTGGCCGAAGATTTTGTGCTGATGGCGACCACCGAATTTAGTTTCATCGCCATCGACGACGCGTTTTGCACCGGAAGTTCGATCATGCCGCAGAAAAAGAATCCGGACGTGCTGGAATTGATTCGCGGCAAAACGGGGCGCTCCGTGGCGCTGCTGAGCCATCTGGTCACGCTGACGAAGGGCATGCCGCTGGCATACAACCGCGATTTTCAGGAAGACAAAGAATTGCTATTCAGCTCGACGAAGCAGTTCAAAGGCTCGCTGGAAATTCTCGAGCCGCTGCTGCGCGCGGTGTCGTTCAAAACGGAGCGGCTGCTGGAGGCGTGCGAACTCGGCTACATGGACGCGACGGTGCTGGCGGAGTACCTCGTGCGCAAAGGCATTCCGTTTCGGCAGGCGCATCACGTCGTGGGCGGTTTGGTGAAGCTGGCCGAGGACCAGGGGCGGCAGCTATCGGATTTGCGCGTGGACGAATTGCGCGCGGCGCATTCGTTTTTGACGGAGGAGGCGCGCTCGGTGTTGAGCGCCAAGCGCGCGGTCAACACGTATGCGTCGAGCGGTTCGCCGAATCCGAAATTTGTGCGCAAGGAAATCGAAGGCTGGAAGGTGAAGCTGCGCGACGAAGGCGCGATGGGCGGCAAAAAGCGCGCGCGGCGGAAAGAGTGAATGGAGCGGCGGCACTCTTGCCGCCGCGGGTTAGAATGAGGAATAACGGCGGCAGGGGTGCCGCCGCTCCTGACGCAAAATATTAATATTCCTGCGCAAAACTTATCTAACCTCGCGCGTCTTCGTTTGTATAGTGTACGAAGGTAATGGGGAATGGCTGCATGTCTTTGAACAATCGCACCTCTCGCGCAAGGTCCACCCTCATCGCGCTTTTCTCATTTTGCATTTTGCATTTTTCATTTTTCATTGCCTTTGCGTCTGACGACGAAGTCCAATTCAACCGCGACATCCGCCCGATCATGTCTGATACGTGTTTTCTTTGCCACGGGCCGGCCAAAGCAAAAGGCGGCCTGCGCATGGACAAACCGGAAAGCGCGTTCAGCCCGACCGACGATGGCGAACTGCCAATTGTTCCCGGCCATCCGGAAAAAAGCGAAGCCGTGAAACGCATCTTCGGCGGCGAAGGCTTGATGCCGCCGAAAAGTTCGAACAAAACGCTGACCGCCGCGCAGAAAGAGTTGATCAAACGCTGGGTCGCTCAAGGCGCGAAATACCAGAAGCATTGGGCGTACGAAGCGCCGGTCAAAATCGAGCCGCCGAACATCGACGGCGCGCCGAATCCGATCGACGCCTTTTTGCAAGCGCGTCTGAAAGCCGCGGAGTTGAAACCCGCGACGGAAGCACCCCGCGAGATTTTGATTCGGCGCGTGACGTTTGCGCTGACCGGATTGCCGCCGACGCTGAAGGAGGTCGATGCATTTTTAGCGGACACATCGCCGACGGCCTACGAAGATTTGGTGGACCGCCTGATGGCCTCGCCGCGCTTTGGCGAAGAGATGGCGCGGCACTGGCTCGATCTCGCGCGCTACGGCGACACGCACGGTTTGCATCTCGACAACGAACGGCAGATGTGGGCGTACCGCGATTGGGTCATCAACGCGTTTAATTCCAACGAGCCGTTCGACAAATTCACGGTCGATCAGCTCGCAGGCGATTTGATTCCGAACCACTCGCGCGAACAAGTCGTCGCGACCGGCTACAACCGCTGCAACATCACCACCGGTGAAGGCGGCTCCATTAATGAGGAGCTGATTTATCGCTACGCTGTGGACCGCACCGCGACGATGACGCAGACGTGGCTGGGCATGACCGCCGGCTGCGCGGTGTGCCACGATCACAAATACGATCCGATTTCGCAGAAGGAATTTTATTCGATGTACGCGTTCTTCAATTCGGCCGCCGATCCGGGCATGGACGGCAACGCGCTGCTCACGGCGCCGTCCGTGCGGCTGGCGACTCCGGAACACGAGAAGAAGCTCGCCGAATTCGATTCGCAACTCGCGGCGAAACAAAAAGCGCTCGACGAGAAGACAGCGGCAATCGCCTATGAGGATCCCGCCAAAGCCGCGACGAAACCGCCGGTTTCCAGCATTGAAGATGTGTGGCTCGATGACGATTTTCCCAAGGGCGCGGCGGTGAAGGCCAGTCCCGGCCAGCCGACTGCGTGGCTGACCGCGGCTCAAGGCGCGCCGGTTTTTTCGGGCACGCGCGCGTTGAAGCGTTCGGACAAAGGCCTCGCGCAGGATTATTATGACAGCGGCGCGGCGCCAATTGAACTGCCGCAGGACGCCGAAATTTTCTGTCACGTCTATGTCGATCCGAAAGACCCGCCGAAAACGATCATGCTGCAATTTCACACCGGCGGCGATTGGAAGCACCGCGCGGTGTGGGGCGATTACGAGGCGATCGATTGGGGCGCGAAGAATACAACGCAGCGCGTGAAGATTGGCGCGATGCCGGAAGCGGGCAAGTGGGTAAAGCTGAGTTTCCCGGCGAGCAAACTGGGATTGAGCGTGGAAACAAAAATCAGCGGCATCGCGCTGACGCTCACCGGCGGCACGGTCTATTGGGACAAAATGGGCGTGACGGGCAAGAGCGATCCCGCCAGCGATCCGCGGCGGTCGTTCGCTGCGTGGTGGAAGGAACGCGCGGGAAAAGATTCGCCCGAAGCGCCGAAGGACATCGCCGCGCTGCTGAAAGCCGGGCCGCTGTCTGTACCGCCGGCTTCCAGCCGGCAAGATTCTGGCCGGCTGGAAGCCGGCGGTACAAACGACAGCGAGAAGAAAGTGCTCGTTTATTATTTGCAAAACGTGTGCGTCGATTCAAAGAAGGAACTGCAAGCGCCCGCGCAGGAATTGGCGAAGCTCAAAGCCGATCGCGATGCCTTCGATAAGGACACGCCGGGCACATTCGTCTACAACGATCTGGCCAAGCCTCGCGATTCGTTCGTGATGATGCGCGGGCAGTACGACAAGCCCGGCGATAAAGTCGAGCCGAACACGCCGGCTGTCTTGCCGCCGCTGAAAAAGAGCGACGCAAAAGCGCGGGCGACGCGGCTGGATTTGGCCCATTGGATCGTCGCGCCTGAAAATCCCCTTACCGCGCGCGTGGCGGTCAATCATTTTTGGCAGCAATTCTTCGGCACCGGATTGGTGAAGACGAGCGGCGATTTCGGTTCGCAGGGGCAGCCGCCGAGCCATCCGGAATTGCTCGATTTTCTGGCGGTGACGTTCCGCGAGAACGGATGGAATGTGAAGGCGCTGGTGCGCGGGATTGTCACATCAGATGCGTTCCGGCGAAGCTCGGTATTTGTACCGCCGGCTTCCAGCCGGCATGATTCGGGCCGGCTGGAAGCCGGCGGTACAGTGCTCGATCCCGAAAATCGCCTGCTCGCGCGCGGGCCGCGGCTGCGGCTGGATGCCGAACAAATCCGCGACAACGCGCTCTATGTGAGCGGCCTGATCGACCTGACCATGGGCGGCAAAGGCGCGCGCACGTACCAGCCCGACAACATCTGGGAACCCGTCGGCTTCGTCGGCTCGAATACGCGCTTCTACAAACGCGACACCGGCAGCGCGCTGTATCGCCGCAGCATCTATTGTTTCCTTAAACGCACCGCGCCGCCGCCGTTCATGAGCAATTTCGACGCGCCCAGCCGCGAGCAACCTTGCACGCGCCGCGAACGCAGCGACACGCCGCTGCAAGCGCTGCAATTGATGAACGACGTCCAGCACGTCGAAGCCGCGCGCGCCTTCGCCGAGCGCCTGCTGAGCGACGGCGGCGCGAGCGCCGACGAGCGCATCGCCTTCGCCTATCGCACGCTGCTGGCGCGCGCGCCGGAGGCGGACGAGTTGGCGATCGTCAAAGCGGAATTGCAGGCGCATTTGGAACGCTACGCGAAGGACGCGGAGGCGGCGAAGAATTTGATTGCGCAAGGCGAATCGAAACCGAAAGCAAACGCGAAGCCGGAGGAGTTGGCAGCGTACACGCTGGTGGTGAACATGCTTTTGAATTTGGATGAGACGGTGACGAGGAATTGAATATGCATACAAGCAAAATCTATCCGTACGTTGTGCCCGAGGGCTATCTTGCATTTATGCCCAAGCCGCCGGAAGGATTTTTTAGGGCGCTTGGACACAATACCTATCTAAGCTTGGTCATCGACTTCGACAACATTTGCGGATGCGTAACTCCAGACATGCTTAATGAGCACGGTATGAGTATTGATGAGGCGCATCAAAAAGCCGTGCTAAACCTTCAAAAACTCGCCACTGACGAAAGCGCCATTCAGAAAACGGCGCACAAAGCTCCAGACGGGACTCAATTTGTAGTATGGGGATCACATTGGCTTGCAGCATCCTGCCTTGTGTTACCGAATCTCTTTTCTTGGGCTAGAAAAACTCTTGGGACAGATGAAATTCTTGCAAGCGTCCCCGAACGAGAGACTATGGTCCTGTTTCCGCAAAAGGATCGCGCCACGCGTGATCGAATGCGACAACTTATCGCTCACGTTGAGAAGGACCCTAAGAAGCCAATTACTTGGGAATTGTTTTCGATTTCAGGTGGAGAGATAAAGGCAATCTTCGATTAGTTCTTTGACCGTTGTTGTACAATCAATTTTTGGTAAACATCATGAACCCTCTCTTCGACTACCACGCCCACCAAACCCGCCGCCAATTCTTCGCCGGCCCGGGCCTTCGTTTTGGCGGGCTTGCGCTCGCGATGCTGGCGGGATCGAAACTTCGCGCGGACGACAAGGCCGTCGCGCGCGTGCATCGACCGCTGCCGGGGTTGCCGCATTTCAAGCCGAAAGCGAAGGCGCTCATTTATCTGCACATGAACGGCGCGCCGTCGCAGCTTGATTTGTGGGATTACAAGCCGGGGCTGGCGGAATATTTCGACAAGGAACTTCCGCCGAGCGTGCGCAACCAGCAGCGGCTTTCGACGATGACCAGCGGGCAATCGCGTTTTCCGGTCGCGCCGTCGAAATTCAAATTCACGCAGGAAGGCAAATGCCGGCGTTGGATTAATTCGCAGTTGCTCCCGCACACGTCGAAGATCGTGGACGATATTGCGCTGATCAAAACAGTGAATACGAACGCGATCAACCACGATCCGGCGTGCACGTTCGTGATGACCGGCAACGAAACGCCCGGGCGCGCGAGCATCGGGTCGTGGCTGGCGTACGGGCTGGGCAGCGAGAACAACGACCTGCCCGCGTTCGTCGTGCTCACGCCGCAATTTCCACAGGACAGCAACGGCCAGGCGCTCTTCACGCGCATGTGGTCGAGCGGATTTTTGCCGACGAAATACAACGGCGTCGCGCTGCGCGGGTCGGGCGATCCTGTCCTGTATCTCAAAAATCCCGACGGCGTCGATCCGTCGGACCGCCGCACCATGCTGGATGCGCTGAACAAACTCAACGCGCGCAATTACGAGCGCTTCGGCGATCCCGAAACGCAGACGCGCATCGCTCAATACGAAATGGCGTTTCGGATGCAGACGAGCGTGCCGGAATTAATCGACCTTTCGAAAGAGCCGCAAAGCGTGCTCGATTTGTACGGCCCGGAGGTGAAGAAGCCCGGCACCTACGCGCACAGCGCGCTGCTGGCGCGGCGGCTGGTCGAACGCGGCGTGCGAGTCGTGCAAATTCTGCACCGTGGCTGGGACCAGCACGGCAAGCTGCCGTACGAATTGGGACACCAAACCGCCGACACCGATCAAGGCACGGCGGCGCTGGTGATGGATTTGAAACGGCTGGGCTTGCTCGACGAAACGCTGGTCGTCTGGGGCGGCGAATTCGGGCGGACTGTGTATTCGCAGGGAAAATTGACGAAGGACGATTACGGCCGCGATCATCACCCGCGCAATTTCTGCATGTGGCTGGCCGGCGGCGGCGTGAAGCCCGGCATCAGTTTTGGCGAGACCGATGACTTCAGCTACAACGTCACGCAGGACCCGGTGCATGTGAACGATTTGAATGCGACGATTTTGCATTGCCTGGGCATCGATCATGAGCGGTTTACGTACAAATTTCAGGGCTTGGATGCGCGGCTGACGGGCGTGGAAGGGGCGAAGATCGTTAAGCAGGTGCTGGCGTAACGGCCAATAGGCCGTATAGGAATTATAGGACTTATAGGGCCTATACGAGAACCACCACAGCGTTTTGCGCCTTGGCGCTTTGTTCGCGATGCGATACAACGAGCGCCCGATTTTTTTCAGACACGAGGAATTCGCATGAGTCAGGAAGCGCCGCCCAGCGCGCACGCGCCCATTTACGATGGGCGGCCGTGGTGGAAGCAATTGAACCGCTACCATTGGTACGTGTTTGCGCTCTGCTCGATGGGCTGGCTGTTTGACACGATGGATCAGAAGATATTCACGGCGTCGCGCGCGTATGCGATGAAGGAATTTATGCCGGGCGCAAGCGGCGACGACATGCGCACCTACGGCGGGCTGGTGACTGGAATTTTTATTCTCGGCTGGGCCAGCGGCGGGTTGATTTTTGGAGTCATCGGCGACAAATGGGGCCGCGCCAAGACGATGGCGCTGACGATTTTTGTTTATGCATTTTTCACCGGCTTCAGCGCGTTCGCTCAGAATTGGTGGCAATTTGGGATCTTCCGATTTTTGACGGGCCTTGGCGTCGGCGGCGAATTTGCGGCGGGCGCGGCGCTGCTGGCTGAAGTCATGCCGAATTCGGCGCGGACGAAAGCGCTCGGAATGTTGCAGGCGCTTTCCGCCGTGGGCAACGTGATGGGCGCGTGGCTTTTCGGCTACGGCGCGGGACTGTATCTCTATTTCGCGGGCAAGATCGGACACGGCGATGCAAAATTCGGCTGGCGTCAATTGTACCTCGTTGGCGTGGCGCCCGCGCTGCTGGCGGTACTGGTGCGGTTTGGGATGAAAGAGCCGGAGCGGTGGACAAAGGCGAAATCCGACGCCGAGAAGGCGAGGGCGCAGGGTCAGGAAGTAAAGATGGGCGGCATTCGCGAAGTCTTCGCGCATCCGCGCTGGCGGCGCAACGCGATATGTGGAATGTGTATTGCGATCGCGGGTGTGATTGGCTTGTGGTCGATCGGGTTTTACATGCCTGAGTTGATTGGGTCGATGATTCCCGATGTGGATGATGCGACCACGCCGAAAATTGCGGCGATAATCGACGAACCGGAGCTCAAATCGCAAACGGCGCTCGTCGAGAAATTATCCGCCGGAGAGAAACAGCAGTGGAGCGCGCTGGCCGCCGGCATCCAAACGCCGGAGGCGGACAAGAACGGCGCGCTCAGCGCGGCATTGAGCGAATCCTCGCGCCACGAATTAAAACTGGCGCTGAACAAAAAGAAGCTGATCAGCGATGGCGAGATTCTGTATCAGTTCGGCGCGTTTGCGGGAATGTTCATTTTTGCGTACGCGGCGACGCGGTTTGGGCGGCGCAAGGCATTTTTATTTGCATTTATTCTGGCATGGGCCAGCGTCGTCTACGTGATGACTCAATTTCACAAGCCGTCGAACATTTATTACATGTGGCCGATCCAGGGATTCTGCATGCTGCTGCCGTTTGGCGGATATGCGATTTATTTCCCGGAGCTTTTTCCGACGCGGCTGCGCACGACCGGGACGGGACTGTGTTACAATGTGGGGCGCTATGTGTCGGCGACTGGGCCGATACTTTTGACTCTTTTGGGCAGCGCTCTGGCCGGCAAAACGGAGATGCATCAATTTCGTGTGGCGGCGTTGATTGTGTCGTCTTGCTATCTGATTGGAATGGCCGCGCTGATTTGGGCGCCGGAAACTGCGGGGCAGCCGCTGCCGGAGGAAGAGCGGGGATTCGCGCATTAGAGCGCATTTCGGAAGCGCGTGGAATTCGCGTGGCGCCCTTTCAGGGCTTTTTCAAATCTTTGGTGCCGATACCAATGGCTCACGCCCTGGGCTAAGATGTTTGGCCCTTTCAGGGCAAAGGACAAAGTCTTCACGGATTCGGAATCCGCTCTATAGCTGCAGGCTGGAAGCCTGCACCACAATTATTTCTACGAGCGCGTCACCCATTTTCCGAAACGCCGCCATGTGTCGCCTGCGTGGCGCAGCATCACGCGTGGATCGTTCAGCGGCATGTGGCGCCAGTACCACGGGACGCAGATCCATTTGAAGAGGGCTGGCCAATCTTTGTCGGTAATCGCGCGGTCGAAATCTTCGGGAAACATGGGCACGCGCGTGGGACGAATGCGCGGCGGATTTTGCGCGGATGATTTTTCACCGCGCAGCATGGCGGCGAATTCCTTTCCGAAATCGATTCCCGCTCGCGCGGCGAGGGCGTGGCCGGCGGTGGGGCGGCAGTTCATTTCGAGCAGGACGAGGCGCCCGGACGGTTGTTCGTGGATAAAATCCAAACCAACAAAGCCGTGAGCGCCGGTAAGCAAGCCGACGGTTTTGAGAATCGGTTCGACGTCGGGCATTGCGGCGAATTCGCGGACGGTGGACGGGCCGAATGTTCCGTTGCGCGTGTTCAACGCGTAGGAGAAAGCCCACAGGCGCGGAAGGCCGCGGTCGAAGAGCACGTCGGCGGTGGCGATGCGGCCTTGGATTTCAGATTGGAGCAGCCACGCGCTTGGACAACCGGGCCGGCTGGAAGCCGGTGCTCCGAGTGCTGCGGGCCGGCTGGAAGCCGGCGCTCCGGCGGTACGCTGCGCGAGGAATTGGTCGAGAGTGCTTTGGTCGAAAAAACGTTGCACGCCCATGCCGGCGTAGCCTCGCTCTTCTTTGAAGATGAGCGGAAAACCGATTTCGTTTGCGGCGTCGCGCGCGTCGCTGGGATCGCGGCCAATGCGCGTGCGCGGAAGTGCGAGGCCGCTGGGTTCGAGCGTTCGAAAAAAAGCAGCTTTTGAATACAGGACGGACGCCGGCACGCGGCGGATGTCGATTGGAAAGAGCGCATGGGTCCATGCTTCGTCCGCACGCTGCGCGGCGGCTTCGAGCAGCGCGTCGTCACCGAGGATCACCGCGTCGTAAATGTTGGATTCAAAATGAAGGCGCAGCGATTCGATAGCAGCTCTCGCATCGCTCGAACAGGCGTGGCGAATTTGAACGAAACGCGAGAGCGGAAGAAGGAATTGCGGCGGACAAAAAGTGGAGACTTGAAATCCGTGGCGGGAAAGAATCGAAGGAAGGCGGGACACACCGGGAAAATCGAGCGTCAATGCGAGCAGAACTTTTGGGGCCATGACTCTCCACAATTCCGTCGCTGCAACCGGCCGCTTACTTACGTGCGCGGCTCTGGTTGCCGATACTAATCCGCGTGAATCGTATAGCGGAGATGCGACGGTTCCACTAGATTCCGGTTGTTACAGGATTGGAAAGAGCGGCATCAGAGCGGCGGGCGTGGTATCATTGCTAAAATGTCATCGTTCGTGACGGCCATTCGCCGCACACAGGGATAATGAGCCTACTCAAACAGGGCACCCTCGTCGCCGGCTCGCGGCTGCTCGACAAGCTGATGAGCCTGGCGATTGTGCTGGTGATGTCGCGGCATTTTGGCGAAGAGGGGCTGGGCGAATTCAACTATTTTTTCAGCCTGGTGAGCTTGTTCGCGCCGATGATGGATTTGGGCGCGGGCATGACGCTCTTGCAGCGCTGGCACGACCGCGATGAACGGGGCCGTCGCGTGCTGCTCACGCAGTTGATCGTGCTCAAGTGTGCGATGGGCTTGCTGGCGCTGAGCCTGGCGATGGGCGGCGACGTGCTCAACCAATGGAGCAACGCGCGGCCGCTGGCGGTGTGCGCGGCGTTTCTGGCTTTTTTCCTCGATGATTTTTCGGAATTGCTGCGCCGTCCTGCGCAGGCGCAGGGGCACATGGCACTGGAATCCACGCTGCCGCTGGTTAGTCGCACCGCGCAACTGATCGGCGTGCTGCTGTTCTTGAATCGCATGGCGAATGCGTATCAAGCGCTCTACATTTACGCGGCGGCGAATGCGCTTGAGGCGCTCGCGTCGATTTATGGAACGAAGGGTTGCGCGCCGACGGTGCTCAGCGGCTTGCATAAAGCGGATTGGCGCGAACTGATTCGCAATGGATTTCCGTTCGCGCTCTCGTCGCTGTTTGTGATGGCGATGCTGCATTTCGACACGGTGCTGCTGCGGCATTACAGTTTGAAAGAAGCGGGCGCGTATTCGGCGGCGACGCGGATCATCATGGTTTTGAACGTGCTCAACGGCGGGATCTGCCATGCGCTGTTTCCGAAGATCATGAAAGCGAAAGCGGATCGCGACGCGGGCCACGCGGGCTGGCTGATTAATGGGACGCTGCGCGGGTTCACGATTTTGTTTGGCGGGATCGCGATTGGCGGAGCGGTCGTCGGAAACGGATTGATGCTGGCGCTGTACGGCGACAAATTCACCGAGACCGGGCCGATTTTTCGCGTGTTGAGCCCGTTGATTTTGTGCGCGGCGTATTTCAGTTTGCTGGGGCAGACGTTGGAGATTCTTGGCCAGCAGCGCAAAGTGATGTACGTGTACGCGGTGAGCGCGGCGGTGAACATCCTCGGCAATGTGCTGCTGATTCCACATTTTGGGATGCACGGCGCGGCCGCGGCGACGATCTTGTCGCAGCTCTATGCGGTGGCGATGTTGTTCCGGCTGATCTTTAAGAATGAGCATGTAAAAATGTATCGCGATGGAATCGGCCGGTCGGTGCTGTTCTTGAGTCTGCTCGGCGCGTTGTACGTTCCGCTGTATTGGCTGAACGTGTGGATTGCAGTGCCATTGGGCGCGCTGATTTTTGCGGCGCTGCTGCTGCCGTATCGCAAGTATTGGCTCGAAGGGATGGGGCGGTTAGATAATTCAAAGTTCAAAATTCAAAATTCAAAATGAACGGCGGCGACCGCAATTCAAAATGCAAAATGCAAAATGAACGGCGGTTACTTGTTCGCGCCGGCCGATTGCATCGGCGTGGTGACGGGCGCGGGGATGTTGGGCGGCGGCGGATTGGCGCGGCGATTGAAGAATTGCGCGAAGGCGACGAAGGTCACGCCAAGCAACCCCAGAATGAGCAGGACTCCGCCGGGATTTTCGAAGGGCTTTTTAAAGCCTGAAGGCTGCGGCGGCTTTGAATTCATCGAAGCATTGTATTGAATCATTGCGGAGTTTCCATTCCAAGCGCCTCACGAAGCCTCACGAAAATTGAAAGTGCAGTCTCGCAAAAAATATTTTATTCAAATCGGTTGACAAAGCTTTGCCATGTGGTTTAGTGGAAGTGTGTGCTGACCAGGACGCTGGCAGCGTGACAATTTTACACCTGATGGTTCCGCAAGCCCGCGTGGATACAGTGCTCCTTCGGAGCGCCCCCGGGTTGCCGCTCTCCAGCGGTCAGGGCCAGACAGGGGGCCCGTATACGAAGGAGGTGATCCAGTGAGTAGTAGACCCTACGGTGAACGGAGGTTGCTGTCCGCGTAACGCCGGACGTAACTTAGCAAGTGCTCACCAAAAGAAGGATTGGTCCGCGGAGCAATCCGCGCTGGATCGACCTCTTGATGCTGTTCGGCAAAAACCGAGCAGCCTTCAAAAGCACAGGCCGCGTGAATAGGCCCGATCTTTAAGCACCGTTGATCGGCCTTAAGACGCAGACCGCCGGGTTAAGTCCCGGGGCTGACGGGCCTCCTTTACGCGAGACAGCGTTGTTAATCACCGGCCGGCTCCCAACTCAGACTTGGGAGCCGGTTTTGTTTTCAGGAGTCAGGAGTGAGGAGTCAGGAGTCAGGAGTCAGGGGTTAGGGGTTAGGGGTTAGGGGTTAGGGGTTAGGGGTTAGGGGTTAGGGGTTAGGGGTCAGGGGTCTAGGGTCAGAAAAAAACGCGCAGCGGTTTGCCGCCGTTTCTGATTCCTGATTCCTGACCCCTGATTCCTGCTTCCCGACTCCTGTCATTTCGGCGGGAACATGCCTTGGCCGTTGCAGATTGCGCATTGCGAATCTTTGCGGCCTTTGCAGGCGTCGCAGACGCCGTTGGTGCAGCAATTCAGATCGGGATTGCCTTTGCCCTTGCAATAGGGGCAGGTGCCCGTTCCCAGACAAACGGGGCATTTGATCCGGCCGGTGCCTTCGCAGGGGCCGCAGGTTTTGCGTTCGACGGCTTCTTTCGCGTCCATGCACACCTTGATTTTTTTCAATGCATACTCGGCCCTCGACCATTCCTGGTCGCGCATGTAATCGGCGTACAAGGCGTCGGGCATCTTCTTCGCCGTCTTGATCGCCCACCAGCTCAAGCCGGTTTTGTAGCTGTCGCGCAGGACCGCGAACAAGCGCGCTGAATGATAGCGCGCTTCGTCGCCATCCAACGCTCTCTCCCAGCGCTCGTACTGCACGGCGACTTCTTTGAAGTCATCCTCGTAGCGCGCCATGTCCGTTTTCGCATCGGCGTCAACTTTCACACGCATCATCGCATCCAACAACGGCTGCGCCTTCGCGGTGTATTTTGCGTAATCGTTGTTGGCTTTGGTCTCGGTCTGGCGCGTTTCGGCGTAGCGCGCGTCGGTGATCTCGCTTTGAAGCTGCTCGTGCAACTGTCTGGCTTCTTTGTACGCGTCAACGAGTTGCGGATCGCTGAGCGTGCGCGTGCCGACCAGTTTGATCAACTTTTCGTATTTGTATGCCGCGACTTGTTTCTGAGTGGTGCGCAGCGCGTCGCCTTCGCTTTTCAATTGGAGAATGAGCGCCCTGTTGTTCGCTTCCCAAGGATCGCGCACGACAAAATAAATCACGCCGACCGCGACCAGCACCAGGCCGAGGATCACGTAAAGTGCGGAGTCGCTTTTCTTTTTCGCGGGATAATACGGCGTGTTATGAAGGCCGCTGGTTGGCCGGTATTGGCCGGTCGGCGGGCGGTATTGGCCCGTCGGCGGACGGTATTGGCCGGTGGGCACGCGCTGCTGCGCTCCGGTGGGCAAACGAGGATGCTGTCCCGTCGGCACGCGCGGCTGCGGGTGCAGGCCCGACGGAACGCGCGGCTGCGCTTGCGGCGGTTGTTGGTTCGGATCGTTGGGCTGCACGGGCTGCGATTCGTTGGGCATGGCCTCTCCCATATTCGCTGTTGTGCGGGCTTCACGAGGTTAGACGGCGCAAAGCGCGCCGCGTTTCACGAGAAGTTCACTATTTTTGACGGATCAACGCGCGAGCGCCGACCAGACGGCATCGTCGTTCAAGCGCGCGGAAATCTTCACGTCGAAGGCTTGCTCGATCGGCGTGAGCACATCAGGCGCAGTCTTGTAAACGGTTTTCAGCGCCGCGCGGCACGTCTCGACGGCGGCGACGCTCATCAGGCCCAGCGGCCGGCGGCAGGGGCCGACGCTCATTCCCAGCCCTTCCATCATGGCCTTCACTGGCACTGGATTGCGAAAGCGATCTTCGACGGAAACGCCGCGCCCATCGCTGAGGCGGCGCGTGCCGGGCACTTTGCAGCCGACGAGTTTGAAGAGCGGCGTGAGTTGCGCGGAGATTTTTTCAGCCTTACCCCACTCCCCCGCCCTCGCGGCTTTCACCATTCGCACCAGCGCGCCGGGCACGAGGTTGCTCATCACCGAGACCACGCCGGAGGCTTTGATCGCGCTGTCTTGGATCATCGCGAGCGTCAAGTCGTCGTCGCCGGAGAGAATCGCGAGACTTGGGCCGCACAATTCGCGGTCGAGTTTCATGCGCTCCAGATTTCCGGTGGCTTCTTTCACGGCGGGGAAGCGCGCGGGATCGTGCTGGTGCAGAATCGCGAGGTCCGCCGCATTCAATTCGGTGCCCACGCGCCCGGGAATGATGTACGGGACAATCGGAATGCTCGGCGCGTTGTCGGCAATGGCTTCGTAATATTCGGTGCGCAATTCCAGACTCGACGGGCCGTTGTAGTAGCAATCCACGACGAGCGCGGCGCTCGCGCCGGCTTCCTGCGCGTGGCGGGTGGCTTCGATGGCTTCCTCGGTGCTGTTCGAACCGGTGCCGGCCAGCACGCCGACGCGGCGGGCTGCGATGCTCACGGCTTCTTCGATGACGTGATTGTGTTCGGTCCACTTCAACGTCGGCGATTCGCCGGTCGTGCCCGCGGGTACGAGCCCCGTGACGCCCTCCGCGATCTGAAAATTCACCTGCCGTTTGAAGGCGTCGAGATTCAGATTGCCGTCGGCATGAAACGGCGTGACGAGGGCGGTCCAGACTCCATAGGGTTGAAAGGCGACGGGCATAGGGGCGAGTCCTGAGTGCTGAGTGCTGGGTCCTGAGTAGGATGGGCCTCCGAGCCCGTCCCGCAAGAACGCTGATTATTGACCTGGCGTACCGCTGGGGCCGACGACTTCGGCGACGCTGGATTCGACGGCTGAGGCTGGCGCGGCGGGCGCGGTGCCGGGGCCGAGCGCGGGAGCGACTTCGGGCGCGGCCGGTTTTGCTGAAGCTGCGGGCGGCGCGGGTGGTTTTGGAACGGGCGGAGCAGCGGCGGCGACAGGCTTCGCTGCTGAAGTCGCTGCTGCCGCGGGTTTCGGCGGAGCCGGCGGGGCGGGTGGCGGCGCTTCTTTTTCTTTGAGCTTGACCCAGCCGATGCCTTGCGTGATGGTGCGCGCTTCCCACAGAATCGCGGCGAATTTCGCGTCGGCGAAGGCTTTTTCGGCTTTCACCTTGTCTTCGAAATCGCTGCGATCCGGCGGAAGGCCCCTGCCCGGATAAGCGGTCAAAACGAATCCCGATGTTTCTTCGGATGCCACGGCTGGTTCTCCGTTGTTGAAGGGAGAACTATACGGCGCAACGGTGGAAAGTCCAGCGAGAGAGTTGGGGGAGTAGAATTCAAAATTCAAAGTTCAAAATTTAAAATTTAAAATTTAAAAACGGCGGGGCGCTTCGCGCGACGGTTGCATTTGAGGTGTATGCGGGGCGGCGATGTTTTGCGAATGGGCGGTTCGGGGCCGCACTGGCAAGGCCAGTGGCGCACGAACGGCGAATAAACTGACGGCGGGAGCGAGTTGTGAATTCACGGACTCATTTTCGCTTCGGTCGATTCCGCGTTGGATATTTTTGGGGTTCAATCGCGCGCGCAAATCGAAAATTGTTACGCGCTCGGCGCGCTTTGGTCGAAGGTGCCGGTGTTGATGGCGTGGGCGGCGATGAAGCCGAGTTGGGTGACTTTGAAGACTTCGCCGTTTGGGCCCATTTCCTTGATGAAGCCGCGCGTTTTCAGTTCGAGCACGGCGTGTTCCCACTCTTCCGTGGTGCGGCCGGATTCGGGGTTTACGAAATCCTTTTTGTTGGCCAGAATCATTGTGTAGCCGGCGGAACCCAGGTAGAGCATGTCTCCGCCGCCGGCGACGGCTGCGACGAGGAGTTCTTTTGCTTCTGGGGTGAGAGATTCCATGTTTTGCGCTCCGTTGTGCGGTGTGCGACGAGGAAACACGGGCGGCACGCTGAGAACAGTCATAGAAGAATTTTAAGGACGTGTCAATGGAATTTGAGCGGAGAGTGTGCGATTCGATGGGCCTCATAGGGCAGATGGGGCCGATAGACCGCGTTTCAATTTTTTAACCTGCGACGCGAGGAATGCGTGGCCGCGCTTTGCATTCGGGCCGGCGGGACAGCATTTGACTCTTTCCATTTCCGGTCACGATTTTTGTAAAAATAAATGAAAAATTTATGAAAATCACAGTGGCTGCGCACTGGCGTGCGGGTGTATTTCTGATAGTAATGCACGAGACACGAAAGACCGCTTCCACCGGGTCGCGGTTGGAGATGCATCAGACACGCCATGCCTGCTCCCTTGCGGTCGCGGCTCGCTAACGGAGGTTACGATTAAGCTCACGCCTGAGGAATGCTCCGACAAGCACACGCGCGAATTTTATGCGCGGTATAGGGACGAGTGCGCTGCCAAACAGTTCAATGTCCGGCAAATCATTTTCTACATCTTGTTTTGTGTCGCGCTGCTGATCGCCATAAACCTCGATTGGAAAATTGCATTTGCGGCGCTGACGTTTGCGTTGTGCGCGTTCTATGGCGGTGTGGTCGGCTTTCGCATGGCCAGCGTGCTGTTTGCACTGCTGAAGTCCGGCGAGCACCGCGTGTCACGCGATGAGATCAACGCATTGCAGGACGCGGATTTGCCGATTTATACGATTTTGGTGCCGATGTACAAAGAGCCGGAGGTGGCGCAGAAGATCGCGCGCACCGTCACGAAGCTCGATTATCCCATCGACAAACTGGACGTGAAACTGCTGCTTGAAGAAGATGACGCGCCGACGCGGGCGAAGATCGACGAGGTGCTGCACACGCTGCCGCCGTGCGTGCAGGTGATCATTGCGCCGAAGATTCCGAAAGGGCAGCCGCGCACGAAGCCACGGGCGTGCAATTGGGGATTGGAGGCGGCGCGCGGGAAGTATCTGGTGATTTACGATGCGGAAGACCAACCGGAACCGGACCAGCTTAAGAAGGCGGTGGTGGTTTTTCGAAAGCTCGAAGCGCAGAAGAAGGACCGCGTGGTTTGCTTGCAGGCGAAGCTCAATTATTTCAACGTCGATCAGAATTGGCTGACGAAGTTCTTCACGCTGGAATACACGACGTGGTTCGATCTGTTTTTGCCGGGATTGCATTCGTTCCACGCGGCGATTCCGTTGGGCGGGACGTCGAATCATTTCAAGACGGAGGTGCTCAAGCAGATCGGCGGGTGGGATTCGTTTAACGTCACGGAAGATTGCGACTTGGGGATTCGCCTGGCGCGGCAGGGGCAATCGACGGAGGTGCTGGATTCGACGACGTGGGAAGAGGCGAACAGCCAGTATGGGAATTGGGTGCGGCAGCGCAGCCGCTGGATCAAGGGGTATTTTCAGACGCATTTGGTGCACACGCGGGATGCGTGGTTGCCGTCGGTGCTGATGGCGGGCGTGTGCGCGTGGCTGTATTTTTACACGCTTCAAGTGAAGACCGAGCCGATGACGATGGAACTGCACCCGACGCTGGCGGCGATCACGGAGTGGGGCAGTTTGGGATTGTGCGCGGCGTTTGGCGTGATTGCGCTGTTGTCGCTGGGGCAGCGGCTGATCGCGCGGGCGAAGGGGCGGCGGCAGTTGGGGCCGCTGCAAGCGCTGGAGTTCCGCTTCACGGTCGGCGGGCTTTCGCTGATGATGCTGCTGAATTTCATTTTCTGGGGGCTGACGCTGCTGTACATATTCCGGCATGACATTGCGGCGATACTGCCGTCGTCAATTGCGAATTATCCGCTCACACGGACATCGACGGTGCGCGAGCATTTGGACACGTGGGAATTGTTGCACCAGAACGTGGTGGACAGCGCGTACACCGGCGTGACGCTGTACAATTCGATCTGGGGATTTATTACGCAGAAACTGACGTTTGCGACGATGATCGAGCACATCAAGATGGTGGACCGGTGGTCGCTGGTGTCGCAGATTTTTTATCCGGTGGCGGTGGTGCTGTTTCTGGGGAATTTCATCATTGTGCTGATGGGCTTGATTTCGTGCGCGAAGCGGAATTTGTGGCGGCTGTTTGGGTACGCACTGCTGATGCCGATTTATTGGGTGATGATTTCGCGGGCGGCGGTGAAGGGGTTCTGGCAGTTGTTCTGGAACCCGTGGTATTGGGAGAAGACGACGCACGGGTTGACGCACGATGCGGCTCCGCCTAGTCCGCCGGCGGTGGAGACTGTGCACTAGGTGCAAGTTTTTACCAGATTTCACGCAAAGGCGCAAAGGAGGCGCAGAGGAAGGCGCGAAGAACGGCAGAGGCTAAGGAACGTTGTGCAACTTTTGCACGGAATTCTTTCTTACGCGGAGGCTCGGAGGCGCGGAGGAAGACGCAAAGAGCGGCAAGGGATAAGGAACGGTGTGCAATTCTTGCACGAGAGTTTGGCTGCTAAATCGTTCCGCCTAAAGGCGGGACCACAAACAATGTGCAACTTTTGCAAGCGGTGTATTCTGAATTGGAAATAGGACCGATGTCGAGACGCACTCACCATATTATAGCGATGATGCTGGCTTTTCTGCCATTCGCTTGCGCGATGGGCACGGAAGAGCCGTGCGCGGTGCCGGCTAAGCTAAAGGCTTGGCGCTGTGCGGAATACACGCAGCGGTATTTCATCAGAGTCGAAGCGCCGGGCGAAGCCGGAAGCGCAGGGTTGGTGGACACGGAAAACACGTTCGCGAACGTGGCGCTGCCGTTGAAGATGATCGGCGAAGGTGCAGCGGCGCGGCCGGAACGAGTGGCGCTGTTCGATGAAGACGGAAATCTGGTGCCCATTTATATGCACAAGGCGCCGGGCGGTTCGGAAAGCGAAGTGGTCTTCCCAACATATCCGGGGCATCGCCGGTTTTGCTTGTATGCCGGATCGACCAAACCGCCGGCGGAAGTCAGCGCGCTGTCGCTGCGGCCAGTGGCGATCCAAGTGCATCTGCGCGGCGTAACGGCGACGCCGGATTTTGTGCACAAAGGCGGCACGCCGCCGCAAGTCGCGCCGCTGACGCTTCAACGCTTTCTTAATATGGAGCAACAGACCGCCGGCGCTCCGCTGCCGCCGGGCAAGAACGTGCAGCAGCGCCCGGACCTGCAGCCCAACATCGACGACGCGGAGTGCCCGTTTTTCTGGATCGATTACGACATCTTCGACCGCACCAACCACATCTACAACCCGCCGATGTACGCCGCGCTTTACGAGGGCTTTTTGCGCTGCCCGGTGAGCGGGAAATACAAATTCGCGATCGATACGCCGGGAGCGGTGCATCTGGTCATCGACGGCGTGCCGGTGATTTCAGCGGACATGCCCGACGACAACCGCGAGCCGTTCAAACTCAACAACACCGTCGAGCTTTCCGAGGGCCTGCATCGCGTGGTCGTGCATTACGCCGAAGCCAACGCCGATGCGACGAAGACCAATGCCGACGACCGGCGCTTCGGTTTGCGCCTGCATTGGCAGCCGCCGTTCGCGCGCACGCTGCTGTGCATCCCGCCGCTGGCGTTCGTGAATTATCTGCCGGGCGTGGTCGCGGGTTTTGAAAACGGGCCGGAGAAATGCGCGCCGTTTATCCACATCGAAACGCTGGGCCACGTCCGCGCGGGCGCGCAGTTGGGCGACGGCGCCGCGCGCGAATACGTGCTGGCTTGCGCGCGCATGTCCGTTCCGCCCGGTTCGGCGCGGCTGCGCGCGAGCGCCTCGGAGATGACGCCGGTGCTCAGCGATCCCGGGCAGCGCAGTCTCTGCGTGTGGGTGCCGGCGGGCGAGCCAGTTGAATTCAGATTCGAAGGGCTTGACGCGCCGGCGCGCGTGGTCACGTGGCCGACGTTGAAGACGGGCACCAAGGAACTGATGGAACGCGAAGTGATGGACATGGAAGCGGAACTGCTGGTCAAATCCGCGCCGGAATTCTTGTATCCGAACGAAACCGGCCACATTCATCTCGA
>Ga0209579_10001035_pt1 | contig 23902 bp, 14 predicted proteins | sample Coa_R1_2_FD_187152 | JGI IMG/M metagenome (GOLD analysis project Ga0209579, IMG submission 187152) | Surface soil microbial communities from Centralia Pennsylvania, which are recovering from an underground coalmine fire - Coalmine... | ecosystem: Environmental > Terrestrial > Soil >... | reverse complement strand
TAGCTCCGCCCGGCGTCGATGTTGAGGCCCTTCTTCGCGGCCGGGGGGGCGCCCTTCCCGCGCGGATCCGGCGCGCCCCGTTTCACCCAGGCGACGAAGTCGTCGACCACGTCCTTCGACAACTTCCCCTTCGGAGGCATCTTGAGGTCGCCGGCGTAGCGGATCGCCTGGATGAGCAGGCTCTTGTCGGGATCTCCGGGGACGATGGACGGCCCGGTCTCCCCGCCCTTCACCCATCCGTCCCGGGAGTCGAGGGTGAGCTCCCCCTTCAGCTTCTTCGCCTCGGCGCTGTGGCAGGAGTAGCAGCGGTCGACGAGGACCGGACGGATCTTCTTCTCGAAGAACTCGACGCCGTCGCGGTCGGGCGCGGGAGGCGTCTCCTGGGGGGAGGCGCCGAGGGCCAGGAGGACGAGGACGGAGGCGAATCGCTTCATCGTGGTACCGTTACCCCTAAGCCGAGCTGCCGGGTGATCGCCGCCGCACATTCCTTCACTGCCCGGCGGAGCTCCGGGAGCGGCTTGGGCTTGCCGATGACGACGAGCGACGGCACGCAGACCGCCGCGGCGATCCCGATCCGGGGGTTGCCGATGAACGCGGCGACGTCGCGGATCCCCTGGGTCAGATCGCTCTTGCCCTGGTAGACCGCGTCGCGCCGGATGCGGAGCAGGTCGGCGAGGAAGCGCTCCCTCGCCGGGGTGCCCAGCCGCGCCCAGTCCTCGTCGCGGGACAGGACGCCGCGGAGCTCCTCCTGGGACAGATGGGCGAGGAGAATGCGGCCGGAAGCGGTGAGGACGGCGGGAAAGCGGCCGCCGACCTCGACCGACACGCGGGTGCGGTTCTGGCTGTCGATCTGCGCGAGCACGACGAGTTTCCCGTCGGAAAGCACGCTCAGGTGGACCGACTCGCGCACCCGGCGGGCCAGATCGCGCATCGGCCGGTCCGCCGCGTGCAGGAGCTGGTCGACCGGCGTGTGGGTATGGGCCAGCTCGTAGAGCCGGAGGGTGAGCCGGTAGGAGCCGGAGGCGGGATCCTTCACGATGTAGCCGCGCCGCTCCAGGCAGTTGAGCATCCGGAAGATCTCGCTCGCGCTGCGCCCGAGGCCGCGGGCGAGCTCCGCCTGGGAGCGGTCGCCCGGCCCGGCGGCCAGGGCCTCGAGGAGGTCCAGGCCCTTCTCCAGGGCTGGCGCGGCGTAGCTCGGGACTCGGGCGTCGATTGCACGCACGGGGGGCATTTTTACCAATAAAACACCTCTTCTTCCATGAAAATCTCAGGAATCGGCGGGCGGGGGCGGGAGGGCGGCGCCGTCCTCCGGTGTATTTCTCCTGTTGCCTGGAGCGGACCGAGCCGCTATATTGGGCGGCCTCGTAAGGAGAATTCAGACGCCATGCTTCACCTGCTGATCGCGACCCTCTTGGCCGCCGGAGCGGCCGCTCCGACGTTCGACGAGGCCAAGGCCGATCCCTCCAAGCGGATGGCCCACCTGGCCGCCCACCTGGATCCGCTCATTTACAACAAGGACAAGAATCCGAACGGCTTGATCAAGGCCTGGTACTACGTCGCCGACGAGAAGCAGCTCGCCGAGGCGCAAGAGGCCATCCGGGCCGTCTTCAAGGCCGAGGGCCGCGAGTTCTTCTACGCGAAGGAAGTGAAGAACATCTTCGCGCCCCTGGAGTCGCCGGTGAAGCGCGTCAGCCCCTGGTATAGCGACCGCGTCAGCGCGGGCAACGCGACCCACTCGTGCCTCCTCCTGGTCGGGGACGTCTTCTCCCTCGCCAGCGAGGATGAGGCCCGGAGCGTCCTGGAGGACTACGCCCTCACCCTGGTCAAGCTCAAGGAGAACGGCCTCAAGGTCGGCGACTTGGAGCTCGACGCGAACATCCCCGCCCTCAAGCTCGTCAGCAACAAAAGCCTGCTGCCGCTCTGGGCCCAGTCGGGCCAGCTGGAAGCGGCGATCAAGGGCACCCGGAAGGTGTCCGACGCCTTCAAGAAGGAGCTCGAGGCCCAGTATCTGGCGACGCACACGATCTATGCCCGCCAGTACGCCCAGGAGAAGAAGGTCTTCGACGACAACAACGAGAACACGCTCCAGAAGGAGATCGTCGACTTCCTCACCGAGTGCTGGAAGACCGACCACGCCCGCGTCGAGGCCCTCGGGTTCAAGTACACGCTGACGAACAAAGAGACGAACGAGTACTCGCTGGAAAAGAAGTAGCTCGACCCGCGACCATCCCAAGAGCGCCGGCCCCCCGGCGCTCTTGTTTTTTTCCCTCAGGCGAGCAGGTCGGGGATGAGGTGTCCGTGCACGTCGGTCAGGCGGCGGTCGGCGCCGTTGTGCCGGAAGCTCAGCTTCTCGTGGTCGATCCCCAAGAGGTGCAGGATCGTGGCGTGCAGGTCGTAGCCCAGCACCGGATTCTTCGCCGCCTTCCAGGCCCATTCGTCGCTCTCGCCGTAGGCGGTCCCCGCCCGGACGCCGGCCCCGGCTAGCCACGACGTGAAGACGCCCCCGTTGTGGTCGCGCCCCACGCTTCCCTGCGCGAAGGGCATGCGGCCGAACTCGGTCGTCCAGACCACCAGCGTGTCCTCGAGCAGGCCTCGCTGCTTCAGGTCGGCCAGGAGCCCCGCGATCGGCCGGTCGACCGTTCCCGCGATGAACGTCAGCTCCTTGCTGATGTCGGCGTGGTTGTCCCAGTTGCCCGTCGGCCCGGCCGCGCCGCTCCAGAGCTGGATGAACCGGACGCCGCGTTCCAGGAGGCGCCGCGCCGTCAGGCAGTTCGTGCCGAAGTCGGCCGTCGGCTTGGCGTCCAAGCCGTAGAGCTTCCTCGTCTCCTCCGACTCCTTCCGGAGATCCAGCGCATCGGGGCAGGACAGCTGCATCCGCGCCGCCAGCTCATAGGATGCGATGCGCCCTTCGAGCCGGCTGTCGTCGGCACGACCCTCCAGGTGCTCGCGGTTGAGCCGGTTCAGGAGTGCCAGCCCTTCCGCCTCCCCTTCGGGCGTGATCGACGGCGAGGTCGGCGGGAACAGGTCCCCGATCGGCTCGGGCGCGGTCGGCCGCAGGAGCGTGCCCTGGTGGGCGACCGGCAGGAAGCCCGGCCCGAAACTCCCCTTGGAGTTGTACGGCAGCCCGCGAGAGTCCGGAATCACGACGAAGGCCGGGAGATTGTCGCTCAGCCGCCCCAGGGCGTACGACACCCACGAGCCCATGCACGGGAAGCCCGGCAGCACGAAGCCCGTATTCTGCAGATAGACGCCCGGCCCGTGCACGTTGGTCTTCGACTGCATCGAGTGGACGAACGCCAGATCGTCCACGTGCTCCGCCACCTGCGGGAAGACGCTCGACACCCAGCGGCCGCACTGACCGTGCTGCTTCCACGAGTAGGGACTCCGGAGGACCGTGCCCGGGGTGCTGGTCGCCGCCTCGACGTGCAGGCCCGCGCCCGGATCGAACTTCTGGCCGTGCCGCTTCTCGAGCTCCGGCTTGTAGTCGAAGGTGTCCATCGGGCTCGCGCCGCCGTTCATGAAGAGGTGGATCACGCGCTTGGCCTTCGCGCGGTGGTGCAGGCCGCCGTTGAGGTCGGGCTTCGGCTCCTGGCCGAGGAGGCCGAGCGACCCCAGGAGCTGCGCGAGCGCGACGGCGCCCATGCCCGACCCGCCGGAGCCCAGGAATTCCCGTCGGTTCATCATGAGGTTAATCCAGAAACATGAACTCGTTGCTGTTCAGGAGGATCCGGACCGCGTTCGCCAGCCCGCGCTTCATGGCAAAGTCGCGGATCGCCGACGCTTCGCCCGCGGTCGGCGGCCGCTGCAGGACGAGCCGATAGGCGTGGAGCACCTCTCCCTCCCCCGCGAGGCGGGCCGCCAGATGCTCGCTCTGCCGGATGACGAAGCGGTCGTTCAGCACCGCCATCGCCTGCAGGGGCGTGATGCTCACGTTCCGCGCGCCGGTCAGCTGAGACGCGTCGGGGCAGTCGAGGGTCTCCATGAAGGGATCCGGCAGCGTCCGGAAGATCCACCGGTAGATCGAGCGGCGAAAGTTGTCGGGATGGTCGACGTCGTAGCGACCGTAGTCGACCTTCGGCGTCACGCCGGGATTCGGATCCTCGTAGTGGAACTGTTTCACCGAGGGCCCTCCCGCCCGCGGATCGAGCTTGCCGCTGAGCGCGAGGATCGAGTCGCGGACCTCCTCCGCGTCCAGACGGAGGCGGTTCATGCGCCCCAGGTAGAGATTCGGGGCGTCGCCCTTGGCGAGGTCCGGGCGGCCCGTGGACGTCTGACGATACACCGCGCTCGTGACGATCAGCCGATGGAGCTTCTTGAGGGAGCCGCCGCCGTCTCGAAATTCGACCGCGAGCCAGTCGAGCAGTTCGGGATGGGTGGGTGCCGCGCCCATCCGCCCCAGGTCGTTCGGCGAGTCCGCGATCCCGCGCCCGAAGTGGTGATGCCAGACCCGGTTGACGATCGTGCGCCAGGTGAGGACGTTCTTCGGGTCGACCAGCCAGGCGGCCAGCGCCGCCCGTCGCGCGCCCTCGTCGGCCGGGTCGGCGACGGCGAAGACCGGGCTCAGCCCCGGCACGCACGCGAGCCCCCCGGGCGTCGCCTCCTCGCCGGGCTTCGTGACGTCGCCGCGCTTCAGCACGAAGATGGGCCGGGGCGTGCGCGCGGGGCTGAACTTGGCGATGGGCGCGAAGTCGTTGGCGGCCGCATACACCAGGCGCGGCTTGGGCAGCGCGTCGAGCTCCTTCTGGATCCGGCGATCGAGCACCCAGGCGGCGAGGTCGACCTTCTGTTCGCGCGAGCGCCCCGAGGGCTCGAGAGCCACGATCTTCGCCACGTCCGGCGGCAGAGGCTCGGCCCGGAACGGAGGAGGGATCGAGGTCGCCGACAGCCTCGGATGGGCGATCAGCCGGTGCTTTCCCTGAAGCTGCTCCAGGACCACCACGAGCGACTCCCCGTCCCCCAGGTCGAGCGGCTCCCGGAGCTCGAAGAGGGCGAAGTGGTTCTTCCCCACCTCGGGATAGATCGCCCACGCGGTTTCCGCCTTCCCGTCGAGCGCCTGGGCGACGCTCCACCCGGCCTGGCTGAAGTCGGCCGTCGGATTCCGAAGGTCGACGGGCTCGGGCGGCCCTTCCTTGCGGGAGCGGAAGAGGCGGAACTCCGACAGGTGGAAATTGCCGTTGTCCTCGCGACCCGGCCCCCGGTAGGGATGATCCTCGACGGTCAGCGTTTCCAGCCGCACCGCCGTGATGCGCCTCAGGGTCGACCGCACCGTGATCGTGTAGACGTCCGTGTCGGGAGCCGCTCCGGTCGACAGGAGGGACCCGTCGGGCTGGCGGGTCAGCGTGGCCCCGCCCCGCGATTCGGCCAGGACCGGGTCGAGCACCGTCCAGAATCCCGGGGCGTCGGAGCGGCCCCGCTCCCACTCCTGGACCTCCTGCTCGATCTCCCGGGTCCCGAAGGCGTCCGGCTGGGTCTTCCGGCGGACGGCGATTCCGGTCTTCTTCCGGAGCAGATCCTGCCGCCGGCGGTTGAGCGCGGGATCGTCGTCGAAGGGCCGGTTCGCGCGATCGACGCCGGCGAAGCAGGACTGGAGCGCGTAGTACTCCGCCTGGGAGATCGGGTCGAACTTGTGGTTATGGCAGCGGGCGCACTGGACGGTGGTGGCCATGAAGGTCGACATCGTCGCCGTCAGCATGTCGTCGCGGTCCAGATTCTGGGCGATCTTCTTGTCGACGGTGTCCGCCATGATGTGCATCTGGGAACTCTCGTCCCAGGGACCGGCGGCAAGGAAGCCCGTCGCGACCAGGGCCTGGGGATCGCCGGGCCGCAGGACGTCGCCGGCGATCTGCTCCTCGACGAAGCGCGCGTAGGGCTTGTCGTCGTTGAACGCGCGGATCACGTAATCCCGGTAGGGCCAGGCGTATTCGCGCGGTCGATCCTGGTCGTGGCCGTGGGTATCGGCGTAGTGGACGGCGTCCAGCCAGTGCCGGGCCCAGCGCTCGCCGAGGCGGGGGGACGCCAGCAGCCGGTCGACGACCTTGTCGTAGGCGTCGGCCGAGGCGTCGGCGAGGAAGGCGTCCATCTCTTCCGGCGTCGGCGGGAGCCCGGTGAGATCGTAGGTCACCCGGCGCAACAGCGTCCGGCGATCGGCTTCCGGGGACGGCTGGAGGCCCTTCTCCTTCAGCGTGGTGGCGATGAAGGCGTCCACGGGGGTGTGTCCCCAGCGGGCCGCGGGAACCGCGGGGCGGACCAGGGGGCGAAGCGACCATGGGGTGACGTCTCCCCGATTCGTCTCCTCCGGCCAGGACGCCCCCTCGTCGATCCAACGGCGGACCAGTCCGATCGCTTCGGGGCTGAGTCGGGGGGCCTTCTGCGGCATCCTCGCGTCGTCGTCCGGGTCGACCAGCAGCTTGTAGAGGGGACTCTCCGTGGATTTGCCCGGAACGATGACCTTCCCGCCCGCGCCGCCGCGAAACGCCGCGGCCCTCAGGTCGAGACGCAACTGGCCTTTCGGCTTCCCTTCGGCGCCGTGGCACTTGAGGCACGAGGCCCGAAAGATCGGACGGATGTCGCGCTCGAACTCGACCGGCGCCTGCTGGAGCGGCGCGGCGAGGAGGAGGACGAAGAGCCCGATCCTGCTCACGGCGACCCCAGCGTCTCCGAGATGCGGCGACCCGCGCGCCGGACCTGGAGCGCCACCTCCGCGAACGTCGAGCGCGGGAGCCGCCGGGACGGGGCGGAAATCCAGAGCGTGGCGAGGACATCGCCCTGCGGGTCCGTGATCGGCGCCGCGACGCAATGGATGCCCTCGTCGGCCTCGGCGAAATCGGAGGACCAGCCCTGCTCCCGGATCCGCTCGCACTCGCGGGCCAGCTCGGAGCGGTCGGTGAGCGTCCGCGGCGTCGAGGGCGTCATCGGAATGCGGCGGATCGCGGCGGCGCGCGGGCCCTCGGGCATGAAGGCGAGCAGGAGCTTGCCCGGCGCGTTGTTGTGCAGCGGGAAGCGGAGACCGGCGTCCACCGAGATGCGCAGCGGGTGCAGCCCCTCGACCTGCTCCAGGACGACGCCCTCGTCGCCGAAGCGGCGGCCGATCTGCACGGTCTCGCGACAGAGGTCGCGCAGCTCGCGCAGGGCGTCCATCGACGCCTCGATCAGCCCCTTGCGGTCCACGCGGGGCTGGCTGATCCGCAGGAGCTTTTCGGTGAGCCGGAATTTCAGGGTCTTCTCGTCCCGGCCGAGATACCCGCGGGCCTTGAGCGTGTTGGTGATCCGGAAGACGGCGTTCTTGGGAAAGCCGAGCTGGGCGCTCAGCTCGGAGAGCGTGAGGCCGCCGTCCGCGGAGCCCAGGTGCTCGAGGATCTCCAGCGCCCGGTCGACGCCGGGAGAAAACGTCGCCGAATCAGGCTCGCCCGCCACTCGTTCCATATGTAGACCCTGTTCTACCTATGATACGCCTCCCGGCTCCTGAAAGTTCGGCTCCCCCGAAAAAAGCCCCCGGGACCCGGCGCATCCTTGTTATCTTAGCCTGGATTCCGAGGAAACGATGATGACGCGGATCCTGGCAGCGGCCCTCGTCGCGGCCTCCTGCCTTCCGGCCCGCGCCCAGGATCCGACGCCCGACGCCGGATTCACTCCGATCTTCAACGGTAAGGATCTGACGGGCTGGGTCTACGGCCGGAAGGCCAACGGCGAACACAAGATGGGCGCCGGCTACGCGGTCGAGCACGGCGTCCTCTCCTCCACCGTGAAGGACGGCGGCTACCTCTACACCGAGAAGGAATACGCCGACTTCACCTTCCGCTTCGAGTTCCGGCTCACGGCCAACGCCAAGAGCGGCATCGGCCTCCGAGCCCCGCTCGAGGGCGACCCGGCCTACGTCGGCCTGGAGATCCAGGTCCTCGACGACTCGGGCTCCGAATTCCGGAACCTCCATCCCGACCAGTATCACGGCTCCGTCTACGACGTCTTCGCCGCCAAGCGCGGGTCGCAGAAGGACGTCGGCGAGTGGAACACCGAGGAGATCACCGCCAAGGGCCGGCACGTCACCGTCACGGTGAACGGCCAAGTCATCGTCGACGTCACCCTCGACGACTGCAAGGACGAGGCGAAGCTGAAGAAACATCCGGGGCTCCAGAACCCGAAGGGGCACCTCGGGATCCTGGGCCAGGGCTCCCGGGTGGAATTCCGCAATCTCCGTGTGAAGGAGCTGTGAGTCGGCGCGTCCGGCCTTCTATTCCGGCCCCCTCGGGGCCTCCGGCGACGTAGAAGAGATAATCGCTTGATCAACGAAGGAGACTTTCATGCGCACCCTCATGGTATCGACCCTGATCCTCGCAAACATCGCCTGCAGTGCCGCCGAGAAGCAGGAAGAGGCCGGGTTCGTCCCGATCTTCAACGGGAAGGATCTGGATGATTGGGTCTACGGGACCAAGAACAACGCCATGAAGCAGGGGAAAGGGTATCAAGTCGACCCCGAGCAGAAGATCGTCTACTGCACCGTCCCGGACGGGGGCAACCTCTATACCAAGAAGGAGTACGGCAACTTCATCCTGCGCTTCGAATTCAAGCTGACCGAAAACGCCAACAACGGGATCGGGATTCGGGCGCCTCTGGAGGGGGACGCGGCCTACGTCGGGATGGAGATCCAGGTCCTGGATGACAGCGGTCCGATGTACAAGACCCTCCGGCCCGAGCAGTACCACGGCTCGATCTACGACGTCTTCGCGTGCAAGCGCGGATTTCAGAAGCCCGTGGGGGAGTGGAACGTCGAGGAGATCTTTGCGGACGGCCCGCACGTCCGGGTCACGCTGAACGGAACCGTGATCGTCGATGCGAATCTGGATGACGTGAAGGACGAGAAGAAGCTCCAGAAGCATCCGGGCCTCAAGAACGCCAAGGGCCATATCGGATTCCTTGGCCACGGCGCCCGGGTGGAATTCCGGAACCTCCGCGTGAAGGAACTCTAAGGGGGTGAAGCCCCCCGCGTCGACCAGGACGGCCTCGGGGCGGCCGGGGCCAGGATCTCGTCGGCCGGGGAGCAGGAGCGGGGATCGCGGCCGCCGACCCGAGGATCCCGCCGATCCCCCGCCCTCTCGATCGCCGGTTCTTTCCCCCGATCCTGGTCTTCCGCGAAATTCATGCTCTGCTACCGACGTAGCATCTGCAGCTTCATCCGCTATTTTGAATGGGGCTCCGGCGCGACGAGCGGGATTAGTTGTATAGTCACAGGGGTGAGTCGATGAAGATCCGCTGGGTCGTCGCCTCGTTCGTCGCCATGCTGCTCGCCCTGGGCCTGGAGGCCCAGGAGGCCAAGGGGCCGATTCCCATCGAGGTCCCCAAGCGCGACAAGCCCGTCGATTTCCGCGCCGATCTGCTCCCCTTCCTCAAATCCAACTGCATCGCCTGCCACCACTCGAAGGATCCCGAGGGCCAGCTCGTCCTGGAGACGCCGAAGACCCTCCTGAAGGGCGGCGAGAGCGGCCCGGCCGCGGTGCCCGGCAAGTCCGCCGAAAGCCTCCTTCTGCTGTCGGCCTCTCATCAGAAGAAGCCGCTCATGCCGCCCCGCAAGAACAAGGTCGGCGCCGGCACGCTCACGCCCCAGCAGCTCGGCCTCCTCAAGCTCTGGATCGACGAAGGCTGCAAGGAGTCGCTGTCCGTGGAGATCGAGGCCCCTCACTGGCAGCCCGTCACGAATGCGTGGCATCCGATCTACGCCGTCGGCCTCGACAGCGAGGGCCAGATCGCCGCCTGCGGCCGCGCGGGCCATCTCTTCCTCTATCACGTCCCCACCGGCCGCCTCATCGACCAGCCGTCCGATCCCAAGCTCGCGAGCCTCGTGCCGCCCGGGCAGCCCGGGCTGGCCGACCGCGACGCCATCCTGTCGCTCGCCTTCAGCCCCGACGGCACCCTGCTGGCGACGGGCGGCTACCGGTCGATCCGCATCTGGAAGCGCACCCTGCCGGAGACGAAGTCCAACATCGACCTGGGCGGGGAGGTGAAGCTCGCCGCGCTCAGCCGCGATGCCGGAACGCTCGCGATCGCCGCGGGCAACACGGTCAAGCTCCTGTCGATCGCGAAGAAAGGCAAGATGGCCGCCGAGCTGAAAGGCCATGGCGACGCCGTCGCCTCGATCCGCTTCTCCCCGGACGGCGCGTCGATCCTGACCGGCTCCGCCGACAAGACGGTCCGCGTGTGGAAGAGCGGGGACGGCTCCCCGCTCGGCAGGATTGAAACGCCCGCCGCGGTGGCCTGCGCCGAGTGGGTGGCCGACGGCAAGCAGATCGCCGCGGCCGGCGCCGACGGCGTCATCCGGGTCTGGGCCGTTCCCGACGCGGCGACGCTGGCGGACGGCGCGGCCAAGCCCGCGGCGCTGAAGGAATGGAAAGCGGCCGCGACGGAGCTCCGCGCCGTCGCCTCGGGCGTTCTCGCCGCGGCCCCGGACGGCAAGATCTCCCTCTGGAACCTCGAGACCGGCAAACCGGGGCGCGAGGTCGCGCACGGCGCCCCGGTCACGTCGATCGTCGTCTCCCCCGACGGCAAGCGCTGGCTGAGCGTCGGCGGCCCGACCGCGACCCTCTGGAACGCGGAGGACGGGAAGAAGATCACGGACCTGAAAGCGGACGGCGCCGCCGCCCGCCGCGACCGCGCCGCCCAGGCGCTCCTCGCCTTCGCCGGCACCGAGGTGACGTTCCGCCAGAACGCCATCAAGGCGTTGGAGGAGGCGAAGAAAAAGGAAGAGGCCGAGGTGAAGGTCGCGGCCGACGCGGTCGCGCCCGCCGAGAAGAACGCGAAGGACAAGGACGAGGCGTTCGTCAAGGCCAAGCAGGACCGCGAGGCCGCCGAGCGCGCGGTGGCCGAGGCGGGACTCGGGGCCGAGACGGCCCGCGACCGGCTGGAGCTGGCGCTGAACGCCCTGGCCGTCCTCGACGCCGAGACGGCCCTGCGCCAGGCCGAGGCCGACACCGCCGCCGTGATCCAGTATCTCGACGAGTCCAAGAAACATCCCGCGATGGCGGTCGATGCGAAGCTGCGCGCCGAGTCCGCGGGCCGGATGCTCCAGGTCGGGCGTGCGGGGGTCGCCCTGCCCCGCCTTCAGGCCGAGAAGGCCGCCGCGGACCAGCGCCTGGCGGACGCGGGCGCCGGCGTGGCCGGGCCCAAAGCCGCCGCCGACGCCGCCGCCAAGGTTCTCGCCGAGACGAAGGCGAAGGCCGAGGCCTCGAAGAAGGCCGTCGACGACGCCAAGAAGAAGCTCGAGTCCGTGACCGCGGAAGAGGACAAGAAGACCGCCGGGGAGGCCCTCAAGAAGCTCGAAGCCGACCAGACCGCGTCGGCGCAGGCGGCCGAGAAAGCCGAGCGCGACGCCAAGGCCGCGATCGCCGCGGGCGCTGATGCCGTGAAAAAGGCCGAGGACGCGAAAACCGCCGCGACGGCCGCCGCCGCGGCGCTCGTCCAAGGCACGGCCGCCCTCGAGGCCGCGAAGAAGGCGCTCGAGACCGCGAAGACCGCCGCCGAGGCGGGCATCAAGGCGGCCGAGGCCCAGAAGACCGCCGCGCTTCCGAAAAAAGACGCCGCCAAGAAGGCCGAGGACGCCGCCCAGAACGCCGCCGAAATCGCCAAGGCGAACCTCGAGAGCGCCAAGGGCAGAGTCGAGAAGGCGAAGGAATCCGTCGTCTCCGTCGACAAGCAGGTCCAGGAGGCGACCGCCAGGCTCGAGGCGCAGAAAGTGGACCTGGGGAAGGCCGAGGCCGACCGGAAGGCGGCGGCCGACGCCCTGACGAAAGTGAAGCTCGTCCTCCGCACGGCGGTGTTCTCCGACGACGGGTCGCTCGTGCTCGCGGGTGGCGAGGACGGGAAGATCTATTCGTTCGGCGCCGAGCGCGGCGTCGAGGCCTCGGTCTTCGACGCCCACCCCAAGGCGCTCCTGACGATCGCCGGCGGGGGCTTCTCCGTCGCGGTCGACGGCACCACCCGCTCGGGCCCCTGGCTCCCCACCTGGAAGCTCCTCGTGGACATGGAGCCGACCGAGCCCACGAAGCCACCGGTCGACCGCGTCCTGGCGCTGGAGTTCAGCCCCGACGGCAAGATCCTGGCGAGCGGCGGGGGAACGCCGTCGCGCGACGGCGAGCTGCTGCTCTGGAGCGCCACCGACGGCACGCTGCTCCGCGAGATCACGGGCGCTCACAGCGACACGGTGTTCGATCTCGCGTTCACGGCCGACGGCTCCCTCCTGGCGAGCGCGGCCGCGGACAAGTTCGCCCGCGTCTTCGACGTGAAGACCGGCAAGCTGGTCCGCTCATTCGAAGGACACACGAACCACGTGCTGGGCGTCGCGTGGAACCGCACCGGACGCACGCTGGCGACGGCCGGCGCGGACGATGTCATCAAGGTCTGGAGCCTCGAGTCCGGCCAGCAGATCCGCACCATCCCGGGCTTCACGAAGCAGGCCACCGCGCTGCGCTACGTGGGCTATGACGCGTCCTTCGCGGTGGCGGCGGGCGGCGTCCCCGTGCGCCTGGTCCAGGAGGGGGGCAACATCACCCGCAACTTCGACAGCGGGGGCTCGTTCATGTACGACCTCTCCCTCAGCGCCGACGGCCAGATCCTCGTGGCCGGCGGTCTCGACGGCGTGCTGCACCTCTGGGGCACGGCCGACGGCAAGCCTCTGGCGACCTTTGCCCCCGCGGGCCCGCCAAATCCGGCCAAATGAGGCCGGCGGCAACACGAGGGGCGCGGCGCGTGTATAGTTAATGGAGCGGGATTCGGCAGCAATCAGCGACGACGTCGCGTAGTGGAGAGCTGTTCATGCTGACGATCCTGGGCGAGCGCCACCACGATTTTTGCGACGGGGTCACCCGGCGCTCCTTCCTCCGCATCGGCGGCCTCGCCCTGGGCGGCCTGTCCCTCCCCCAGATCCTCCGGGGCCAGGACCAGTCCGGCTCGAAGCGCCCCGCCCACAAGTCCGTCATCATGATCTTCCTGGCCGGGGGGCCGCCCCATCAGGACATGTGGGACCTGAAACCCGACGCCCCCTCGGAGATCCGCGGAGAGCTCAAACCGATCCGGACGAACGTCCCCGGCATCGAGATCTGCGAGCTTTTCCCCCGCATGGCGAAGATCATGGACAAGCTCGCGATCATCCGGTCGATGGTCGGATGCAACGGCGACCACTACGCCTACCAGTGCCTGACCGGCCGCGACCAGCGAAAGGGCGTCCAGCCCAAGGGGGGCTGGCCCTACATCGGGTCGATCCTGACCAAGCTCGAGGGCTCCGTGAACGCCGCGGTGCCCCCCGCGATCGGCCTTTCGCCCCGCACGGCGCACCGCCCCTGGGGCGACAACGGCCAGCCCGGCTGCCTCGGAGCGGCCTTCGGCCCCTTCACGCCCGAAGGCGAGGAGATCAAGGCCGACATGGTCCTGAAGGAGATCTCCCTCGACCGCCTGCGCGACCGCAGATCGCTCCTGACGAGCTTCGACACCTTCCGCCGCAACGCCGACGCGTCCGGCGCGATGGAGGGCCTGGACGCCTACCAGCAGCAGGCCATGGATGTGCTCACCTCGAGCCGCCTCGCCGAGGCGTTCGACATCAGCAAGGAAGATCCGCGGACGATCGAGCGCTACGGCAAGGGCTCCGACAAGTTCCAGGACGACGGGCCGTGGACGAGGCTGGACCAGTTCCTGATGGCGCGGCGCCTGGTCGAGGCCGGCGCCCGCTGCGTGACGCTCTCCTTCGGCCGCTGGGATTGGCATGGCCGCACCTTCGACCGCTCGCGCGAAAACTTCCCCATGCTCGACCAGGGCGTGAGCGCGCTGGTCGAGGATCTCCACGCCCGGGGTCTGGACAAGGACGTCTCGGTCGTGGTCTGGGGCGAGTTCGGGCGGACGCCGAAGATCAACGCCGAAGGCGGCCGGGACCACTGGCCGCAGGTCTCCTGCGCGATGCTGGCGGGCGGCGGCATGCGGACGGGCAAGGTCATCGGCGCCACCAACCGCCTGGGCGAATACGCCGTGGACCGGCCGGTGCGCTTCGAGGAGGTCTTCGCCACGCTGTACCGCAACCTGGGGATCGACCCCTACCACCAGACCATCACGGACCTGGCGGGCCGGCCCCACTATCTTCTGGACCCGGACGACCAGCCCCTGCGGGAACTGATTTAGCGTAAGGAGCCGGCGACTCGCGATATGGGCTCACATGAATAAGATCGAGAAGGGCGTCAACCGCCTGGGATGCGCCGAGTTTCGGCAGCATCTCCGGGACATCGACCGCCGCACCTTCGTCCGCGCCGGCATGCTGGGCGCGGCGGGGCTGGCGATGTCGGATCTCCTTCGGATCGAAGCCCAGGAGTCGGCTCCGGCGAAGCGCGCCACCTCGGTCATCATCCTGTGGATGCGCGGCGGCCCCAGCCAGCACGAGACCTGGGACCCGAAACCCCAGGCGCCCGCCGAGATCCGCGGCGCCTTCCGCGACATCCCGACGGCCGTGCCGGGAATCCGCCTCTGCGAGCTGCTGCCGCAATCCGCGCGGCTGATGAAGAAGTGGTCGATCATCCGGTCGCTGACGCACGAGGACGCGGGCCATTCGTCGGGCGACCAGCTCTGCTTTACCGGGTACCCCTCCGGCCCGAATCCCGACCACAACATCGCGCCGAGCTGCGGCTCGGTGGTGTCGCGGCAGCTCGGCCATGCGAACCCGAAGCTGCCGTCCTACGTCATGATTCCCTCCCTCGTGCCCGGCGCCGACGCGGGATGGCTGGGCCCGGCCTACCGCCCCTTCGAGACCCAGGCCGACCCCGCCCACGACGGCCCCTTCAGCGTCCCGAACCTGCAGGCGCCCCAAGGGCTGTCGGTGTCGCGCCTCGACGACCGCAAGTCGCTGCTGGAAAGCTTCGACGGCCTGCGGCGCTCGATGGACCAGAGCGGACAGATGGATGCGATGGATGCGTTCAACCGCCGCGCCTGGGACATCATCACGGGCCCCGAGGCCCGGGCGGCCTTCGACCTGGACGCGGAGCCCGCGAAGATCCGGGAGCGCTACGGCTTCATGCCCGAGTATAAGGCGCCGGCCCCGGACCGCTGCGGCGTGCCGGCCTGGTCGCAGCGCATGCTCCTGGCGCGGCGGCTGGTCGAGGCGGGCGTCCGCCTCGTCACGGTCGACGTGCGCTGGTGGGACACGCACTTCGAAGGCGTCGAGACGATGCGCGACGGCTTCCTTCCGCGCTGGGACCGCGCCTACACGGCGCTGATCGAGGATCTCGACCAGCGCGGCCTGCTCGAGACGACGATGGTCGTCGCGTGGGGAGAATTCGGCCGCTCGCCGCAGATGAACAACCGCGCGGGCCGCGACCACTGGCCGCACGTGTTCAGCGCGGCCGTCGCGGGCGGCGGCATCCAGGGGGGCCGGGTGGTGGGCGCCTCCGACGACAAGGGGGGCTATCCAAAAGAAAATCCGAAAACGCCACAAGATGTGCTCGCCACGATATACCGTCATGTGGGAGTCGACGTGAACGCGGAATACCTCGACCACACGGGGCGCCCGCGCCCGGTGCTGCCGAGCGGGAAACCGGTGGACGAACTCTTCTAGAGGAACGCCGATGAAACGATTGAGCCTGTTGGCCCTGCTGCTGGCGGCCGCCGCCGTCGACGCGCAGGACAAGCCCGCGGTCCCCGCGCCCGCCTCGCTGACCCTCCAGGCGGCGGGGACGGAAGACCAGGATCTCGGGAAGGCGGCGACGCTGATCGGCCCGGAATCGCGCCTGCAGGTGGTGGTCTCGGCGACCCTGCCGGACGGCCGGCTCGTGGACTGGACGGGCGCCGCGAAATACACGACGGCCCCCGAAGGAATCGTCGCGGTCGACGAGACCGGCCTGGTCACGCCCCTCAAGGAGGGGACCGCCGCGGTGACGGCCTCGGCCGGGGCGGCGACCTGCTCCGTGCCGGTGTCGGTGGTCCACTACAACGACCCCCCGCTCATCAACTTCCCCAATCAGGTCACGCCGATCTTCACGAAGCTCGGCTGCAACAGCGGCGGCTGCCACGGCAAGAGCGGCGGCCAGAACGGGTTCCGCCTGTCGCTCCTGGGCTTCGAGCCCGGCGACGACTACGAGTATCTCGTGAAGGAGTCGCTCGGCCGGCGCCTGTTCCCCGCCGCTCCGGAGCACAGCCTCCTCCTGATGAAGGGCATCGCGGCCGTCCCGCACGGCGGCGGGGACCGCCTGAAGAAGGACACCCACGAATACCAGCTCCTCGTCCGCTGGATCACCCAGGGCATGCCCTACGGACGGGACGACGCGGCGGTCGTCACGGGCATCAGCGTGTTTCCCCGGCACCGCATCCTGGCTCCCGACGGCCGCCAGCAGCTGATGGTCATCGCCCACTATTCCGACGGGACGTCGGAGAACGTGACGCGGACCGCACGCTACGAGCCCAACGACAAGCTGATGGCCTCGGTCAACGAATACGGCCGAGTCCAGATGCTGGGCACGCCGGGCGAAGTCGCCATCATGATCCGCTACCAGGACCGCGTCGCGGTCGCCGAGGCCACGGTGCCGCTCGGCGCCGAGGTGAAGGACCTGCCGGCGGTCCGGACGCTGGTCGACGAGCACGTCTTCGCCAAGCTGAAGAAGCTCGGCCTGCCGCCCTCGCCCGGGGCGGACGACGCGACGTTCCTTCGCCGGGTGACGCTCGACATCACGGGCCGCCTGCCCGCGGCCGACACCGCCCGGAAGTTCCTGGAGGACCGCGACCCGGAGAAGCGGGACAAGGCGATCGAACGCCTCCTCGAAAGCGAGGCCTACGCCGACTATTTCGCGAACAAGTGGTCCGCGATCCTGCGCAACCGCCGCGACAAGGACACCTACGCGAGCGGCAACTTCGCCTTCTACCAGTGGATCCGCGCGGCGCTGGACCAGAACATGCCCTACGACCGCTTCGTCCGCGAGATCATCACCGCGTCGGGCGAAATCAGCGACCACCCGGCCGTCGCCTGGTACCGCCAGGTCTCGAAGGACTTCGAGCAGGTGGAGGACGTGGCCCAGCTCTTCCTCGGCGTGCGCATCCAGTGCGCGCGCTGCCACCATCATCCGTTCGAGAAGTGGAGCCGCCGCGACTATTACGGCATGGTGGCGTTCTTCTCGCGGGTGGGCCGGAAGGAAGGGACGACCCCCGACGAGCAGCGCATCTTCCACCAGCGCGGGCTCGCCGGCTCCAAGGATCCGAAGTCCGGCGCGGCGCTCAAGCCCACGGGCCTGGGCGACCTGCCGCTCGACATTCCGGCGGAGGAGGATCCCCGCCTGGACCTCGCCAACTGGCTGACCAAGCCGACGAATCCCTTCTTCGCGCGGACCCTGGTCAACCGCTACTGGAAGCACTTCTTCGGACGCGGCATCGTCGATCCCGAGGACGACATGCGCGACACCAACCCCGCGTCGAACAAGGAGCTGCTGGACGGGCTGACGAAGAAGTTCATCGACTGCGGCTACGACCTGAAGGAGCTGATCCGGACGATCACCCGCTCGGCCACCTACCAGCTCTCGTCGCTGCCGAACGGCCAGAACTCGACGGACCGCCAGAGCTTCTCGCGCTATTATCCCCGCCGCCTGAACGCGGAGGTCCTCCTGGACGCGATCGACCAGATGAACGGCAGCTCGACGGCCTTCACGGGCCTGCCCGCCGGGTCGCGGGCGATCCAGATCCCCGATCACGGGGGCGTAAACTCCTACTTCCTGACGGTGTTCGGCAAGCCGGGCGGGGCCAGCGCCTGCGAGTGCGAGCGCAGCGTGGACGCCTCCCTGGCCCAGAGCCTGCACCTTCTGAACTCCCCGGATATTCACGGAAAAATGAGTTCCGGTGTAGCGAAAGAGCTCTCGAGCGATATGAAGAGAGCGGACACGGACAAGGTCCAGGACCTGTACTTCCGGGCTTTCGCCCGTCCGGCCTCGGAGCACGAGATGAAGTACGCGATCACGCACCTCGAGAAGGCGGATCCGAAGCAGAAGGCCGGCGCCTACGAGGACGTGGTCTGGGCCCTGCTGAATACGAAGGAATTCCTGTTCAACCACTAAAGACGTCGATAGAGATTCGAGAGGTTTAAGGAGGCGAGCATGTTGACGATTACCGGCGACCGGTATCCGAGCTGCGACGGCGTCCTGCGCCGCGACTTCCTCAAGATCGGCGCTCTCGGCATGGGCGGCTTGGCCCTGCCCGACCTCCTTCGCCTCGAAGCCAAGGACGGCAAGAAGATGTCGTCCAAGGCCCTGATCAACGTCCACCTGTCCGGCGGCCCCAGCCACCAGGACATGTGGGACCTGAAGCCCAACGCTCCCTCCGAGGTCCGCGGCGAGTTCCGGCCCATCCCGACCAACGTGACGGGCATGGAGATCTGCGAGCTCTTCCCGAAGCTGGCGAAGATGGCCGACCAGTTCGCCATCATCCGCGGCATGGTGGGCTCGGTCGACGAGCACAGCTACAGCACGGCGATGACCGGCTACTCCGAGCAGGCCCTGAAGTCGGTCGGCGGCCATCCGTCCATCGGCTCGGTCGTCTCGCGCCTGTCGCAGGCCACCTCCGACCGCGCGCTCCCCTACGTGTCGCTGATGGGCCACGTCACCCCCGGCTATCTCGGACCCGTTCACCAGCCCTACGTGCCGGACGGCGGCGCCCGCTCCAACCTGTCGCTCGGCAAGATCAATGCGGAACGCCTGAAGAGCCGCACCGACCTTCTCAGCGAGCTGGACACGATGCGCCGCGACGTGGACACCAATCACCAGATGGAAGCCATGGACTCCTTCACCCAGAAGGCCGTCGAGGTCGTGACCTCGGGCCGGATGGGCGACGCCCTGGACATCGAGAAGGAAGACAAAGCCACGAAGAAGCGCTACCTGGGCGACGGCAACGGCCAGGGACGCACCAGCGGCAACCGCAACTTCCTCATGGCCCGCCGCCTGATCGAGGCCGGCGTCCGCTGCATCGCCATGAGCTGGGGCGGCTGGGACACCCATGAGAACAACTTCAAGACCCTGCGGGATCAGCTCCCCGCGCTCGACATGGGCGTGAGCGCGCTGATCCAGGATCTCTCCGACCGCGGCATGCTCGACGACGTCAGCATCGTCCTGTGGGGCGAGTTCGGGCGGTCCCCGAAGATCACCAACAACGCGGGCCGCGACCACTGGCCCCGCGTCTCCGCCGCCTTCATGGCCGGCGGCGGCATCCGCGCGGGACAGGTCGTTGGCGCGTCGGACCGGCAGGCGGCGGACGCCGTCACCCCGGTCCACGTCCACCAGATCCATTCCACGCTGTACCGGAACCTGGGGATCGACGTGGAGACCACCCAGTTCATCGATCCGTCCGGCCGTCCGCAGTATCTGCTGGACAACCGGAATCCGGTGAAGGAACTGATCTGAGCGTCGGTCGAAAGGAAGGCGTCATGAAGGCAGGGACACTCCGTCGTCTCGCCGGCATCGCGGTCTTCGCCGCCTGGGGCGCGGCCGCGGTCGCCCAGCAGGCCACGCCTCAGATTCCCCAGCCGAAGATCTACGCCCTGCAGCCCGCCGGAGGCAAGGCCGGCACCTCCCTGGACGTGCGGCTCTCGAGCGGCGCCGACCTTGACGGCGCGGATCGCCTGATCTTCTCGCATCCCGGCATCACCGCGCAGGCGGTGAAGGAGGACGCCGGCAAGATCTACCCCCAGGGACGGACCCTCGAGGGGAAATTCAAGGTGACGATCGCCGGCGACGTCCCGCCCGGAATCTACGAAGTCCGAGCCGCGGGCTACTTCGGCGTCACCAACGCCCGCCGCTTCGCCGTGGGCGACCGGGAGGAAGTCGCCGAGAAGGAACCGAACAACGACGCCGCCACGGCGCAGGAGATCCCGCCGGGCGCCGTCATCAACGGCACCTGCGATCCCCAGGGCTTCGACTGCTTCAAGCTCCCCGCCAAGAAGGGCCAGCGCTACCTTGCCGAGAGCCAGGCGCTGCGGCTCGACTCCCGCGCCCAGATCGTCCTCACGCTCATCGACCCGGCCGGCCGCGAGCTCCGGCGCATCGCCAGCACGCGGTCGCGCGACGCCCTGCTCGATTTCACCGCCGATCAGGACGGAACGTACGTGGTCAAGCTGAACGATCTCCTCTACCGCGGCGGCGACGAGTTTTTCTACCGGCTCACGATCGGCACCGGCCCCTGGATCGATTTCGTCGATCCGCCCGTCCTCAAGCCGGGGGTCGACAACGCGGTCACCGTCTACGGCCGAAATCTCCCGGGCGGGACGCCCGCGGAAGGGATCGAGATCGACGGCCGCCCGATCGACAAGCTCGCGGTGACGATCAAGGCCCCCGCCGTCGGCGAACCGCCGAATGAAACGCTGCTCCGGCCCGGCGACGCCTCCGCCGACCTGGTCTCGTGGCGGCTGGGAAACTCGAATCCGGTGCGTTTCCTGCTCTCCGAGGAGACGATCGTCCGGGAGATCGAGCCCAACGATTCGCCCGCCCAGGCTCAGGCGATCAAGGCGCCGGCCGTGGTCGTGGGCCGCTTCCAGGTCCGCGGGGACCGCGACTGGTACGTCTTCGAGGCCGCCAAGGGCGACAAGGTGTGGATCGACGTGGTCAGCCAGCGGCTCGGCCTGTCCGTCGATCCGCAGATCGTGATCCAGTCCGCCGGCGACCAGCCGAAGGATCTCCAGGAAGTCGACGACCTGGCGTCGCCCCTCCCGGTGATGCCGAATAACGTCGAGAAGCGATATCGCGCGCACTCGGACGATCCGGCCCTGGTCTTCACGGCGCCCGCCGACGGCAAGTACCGCATCCTGGTGCGCGACCAGTTCGGCAGCGCCCAGGGCGACCCCCGCCTCTTCTACGCCATGACCATCCGCGCCCCCAAGCCGTCCTTCAGCCTGGTCGCGATTCCGGTCGAGACCACGCCGGTGGACGGGAAGCTCAACCAGGTGAACTGCATCCTCCGGCGCGGCGGCTCCGACCGGCTCCGCGTCATCGCGTACCGCCTTGAAGGCTTCGACGGCCCCATCCGTCTGGAGGCGGAAGGCCTGCCCGCCGGGCTCTCCTCGAATCCCGCCGTCATCGGCGCGGGCGACACGTCGGCCGACTTCATCTTCAAGGCCGCCGCCGACGCCCCTCCCTTCGCCGGCCCGGTCAAGATGGTGGGCCGGGGGGGCGACCTGGTCCGCCCCATCCGCTCCGCCGAGGTGCTCTTCAACGTCGCCGACATGCAGAAGGAGCCCGTCATCACCCGCCTCACCGACACCGTCGGAGTGGCCATCGACGAGCACTTCATCGCCCCGCTCGCGCTGCAGGTCGTGCCGACCGACGTCCAGCGCACGGTTCGAGGCGGCAAGCTGAAGATTCCGGTCAAACTCGTCAAGAATGCCGATACCAAGGACCTCGACAAGGCGCAGGTCAAGGTCATCCCCTCCGGCCTGCCCGGCCGCAACAACGAGAAGCCTATCGTCGCCAAGGAGCTGACGCTGACCTTGGCCAAGCCGGACGGCGACTTGGAGCTGGACGTCACGGAAAAGGCGCCGGTCGGCCTGCTGACCTTCCACCTGACCGGCGATGTCGACATCACCTACGTGCGCAATCCCGAGCGGCTCAAGCGCGCGCAGGACGAGCAGAAGCGGATCGATGCAGTCGCGGTCGAGCTGGCCGCCGAAACGAAGAAAGCGACGGATGAACGGACGAAAGCGGAGAAGGACGCCTCGGAGGCCGCCGCGGCGGTGGCGAAGCTGAAGGCCGCGGGCCAGCAGGAGGCGCCCCTCAAGGAAGCCGAGGACAAGGCGAAGGCCGCCGACGAGCTCAAGGCGAAGACCGCCGATGCCGAGAAGAAGGCCCAGGAACTCGTGAAGGCCGCGGACGCGGCGAAAAAGGAATGGGCCGACGAGCTGAAGAAGGCGACGGAGGGGGCCAAGGAGAAGAAGGTCAAGGTCTGGTTCTCGTCGCTCTCCATCCCCGTCGACATCGCGGCGACGCCGGTGACGCTGAAGCCGGCGACGGAGCCGGTGGCGCTGAAGGCGGGCGACAAGGCGGAGATCCAGCTCGAGGTCGTGCGCGAGTTCGGATTCGCCGACGAGGTGAAGGTGGACCTCGCGCCGGGCACGCCGGTCAAGCTGGCCCAGGCGGTGACGGTGGCGGGCAACGCCGCGACGGGGCCGATCGTGTTCACGGCCGACAAGACCGCGAAGCCCGGGACCTATACGGTGACGCTGCGCGGCCAATTGAAGTTCAACGCGAAGGCCCTGACCGCCGAGCGTGCGCTGCAGGTCACGATCGAGCCGTCTCCCTCCGCCGGTCAATAGGCCGAGTCCGCCGGAACCCCCTCCGGGACTCGCCCGCCTTCCCGCTGGCGCTCCCGACCGCCGGCGCGGAGACCGCCTCCGTCGCCTCCTCCGCCTTCCTCTGACTGCAACGAGGAGCCGCTCCGGAGCGTAGACCTTTCAAACACCGGGAGACACCATGAAACGGAGCGGGATGCTGGTCGCGCTGATTCTCTGCGCGCCCCTGGCGGGCGCGGACAGCTATAAGGACAAGGACGGCAAGGACGTCATCACCTACGCCGCGAACGTGCCGTCGAAGCGGCCCCCCAACAGCAAGCTCGGCCTGATCCTCGGCTTCCACGGCCGCGGCGGCAACGAGAAACAGCTGATCGACGGCGCCGTCTCCGCCCTGCAGAAGGCCGGGCTCCGGGACGAGTTCGTCATCGTCGGCCTCAAGTCCAAGGAGGACGGCTGGACGCCCAAGGACGACGAGCCCGTCAAGACCTTCGTCCCCTGGGCGATCAAGAACTGGCAGATCGACCCGCGCCGCGTCTACGGCATCGGGTTTTCATCCGGAGCCTATTACCTGAACCAGTTCGTGCCGAATCACACGGAGCTCTTCGCCGGCGCCATCACCTACGTCGGCGGCCAGGGAGGCCTCGCGAAGACGGACAAACCCGAGACCAAGTCGGAGCTGTACTGGATCGTCGGCCAGGCCGACCAGACGGTGAAGGCCGAGACCGTGCGGCCCAACATGGAGGCGGCGAAAAAGGCCGGCTTCCGCTTCGTCTACCGCGAGATCTCCGGCATGGGCCACGAGGTCTACAAGGACCCGCCGCTCGAGGACGCCGTCCAGTGGCTGAAAGCCGTCCGCAACAAGGAGGTGCCGCTCGACCCCGCCGACCAGGCCTTCCTCGACAAGCTGAGCGACGCGTCGAAACTCGCCGAAGGCTCGACCTGGCTCCACCTCAGTTCCATCGGAAGCCACGCGGCGGCGCCGGTGGTCGTCCAGGGCCTGCAGAGCGACCGCGAAGGGGTGCGCGTCCACGCGGCGCAGGCGATGACCCGGATGATGTTCGACGGGAAGGCGGTGGATGCGCTGGCCGCGCTGCTCGACGACAAGGAGAGCCGGGTCCGAAGCACCGCGATCCAGGCGCTCGCCTTCCAGGGCCGCTGGAATTACCCCGCCGCGCAGGAGGCGCTCTGCAAGCTGGCGCGAGACGACAAGAAGCCCGCCGGCGAGCGGAAGGCGGCGGTGCTGGCCCTGGGCGACATCGTGAAACTCGACTTCCTCGGCGGCTTCCAGTTCAAGTCGGTCGGCTGGACGCTGGTCGATCTGCTCGACGACGAGGACGGCGGCGTTCGCGCCGCGGCCTTCCTGGCCCTGCAGCCCGCGAAGGCAGGCGTCGACTATGCGCCGGGCCAGGCGAAGCCGGCGCGCGACGCGACGATGGCGAAGTGGACCGCCTGGTGCACGAAGGTCTACGGCGCCAGGCCTTAGTCGGCGGACCGGACTCTCCGTCTCCGGAGGGCGACGAGACCCAGGAGCAACGCCCCTTCGATTCCGAGGAGCCCGCAGCCGCCGCCCCCCGATCCCCCACCGCTGCCGCTGGACCCCGACGCCGAGCTGGAGCTTCCGATTCCGCCCGAGCC
>Ga0209579_10001034_pt1 | contig 23923 bp, 17 predicted proteins | sample Coa_R1_2_FD_187152 | JGI IMG/M metagenome (GOLD analysis project Ga0209579, IMG submission 187152) | Surface soil microbial communities from Centralia Pennsylvania, which are recovering from an underground coalmine fire - Coalmine... | ecosystem: Environmental > Terrestrial > Soil >... | reverse complement strand
CGGCGTCGGACGGTGCGAGCTCGGAGATCGACACGACGTTCACGAGCTTGTCGAGCTGGCGGATGATCTGCTCGAGCGGGGACGACTCGACGTCGACGACGATCGTGATGCGCGAGAACCGCTCGTCATCGGTCGGCGCGACGGCCAACGAGTAGATGTTGTACCCGCGCCTCGAGAACAACCCGGCCACCCGCGCGAGCACGCCCGCCTTGTTCTCGACGAGGACGACGAGGATGTGGTGCTGCACGCCGTTCACCCGACGAGCTCCTCGGTCGACGGCGCAGCCGAGCCGGGTCCCGCACGATCCGCCGCTGCCCCCGCTCCCTGCGCCGGATGGACGACGAGGTCGTCGTTGGACGCGCCGGCCGGAACCATCGGGAAGACCTTCTCGAACGGATCGGTCCGGAAGTCGACGACCACCGGCCGGTCGGAGACGGCGTTGGCCTTCTCGATGACGGCTGCGACGTCGTCGGGCGAGTCTGCCCGGAGTCCGACGGCGCCCATGGCCTCGGCCCACTTCACGTAGTCCGGGACGTCCGGCGAGAGGTACACCTCCGAGTAGCGCTCCTCGTAGAACATCTCCTGCCACTGGCGGACCATTCCGAGGTACGCGTTGTTGAGGATCGCGATCTTCACCGGGATGCGCTCGACGGAGGCGGTGACGAGCTCCTGTGCGGTCATCTGGAAGCAGCCGTCGCCGTCGATGGCCCAGACCGTGCGGTCAGGGCACCCGACCTTCGCGCCGATGGCCGCGGGAACCGCGAAGCCCATCGTGCCGGCGCCGCCCGAGTTCACCCAGGTGCCCGGCTCCTCGAAGCGCCAGTACTGCGAGGCCCACATCTGGTGCTGGCCGACGCCCGCGACCACGATCGTGCCCTCGGGGGCATGGTCCCGGAGCGACTCGACGACCATCTGCGGTTTGAGCGCCCGTCCGTCGTCGAGGGAGTAGTGGAGCGGATAGTCGCGCTGCCAGTTCCGGATCTGTTGCCACCACGACGCGAGCTGTCCGGGCGCATCGGCGCCTCCGGGCGGTTCCGCCGCGCCGGGCAGCGCCACGAGCAGCGCTTCGATCGCGACCCGGACGTCGGCCGCGATCGCCACGTCCGCGTGCCGGACCTTGTGCAGCTCGGCGGGGTCGATGTCGACGTGGACGACCTTGGCGCCCGGAGCGAAGGCGTCGACCCGGCCGGTGACGCGGTCGTCGAAGCGGGCGCCCAGCGCGACGAGCAGGTCGGATCGCTGCATCGCGGTGACCGCCGCGTAGTTGCCGTGCATGCCCGGCATCGCGAGGCACTGCGGGTGCGAGTCGGGGAAGGCCCCGCGAGCCATCAGGGTGGTGACGACCGGGCATCCGGTCCGTTCGGCGAGCGCGCGCAACGCCGTCGCGGCTCCTGCCTTGAGCACCCCCCCGCCGACGTAGAGCACGGGACGCTCGGCGCGCGCGATGAGCGCGGCAGCGGCGGCGATGTCGGCGGGTTCCGGCGCGAGGACGGGCCGGTAGCCGGGGAGGTCGAGCTCGGACAGGGAGTCGGGCCAGTACCACTCCATCGATGCGAACGACACGTCCTTGGGGACGTCGACGAGCACGGGGCCGGGCCTCCCGGTCGTGGCGACGTGGAACGCCGCGGCGACGACGCGCGGAATGTCGTGCGCTGTCTTCACCAGCCAGTTGTGCTTGGTGATGCCCATCGTGACCCCGGTGATGTCGCACTCCTGGAAGGCGTCGGTGCCGATGGCCGCGGTCGGGACCTGTCCGGTCACGACCACGAGCGGGGTCGAGTCCATGCACGCGTTGGCGAGGGGGGTCACGATGTTGGTCGCGCCGGGTCCGCTCGTGACGATCGCGACGCCGGGTCGGCCGGTCGCCAGCGCGTACCCTTCGGCCATGTGCCCCGCACCCTGCTCGTGGCGCACGAGGACGTGGCGGATGGACGACTCGAGCAGGGGGTCGTAGACCGGCAGGATCGCACCACCGGGCAGGCCGAAGGCGACCTCGACACCTGCGGTCTCGAGGCTCTTCACGAGGGCTTGCGCTCCGGTGAGCTTCATCTGGTCTCCGGGATGGTCGGTCTTCGAACGGGACGGACGGAACGGCGCTGGAATTGAAACGACCTCCCCGATGGGAGGTCGATCGGCGCGCGGCTGGGAGCCGAGCGCCTAGAGGATCAGTACCAGTGCCGACAGGACCGCGGACATCGTCCCGCAATCCTGCCATGTTCGCGGGGTCCGTGCCAGCGCGACCTCCTCAAAAGCGTCCGTCGGGCGGGGTGATGCAGCCTCGGACCGCGGTCCGTCGCCGGCTACGGCTCGGTGACCGCTCCTCGTTCCGCTCCGGTCACGAGGCGCGCGTACTTGGCGAGGAAGCCCGTCGTGTAGCGGGGCTCGAAGGGCTTCAGCGCAGCCCGCCGCCTCGTGAGCTCGTCGGCAGGGACGTCGAGGTCCACGCGCCTCGCCTCGACGTCGATGGCGATCCTGTCGCCGTCCTCGACGAGCGCGATGGGACCTCCGTCGACGGCTTCGGGTGCGACGTGCCCGATGCACAGGCCGTGGGTGCCACCCGAGAACCTGCCGTCGGTGACGAGCGCGCAGTCACTCCCCCGCCCTGCGCCCTTCATCGCCCCGGTCACCGCGAGCATTTCGCGCATCCCGGGACCGCCTTTCGGCCCCTCGTAGCGGATGACCAGCACCGTTCCCGCCTCGATCCGTCCCGCCAGGATCGCGTCGAGCGCCGGCTGCTCGCCGTCGAACACCCGAGCGGTGCCAGTGAAGGTCCCGGTGTCGAGCCCGGCCACCTTCACCACCGAGCCCTTCGGCGCGAGGGAACCGGTGAGGATCACGATGCCCCCGTCGCGGTGGATCGGTTCGCTCAGCGGGTGGATGACGTCGCCGTCCGGGCCCGCGACGTCGAGCGCGTCGAGGTTCTCGGCCACCGTCCGTCCCGTCACCGTGAGGCAGTCGCCGTGGAGCAGGTCGGCTTCGAGGAGCTCGCGCATGACGACCGGGACGCCGCCCACCCGGTCGACGTCCACCATGTGGAAGCGCCCGTGGGGCTTCGTGTCCGCAAGGTGCGGGACGCGGGCTGCGACCCGGTTGAAGTCGTCGAGCTCCAGTGCGACGCCGGCTTCGTGGGCGATCGCCATGAGGTGGAGCACCGCGTTGGTCGAGCCCCCGAGGGCCATGACCACGGCGATCGCGTTCTCGAACGCCGCCTTGGACATCACCTGCCTCGGCCTGATCCCCGAGTCGAGCAACGCGACGACCGCACGTCCGGACTCGAGCGCGAAGGCGTCCCGGCGCACGTCGACCGCCGGCGGCGAGGCGCTGCCGGGAAGCGACATCCCGAGTGCCTCCGCCGCCGACGCCATCGTGTTCGCGGTGAACATCCCCGCGCAGGAGCCTTCGGTCGGGCAGGCGTGCCGCTCGATCTCGCCGAGCTCGGCGTCGCCGATGGTCCCCGCCGCATGGGCGCCGACGGCCTCGAAGACGCTCACGACGTCGAGCATGCGGTCCCCGAGGCAACCGGGCAGGATCGTCCCGCCGTAGAGGAAGACGCTCGGCAGGTTCACGCGGGCCGCCGCCATGAGCATCCCGGGGAGCGACTTGTCACAACCGGCGAGGGTCACGAGTGCGTCGAAGCGCTCCGCGTGCATCATCGCCTCGATCGAGTCGCAGATGATCTCCCGTGAGACGAGGGAGGCGCGCATGCCCTCGTGCCCCATCGAGATGCCGTCGGAGACCGCGATCGTCACGAACTCGAACGGAAAGCCGCCGGCGTCGCGGACTCCCTCCTTGGCCCGAGCGGCGAGCCGGGCGAGCGGCAGGTTGCAGGGGGTCACCTCGTTCCAGCTCGACGCCACGCCGACCTGCGGCTTGTCCCAGTCGTCGTCGCCCATCCCGACCGCGCGCAGCATCGCACGCGCCGGTGCCCGCTCGGGACCTTCGGTGACCTCGTAGCTTCGCGGCTTGCGGCCCGGTCGTTCGTGCCCAATGTTCATCGCGGCAGCGTAACGTGCGGCTCGATCCGTGACGGGCTACGCGTTTTCGCTGCGCGGCCCTGACCTCAGCCACAGCGACGCTGAGGCCGGTTCGAGCGTCCGGTGGACCGCGAGGAGCAGATCCTCCTCCACCGCGCCGAGGACGAGCGTCGAGCGGAGGCGTTCGGCGAACGCGGCGACGGTCGCCTCCGCGTCGTAGCGGCTCCGGTTGAAGCGGCGGTCGACGACACGCTGCACGCGCCGGCGGAGGGGATTGAACGCGGCGACCGCGACCAACGTGGAGGCCGCCACCGCGACCGGCGAGGAGAACGGCAGCACGTCCTCGGTGAAGGCCACGAGACCGACGTAGAGCCCGGCGAGGACCCCGGTCAGGAGCACGTACGAGACGGTCCGGCTGATCACCCGGTCGATGTCGTAGAGCCGGTAACGGAGGATGGCGATCCCGATCGTCACCGGGAACGGAAGCGCGAGCACCGCCGTCAGGACGTTGTCGATCCTCGCGAAGGTGGACGAGCCACCCGGTGTGACGAAGCTGAGCACGAGGTCGACGACGAGGCAGACGGCCCCCACGGTGAGCCACTTGTACTGCTGGCGGACGGCCGCTGTGGCGTGGCGATAGCCGGCGATGCGGCGCACGACCCACGAGAGCGCCAGCCCGAGGCAGCCGACGAGGAGGACGGCGAGCACCGCCGTGACGCCGGCGGGCGGACCGTTCGTGAGGTTCCCTGTCGCGGACATGTGCCACGAGCCGCGGACGACGAGGAGGATCGCCCAGCTGAGGAACGTGAGCACGGCGAGGACGGCGAGGACGAGATATGCGCGCACGACGCTCCTCCACGAAGAAGAGGGCAGCTCGCCGTCCGGGAAGAACAGGATGACCAACGGGGCGCAGAAGAGGAACGCGAAGTAGAAGAGCTCCGACGCCATGCCGGCGCCGGCCGCCACCAGCGGATGGTGGCGGGCGGCCGCCACGGCGACGGCCTCCGCGAGCGAGAACGTGAGGACGCACATCGGGATCGCGAGCACGAGCCAACCGATCGGGTTGCGGGGATGGTGGCGGGCGATCACGAGGCCGACCGCAAGTGCGACCGTCAGGAACCCGACCTGGAGGATCCCGCCCCCGAGCCCTCTGTGGTCGGCGAGGGCCTTCACCAGTGCCAGCGCCACGAAGAGGCCGAGCGCGACCGCGGCAGCGGCGAGGGGCGCCCACCGCCGTTCGAGGATGCTCCCCGTTTGCGCCGCCATCGGCGCAGCGTAGGCAGAGACCGTTCCCGCAGCGTTACGGGAGGCCCCGCGCTCTGTCAGGCCTCGGGCTCGCCGTTTCGCAGACGCCGCAGCTCCTCGGCGACGCGCTTGCCGTCGGCCTTGCCCCTCGTCGCCTTCATGATCTGCCCGGTGAAGAAGCCCGCGAGCTTGTCGTCGCCCGCCAGGTAGCGGTCCCACTCCGCCCGGTTCGCCTCGACCGTCTCGGCCACCACGGCAACCAGGGAGTCGTCGGCGAGGGCCTCGAACCCCCTGGCCCGGGCGACCTCGGCCGGGTCGCCACCCCCCGCGCTGAGCAGTTCGGCGAGGATCGCCTTGGCCTGCGTGGCGGTGACCGCGCCCGTCGTCTCCATGACCACGAGCCGTGCGAACGCCGACGGGTCGAGCACCGTGGCGTGCTCGAGGTCCGCGGCCAGCTCGTTCGCGGCACGGACCAGCGCGAGGGCCGCCGGAGCGCCGGCGTCGACGGCGTCGACGACGAGATCGTCGAGGCCCTGGTTCACGACCGCTTCGACCTGGTCCTGCTGCTGGGACGTCGGCGCGCCGTGTTCTCCCGACGTCACGAGCTCGACGAGCCGCGCGCGGCGGGCGGCGGGCAAGAGGCCGATGGCGCCGGCCGCGCGCTGCTGCCACTCTGCATCGGGGTCGAGCGGCACCAGGTCGGGCTCGGGGAAGTAGCGGTAGTCGAATGCCTCTTCCTTCGAGCGGAGCGGGACGGTCCTCCCGGCCCCTTCGTCCCAGTGGCGGGTCTCCTGCACGACCCTGCCACCCGTCTCGACGAGCGCGACCTGGCGGTCAGCCTCGTATTCGATCGCGCGGACGAGGGATCGAAGCGAGTTGAGGTTCTTGATCTCGCAGCGCGTCCCGTAGTGCTCGTCACCGGCGCGACGGACCGACACGTTGGCGTCGACCCGCAACGAGCCCTCTTCCATCCTCCCGTCGGACGCCCCCGTCGCGACGAGGACGCCGCGGAGCTCTGTGACGTACGCGCGCGCCTGCGACGCAGAGCGGATGTCCGGCGCGCTCACGATCTCAACGAGCGGCACGCCGGCCCGGTTGTAGTCCACGAGGGCGTACTCGGCGGAGTGGATCCGTCCGGACGCGCCCTGGTGCGTGGTCTTTCCGGTGTCCTCTTCGATGTGCGCTCGGACGATGCCGACGCGGCTCGCATCGGGGAGGTCGAGCCACCCGCCGACGTTGATGGGCTCGTCGTACTGGCTGATCTGGTAGTCCTTCGGCATGTCGGGATAGAAGTAGTTCTTCCGGTGGAAGATCGACGGCCGGATCTCGGCGTGGAGCGCGGTCCCGATGCGCATCGCCAGCTCGACCGCCTGCTCGTTGAGGACGGGAAGGGATCCGGGCAGCCCGAGACAGACGGGGCAGATATTGGTGTTCGGCTCGTCGCCGAAGGCGTTGCGGCACCCGCAGAAGAGCTTGGTCCGCGTCCTGAGCTCGCAATGCACCTCGAGGCCGACCACCGTGTCCCAGTCGGTCATCGGACCGCCCCCGCCGCGCTCGTCCGGTCACCCGCGGGCGCGGCGGCCTCCACCGCCGCCGCGACCCGGAAGAGGAGCTCCTCTTCGAGCGCGGGTGCGAGCACCTGCACGCCGACCGGCAAGCCGTCGCGCCCGGTGCCGAACGGCACGCTGATCGCGGGGTCCCCCGTGAGGTTGGACGGGATGGTGCACACGTCGGACATGTACATCGCCATGGGATCGTCGACGCGCTCGCCGAGGGCGAACGCGGTCGTGGGGGCCGTCGCCCCGAGCAGCACGTCGAAGCGCTCGTACGCGCGGGCGAACGCCTGGATCATGAGGGTCCTCACCCGCTGGGCCTTCCCGTAGTAGGCGTCGTAGTAGCCGGCGGACAGCGCGTACGTCCCGAGCATGATCCGGCGCTTCACCTCCGGGCCGAACCCCGCGGTGCGGGTGGCGACGTTCATCGCCGCGACGTCGTGGCCCGGGACGCGCAGCCCGTACCGCACGCCGTCGTAGCGCGCGAGGTTCGACGATGCTTCTGCCGGCGCGATCAGGTAGTAGGCGGAGAGGCCGAAGCGCACCTCGGGGACCGACACCGAGGCGACCTCCGCGCCGGCCTTCTCGAGCGCCTCCGCGGCTTGCTCGACGCGGGCCGCGACGTCGGGGGCCGTGCCGTCGACGAGCTCGGCGCAGACACCGACACGCACGCCGTCGACCCCGCGGTCGAGCGACCGCACGAGCATCGGCGCGGGCCGGTCGATCGACGTCGAGTCGCACTCGTCGTGCCCGGCGATGACTTCGAGGAGCACCGCCGCGTCCTCGACCGTGCGCGCGAGGGGGCCGATCTGGTCGAGCGAGCTTGCGAACGCGATGAGCCCGTAGCGCGAGACCAGCCCGTACGTCGGCTTCATGCCCACGACCCCGCAGAGCGCTGCGGGCTGGCGGACGGACCCGCCCGTGTCGGAGCCGAGCCCGAGGGGCACGAACCCGGCTGCGACCGCCGCCGCCGAACCGCCGGACGACCCCCCCGGGACGCGCGAGAGGTCCTGGGGGTGGCGCGTCGGACCGGTCGACGAGTTCTCCGTCGAGGACCCCATCGCGAACTCGTCGAGGTTCGTCTTGCCGACGACGACCGCGCCGGCCCCCCTCAGGCGAGCGACGACCGTCGCGTCGTAGGGAGGATGCCACCCGGCGAGGATGCGCGACCCGCACGTGGTGGGGATCCCGCGGGTGCAGAGGTTGTCCTTGAGCGCCACGGGGACGCCGGCGAGCGGGCCCGGGTCGCTGCCGGCCCGGACGGCGTCGTCGAGCGCCTCGGCTGCCGCGCGGGCCTCCGCCTCGCACACGAAGAGGAACGCGCGGACCTCGGTGTCGCGGTCCGCGATCGCCGAGAGCGCTCCGTCGAGGACCGAGACGGCCGAGCGCTCTCCGGCGCGCACCGACGCGGCGAGGTCCCGGACACCCGTCACGGCGCGTCGCCGATGATCCGCGGCACCTTGAACCGTCCGTCCTCGGTGTCGGGTGCCTGCGAGAGCACCTCGGCGCGGTCGAGCGACGGCCGCACGTCGTCGGCCCGCAACACGTTGCCGAGCGGAACCGGGTGCGCGGTGGGCGCGACGCCGCCGACGTCGAGGGCGGCGACGTCGCGGGCGTGCTCGATCACCCGGGCGAGTTGGCCGGTGAAGCGGTCCAGCTCTTCGTCGGTGAGCTCGAGGCGCGCGAGCGCGGCGACGTGTGCGACGTCGCTCCGTCCGAGCTCGGGTGGGTCGTTCACCGACGTTCGGCTTCTTCGCGCCCCGCGCCTGTCCTCACGCCGCCTCCTCCGTCACCGACCGCATGAACCCTTCGATCCGTCGCTCGACCTCCTCGTGGTCGTAGTCGACCATCGCCGCGTGGTAGCTGCGTTCGAGCCACACGCGCGTGCACGGCCCCGACACCGACGCCTCGACCAGGTCGCCGTTCTCGGGTGGGACGACGTGGTCCTTCCGGCTCGAGAGGAGGAGGACCGGACAGCGGATCTTCCCGAGCGAGAGCGCGACGTCCTCAGCGCCCTCGCACAACGAGAGGAACGCCGCGATCGGCGTCTCGTCGTACGTGGGATAGGTGACCGTCGGGTCGGCGAGGTCGGGGGCCGACCCTTTCCAGAGGTCGGTGCCGGCATCGAGCAGGTCTCGGGCGGCGTCGCGGATCTCGTCCGGATAGGGCTCGACCAAGGGGTTCACGAGCGCGATCCCGCCCACCTCCTCGTGTCGCTCGGCGAGCCAGCATGCGAGGGTCCCCCCCATGGAATGACCGGCGACCGCGACCGCCTCGCAGCGGTGGCGCAGCCTGTCGTAGGCCTGCTCGGCGGCTCCGGCCCAGTCCCTCCACCCGACGTCGGCGAGGTCCTCGACCGCCGTTCCGTGGCCGGGGAGGAGCGGCGCCTCGACGCTCAGCCCCGCGGCGGCGAGGAGCTCGGCGGTGCGTCGCATCGCGTAGGGCGTGCCGGTGAAGCCGTGCAGGAGCAGCGCTCCTGCGGATCCCCCTTCTGCCGAGAAGGGCTCGGCCCCGGCCATCACCTGCCGCGGCTGGCACTCCGAACCCATGTCAAGGGTCTCCTGTCCGGGCAGCGCCCGGACCGACGGGCTTCGGCACGCAGCGCACACTACCGACGCCGCCGCCCCTATCCTCACGCCCGGGGCGACGCCCCGCCGCCCGTGTCGGTCCCGAACTGCACCCGGGGCGTCGCGGCGATCGACGAGCATGACGGCCCACGACGAGCGACCAGCAAGGAGCCATCGGTGCCCTTCCCATTCCTGAGCGACGAGTGGATCGAGCAGGCGCACGTCATCGGGGCCGAGCTCCGCGACGCGTCCCCGACGATCAGCCACCCGGTCAGGATGAACCTCGTCGTGACCGAGATCCCCTTCGGGGGTGGTGACATGGCGGCGCACGTGGACACGACCAACGGCGAGCTCGAGATCGACAAGGGACACGTCGACGACGCGGACCTCAAGGTGACCGTCGACTACCACACTGCCAAGGCGATCCTCGTCGACCGGAACCCTCAGGCGGGCATGCAGGCGTTCATGGCCGGGAAGATCCGGGTCGAGGGCGACATGGCGAAGCTCATGGCCATCCAGTCGGCGCCGCCCGACACCCGGGCCGAAGCGATGGCCGAGCGCCTTCGCGCCATCACGGAGTGATCAGGGACCCGAGCGGAGTCCCGCTCGGCCCGTCACGGACTTCGTCGCCCGTGTAACCTCAGCGGATCCACGACGCCCCGCGTGGGGCGTCGTCAGCAGGAGGGGGCACGGCGTTGGCGGACATCCAGCAGTTCCAGGCGCAACCGAAACCCGAAGACGTCTTCGCCAAGGATGTCGCGACGCTCCACGCGCTCGGCTACGCGCAGGAGCTCCGCCGGCGCATGGGCGGCTTCTCCAATTTCGCCGTCTCCTTCACGATCATCTCGGTGCTCTCGGGCTGCCTCACCCTCTACTACTTCGGCATGCTCGAGGGCGGCCCCGTCGACATCGTCTGGGGCTGGATCGCGGTCGGCGTCATGACGACCATCGTCGGCCTCGGCATGGCCGAGATCGCGTCCGCCTACCCCACCGCTGGCGGTCTCTACTACTGGTCGGCGAAGCTCGCCAAGAAGAACCCCGGCGCGTGGAGCTGGTTCACGGGATGGTTCAACCTTCTCGGCCAGGTCGCGGTCACCGCGGGCATCGACTACGGCTTCGCCTTCTTCTTCACGTCCTTCTTGAACATGACGACCGGCTACCCGACGACCGGCGGCTACGTGCTCATCATGTACGGGGCGATCCTGGCAGTGCACGGCGTCCTCAACACCTTCGGCGTCCGGGTCGTGGCCTTCCTCTCCGACGTCTCGGTGTGGTGGCACCTCCTCGGGGTCGCGGTCATCGCGGCGGTCCTCGCCTTCGTGCCCTCGCACCACGCATCGGCGTCGTTCGTCTTCACGAAGTTCATCAACCTCTCCGGCTGGCACGCAACGCCCTACGTGTTCTTCGTCGGCCTCCTGATGGCGCAGTACACCTTCACCGGGTACGACGCCTCCGCACACATGTCGGAGGAGACCCTGAACGCCGGCCTCTCCGCACCGCGCGGCATCGTGAACTCGATCGTCGTCTCGCTGGTCGCGGGTTGGGTCCTCATCCTCGCGATCACCTTCGCGCTCCCGACCAACATGCACGTCTACGCGGCCGACGCCGCCCAGGAGTTCGCGCCCGTCCTCATCTGGGTGACAGCGATCGGACGTCACGGTGCTGAGGTCCTGCTCGTCATCGCCTTCATGGCCCAGGCGTACTGCGGGATGGCGTCGGTCACCGCCAACTCGCGGATGCTCTACGCCTTCAGCCGGGACGGCGCGGTCCCGGGCCACCGCTTCTGGCACCGCATCAACCCGCGCACGAGGACGCCGACGAACGGCATCTGGTTCTGCGTGGTGTTCGCCTTCATCCTCGCGATCCCCTCCCTGTGGAGCATCGTCGCCTACGGGGCGGTGACGTCGATCGCGACCATCGGCCTCTACATCGCGTACGTGCTCCCGACGCTGCTCCGTCGCATGCAGGGCAAGGCCTGGAAGGGCGGTCGGTGGAGCCTCGGGCGCTGGAGCGCGCTCGTCGGCGTGCTCGGGATCGCGTGGGTCGCGGTCATCGCGGTGCTGTTCATGCTCCCGGAGTTCAGCCCGATCAACCGCGACACCTTCAACTACGCCCCGATCGCCGTCGGCGTCGTACTGCTGTTCTCGGGCTGCTACTGGATCTTCAGCGCGCGCAAGTGGTTCACCGGCCCCCGGATGCAGGGTGACGAGGCCCGTCTCGCCGCCATCGAGGCCGAGTTCGACCACGTCGAGAAGGAACTCCAGGAGATCGATTGACCGCGGCCGAGACGACCGGCCCGCCGGGCTTCGGGACCGGCCTGGAGGCGCTCGCGGTCGCCGTCGACGACGGGAGCGTCGACACGGTCGTCGTCGCCATCACCGACATGCAGGGGCGGCTGCAGGGAAAACGCTTCGACGCCCACTTCTTCCTCGACGACGTCATCGCGCACGCGACCGAGGGCTGCAGCTACCTCCTCGCCGTCGACGTCGACATGAACACCGTCGACGGCTACGCCATCTCGTCGTGGGACACCGGCTACGGCGACTTCGTCATGCGCCCGGACCTCTCCACCCTCCGGCCGCTGCCGTGGCTCGGGCGCACCATGCTCTGTCACGCCGACCTCGAGTGGGAGGACGGCTCTGCGGTCGAGCAGGCCCCTCGCCGGATCCTGCGGCGCCAGGAGGCGAGGCTCGCCGACCTCGGGTGGACCGGGTTCGCCGGGACCGAGCTCGAGTTCATCGTGTTCGAGGACAGCTACGAGGACGCCTGGCGTCGCGGCTACCGGGATATGACGCCGTCGAACAGCTACAACGTCGACTACTCCATTCTCGGGACCTCCCGCATCGAGCCGCTCCTCGGCCGGATCCGCCGCGAGATGCGCGGAGCCGGGATGACGGTCGAGTCCGTCAAGGGCGAGTGCAACCTCGGCCAGCACGAAATCGCCTTCCGCTACAGCGAGCTCGTCGCGAAGGCGGACGAGCATGTGCTGTACAAGACCGGCACGAAGGAGATCGCCGCCCAGGAGGGGCACTCGATCACCTTCATGGCCAAGTTCAACGAGCGCGAGGGCAACAGCTGCCACGTGCACCTGTCGCTTCGCGACGCGGACAACCGGCCCGTCTTCGCCGGGGAGGGCGCCCACGGCACCTCCGAGGTGCTCGAGTGGTGGCTTGCCGGGATGCTCGCGACGCTCCCCGAGCTGACGCTGTTCCTCGCGCCGAACGTGAACAGCTACAAACGGTTCGCACCCGGCTCGTTCGCCCCGACGGCGGTCGCCTGGGGACGCGACAACCGAACCTGTGCCTTCCGCCTCGTCGGGGACGGTCAGTCGCTGCGCGTCGAGTGCCGCGTGCCCGGAGGCGACGTGAACCCATATCTCGCGCTGGCCGCCCTCGTCGCGGGGGGCCTCCACGGTGTCGAGAACCGGCTGGAGCTGGCACCCGAGCTCACCGGGAACGCGTACGTGAGCGAGGGGCCGCGCATCCCCTCGACCATGCGTCAGGCCCTCGAGCTGTTCGAGTCGAGCACGGCCGCCCGCAAGTCTTTCGGCGACGACGTCGTCGACCACTACGCGAACATGGCGAGGGTGGAGCTCTCCGCGTTCGACGCGGCGGTGACCGACTGGGAGCGGTACCGCTGCTTCGAGCGCCTGTGATCCCGGCGTTCGCGCCGACGCCGCCGCGATGACCGCCGGTCACGTCGCAGCCGCCCGCGACGTCGTGAGCCCCGTCGACGAGACCGTGATCGCGTCCGTCCCGGCTGCGGACGCCTCCGCCGTCGACGCGGCCATCGAACGCGCCTCGGCGGCTCACGCCCGGTGGGCCGCGGTCGCGCCGGCCGACCGGGCCCGGCTGCTCCGGCGCGCGGCCGAGGCGGTCGACGGCGCGACCGAGGAGCTCGCCCGTCTCGAGGTCCGCAACGCCGGCCACACGATCTCGAACGCCCGCTTCGAAGCCGGCAACGTGCGCGATGTCCTCGCCTACTACGCCGGCGCGCCCGAACGGCATTTCGGACGGCAGATCCCGGTCGCAGGCGGGGTCGACGTGACGTTCCGCGAACCGCTCGGCGTCGTGGGTGTCATCGTCCCGTGGAACTTCCCGATGCCGATCGCGTCGTGGGGTTTCGCACCGGCGCTCGCCGCAGGCAACTGCGTCGTGCTCAAGCCCGCGGACCTCACCCCCCTCACCGCGCTCCGCATCGCCGAGCTGTGCCACGACGCCGGGATCCCCGAAGACGTCTTCCAGGTCGTGACCGGCCCGGGGAGCACCGTCGGCTGGCGGTTCGTGACGCACGAGAAGGTCAGAAAGGTCTGCTTCACCGGCTCGACCGAGGTCGGCAAGCGGATCATGGCGGGCTGCGCCGATCAGGTGAAGCGCGTCACGCTCGAGCTCGGGGGGAAGAGCGCCAACATCGTCTTCGCCGACGCCGACCTCGAACGTGCGGCGGCGACCGCCCCGACATCGGTCTTCGACAACGCCGGCCAGGATTGCTGCGCACGCTCCCGCCTGCTCGTCGAACGCTCGGTCTACGACCGCTTCCTCGAGCTCCTGGAGCCTGCCGTGTCGGGGTTCCGGGTGAAGGACCCCGGCGCGGAGGACGCCCAGATGGGCCCGCTCATCAGCGCGGAGCAGCGCGCGTCGGTGGCTGCCTACGTCCCCGACGACGCGCCCGTCGCGTTCCGGGGCAGCGCGCCGGAGGGGCCCGGGTACTGGTTCGCCCCCACCGTCCTCGCCCCCGTCGCGCCGACGGACCGCGTCGCGAGGGAAGAGGTCTTCGGCCCGGTGCTCGCGGTGATCCCCTTCTCCGACGAGGAGGACGCCGTGCGGATCGCCAACGACACCCCCTACGGGCTCTCGGGGTCGATCTGGACGAACGACCTCGGCAAGGCGCTGCGCGTGAGCCGGGCCGTCGAGACGGGGGCCCTGTCGGTGAACTCGCACTCCTCGGTCCGCTACTCGACGCCCTTCGGCGGCTTCAAGCAGTCGGGCCTCGGCAGGGAGCTCGGTCCGGACGCGCTCGACGGCTTGAGCGAGGTGAAGAACGTCTTCATCTCGACCTCGCGCTGAACCAGCCGGCGAGCCGGCCGGGCGGACCGACACGACGAGACGACGGCACGGTGACATGACGACGAGCGCAGGAGGTCGATCGATGGGACGCCTGGAGGGCAAGGTCGCCGTGATCACCGGCGCGGCGAGCGGGATCGGACAGGCGTCCGCGCGGCGGTTCGCCGCCGAAGGCGCGCGCGTGGTCGTCGCCGACCTCGACGAGGAGCACGGAAGCACCGTCGCCAAGGACGTCGACGGGATCTTCGTGCGGGCGGACGTGACGGACCCCGGCGAGGTCGACGCCATGTACGACCTCGCGATCTCCGAGCTCGGCGGCCTCGACGTCTGCTTCAACAACGCGGGGATCGCGCCGCCCGACGACGACTCCATCCTCACGACGGGTCTCGACGCGTGGCGGCGCGTGCAGGAGGTGAACCTCACGAGCGTCTACCTGTGCTGCCGCGCCGGGATCTCACGGATGCTCGAGCACGGAGGCGGGAGCGTCATCAACACGGCGTCGTTCGTCGCGGTGCTCGGCGCGGCGACCTCGCAGATCTCCTACACGGCGTCCAAGGGCGGCGTCCTCGCGCTCTCGCGCGAGCTCGGCGTCCAGTTCGCCCGCCGCGGGGTCCGGGTGAACGCCCTGTGCCCGGGCCCGGTCAACACCCCGCTGCTCCGGGAGCTCTTCGCCAAGGACCCCGAACGCGCGGCGCGCCGGCTCGTGCACGTCCCGATGGGCCGCTTCGGCGAGCCGGAGGAGATCGCCGCGGCGGCGGCGTTCCTCGCGTCCGACGACGCGTCCTTCATCACCGCGTCGACGTTCCTCGTCGACGGCGGCATCCACGCCGCCTACGTCACGCCGCTCGACGGCGACTAGCCCCCCGTTGGGGCGGGCGCCGGCGTCGCCCGGACGCAGCGCGCCCGGGGCTAATCGGTCCTCGGCGCCACGTCGAGTTTCGTCATCTCCTCGCGCAGCTCCTCGAGCGTCCAGCGCGCGGCCCGGTCGATCGACTCGGTCATCGTCCAGTTCTGGAAGCTACGGACGGTTCCGCCCTGGACGAAGAAGACGCGCCCGCTGAACGGGCAGTCCTCGGTCGCGAGGTAGGCGACGAGCGGGGACACGTTGGCCGGGTCCCAGACGTCGAACTGGGACTCGTCGGCGGGGGCGCGGACGATGTCGGAGAGACCGGGCGTCGACTCGGTCATGCGGGTACGCGCGGCCGGGGCGATGCAGTTGACCCGGACGCCGTAGCGGCCGAGCTCCTGCGCGGCGATCACGCTGAACGCCGCGATGCCGGCCTTCGCCGCGCCGTAGTTCGCCTGCCCCGGGTTCCCGAGCAGTCCGGAGGTGGACGACGTGTTGACGATCGACGCGCGGACCTCCTCGCCCGCCTTGGAGCGCTCGCGCCAGTAGTTGGCGGCGTGGCGGGTCGGCACGAAATGCCCCTTCAGGTGGACGTGGATGACGCTGTCCCAGTCCTCCTCGGTCATGTTCACGATGACGCGGTCACGCAGGATCCCCGCGTTGTTCACGAGGACGTGCAGGTCGCCGTAGGCCTCGACCGCCGAGTCGATCAGGCGCTTCGCGCCATCCCAGTCGGCGACGTCGTCGTCGTTGGCGAGCGCCTCGCCGCCGAGCGCCCGGATCTCGTCGACGACGTGGTCGGCCGCCGACCGGTCGTCCCCGGATCCGTCGAGCGCGGCACCGAGGTCGTTGACGACGACCTTCGCGCCCTGTTGGGCGAGGAGCAGGGCGTGCTCGCGTCCGAGCCCGCGGCCCGCGCCCGTGACGATCGCGACGCGCCCGTCGAGTGCACCCATCGTTCTCCCTCTCCTGCCCGACTTCTCACGCCGCGTGCGCCACGCTCCGGGGCCGACGGCGCACAAGGGTACCGTGGAGTGCTCCAGATGCTCGCTGAAACCCCCATGACCCGCCCGCGGACCCGGACGGCCGCGTACCGGCCGCCGGCGGCCGCGCTCGTCGCCGCCAGCGCCTTGTCGCTCCAGGTGGGGGCCGCGATCGCCACGCGCCTGTTCCCCGAGGTCGGTCCTGCCGGCACGCTCACGCTCCGCCTGGTGTTCGCGGCTGTGGCCCTCGTCGCCGTCGTCCGCCCGCGGCCAGGGGCCCTGCGGCGTGCCCGGCCGGCGGACCTCGCCGTCGTCGTCGGCTTCGGTCTCACGATCGCCGCGATGAACCTCTCCTTCTACGAGGCGATCGACCGGGTCCCGCTCGGCGTCGCCGTCACCCTCGAATTCGCCGGCCCGCTCGCGCTCGCCGTCGCTGCGTCGCGGCGGTGGTCCCACGTGCTCTGGGCGCTCCTGGCGGCGGCGGGTGTCTTCCTCCTGGCGGGCGGCGACCTGCTCGGCACCGTTCGGCACCTCGACGCGGCCGGCGTCGGCTTCGCGCTGCTCGCCGGGGGATGCTGGGCCGTCTACATCGTCGCGAACAAGCAGACCGGCGAGCGGTTCTCGGGGACCTCGGGGCTCGCCTGGGCGATGGTGGCAGCCGCGGTGGTCGCCGTGCCCGTCGGCGCGGCGGAGGCCGGCTCGCACCTCTTCAGGCCCGCCGTCCTGGCCGCCGGCGTCGGCGTGGCCGTGCTGTCCTCGGCGCTGCCCTACTCCTTCGAGATGGCGGCCCTTCGGCGCGTCACCCCCCGGGCGTTCGGGATCCTCCTCAGCATGGCTCCGGCGATCGCCGCCCTCGTGGGCCTCGTCATGCTCGGCCAGCACCTCGCACCGTCGGAGGTCGCCGCGCTCGTCCTCGTCGTCGCGGCGAACGTCGGGAGCTCGTGGTCCGGCGCGCCCGAACTGGCCGGGCCCGGCCCGCGTCCCGATGTTCCCGGCGTTCCCGCTTCCGAGCGGGCTGGTGCGTGACGCGGTCGGCCGCTCGTGTCTCACGTGTCGACGCCGTGAGTGAGCTCCTCATCGCCGACAACCCGGACCCGGACTCCAAGCTGGCGTACCTGCTGCGGGTGCCGCTCGGGGAGGGCATCGTGCTTCGGACGGCAGGCACCTGGCCCCGGACGAAGGCCCTCTACTGCTACCCCGTGCCGGCCGACGAGTGGCCGGAGGATCCCACCATCGTCGAGCGCGTCCCTCTGCGCTCCTGCGTCCGCCGCGGTGCTGCGATCGACCTGGTCGCGGCCAGGTCCAGGGAGAACCGGTCCCAGCTCGTCTACACGAGCGCTCGGGGCAGGGAGGCCGTCTTCTGGCAGTCCCCGCGAACCCGAAAGCAGGCGCGCCCGTCGGTCAGTCTTCCGACCGCCCGGGCGGCCGGCGTCGCCGAGCTCGAGATCGTCGTCGACGCCCACGAGCGCTACGCATACCGGTTCGCCGCACAACAGGTGCGAACCGGTCGCGGCGCGCTGTCCTGCGGCGACTACGGCGTCGTCGTCGATGGGACGCTCGTCGCGGCGGTCGAGCGCAAGTCCCTCCCCGATCTGGTCTCGAGCTTGACGAGCGGCCGGTTGCGTTACGCGCTCGGCGAGCTCGCGGCCCTCCCGCGAGCCGCGGTGGTCGTCGAGGACCGGTACTCCGAGGTCTTCAAGCTCCGCCGCGTTCGGCCTTCGCTCGTCGCCGACGGCCTCGCCGAGTGCCAGGTCCGCTGGCCCAACGTCCCGATCGTGTTCTGCGAAACCCGCAGCCTCGCCGAGGAATGGACGTACCGCTACCTCGCCGCAGCGTACGCGTGGGCCTCGACGGAGCGGGCGGCCGCCGAGCGAATCGGCACAGACCCCTTGCCCCTGCCACGAGGACGGGGACGACGCGCTGCACGCGCCGTCCTCGTCCGTGGGGGGTCAGCCCTCGGGATAGCGCACCTCGGCCGCCGAACCGTGGACCGTCGGCACGACCGAGATCCCGGTGGGCAGTGCGCGCATCACCTCGTCGACGTGGCTGATCACGCCCACGACGCGGCCACCGTCCTCGAGTGACCGAAGGACGTCGAGGACGGCGTCCAAGGCCTGGGGGTCGAGCGACCCGAAACCCTCGTCGACGAACAGGGCGCCGATGTCGCGGTTCGAGCCTCCCGAGACGACGTCGGCGAGACCGAGCGCCAACGCGAGCGCGGCCATGAACGTCTCGCCCCCCGAGAACGTCGTCGCCGGGCGCACCTGACCGGTGTGCACGTCGAACGCGGAGATGTCGAGCCCCCACGGCTTCCGGCCGTCGGTCACGCCGTCGCTGAGCTGCAGCGAGTAGCGGCCGCCCGTCATCGAGGCGAGCCGCACGTTGGCCTGGCCGAGGACCTGACGGAGGTAGTCGGCGAGGACCCAGTTCTCGAGCGAGAGCTTCGCCGCGCCGGACCATCCCGCTGCGCGGGCGGTCGCCGATCCGGACCTGGCGCCGCCCGCTCCCGCACCGGCGACGCCCGTGCCGGCGAGGGCCGCCCCCGCGCAGAGCGACGCCACGGTGCGCGCCTCCTCGAGCGCCTGTCTCGACACCCGGAGCTCCTTCTCGGCCGATTCGAGGAGGTCCGGGGCGGCCGTCACCACCGCCGCCCGGCCTGCGACGACCGCCTGGCGTCTCACCAGGTCGAGGCGAGCCGCCTCGGCCGCGGTGAACGCCTCCTCGAACGGGGCGACATCGGGGCGCTCGGGCGCGGCTCCCGACCCCTCGTACTCCGCGATCCTGCGGCGCACCTCCTCGCGGAGCGCCCTCCGAGCGTCCAGCGCGCGGCTGCGCTCCTCGATCGCCCCGGATTCGAGCATGAATGGGCCCAGGCCGCCGGGGCCGTCGACGGCGACCTCCTCGAGCACCGGCTGGAGGACCGACGCACACGTGAGCGCGGTTCGGCGCGCCTCGTGCCGTCGGGCGAGGCCCTCGGCGAGCTCGTCGAGGCGCTCGGCGAGGGCGCCATGAGCGGCGGCCGCCTCCGAGCGCGAGACGAACGCGCCGTGCTCGGCGACGTAGCCGGCACGCTCGGCCTCGACGAACCCGAGCTCGCCATCGAGCACCGCGCGCGCCGCGTCAACCTGTCGCCGCTCGGCTCCGACTGCGTTCCGGTCCTTGGCGAGGGCGGTCGATCGGGTCTCCCGGGCGGCGGCGAGCTCGTCCGCGCGCCCGGCGGCGGCGCGACGCGCGGCGACGTCGAGCTGTGCGCGGGCGAGCTCGGTCTCGAGGACTGCGACGTCGCGCGTCTCGGAGAGGACCGCGAGCTGTGCCCTCGCGACCGCCACGCGACGGTCCGCCGCGTGCCGGAGCTCCTCGGCTGCGTCCGCACGACGTTGCGACGTCTCGAGCTCCTCGTCCCCGACTGCGGACTCGGGAGGGACCGCGGGGGAAGGGTGCTCCGGCGCACCGCACGTCGGGCAGGGCTCACCGTCGACGAGGAGCGCCGCGAGTCTTCCGGCGACCCCCTCGCACCACGAGGTCCGGGCGGCGGCGAGCTCGTCTCGGGCCCGGCCGGCCTCCGCCTCGGCGGCTGCCGCCTCGGCGGCCAGGGTCGCGACGCTGCGCCCGAGATCGACTCGCCGACGAGCCAACCCGAGCTCGCGCTCGAGCGCCTCGACCGCCACTTCGGCGCGGGCCGTCTCCGCGTCGACCGGGCCGAGGGCCTCGATCTCCGCCAGCAGCTGACCGAGGGCGACCTCCTCGCCGTTCAGCCGGGCCTCGAGCTCTTCGAGCGACGCCTCACGCCGCCTGAGCGCGGTTTCCCGTTCATCGAGGGAGGTCACCATGCGCGAGATCCGATCGAAACGGTCCGACTCGCGCGTGAGCGCCTCTGCGTCCGCAACGATGCGCCGCGCGAGCGCCCTCACCTCGGCTTCACCGGCATCGGCCGAAAGGTGTGACGCGTCGTACGCGCCGGTCCACGAGCGCTCGACCGCCTCCCTGCGGGCGTCGCACTCCGGCTCGATCGCGCGCAGCTGCTCGCTCGCGTCGTTCCAGGCGGCGACGGCGCCGCGGAGGTCACCGAGGCGGCGGGCCACCTCGAGGGTCGCCAGTTCGCGCCCGTCCGCCGCCTCCTGCGCGACGAACGAGTCGGCGCGACGGAGATCGTCCTGCCATCGCTCCCAGCGGGCCAGCGCGTCGCGGCGGCGATCGAGCTGCACCCGAGCTGCCGCGACCGCCTCGCCCGACGCGTCGACGAGGCCGTCGAGCGCGAGGCGAAGTCCCACCACCTCTTCGACGTACTTCCCGAGGTCCTCCCCGTCGAGCGCCGCTTCCCCTGCCTGCCGCGCGGCGCGGGCCTCCCCCGTCACCGTCCCCCAGGGCGATCCGCCCGCGCCCCCGAAGCGGGCGTTCACGAGGCTGCCCCGCGAAAGCTGCTCGGGAACGTGCTCGACGACGCCCCGAAGGGCTTCGCCCACGCGCACGACGAGGTTCGCCTCCGCGCGCTTCGCCTCTTCGTAGGCGTCGTGCCGTGACGCGGTGATCGTCTTGAGCGCCTCGGTCACCCGGGCGAAGATCTCGACGGGGAAGAGCCGCCGGAGGAGCGGCGCGCGCTCTGCCGTGTCCGCCTTGAGCACTTCTTCGAACTTGCCCTGCGGGATGAGGACGACCTGCTCGAACTGCTCCTTCGTGAGGCCGACCAGGTCTTCGACCTCCGCGCGCGCCCGTGGCTTTCGGTCGACGACCGATCCGGGGACCGCGACGCCCTCGGCGTCCAGGCGCTGGAGGAGGACCCTCGACTTCTTCTCGACCGTCGCCTCGCCCGACCGGCGACCGCAGACCCGCTGCGTCGGGGCGCGCTCGATGCGCCAGGTGCGGCCGTGTGCCTCGAAGTCGAGGCGCACCCAGGTCTCGGTCCGCGCGTCGGCGAACTGGCTCCGGACGTGCCCGTTCTCACGGAAGCCCGGGAGGTCGTCGTAGAGGGCGTAGACGATCGCGTCGAAGATCGTCGACTTGCCGGCGCCCGTCGGCCCGGTGACCGCGAAGATCCCGTGGCGACCGAGGCGCGCGAAGTCGATGTCGAGCGTCCCCGCATACGAACCGAAGGCCTGAAGCGTCAGGCGGACCGGCCTCATCCGTCCGCCACCCGGTTGGCCGTGCGAACCGCCTCTTCGACGAGCTCGCGCGCCCACGCCTCGGCGGTGAGCCCTCGAACCTCCTCGAGGAAGTCGAGGACGACGTCTTCGACGGGGCGATCGGCCCCGGCGCCGCCGGCGCGGCCCGCGGCGCGGGGGCCGTCGGTCACGCCCCAACCGCCGGCACCTCCGGGTGTCCCGGCGCCCGAATAGCGCACGCTCACCGCGTGGGGGAATCGCGAGCGGAGCCGTTCGAGCGGCTCCACCTGGGCCGTGCGGTCTGTGAGGCGCGCCGCGACCCAGTGGTCGACGAGCGCATCGTGTGCCGGGTCGCAGAGCAGCTGCTCGAGTGGTCCCTCGATGGTCGCGACCGGCCGGCCGACGGGGACGGGGTGCTCGGTGACGGTGACCGTCCCCGCGCCGAGCTCGACCAGGCGCACCGACTTCGCATGGTCCTCTGAGAACGAGTACGGGAGCGGCGAGCCCGAGTAGGCGACGCGGGCGTCGCCGCCGACGTCCTGGGGACGGTGGAGGTGCCCGAGCGCGACGTAGTCGAACCCCTCGAAGACGGAGGCCGCGACCGCGTCCGCCCCCCCGATGGTGAGTGCCTTCTCCGAGTCCGACGGGAGCCCCCCGACCACGTTCGCGTGCGCGACGGCGACCGACGGCACCGCGGCGTACGACGCCAGCCCCTTCCTCCCGGCGTCGAGGTATGCGGCGAGAACGGCCCCGTGCGTGCGCGCCGGCGGCGCGCCGCCCGCTCCGGGCCCCGGTGCCGGGACGACCAGGGGGTCGAGGTAGGGCACGGCGACGACAACGACCGCGTCGCCGTCCGACTCGAAGAGCCACGGCACCGGCGGGCCTTGGTCGTCGGCGAAGACGTGGACGCCGGCGAGCGCCTGTCGGCGGGCGCCGAAGCCGAGCCGGCGCGCGCTGTCGTGGTTGCCGGGGATCAGCGCGACGGTCGCGCCGGCGGCGCGCAGCCCGTCGATCCCGGCGTCGAGCAGCCCGACGGCATCCTCGGCCGGGAGAGAACGGTCGAACACGTCGCCGGCCACGATCACGAGGTCGACGCCGTGCTCCTCCACCCGGGTCGCGAGCCACTCGAGGAAACCCTGCTGGTCGGCGTCGAGCGGCTCGCGCTCGAAGCGCCGCCCGATGTGCCAGTCGCTCGTGTGCAGGATCTTCATCGCCGGACGGTCCCGCGGAGCGAACCGTGCTCGAGCCCTGCCCCGCTCCCGACTCCCCACCCTGCGACCATGCGGCCACGATCGCGCAGGGGTGTGACAGACCGGTGGATCCCAAGCCCCGGCCGCACGACGCGGCGGCGGCGCGCCGCGCCTCGCCGCTATCCGCCCGGGGGCGGTGTCTTCGTTGTCTTCGTTGTCTTGGGGGGCTTCTCGGTGTAGATGGTGATCGCCGAGCCGATCCTCACCTTCTGGCCCTTCAGCGGGTCGGTCGTGAAGACCTGGCCTGTCGCCGGTCCGTACACGGGGCCGACGGTGAGGCCCGCCGCCTGGATCGCGGCCGTCGCCTTGGCGACGCTGTCGCCGATCACTGTCGGCACGACGACGAACTGCGGACCCTTCGACACGGTCACCGTGACTGTCGAGCCGTACGGCACGCTCTTGCCGCCCGGTGGTGTCGTCCCGATGACGTCGTTCGCCCCGATCTGTGTCGAGTACGCAAGGGCCTCGTGGGGATGGAGCCCGTCGGCGGCGAGCGTCGCCTCCGCGAATGTCCACGAGTTGCCGGCGAGCGCCTGGATCGTGACCGGGGGCTTGCCGAGCGAGACGGTGATCGCGATCGTGGCGCCGTAGGGGGCGGTGGTCGGGTTCAGCCTCCCGCCGTAGGCCCAGCTGATGACGTCGCCCTTCGGGACCGTGCTTGTGTACTGGGTCTTGGCGGGGCACTTCGCCTTCAGGTGCCGCTCTGTGAGCAGCCGTTGCGCGACGGTGCATGTGATCTGCCCGGTCAAGGTCGGGACCGTCACGGTCGGAAGTCCGGCGGACGGCACGAGTGTGACGACGCTCCCCTGCTTGAGGAGGGTGCCGTGTCCGGGCTTCTGGCTGATCACGAGGCCGGCCGCCACCGTCGTCGACTTCACCGCCGGGTCGACGTGCACGACGAAGTGCTCGGCGAGCAGCTTCTGCTTCGCTTTGGTGACCGGGTCTCCCACCACGAAGGGCACGTGGTGTGTCGGCACGAACATCTTGGTCCTCCACGCGTAGAGGCCGCCCGCGACGAGGAGACACCCGAGGAGGACGAGGACGGCGGTCACCCACGGCCACCGGCGTGAGGCCTGGTTGCGACGGGCGGCGTAGGGGCCGGCCGGGCGCACGGGGATCGGGACGTTCGCCGTCGGGACGCCGGTGTCGGGGAGCGAGGGTGCGTCGGGGGGGCGCAGGCTCCCGGTGGCAGAGGCGAGTGCACCGCCGAGTGCCGGGACGGCCCCGACGAGGGTGAGGTCGGAGAGGGGGGCGCTCGGCGCCCCGATCTGGGTGGTGGCTGCTGCGTCCGCGGGCTGCAGGTCGCCCAGGGGGCCGAGCGACGCGGCGTCGATGGGGGCGC
>Ga0209579_10001033_pt1 | contig 23936 bp, 23 predicted proteins | sample Coa_R1_2_FD_187152 | JGI IMG/M metagenome (GOLD analysis project Ga0209579, IMG submission 187152) | Surface soil microbial communities from Centralia Pennsylvania, which are recovering from an underground coalmine fire - Coalmine... | ecosystem: Environmental > Terrestrial > Soil >... | reverse complement strand
CTCAGGCCCTCGCATCTTCCCCATAACCCTGCTGTCAGTTCACTTCGCTGCTGTGCGGTCCACCACCGCCCGTCCGCCTTTCATCACCCATTTCACGTGACGAACCGCTGCGGAAATATCCGCCGTGGGATCTCCCTCCAGCGCCACCAGATCCGCGAAGTAACCCGCCCCCACCGCCCCCAATTCGTCGCTCTTTCCCAACAACTCCGCCGCATTCACGGTAGCCGCCTTCAGTGCCTCTTCCGGCGTCATTCCGGCTTTCACCAGCCACTCCAGCTCCCGCGTGTTCTCCCCAAACATCGTATAGATGGCATCCGAACCCATGGCCATCTTCACCCCAGCTTTGTGCGCCTTGCGCGCGGTCTCCAGATTCCGGGCAATATATGCTTTCGTCTTGGCCTGAAATCCGTCCGCATACCCGATTTTCTGCCAGTTATCGAGGTAATAGCGGTTATGGTCGATGGTCGGCACATAAAATGTTCCGCGCTTCACCATCTCCGCGATGGTCGCGTCATCCATGTCCGTAGCGTGTTCTACCGAATCCGCTCCCGCCCGGACCGCATCCCTCGCCCCGTCCGGCCCGTACGAATGAACCGCGATCTTCTTCCCAAACTGATGCGTCGCGTCCACCGCTGCCTTGATTTCATCGTAGCTGTACGTTTCAAATCCCGTCGTATCGTCGTCCGTTCCGGTGCTGGCATACATCTTGATCACGTCCGCGCCCGCCGCCACCTGCTGCCGTACCGCCTTCAGCACCTGTGGAACGCCATCCGCCGTAGCCGTTCCGGCCACTGGCGCCGCATCCCTCTGCGTCGGCGTTTGCGTGACGTTCAGGCCGTATCCCGCAACGAACATCCGCGGGCCAATCATTTCGCCGCGGTTGATCAGATCCCGCATGGCGATATCGTTGTACTGGTCCGCGCCCAGATCCCGCACCGTCGTGACGCCCGCTTCCACCACCCGCAGCGCTCCTTTTCGCGCCAGAAACACCTCTACCGCTGGCGGATTCGAAAGCTGCTTCAACATCGGCACTCCCGGCGTCTCATCCGTATAGATCGTCAGGTGCGTGTGCACATCGATCATTCCGGGAATCCCGTAATACTGGGACATATCCACCACCTCCGCACCCGCCGGGATCCTCTTCGCATCCGTGGTCACTTCTTTCACGCGATCCCCTTCCACGATCACGATCGCATTCGTCCACACCTTCCCTTTCCCATCCCACAGCTTCCCGAACTTCACCGCTTTCGCGGTCCTCGCAGCGCTTTCCGCCGTCTTCTCCTGCCCGAAAACTCCAACCACCAGCGTCAACAAACACGTCAGCGCCAGCGCCATAAATCTCCGTTGCTTCTTCACAGGGTCACCTCGCTCGACCGCATGGATATACCTTGCCCCATCCACTCAATCGGCATGGCTGGGTACCAAAGCAGTTCAAGTGCGCAAAGAACGAGAAGTCCAACTGCTAAAAAACAGCGCACTATTTTATCGATTAGTTTAGCTACAGGAACAGTTTCCACCATGATTGCAGTTAAGTCATGGCGGCATTGGCCGGTAAATCCGAGAAAGTCAACTACTGGCGTGTGCCCCCAACAGGGGCCTCTCGGGACTCATCCAAAGCTAGCTTCCGGGGCCGGAGTCGCCGGAAGAGTTTCGTGGGTTTGCGACGCAGCATAACGATAGGGTCCCAGAAGCATCATCAGCCCCGCCGCCGTCAGCATCGCCACAAAGAATCCCGCTAGGGGCACCGAGTACGACCGGGTGAAATCAAAGCCCACTCCCATCAGCAACGTCCCCACTGCTCCCGCCAGCACAAACGAGCCAAACGCATATCCGTACGCCGTGCCAAACGCTCTCAATCCAAAATACCGGCTGATGGAATACGCGATGACGTCTCCCTCAGCTCCCATCCCCATCCCGATCAGGAACGCTGCCCCTAGCGCGATTTTTCCAGCCGAGCCGATCATCAACAATCCGATTCCGGTCGCCGCTCCACAAAAAAAGAATGCCGCTAGACGCGGGGCGAAAAACTTATCCAGCAAATAGCCGGTTCCTACCCGTCCAACTAGCACAGCTAAGCCCACGACTGAAATTGCCATGGCTGCGGCTGGTGCGCTGACGCCGCGGTCCGTCAACAGCGCAGAAAGGTGCAGCACGCAGGCATGCACGCTCGCACCCGCAAGAAAAAACGCAGAAATCAGCAACCAGAACGTCGAACTATGCCAAATTTGATGCCAACTCAATCCTTCATTGGCGGGCCGGAGTTCGATCGGATCTCGCCCTCTTTCATCAGGTTCCCTGTCGCCGTCCGGCAGCAATCCCTTGTCCCCTGGGTCATTTCTCAAGAAGGCCGTAGCCAGAGGCAGCGCAATCAGTAGTACCGCGCATCCCCAAATCGCGTACGCGGCACGCCACCCAAACATTGCTATCAGCCGCTGTGCAACAGGCGGCGCCGCTATCGCGCCCACGCCAATGCCCAGCATCATCAGCCCAAGGCCTAATCCCCGCCGCCGGTTGAACCAGTGGGACACCACCGTGCTGTAGCCCACCGGCGACGTGCAGCCTTGCACGATCCCGAGTACCGCAAAGAAAACATAGAGATACCACACCTTGCTTCCCAACAATTTGCTCGACACCAGCAGCAACCCGAAAATCAAGGTGCCCGGCAGAATCACTTTCCGCCCGCCAAACCTGTCTATTAACCGCCCTGTCAGCGGAGCGAACAACGCTGCGGCGACGTTCTGCAACGTAAACGCAAATGAAATTGCGGCACGACCGGCATGATATTCCTGGCTAAGGGGCTTGAAAAATACGGCGAACGAATAAACGATGATGGGAGCCGCGCCCAGACACAATCCCTGCGCTGCCGTGGCCACAACCCACCAGCCATAAAAAATTCGTCGGCGCTGATCTGTCAGGTTGTCGCTCGCAATTCTGACTGCAGATTTAGCTGTGACACGGTAGCCGCATCGCCTTTATCAGGCGGGGCCCGGAGCGTTCGGCTTTGCGCTCATGTTAGGCTGCAGCCGAAGCTAAGTCAAACAAGTGGGACAGCTAGCGAGTCAAGTCCTGGTTAACGCGGCGGTTCAAACGGTCGGTGTAACACCTTCTAATCGGTTGATCCGACGATACTTCCTCCGGAGAATCGAGTTGTCTGGCAATAATCGGTCAAATCCCGGCCAGAGCAGCGTTTCGGCGGATCTGACCTAGTGAGTGTTCTTGGCTTTTGTTTTCAACGCAAGATGGGTTCCAGTTGAGTATTGCGTCGGCCCATTGAGACCACCACCGTTACCGGACGAGTGGGTACTAGGCGGAGGTTCGTGCAGCGTTAGCAAATCCGTCGTATCTGAATGCCCGGTCGTGCAACTCCATTTTTGTGGCAGCGTCACGGAGCGCGACCCAGAACTCCTTAGCGACGCTGTGACTTTCAGCATACGACTCCAGCATGTCGCACGCTAACTCCAGTTCATTGTGACTGAGAAATTCTTCGTATTGGGAAATGGCTTCGTCACTTGCCGCATCGTTGGGCAAGATGCTTCTTGCCTGCTCAAGGTCGGTTCTGATTTGCGCCCACAGGTTCGGCAGGTCCATATATGCGCCCTAGTATATGCGGTCCATGGAACTGGAAAAGTGAATTACGTCCCTGCTTTGAAAAGAGCTATTCTTAAAGCACGAACCATGAACAGAGGGCACAAACCGGGTCAAATTCGCAGCCTGAAAGTGATCTGCAAGCCTGCCTGTGAAATACGCGACCGACTTTTGGCGGCGTATGAGAATTCCGAGGCAGGCACGGCAAAAAGCATTTGAACCTCTTCAAGGCACTTCACGTTCATGAGAAAAAGCACGGTTGCGGTCCAAAGTTGCCGGTCCAGCTGTAAGCCAAGATTCGGCAGAGAACCAAGCAGAATCGAAAAGAGTGCCAAGTCCAATCTCGCGCCGACTGGCGTCTAATTAATTAGAGACCTACGTGAGTCGTTTAGGCGAAACTGCCATGCTGTCGATCCTAAAGAAGCTCTCGGCAACAGTGGCCATACTTTTTGCTGCGGTATTGCTTGTATTGACGATTTACGGCCTGGTAGTGAAAACGCAAGCCGAATCTTTGCTAAGAGACCTCACATCATTGCGGGTCGGAGTTTCAGGAGATGCCGAGGTACAGCGGCTGGTTCAACGCCACAGGCTTTATGTCGTCGGCCAACACCGTGATGACCGCAATCTATCAGCGGAATTCAGAGTCGAGAATCGCTGGTTATCAAACTTGCGGCTTGAACCACTGGCGTCATTTAGAGCTTCAGTGAACGTCCAAGATGGCAAAGTTATCCAGATTTTCGCCGGGCTCTTCCGCGAAATGCATATCTATCCCACTTTTGGAGCATCTGCAGGAATAGTCGAGGAGGACTTAGAGACCTCAAGACGTCATGAATACGAGCCATTTCACTATTATTTTCCGACTCCCGTGGGCAAGCCGTATCTGAGAGTTCAATTGGACTCAGCTGCTTCTGAAATTCAGAGGAAGCACGCGTTCGATTTTTCCTTTAGGTGTCTAACGAAACCAGGTTGGGGATGCGACCTGTCATGCGATTACTTACCTTCTGCGTGGCAGGATTGGCGAGAATCGCTAAAAGGTTCTGACTTGTATCCGACCTTCTTTTATGAACGCTACCCCAAGAGTACAAGATGCAAGATGGACTGAAACTCGGTTTTTAGGCGAGTGCTCGGCTAAGCTCCTGATTAACGCCGTTACCGGACAAATAATCTTGGACCTTGGTGCTAGTATCTGTCTCTAGAATGGCTCACTTGCCTCGAATTCCGGACCTTAACGCGCAGCGTGCCGCGATGAAAAAGCTGGGATTTCTAGTCGGGACATGGAATGGAGAGGCGCGTCTTCTGCGTGGCCCCGGTGAATGGATGGATTTGCATCAGAGCGAGGAAGCGCAGTACAAGCTCGATGGCTTGATACTGGTCATCGAAGGAGTTGGGCGGACAAAATCTGATGAGCAGTCTGTTTTACAGGCTCTCGGGGTAATCTCGTTCGACGACGAAACTGAAACTTATCGCATACGTGCCTTCAACGATGGCCGTTTTCTGGAAAGCGAGGTGGCCCTGCTAGGTCAGGATAAGGCGATAAGTTGGGGCTTTGCCTTGGGCCAGACCACAACCCAATCCGTGCTACGGATAAATGAGAGCGGCGAGTGGACAGAACTCACCGAAATCAAGATTGGCTCGGAACCTTCCAAAACACTGTTGGAACTTAGGGTCCGGCGGGTGGGCTAAATACTTTTTCCGCAAAGGTCCCGATTAACGCGGTGCATTCGACACGTCGGTGTAACACCATCTGATGTAAGTCAGCTCACGAAAGGTGGTGTTGGTATGAGACTTGGGTGCGATTTGGACTTTCCGAGGTGGAGAAGCGTGATGTCTGGTGTCGCTGGAAGGCCGGACAGACGCTGCATGAGATTGGCCGTGACTACGATAAGCCGCATACTTCGATCCGCGCTGTGTTACTGCCCCGCGGCGGTATCCCTCCTCTTGCTCGTCGCCGCTCGCGGCTAGCACTCGCTCTGGCTGAGCGAGAAGACATCTCCCGAGGGATCGCTTCAGGCTCGTCGATTCGTGAGATCGCTCGATGTCTGGGTCATGCTGCCTCCACAGGGCGGAGCGCAGCGGACAGCAACTCGGCGCGCGCTTGAGCCGAGAGGTCGCTCGTCATGGTGCGGTCCTGCCTATCGTGCTCATGATGCAGATCGACAAGCTTGGGTTTCAGCCTTGCGTCCGAAGAGATGTCTGCTAGCCGTGAACCACAAGTTGCGGGACATCGTTGCGAGTAAACTGATTCTGGACTGGTCGCCCGAGCAGATTTCCGGGTGGCTGAAGACCCACTATCCCAACAACGAGAGCATGCGAGTGTCCCAGGAGGCCATTTACCGCAGCCTGTTCATTCAAGTGCGTGGAGCGCTGAAAAAAGAGCTCATGGACCACCTGCGGTCGAAGCGAAGCGTGGGACCAACGAAAATACGAATCTGCTGCTGCGGCAATATTTTCCGCGAGGAACTGACTTGTCTCCCATCACTCAAGCGCGGCTCGACCAGTCTCGCTGCGCTTGAATCAACGTCCAAGAAAAACCCTAGGATTCCAGACTCCTGCGAGTAAACTTCAGGCCAGTGTTGCGTCGACCGTCTGAGCTGGAACGACTTACCAGGAGTTAGCCCCGACTCGATAGTTGCGCTGCTCCAATATTCGGCCCGAACGGCGACATGGTGCGACAAGCCTGCAATGTCGCACCGTGTCGCTTGCCGCCAGTTTGTGCTCCTACTAAGGTCCCGATTAGTGAGGCTCAAAGTCCTGAGCTTCGCCTGGCACGCCTCCCAAAACAGGGCTGTGGCGTGCTAGTACCTCAGCCCTCTTTGGAGACACTCATGAACCGCATTTCGATCAAAGGAATATTCTTGCACGGGTTGGTCTTTGCCTTGGCAATGAGTCTGACTCTGTCGTCCTTCGCTCAGCAAATCCAGCTGAGTCCCGGCCTCAAGCTTTACGACAGTTTTGACCAGCGTTTGATCAATCCCGCTAAATGGTATACCCAGTGGCAGTGCGGTTCGCCCAGCGTAATGGAATGCGAGCGTGAAATTCAGGATGGCCAATTGCACCTTCGCATACGCGCTTATGGCTCAACGGCTACCAATGACGGCAATCAATTTGGCACAACCGGTATTTTTTTTACTTCCTCCTCCGTTACCGACATTGCCGCACAGGCCGTCGTTCAAGAAACGAGTGCGCAGGGCTGCCCAGCCTTGACCGGTGCCGGTACACATGCACAGGCGCTCCTGGCGGGATCGTTCTTCAACGGTGGCGGCGGAACGTCTGATGATGATGTTCAGGCCTTTCTTCAGTTCGACCGCTATTCGACCGATACGCCGGGAGCGGTCTTGGTGGGCGGTTTTCTGAAATATCAAGGTCAGTTCTTCGGCAACGTCAACGTGGGAACGGTAAACGTCGGCGACCATGTATTCGTAGAATTAAAGTGGGATAAGGCGAATCATCGTTTTGTCGAGCGCCTCTACAAATCCAGCACCAATAGTTGGTCGGAACAGTCACTTCCATATACGATTCCCGATTCTATTCCGGCTATCGCGCCCTACAAGCAGCTGAGCGCCAATGTCTTTGCCGATAATTGCATTGGCACGCAGACTTTTGCAGACATGGGAATCAACTTCAATAACGTCTTGACCAACTAGGAGACGAGAATCGTTCGTTCGATTCCTCGTTTCTCGGCATCAAATCTTTCCATCTCTCAACAGAGCGATGTCCCATCCTTTTCGCAGGGTGGGCATCGCTTTTCCCTATATTTGCCCGGCACGCGTCTGATTCACCTTTTCGTACATGCTGAGTCCTGGTACGCCACATGTCCGGTGACCCGACCTACCAGAACCTAGGGCGCCATTCAATACTCCATCCACGGTGTAAAGTACACTCTTTACGGTCCTATGGTTCACGCAATCAGCCCAGTCGACGAGCCAACCGTTCATCGACCCGAGTTGCGCGTTGTAACAGTGGCTTCTTCCGTCTCACTCATCTGCATTTTTTGCGCGTTTTGGAGCTGGATGCCGTTCTGGAAGGGATTCGAGCGGTTCCCGGGCCTGGTCTGCATCTTGCCGTTTTGGATGCCTTACGGGTTTGTTCTTCTCCGTCTACATCAGAATCGGGTCATCAGCGGATTGGGGCTTGCCGCAACAATGGGCTGCGCTTTGTTCGTTCCTGGCGTCCTAGTCGCGCGTTTTGCTATCGAATGGCAACGCAGCTGGTGGATAGGTATCAATCTTGCAGTCGCACTCTTGATGCAACCCGTCATGGCGGCAGCTGCTTTAAGGGCACTCAGGTACTTACGCATCGTGCGACGGGATTGGCTCAAGATTTCGGGAAGCTTCGCGTACGGAACTATACTTTTGGCACTATTTTGGCTGGCCTACTCGCCCGTACCGCGCCAGATCATCGAAAACGAGGCTTCCGCGAAAGACCGGCTCAGAGAGATTAGTTGGAACAATGCTTTCCAGTATGAAAAAGGCAATGAGGAGTGCAATTCCGATCATCTGTCGTATCTACTCCGTCCCAATCCCGAGAGTGGTTACAATTTGGCGTACCGGACTGTCGCCAGCGGGACCTCTATACGAGGCTGCAGGGTAGACACGAGATTTACCATTACGGCGCGCCCAATCACCTACTCCAAGACTGGCATCCGTAGCTTCTTGGTCGATCAACGCGAGCAAGCCCTTAGGTTGCCTCAGGTTCATTCTGTCCGCATCCACTTTACGTCGGAGGATCGACCCGCAACGCTTAGCGATCCGGCTGATGATGTAGAGCTTTTTACACACCGGCCAAACTAAACCGAGGTTCGTCATCGATTCCAGATTAAGCGCCAAGCTTACCAGGTGGATCTGCCCGACGGGCACTTGGATTGATTGTTAGAGATGACCGGTCTTCGCGTGGCAGCTCAACCGGTCGGTGCAACACCTTCTAATCGGTTGATCCGACGATACTTCCTCCGTAGAATCGAGTTGACCGGCAGTAATCGGTCAAAGCCTGGCCAGCGTAGCGTTCCGGCGGTCTAAGCTAGCGAGCGTTTTTAGCTTTTGTTTTCAACTCTAGATGGGTTCCAGCCGAGTGTTGCGTCGACCCCTTGAGACCACCCAACCAATCGGGCACGTACGATGCATGAGTCCTGTCTTCCGTGGCATTGGCTTGCAGTTCGTGAAAGAATAATGGCATTTGACCGCTCTCGGGGCTATTTGAATGGAAACACAACTTCTCTTCAGTGGGCTGGATTTGCCAATCGAGTATTGGATTAACCTCAGCATTCTCGAATGGTCGCCTGTCTCCGAAATCCTGCTAGAGTTGTGTGGCAAGTTTCCTGAACATTCGCGTGAATGCCATATTTCGATCATTTCTGCACGACTGATCCATCTCGCACAACTAAACGAGATTGGGTTTCAGTTCGAAACCGGCGACGTTCGGACAGATTTGTCCACTGACGAAGGTCTCGCGAGGCTTAAATTCCCACAAACTTGGGAGTTGAGTGGCGAAGAAGAACTTATAGCTTTTTTCAAAACACGCTCTGTCAAAACCCTCTCTTTTAGACAGAAGCTGGCGAATCTGTGGAACAGAGTAAAGGGGAAGTCTTATACCTGACGAGGTTCATCTCTCCCTAGGTCCTGGTTAACGCGGTGGATTCAATGGGTCGATGCAACACTAAGCCGAAGTCCGTGTGAGGGCTTCAGCGGCTGCGGATAGTTCACTTGGGCTGATTCGCGCGAAAAACCCTTCTGGCTAAGGCTGGATCGAGCATAGCCGGTCAGATCGGTTCTCTGTCGGAGAAGCATTTGGGGATCAACACCTTAGGTGGTGTTGCATCGACCCTTTGAGCCGGCAGCGGTAACCGGTAGAGTCAGCTCCCCCATACCCCTCCAACGTTGCATTGATTGCTGACCTTGAATCGCGCACTTGATTTCTCGTGCGACAGACACCCGCAGGACTTGACCACTTTCGAGCTCCTGGTTCAGTTCCGCTTCGGAACGCCAATCCCTGTCCCTTGTGGCGGTTATTGTTGCGGCAACTTTCCACCCTCTCCGGCCCCAACTCCCTTCAATCTCAATCGCGCTGCCGTTATCCTAGTTCACCGGGTAAAAAACTGAGATGAACACTCTTTTGTGCCGGCTCGTCAGCCGCCGCTCTACTTCGGCTTCGTTCTTGCCCTTCGCGTTCGCATTGCCTCTCGCCGCGCTGCTGGTTGGCTCTTCCGGCGCCCAGGATCGCGTCGTGCTCGTCGGCACCGGCTCCAGCGTCCCCGCTCCCATCTACAACCGCTGGGCCCGCGAGTACGCCAACGCTTCGCCGAACCGCATGCGCTACCTACCGCTGGGCGCCGCCGAAGGTCTCGCCCACACCGCCGAGGGCACCGGTGATTTTGGCGCCGGTGAAGTGCCGCTCTCAGAAAAAGACCGCGGCGCCGGCAACCTGCTCGAGCTGCCCGTCGCCCTCATTGGCATCGTCCCCATCTACAACCTCCCCGGCGTCCATTCCGACCTCCATCTTTCCGGAGCCGTCCTCGCCGAAATCTTCCTCGGCGACATCAAGAGCTGGGACTCGCCGCAGATCGCCAGGCTCAATCCGGGACTCAAACTGCCTAACCTTCCGATTCAGGTCGTCAACCGGCCCGCGGGCAAGGGCTCCAACTACGTCTTCACCGACTTCCTGTCCAAAGCCAGCACTCGCTTCCGTAGTCAAATCGGCGTCACGTCTTCCCCGAAGTGGCCGGTAGGTCAATCCGTCGAGCGCAGCTCCGACATGACCGAAAAAGTGCAAAGCACCTCCGGCGCGATTGGCTACGTCGAGTACGAATACGCCGTGAAGAGCAACCTCTCTCAGGCCTGGGTCTTAAATTCCGCCAACAAATACGTCAAAGCTTCCCCGGAATCCATTGTCGCCGCCTGCAAAGCCGTCGAAGCCCCCGCTTGGACCGCCCTTTCCGCCTCCCTGACCAACGCCCCCGGCCCGGACACCTTCCCCATCACCAGCTTCACCTGGATCTACCTCCGCAAAACCTCCTCCGACGCCGCCCGCGCCTCCGCCCTGCGCAATTTCCTCGAGTGGATCTACACCCAGGGCCAACCCTTCGTCAGTCAGGAAGGCTACTCCGAACTCCCCGCCCCACTGCTCTCCGAAGTAAAGCGTCGCGCCAAGAACCTGGCCGCCGCCGATTAGACCGCCATCTATCTCCCGGCACCCCCTATTCCCATTTTGGGAATAATCATGGCGAATTACTACCCGGCGATGGTATTAATTGTATTGACATCAACACCGACTGATGCTACACTGTTTTTGTTGTTCCGGCGGCTGGATCGCCGCGTGTGGCTCATAGACAACCGAACGGAAGCGTGCTTTAGGTGGCTATAAATCAGCGGCTTACAGTTAGCCGCACCTAACCTCTTTAGAATCTGCACTTACGAGAAGCGCCCTTCATAAGTCCTTTAGATTCTGCACTTACAGAAAAAGGGGGAGGGGGTAGGGTGGTTATGGTTAACTAAACTCAAGCCTCTGGCGTCAACCGCCGGTGCCTTTCGAGCCCTCGATTGCCGCAGTCCCCGGTTTTCTACTTCGTCTGCAGCACCGCGACGCTCTCCAGCAGCACGTGACCGACGATCCCCAGGCTCCGTGCGCTGACCTTATCCAGTGTGTCCTGCGGCGTATGCCAGTACCCCGCTGAATTCACCAGGTCAATCACGTCCGCCGACGGTACCCCCCTCGAAAGGAACGACAGGTGGTCGTCATCCACCGGGGTGGACTCATCGAGGAAGATCTGCCCGTACCCTAGCCGCTTGGCTGTCGCCCAGATCAGGTCTTCCAATTCCTTCGTCGAGTTCTGCTCTTTGCGGATCCCCAGCGCCTTCCCGCCTACCAGATCCGCCAGGATCATCGCATGCACCTTCTTCAAATCGCCGCTCGCCGCCATCTTCGCCGCCATCTGCCGGCTCCCGTACCGGTTGTCTGGGTCCTGCCACTCCTTGCGCACCGCCTCTTCCCCGTCGAAGAACGCGATCCAGATCTGGTAGCGCGGCCGCATCGAGCACATTTTTCGCGCCAATTCCAGCATCACTCCCGTGGAGGAGCCGCCATCGTCCGCTCCCACAAAGTTGTCCAGCTTCTTGGTGTCGTAGTGGGTGGACAGCAGAATGATTCCCTGGCGCTCTCCGGGAATTTTCGCCACGATATTTTTCATCGGCAGTCGTCCCGCCGGCGTATCCGCCGAGAAGGAGTCGGTATCCACGTTGCATCCGGAGCTGGAGAGTTGCGAGGTGATGTAATCCTGCGTCTGCAGGATGGCCTGCGAGCCGGAAGGGCGCGGCCCGAATCCCACCAGGGCCGCCACGTGCGCGTAAGCTTTCGCGCCGTCGAAGCCGCCGGTCTTTTCCGGCGGCAGCGCGTCGTCGGCAACCTGTGGCGGCGTCACAGTGGTCCCGGCCATGAACGGTGCGCTTCCCTTCGCGTCGGTTGGCGAAGTCGCTTCCCCGCTGGCCGTACTTTTGCACCCAGCCACAATTCCCACCAAAATCACGGCGCAAGAAACCAGGCAGACCGCGGCGCTCCGCGAAACCACTCGTGTCATTCCATTCATGGATTACCCCTGTGTCTCCGCTGCCAGACGCCGATCCCGTTTGCGCACCACTACCCATGACACTCCCACGCCGATGAAATACAGCCCGGTCATCACGCCCATCACCAGCAGCATGGTCACCGCATCGGGAGTGGGCGTCACAATCGCCGCCACCACCGTTATGATCAATACCGCGTACTTCGTATTGGCGATCAGAAACTTGGGCGTGACGATGCCAAACAGCGTCAGAAAGAAGATCAGCACCGGCAGTTCAAACACCAGTCCCAGCGCCACAATGACCAGCAGCACCAGATCAAAGTAGTCGTCAATCTTGATCAGCGGCACCACCGGACCCTGAAATCCCACCAGGAAATTCAGAATGTGCGGCAGCGCCACGAAGTAAGCGAACGCGATGCCGGCCAGAAAAAGAAAAACCGTCGAAAACAAAAATCCGGTTATGGCGCTGCGCTCGTGCTTGTACAGCGCGGGCGCCACGAACAGCCATACCTGATAAAGAATTATCGGCGAAGCCAGCACGATGCCCAGGTAGATGCTCAGCTTGATCAGCAGGCTCAGATAGTCGGTTGGGCCGGTGTACACCAGCTTGTCGTCCAGGCCGTGCGACTTCAGCGCCGCGCGAATGGGGATGACGATGACATTGACGAACTTCGGCGCCACAAACCAGCCGATCGTCGCTCCGATGGCTATGGCCACCATGGAGTTGATGATGCGTTTGCGCAGCTCGATCAGATGCTCAAAAAAAGTCATCTGCCCGCCCGAACCGTCTTCGGTCTCGGGCGAGTTCGTGGGCGTTACCTCAAGCTGGCTGTCGCTGGTCATGAGGCTGGTCACGAGGTTGGTCGCGAGACTGGTCGCGAGGCTGGTCATGGATCGGCCCGGCAGCAGAAGCATTGCCAGAGGAAGAGTTGCCAGAGTGGGCGCCGGCCGGATCGCCGGGATCGGAATGGACTGAAACAGAGTCGCCCGGAACAGAGTCAGATGACGTGGCTTCTTCCGCCGGCACTTCAACCGCAGCCGGGACCGGTTTGTCGTGTACCGGGAAATCGTCGCGGGCGATCGCCTCGCTCACGGGAGTGATCACCGGCTCCAGCGGTTCGCCAGCACCGGCAGGATGGCTCGACTCGGAATCCGCGGAATGTTCGGGGAGGATTTTGCCTTCCATGGCAGGGTCGGCGACCGCAGTTGAGGCGGCGGTGGACGCACTCAGTTCCGCCTGCCGCTTAGCTTCCGCGGCTTCCTGAGTTTTCTTCCATTCCGCTTCGCGAGCCTGCCGCTCGATGTTGCGCATCTCCTCTTCAAAGGCCATTTTGAAGTCGTTGGAAGCTTTACGGAATTCCGCCATCAGCTTGCCCAGGCCGCGGGCCAGTTCGGGCAGCTTGTGCGGCCCAAAAAAGACCAGCACCACGATAAACAACACCACGAGATGGGGAACGCTAAACATAAGCGATAACTGTAAACGCGTTGCGCCTCTTTGGCATCATAGAAAGGGGGCCACACCCTGTCAAACCGGTCGGCCTGAGAAACGTTGCAGAGATTTGCCGTAGAGGCGCGTCTAAAGTACGGACGGGCCAGGGTTTCCCCGCAGTTTGGCATGCTATACTGAACCGGATACAGGAAGATGTTCCTGTCAGGGCCAAGCGCCCTGCAACCGGCCGGTCGCGTGAGGTCAGGATGAACCAGAATCGTCGCGGCGTCGTCGTTATCGTCACCGTTTTGCTCGCATCGGCCGTTTTTGGATGGATTTACGGCCCCTCCGTGCGAGCCACCTCCGGCGCTGCCGAAGATACCCAGTCCGCGGTGCGCGAATTCACCACGGTGCTGGACGTAGTGCAGGCGAATTACGCCGAGCCGGTGGACGTGGACAAAGAGGTGTACCAGGGAGCCATCCCTGGCATGCTGCGCGTTCTCGACCCGCACTCCAACTTTTTTGATGCCCGGCAATTTGCGCTGCTGCGCGAAGATCAGCGCGGCCGATACTACGGCGTTGGCATGATCGTGGCGCCGCGGGAAAACCACACGGTGGTGATGGCGCCGTACGTGGGCGCGCCGGCGTACAACGCCGGGTTGCGGCCGGGCGACATGATCGTTCGGGTGGATGACAAACCGACCGACGGGCTGACCACCACGGAAGTTGCCGATTTGCTGAAGGGTCCCAAGGGCACGGTGGTAAAGATTGTCGTAACGCGCGAAGGCTATACCGATCCTCTGACCTTTACCGTAACGCGCGGCGAAATTCCCCGCCACTCGGTGGACATTGCGTTCATGCTGAAGCCGGGAATCGGCTACATCCGCTTGTCTTCCTTCAACGAAACCACGGATCACGAAATCGCGGACGCCCTGAAGCAGCTTAACGCCAACAACCTGGACGGACTGATTCTGGATATGCGTGGGAATCCCGGCGGCTTGTTGAATGAAGCGGTAGCGGTTGGCGATATGTTCCTGGAAAAGAACCAGCTGATCGTGTCGCACCACGGGCGAAGCTCTCCGAACCGGCCGTACTACGCGATGCGCGGCAATCAGGGCATGAACACGCCGCTGGTGATTCTGGTGAACAACAATTCGGCGTCGGCGACGGAAATCGTGTCGGGCGCAGTGCAGGACCACGATCGCGGAATGATCGTGGGCGAAACCACGTTCGGCAAAGGCCTGGTGCAGACGGTTACGCCGCTAAGCGAAAGCACCGGGCTGGCACTGACCACGGCGCGCTACTACACGCCGAGCGGCCGGCTGATCCAGCGCGACTACAAATCCATTTCGCTGTACGAATATCACTACGAACGCAAAGTGCCCGACCATCCGACGGAGATCAAGCTGACCGACAGCGGGCGGCAGGTGACCGGGGGCGGCGGCATCACACCGGACATTGTGGTGAGCGCCCCGAAGCTGGACAAGTTTGAGCAGGAACTGTTCCGCGCCGATGTGTTTTATCCTGCCGAAGCGGGCGTGGGCGGATTCACGCGCTTCTATCTGGGCACGCGGCCGACTATCACACACGAGTTCAACGTGGATGACGAGGTGATGCACCAGTTCCGGAATTACCTGACCACCAAGAATGTGCGTTTCAGCGAAGCGGAAATTGCCGAGAACCAGGACTGGATCAGGCGCAAGATCAAGCAGGAAGTATTCATGTCCACGTTTGGCATGCAGGAAGGATTCAAGGTCCTTCTGGAAGCCGATCCGCAAGTGCAGAAAGCCGTGGAAGCGGTGCCGCAGGCACGCGCGCTGTATCAAAACGCGCGCAAGATCGTGGCGCAGCGCGCCGGCACCAGCAGCATCGACCAGCCGTAGTTTGGTACACGCGTGCTCGGTGTGCTGAGCTCTTTGTTCCGTGAACGGAATAGAAGTTTGCGCTGACCCCATCATCGAGATTCCGCTGTGCCCGGCAGATCAACCGCGGCCACACAAAGTCACCTCACAGGTTGGAAACGTTGCGCTGGTTTGTTAAACTTTTGCAGTAGTCCTTCCTGGCTCATGTGGGCGAGTAGCTCAGCTGGGAGAGCGCCTCGTTCGCAACGAGGAGGTCGCCGGTTCGATCCCGGTCTCGTCCACCAGATTCTAAACAACTTAGCCCGCCTTCCTGAACATAATGAGTGGGGCGCGTGGGGCAACCGAAACGGCCGGAAGCTCGAACCCCATCCCGACCTTCTCTGTCCATTCTAGTCGATAATCGCGGTCCTGAAACAGTTTCGTGTACCGTTCAGAGACGTGCGTTGGCGCGTGTCCTGACCAAAAGTGTTGAAGTGCATCAGGACAATCTGATTTCTTCAACTCTGTGATCCGAAAGCGCCGAAAGATGTTAAATCCACCCTTTACGTGCTCCAGTTTTTTCAGGATGGGGTGAAGGCTGTCTTGGAGAGTGTTTGCTTGGAGGAGCTGCGCTCCAGTTGAGGAGCAGAACAGAAGGCCTGAGGCGCGATTACCGATGTGCTCCTTAAGCATCTTCGCGATAGTGGTGCAAAGGTCCACGTCGCGCTCGCCGTTCTGCGTTTTCATGTAAGGCTGAATTTCACCGCGCTTCGCCTTCTGGCGAATGTAAAGCGTGCGGCAATCTTCAGAGATGTGCTTTCCGATTTCGAGCCCCAGTGCCTCGCCGGCGCGGAGTGGACCGCATCCCGCGAGCAGCGCGTAGAGCACGCGGTACTGCCCCGTCGCGGCCGCAAGAATCGCTTCCATTCCTTTCCGGTCTGTACTTGGCTGCTTCTGGTGTTTCACGAGTGGCGCGTCGATAAACTCCTCGTTCCACTTCCGCGGGAAGAGTTCTTCACCCTTCTCATTGATGGCCGAAGCCACCACGGCCTTGACGATATTCGAGTAGTCCCGAATGGTCGAAGGTGCCAGTGCGGAAATGTGCTCTACGAAGTCTCGCATCGCCAGGTTATTCACGTCGGCCAGGAGCTTGCGATCGAAAAACGGATAAATCCATTTGTCGAGGGCGTAGCGCCTGGTGTCGATGGTTGTCTGTTCGAGAGGGTTGCGTTTTCGGCTGGATAGGGACTTGAGCCATATCTCGCCCTGGTCTTTGAACGTAACCGTGGAAGTTGTTTCAACGAAGGTTTGCGCTGAATTGATGCCGAGCTGCTCGAGCTTCTCGGCGGCTGTCCGTTCTGCGATCGTGCGCGTGCGACATAGCCCAAGACACGCCTTTTCCTTCTTGGGTTCGTCCTGTCCCGGTATATCCCGCCAGAACTGAACATAGGCAGGTTCACTAGGAAGCCATGCATCAGACCGCTTCCTCCCTTTTTGAAAAATGTAGCCCTTCTGGTAAGTGCGCCGCGCCAAAGTTTTGCCCCTTCGGCACGGGACCACAATCGCGAGCGAGTCTACCCCGGCGCCAACGGACTGCCAAGCGAGTTGTGGCGGAGTCGCCATTGGCTTACGCTTGCGCTGCCTCCCTTTGCGAATACTTGGCTTTTATCAGTTCCGCTTGCCGAGCCAACTCACGCCGTCTGCCTTCGACATCCACAACACGGACGGGTTCAGGAACGGCAGTTGGCAAAATTCGCGGCCTTGGTGCCTCAAGTTGTTTTGCGTATGCAAGCCCCCGTGCATGTAATTCCGCAAACGACGGGCTGCTGGACGGTAAAACCTTGTTTTGGGCAACGTCAGCGAGAATTTTTTTCAATTCGCCTTCCGGTAAGAGATATTCGCCCTGCTTCAGTTCGTCCCAACGCAGATAGGATTCGATGAAGCGCTGGCGAGCGAAAGCGAGATCCGTGCCGATGCACTCGCTCAGAGAGGCCATACCGCCAGCCGCGTTGATTGCCCGGCGCGTGCGCTCACTTATTTTTGCGGCTGCCGATGGACAATCGCAGCCCCGACGCGGGCAGCCGGGCTTATGGTTCTTAGCCTGAATCCCATCCGCCGAATAGTGAAGCCGAATGTATTCCCGAACCCGATCCCACTTGCGCGAGGCCTCTTCGTCCGCGGCATGGCCCTGGGCCTTTTGGAGATGCTGACGCACATCGGCAATCGTCGGCATGTTTTTGAACACATGCGAGCGCAGACATGCAGCAAACGCCGCCTCCAGTCTGTCTGGAGCAAGATCAGAAAATCCTTCCAGCCACAGCACGCGGTAATTAGCTTGCGCCGGCGCATCCAGGGCGACGCCCGCGTTAAGAGCGAAGCGCACGACCCACTTGCTAATTAGGCTTTCCAGCTTCGAGCTGTTGGAATCCGTCGAGCGTTGTTCGCATCGCGTCACCAATTGCAGGTTTTGCATGGCTTCCCCCTTTCAGCGGAACGGCCAGAATCGGGCCGTCAGCAAAAGTGTCGAAATTTGAAAGCAGGTGTAGGAGAGAGCCGTGCTTCTCCGCGTGGTATCGATCCGTTGAGCCAAGGAGATGCCCAAACCGGCAAACAATCTCTTCCGTCGGAATGCTGTGGTGTTCCCGAAGGAAACCCTGCAGAGTCCTTGCCTCGCGTCCAGCCCAAGCAGGGGCCATGCCGAACTTCAGGCGGTAGGCCTCGTAGCAAGAATCGAAAACAGACTTCTGACGGGGATCTGCTGGCGGCGCGGGTTTCGCCGCAGGGTTTTTCTTCTCTTTTCTCTTTTCTCTATTCTCTATTCTTCTCTGAGAGGCATGCACCTCGCCATGTACCTCGCCATCGTGCTCGCAGGTTTCTTTAGGTAAGTACCGCAATTCCGTTGCAGACAAAGAATTTAGAGCGTCTAACTGCTCGCCATTGTGCTCGCCTTGAGTTATCGGGAATTTGTGTACCAAAATCGGGTAGCAGACGTGACTCCCGGCAATGGCGAAACGTCTGATGTAATCACCATGCTGCAGCCTTTCGAGCAGGTCCCTAGCCGTGCGTGGTTTGAATCCAAGTTCGCCCACTAGCGCGCCAGCCGAGCCCTTCCAAATGCCCGTCCGCGTGTCAGCTTGCGAGCAGATGTAGACAAAGGCCAAGCACTCGAACGAAGACATTCTGCCGTCGCGAAGATGTTCCCAGAGTCCCCGCCGAATCGGCGCGAATCCGTTCACCTTGCTCACGACGCCCTCGCAAAAAGTGGCGCAACCCGCTCCACTTCTTCGCGCCGGCGGCGCGTATATGCAGACTCCATGTGGGGCTCAAAGCGCTTTGTCGCGTATTCCTTGCCGGTATCGTCAGAGCGCAACCAGTAGAACCAATCCCCGCCTGCTCCGTAAGGTTTGCTGCCAACGTTCCATCCGCGCTGATTGGCTTCGCTAATGCGATTGCGGGGAGATCGCCCGTAGCGCTGGGGCTCGCGGTAAAGTTCACTTGCGCGCACACCCTGGCCGCCTTCTGCGCGTTGCTTCAGCAGTTCCAGGATGTTTTCGTAGTGAGAGCGTGCGCGACTGCGCCAGCGTGTGGTTTCGCGAAACCCTTGACTTTGCTGACTTGCTTCCTCAATAATCGGCATGGTTCAGTTTTTCTCATTCTTTCCGGGCCGGGCTGATTCCCCGGCCCAAACTTTTTTTAGGCCGTCGCTGCGGCCCCTACCTCAATCCTCGATGCTCTCCGCACGCGCCTCTTGTTCCAGTGGTCCAAAGAATCTCGGTTGATAAGCCAGCGTCCCGATTCGTCCTTGCGGGCCTGTAGATGGCCCATCAGAATCGCCAGGCGAAGTGAGTTGGGAAAAACGCCGTAGGTGCGAATGGCCCATGCAGTCGTAACTTCCAATGGAAACCTCCCTTGTTGTTGCAATCCGCAACAAACAAAGGCAGGTTAGGGCGGAAACGGCGGAAGGCGCAACGCGAGGATACTGAATGAGTTTTCTCTTACCGAGAAAACTAGGACTACTTTTCTCGTTTAGTGGCGGCAACTCGGCGCGATGTAATTCGAACAGAATCGAGCTTTAGGTAAGTCACGCCTTGCCGGATTCTGTCTGTGGCGCGCCGCTGGTCTTGCTTGAACCCATCCGGGTCGGCCTTCTGCGCTACTCGTCCCCAACTCCAGTCAGGGTGTTCCGCTTTCACGAGCGCGCCCTTGATCCATTGCTGTCGCTTAGCGGCGTCTGTGGGCCTATGAGCATTTCTCGGCTTTCCATCAAAAAAGTAAGGCGCTACTTGCTTAAGCAGCTTTTCGGGTAGTCGGGAAAGGCCTTCCAGGCAGATAACCATGGCTCGCTCGGCTTGCAGCTGTTCGTAATCTGCCAGCGCCTTTTTTAGTGCGCCCGTGATATTCTTGCCGCGTCTCTTCACGTTGCGATCCCCGCCCCGGTGCCAGCCGGGGCTTTCTCTTTTTCTGCACCAACATTCTTCCACAACCAGCTTGACCGGTCAATCTAAATATGTATAATGCTTAAGCATGAAGCGAACTTACTCCACACAGCAAGTCGCTGCGATGGCGGGCATACACTGGATGACTCTTCACCGCTGGCTTGCTGCTGGTAAGGTCCGAGCGTCAATCGGGACCCCGATGAATGGTCGCACCTTGTGGCGCTGGACTGATGCGGACGTGAAGAAGGTTCGCAGATTCAAAAAGGAGCATTACCGCAAAGGCCGAGGCCGCAAGCCGAAAGCCAAGCGTTAAAAACAAAAGCGGGACGCGCCGGTGTATCTAGCACCGACACGCCCCTAACCACACGACATATAGGAGGTGTCACATGGCTACACGCAGTTTAATTCATTCCGCCAAGCAGTCGAAATCCGCCAAAGTAATCTTCTTTCCGCACTCCAAAAGCGGCGTCAAGTGGCGCCCGAAATCTATCAAAGCGATCATTCGGCGTTTGCGCTCGTACAGAGCAGACGCTAAGCCCATGCTCGCGAGCGGGGGAGGCTGCTGACATGGCCATCCACAACATCATCCGACCGATTGAACCTAGCGCCCCTGTTCCGCCGGCGAATCCGTGCGGCAACATCCGCCGGGTCTTCAACAACGACCAGTACATCGAGCGTTTCGACAAATGGTTGCTGATCTGCGGTCGCAGTGAAAATACCCGCACTACCTACATCACTGCCGCGCGGCAGTTCGCTTCGTTCCTGGTGAACAAGCCGGTCACGGCGGCAACAAAGGACGACGTGAGGGATTTCATCGGCAGCCTTTATGTCAGGAGCTTCGCGTCGGCAACGATGCAATGCCGCCTCGATGCCCTACGCGTGTTCTTTGACTTCCTGCATCTCGGAGGCAGGGTCCGCGACTCTGTGCCTCGGCGCATACTGAGACGCAAGCTCCCGAAACGCTTACCACACGCCAAATCCAAGGAAGAAATCGTCCGAATCTTGAACGCGGCCGAAACCCCGCGGGACCGCGCGATCCTCGAAATGCTGTATGCCACGGGGCTGCGCGTCAGTGAACTTGCGCACTTACGGGCGGAGGATATCCACTTCCAGGACGGAACGGTCGGAACAGTCACCGTCCGTATGGGCAAAGGTGGGAAGGACCGTCCCGCTTATTTCGGTAAGTCGGCATCGAAGGCTCTTCGCGAGTATCTCCAGACGCGTTCCTCTGGATTTGTGTTTTCCCCGGGCCGTGTACCGCACGGCGGAGTCTCGCGCGATCAGTGGGGAACCTGGTGGGGTTTCTGGCGTGAGACTGAGGCCACCGGAAGGCGTGCCATGCAGAGCGTGCGACTTGGCGATTACGAGCTCCCGACAAAGGAGAAAGCGCGGGCTGCTCTTAGTTCCCACTTGCGGGGCAAGCTCCCGCCCGAATCGCCCGCCGAAAAACCGCTCACAACGAGGACGATTTGGCGAATCGTGGTAGAGGCCGCGAACCGCGCCGGCGTGACCGGCATGCATCCCCATGTCTTTCGGCACTCCATGGCGACTCACCTACTCAATTCTGGTGTCGATATCCGCTTCATTCAGGAGTTCCTCGGTCATACCAGCCTTGTTGCTACGCAAAAATATCTGCACGTCGCCACGGCGCACCTGCAGGCCACTCACACCAAATTTCACCCGAGAGGATAACCATGAGCAATATCGCGAAAGTCGAATCGAGACGTGTCGGCCGCCCGAAGAAAATCCTCGACTTCCAAAAGCTCGACAATGTCCAGGTTGTCGCTCCCGGGTCACCTGACCGTGCAATCGAGAGTCTGATGATCTTCGACGCGCGGTGCCTCGATGTAGCCACCAGGCAGGAATTGATGCGCATATTGCCTCAGATCATCCATGTCCGTCGCGCATGGCGAGCGGAGTTCATGGAGTGCGGCTGCATCTGCTGCCACCGGAAAAATGCGTGCTACGGCGCCGGCGGATTCTGCGGAACCTGTTGGGGACGCATCTATCAGCGGATGCTCAAACGCTACCGGAAGCAAATGGCTGGGCGCGACTCGCCGGCGGAGCTGGCGACCTTCGTAAAAGCGCTTTCTCTCAAGTTCAATGCCGCGCAGCAGCTGCTGAACGGGGACGACTAGCGGCCTCCGGGAGTGGCCCCAGCGCCCTAGTACCTACGTCGATTCCCGGCTTCTTTGAGAGGTGTTCAAAACCGTACAGTCTTCCTGGGACCTGGTAGGTATATTCCCCTAGTCCGCTCTCTCCCAACGGCTGGAGGCTATGTGCAATGGCAAGAGCTATACGCGGCATGTGTTTCCGCAACTGACACTGACAGACTCGAAAAGCTGGTGTACGAAACTGAGGGTGCAATGTTTATGCGTTTTCAGGAATTGGCCTACGAACGGGGGGAGCTAAAGCGGGCCATAGCAGGATTGCTGGAAATCAGGATTAAGAAGCTGGGCTGGCCCGACCCGTTTAAGGTCAACGCACCGAATCTTGAAAGCAATCGCCTGCCGAAGTCGCCACTTCGCGCAGAAGCCGCCTCTTAGGACTGGACTGCTCGTGCCAGCAACGCCTGCGCAGTGCGGTAAGTGCTCTCCTACGCCCCTCAGACTCCACCGCCTGCGCTTCGATGGCTGGTTTTGATTCTGTGCTGACAACGCTTGGGCGCGCCCGCGTGTTCGGCGACTCAGTAATGAAGCCTGTAAAGGTCACCAAAGTCGCCATAACGATGAGCAGGTACGTAGACAATCACGAGGCGTCGTCCTTCCCCCTGGCGTGCTTCCTAGAACCTTCCTTTCTTTCAAGCACTTAATCGATCCGCACGGCCCTGGGAAGAATGTCCGGGCGGGCGGCAGGGCTGTCGAGGCGTTGCAGGATGAATCATCTGCTATGGTTGGTTGACTCGAAGGGACGCGAAAAGTGTTCACGTACAAATTTGTGGGGCTTCTCCACGTGGATGCCCCAACCCCCTATTACTACGGCAGTTTGCGCTCGAAACCGGAAATCGGCTACGTTCTCTTCTACGACGAGACCGGTAACCGCTACGAGATCGTCCGCATCGTTGGGCATGGTCTTGAAGGCAAGGATACCGTCAATCAGCAAGAGCTTGCGATGGCCGAAATTGGCCGTGGCGAAAGTGTCCCCACGATTCACCTGAAAAAACTTCCGGCCCGCCAGGCGCCAAAGAAAACCGACATCAGACCCACCGGCACTTATTTCGATGATCTAAAGAAGGCCAGTCGAAAAAATCGGGAGAAAAGGATAAAGGGCGACGCTTGATGCTGCTGGTGGATGTGTCCCGCCCTAGTGTCCCACCGTCTCACGCTTTGGGACAGTACTTGTGTGTTGTAAGTAGCTGAATATATGTGCCTTATATTCCTTTAAGGCAACTGTCCCACTTTCAGCAAGGGTATGGATGGGACTGCGGGACATCTTCAGGAAGGTTAGTAGGGGCCCGGCTTCAGTTCCACTACTCCACTTGCTCACGAACCCGTCAGGCTTCCCGGCCTCTTTGTGAGGCTGTTCAAAAGTGGACAGTCGGCCCGCTAGTCCGTAGGTATATTCCCTTTGCGCCCACCTTTTGTTCCTTCGAGGAGGATTCATGAAAGCGAAATTCATTCTGGCCAGCGCGGTGCTGTGCCTCACTGCAGCGGTGGTCTGTTTTGCCGCCGACGAATTCATCGGCACCTGGAAGCTCAACGAGGCCAAGTCTAAGATCGACGCGGGGCCGAAGAACACCACAGTTATCTACGAGGCTGCCGGAGACAGCGTGAAAGTCACGACGGATGGCACGGGCAGCGACGGTAAGCCTTCGCACAGCGAGTGGACAGGCAAGTTCGACGGCAAAGACTACCCGGTCACTGGGGATCCGAATGCTGATACGCGGTCCTACAAGAAAGTCAACGACCACACACTGGCGTTCACTAACAAAAAAGGCGGCAAGGTTACGATTACCGGTCAAGGCGTCGTGTCGGCCGACGGCATGAGCCGCACGGTGACGCTTAGCGGAACTGATTCCAAGGGCGAGAAGTACACCAGCACCGCAGTGTACGACAAACAGTAGAGGGAAAGCGCTACTCGCGGCTGATATTGTC